>Ga0163101_100203_pt1 | contig 13836 bp, 11 predicted proteins | sample TAMARWmetagpilot_2_FD_111548 | JGI IMG/M metagenome (GOLD analysis project Ga0163101, IMG submission 111548) | Phycosphere-associated microbial communities from TAMU algal ponds, Corpus Christi, Texas, USA - TAMU ARW1 11/11 metagenome pilot | ecosystem: Engineered > Artificial ecosystem >...
CTGGTGCACGGCTCCGGCGAAACTTGGCGGGGGTCGGTGGTAGCAATCCTTGCCTTGGAGCAGGAGCTCGGCGGTTACGATTTCTGTCGTCAATCGATCCTGTTGCGACAGCTGATGCTGTTTCTGATCTCGACCCGGCTTCTACTTTGGTTATAAGTATTGCACTACAAGGTAACGAAGAAACAGGATTGGCTACCAAAACTATCAAATCGTGGCTACTGAAGGCTTTGACAAGCAGTAACCGTCGACCAGATCAAGGTGAGTAATCGTTACGAAACAAAGTGTAAAGTTTATCGCGCACCTGTGATGACTCAACCCATCGAGTGGAATGTAGTGCTGGGGAAGCACATGCTGCTTGTTACTGGAAATGACCAGATTGCTGCTGTGATTAACAAACCTGAGAGCGTTTTCCTTGTTCCTGATAATACTCGATGTGAAGCCTTTACTACTTTCACTGCAGTAAGCCTATTGGTAAGTTTGGCACCACCGCTTACAATAATCAGTTCGACACTGTCATGTAAGCTCACCATTCCGCCCGACATTAGCCGCTTTCTGTTATTTTTGGTTGGCCCATTGTGTTGGAATTTCTTTCCGGAGCGCACGACCTGGATGTGCACTTTATTGAAACGAATCCACGGCACAATCTACCCGTACTTTTGGCACTAACGGACACATGGAACGATGTATTTCTAAGAGCGCATGCTCGTACTGTGACACCCTTTACCGAGGCGTTCGCGCATTTTCCAAGATTCGCTGCAGCGCTGGAAGCGCAAGCTTGCGGGAGTCCAGTTGACCGTCACAACAGCTCGGCACAAATGCTAGCAACAGTCGCGACTTCATGTTCTAGTCTAGTGGTTGACGGAGGGCTAGGTGCTACCTATGATCGGGTATTTTACCAGGGATCGGATGTGTTGAATTTGGAACTCGTCATGGCTATGGACACTCAAGTCTTATTCAACACTTCACGAAATGTTGGGTCTTACGGAATGCGTGATTTACACACCTTAGAGGATGCTCAAATGTGCGCATTATTTGCCCAAGCTGACGAACTTGCTTTCGGTTCGGACAAAGCCAATCGATTGCTTTCCGTCAATCCATCGTCTGTTGCATCTAGTCGGAATATAGAAACGGACAGATCGGTAGGGAACCGTCCAAGCTCGCTATTGATATGTGGAAAACTTGACGCATTTAGTTGCGGTCAGCTTATCGCCTTGTCAGAACACCGAGCAGCGGTGAAGGCGCACATTTGGGGAGTCAATCCTTTTGTTCAGGAAATTGCTGCATCTCTGAGGTCGACTCGAACTAATGATTTGAAGGCAGAGCTGCAAACGCTTTTCGCTTCGGACCTAAGTAGTATTGACAGTGAAGAGGATTTTACCGAGGAACAAAACATGCACTTATCAACAAAAACAATTCTGAAGCACTACGTTGCATTGATGCGCGAAAAACGAAGTGTCAAAAGCTACTCACGCTAGCTAGCAACTAAAAATTGACGGACTTGAACAAGTTTTGTAGTTCCTATTTGTATTATGCAACTGTAAAAAGAGCATTGAAACCGGCTTGGAGTGTATGGCACACTAGTACGGTTTCTGTAGTGTTGGTACACTTTGAAAGACCACCAGACACCCCAATGCCTGATGAAAGAGTCTCCAGCGACTCTTGGATCCAACATTGTATGCCTGGCACATTGGCATAGTTTGCGTACTGCCCATGCTACTGAAAAAGACCACAAACCCACCAATGCCTGCTGAACAGTCTTTGGCGTGTCACAAATTTGTGACGCGTTTGCTACATGATTCGACTGATTCGACTGTTAACGGAACTGGTGAAGCAAATTTTTCAGTTGACAAACGTCGAGATCTGTTACGGTCTGCGAAACATCACGATGTTGCTTCCTTTGTAACAAGGAGCCGCGTGTCATTCTAACTCGTACTTGTTTCTCATGAAATCTCTGTCTACTGTTCCTACTAGCTGTCACCTGTTGTTTGCCACTCAATCTGGCCGAGCGAAGGCTTGTGCTCGCCGAAGCGCTCGTATCATTTCCGAAACCGTTCCAAGTCTGACCCTCTTGCAGAATCGCGTCGGAGCTACATTTGACGACGAGATCAAGGGTGATTTGCAAACGTTCGTTAAAAGGACCAAACAAAGCAACGCATTCTTGTTATTGTTTGTTAGCACGACCGGGGATGGAGAACATACTGATACCATAAGACAAACCTGGCAGCAATTGTAAGTGTGTATGTTTTTCTTTTCCGTTTGTTTCGTCGAGAAGCGTACTGAACACCGAGAACTCGAATCATCCCATCCATTCTGTTCTTGCAGATTGCTAAAATCACTACCTTCAGACACTTTTTATGGAATTTCTTTCGCTATTTACAGCTTAGGAGATCGAGCGTACGGTCCTCAATATTGTGCTGCAGGGCGGAAGCTGGCGGTCCGTTTGATGCAGCTTGGTGCGACTACATTTTGCCAGCCGGGATACGGAGATGATGGCACAGCAAACGGTGGTGTGATTGCTGATCTAGATGTATGGATTGATAGCATATTGTTGCCCGCAATCAAAGCTCTAGGGTTGCCAAATGAAGGTCCCCGCAGATCGCCATCCTTCATCTCTCCAGGATCAAGACGAGCGGCATACAGTGTAATTGTATCGGACGAGCGTCGTAAGGGACCTTTACTCGACGAGTGGATGGAACCAGGGTTTAGCCATGCATACAGCGCGTTCTTCTCGCATTTGAGGCCGCTAACGGCGTATAGCTATAATGGCTCTTTACATCGGGTCGAGACGACTGGGTGTGTCAGCCGGATCTCCGAGGAACCCTTGCTAACACGTGTCGAGGACAACATTCGTTTAACAAGAAGTGACTGGGAACAGGAGACACGGCACATTCGCTTAGTCGCAGCTAGAAAAGCGACGCAGCCCGAAACTATTGCCTACCAATGGAAGCGAAATTCGCTACCCTACCAAGCAGGTGATGTCGCTTCGGTAATACCATCCAACGATCCAGAAGAAGTGTCGAAATTCCTTCGTGCGCTTCCCCCACAAATTCACGAAACTAGTGATTGTATTTTGACCATTACCCCCAAAATGCTGAACACAGCTGAGTTTTTGGGAGTGTGCTGCCCCTTCTGGCCTAAACGTTGTACCCTATATGGTTGGCTGATCTTTTGTGCGGACATTCATGCTCTACCCGAACGCGAAGACTTGAGGGCGCTAAGTGAGTTTTGCTCCTTGGAACACGAGTTTGGGAAAGATCAGCGGGCCAAACTAATCTCGCTGAGCGATTTGTCGGGTGCAGCGCTCTACGGTGACTATGTTTTGAGAGAAAAGCGTAGCTGGGCCGATATCCTACACGACTTTGACTCCCTCCGCGCACCAGGCTCGCAATTGACAGTCGAGGTGGTGCTAGGTCTATTGTCACCAATACAATGTCGGGAATTTAGTATCGCCAGCTCACCATCGTATGAAATGATGAAGATGACTTGTGAAGCTTCCGACAAACCGAATGCGAATGGCTTCGCTATAGAGCTGTGTGTAGCTAAGGTAGAGGGAACTACACCCCTCGGGAGAGCCTATCATGGCCTCTGTTCTAGCTATCTTTCACGTCTTAATGATCGGAGACGGGAATCACCATCAGAAGTTCGAATGTGGATACGTCCAGGGACGTTTTCGGGTTTGCCTTTAGAACTTTCTAGCGAATCGCAGTCAAACAAACGTCTGGACGTACCGACACTTTTTATTGGAGCCGGTACTGGTATTGCCCCGCTGCGAGGGCTGATTTATGAACGGGAAGCGATGTTTAATCTCGTGAACGGGCTGGAAAATGGAAGTATGAGTAACGACATCAACAACATTGATGAGAATGGTCTACAGTGTGACAATGTTTTGTGTTTCGGATGCAGGAAGAAAGACTCCGACTTCTACTACGAGCACGAGTGGCAAAAACTCTCCCAAACCGGTCGTCTAGGCATGTTGACAGCTTTCAGTCGCGATCAGTGGCACAAGATTTACGTGCAACAAGTCTTGGAAAAGGCCGACGCGGAGGAAACGTTCTTGACCAATCATTTACTGCATCGCAATGGGGCAATCTACATCGCAGGTGGGCCGAACATGGCACGCAGGGTCAAGCAGTTAATTGTGGAATCTCTTGCTAGAGCCTGTGGAGATGATCAGAAAGCAGCTCTGAGAATACTAAATCAAATTCAGCTGGCAGGGCGTTTTAGCATCGAAGCGTGGAGCTAAGTAAGGAAAATCATTGTGCATCAGACCAATGATTGAAAGTCTCAATGGAGATGACTGCAGTTTTGTGTATAGACTTTTGCAGCTACTTTGCTGTACCCCATTCTTTCCTTGTCGACGACAACCTAACTCATAGACAAAAGAAAATAAATAAGAATAAGATTGTGATATAACGACTTGATATCCCCCATTTCAACCACGATAATTATGCAGTATAAAGCATTGATATGAGCGGGTTGGGGGAAATTGGTCAAAGAGCAAGGCTTATTTTTTCCTCTCTAGAAATTTATGTTGCAATATCTGTTCTAATGTTGGTCGTTCTACAGGATCAATTTGCAGACACCAAGCAATCAGATCTTTGAGATCATTGTTAATTGGCTGCTGGGACAGATCAATCTGTTTTGTATTTCGTAACTGGGCTGCAATGACCGCCATATTGTCTTCACAACCAAAATAGTGCTGACCAGTCGCTATCTCATACAGCACCATTCCCAAAGACCAAACATCAAAATGGTACTCCATTTCGACGAAAGGCTCTCGGCCACACAAAAAAGCAAGAGCGAATTCCGGTGGGCAGGCTTCGGCCGAAAAGTCAATGGGGTTGTCTCGATGCCGAACGGCAGATTCCAAGTCAATGCCTTTAATCGTGCGGCCATCGTTCTTTACAACAAAATTTTCAGCCTTTGCTTCCGTCCACACCATCTTCTTCTCATGTACAGCACCCACACATCTAGCGGCCATTCGAACAGTCTCACGGAGCTCGTCACCATCGAGTGGTCCGTGCGTTTTCAAAAAGCTACGCAAATCTTCCGAACCGCTTTCCATCACTAAAGCGCTCTTGTCTTGAAAATGCTGTCCGTTTGTTTCGGCACGTGGCAAAAAATCCAAAATTCTAACAAAAAGTCCTTCCGTATCGTCTAGTTTAATGTAGTTGTCGTTTTCTCTTTCAAGTGCTTCCGAATTGGACGAAATCTTCATTGTCACGGGTTTACCGATCGGCTGTCCTACGGCATTAAGCCGCAAAGCTTCACATATTTTCGACTTTCCGGAAGTACTTTCTCTGAGCTTGTCGGTCAAGGCATACTTGTTTCCCACTATCAATTTATTCATCGTACTATCAGGCGGCACAATACCGTATATTTGTTGGTCAAGCGATATTTTCGTTCGCTGAACAAAGGTACGAATGCTCGGATGCTTGCAGGTCGGAAAACTCAAGGCGCTTTTATAGCTGGTTGCTTGAAGGAGCAAAATGCATGCCAGATGCTTCATCATCTTCACAAATTGCAAGTCTCGACGTGAAGTGGACCGAATTTTTTGACACACAACATTGGAAACTCACGGTCAGCCAAGAAGACTCGAGAAATCTCCAAATTGTGAGATTCGAATAGAAGGGCGAATCAGAATACCCTGCGCGGAACCCTGCTAACATGCAATTGGGTATCGACTTGATAGTGAACCGACACGTCATATTGACCTGGGTAGTATTTGAATACCGTTTAGACAGCCATTGGGACACTCGCTATTTTGATCCCTGTTTTAAGTATTGAATTTACAAAATTGTACATTTTTGAAAGTACATTGCTTCTCCGAAATATAAAAGGGAAAGGACAAAACACATACTGAAACGTTGCCAGTAATCACGTTTCTGACAGAGACGGTGACGATGACAAATGCAAAGCCGTTTGCTGCCACTTACTATCAAATGAGCCTCGAAATCACATCAAACAAAAGTGCTTGACAACCAAATAGGGCAGGCGCATGAAGCCCACGAATAGAACTCCGGGACTCCAAACTATTCCACGTGACGAAAAGACTGTCACCGCAACTCGAGTACAGTTTTGTCGATATGTGATGGGTCATCATGTTTGTCTGCTACTCCTGCTATACATCTCATGTTTGTGCCGAGATCGACTTACCTGTGTCGCGTTTACACCAGGAACCTACTTCAGCAAACTTCAGTCCAGTGGCTGCCGGCAACTGTCGATAAGACGCCATTGTTTACTTGTTGATATGCAAACGAGCCGAGGGGCTTCTTCTGGAAACCAGAACGAAAAGGACCACGGGAATTGGTTGGAGCGAGCACACCAACTGCGCCGTGAAGCTCAAGATTTAGAGAGCCAATTGCGACCATCAGGAGAAGCTGTTCAGCGGCCGCCCATACGCACTAAGTCCGTTCAGTATACAACATTGGCCGCCTCCTATTGGACTTTTACCTATCGCTTCACTTCCGTTCCATTGTCTGCGGACGACGATTCTGGTCCGCCGCCCGACAGTTTTGGCGGAAAAATGACGCTGCATTTTCGATCTGACGGCTTCACGGAGCTTATATCTCACGAAGGCTTGTCAGGTAAACCGCTAGAAATAATTAAAGCCTGGGGCTGGGACTTGGAAACATCCAGCGAAGATGAAGAGGAATATTTGCTGTTTTCTGTTGACACAGTTCTTCCGAGTCCTGGCTTGGAACAGCGCTTTTACTTCCAAGCTCGACAGGACCTGAATAATGATGGTACGATCAAGTTGACAGAAGGAACAGTAACGATGAAACAAGACGTAGCTTCAGCATCATCAAACGGCTTTTGGGGATTCATGTCTCCCAAAGGCATATTGGCTGAATTTCGTTACGTTGGCAACTTTGTCGCCAAGCCCAGCCCGAATTCGAGCTCGTAGAGAATCCCAAACATATCTATCTATAAGGTACACTTAGGTCCTTTCGATTCAGAACTATCTTATTGTTAATTTGGGTGTTTCATGAAGTCCACAAGTTCCACAAAGCCTGGTGGCAAGACGACATCAGCCCCCCGCTCTTTCATGATGACACTCAGCTTTGCCGAAGAATGGTGTTTCCCTTTGGCTTCCTGCATTTCGGCCGCTTCTGGGGTGGTAACTCCCACGCCAGTGATTCCCGCTGAAATTGCTGCTTGAATATCATCTGGAGTATCACCCACAAGAATCACAGACTTGGTGGGCTCTACGCCAAGAAGTTCACAGCAACGACGAACAGGGTAAGGATCAGGTTTACTTGGGCCATCTTCCATACAGTAGTGCGCGTCAAAGAGATCTTCAAGGTTAAAATTTTTCAAAAACGTCATGCAATCTTTTCGGGGCCGACCAGTCACAATACCCATGCCTGGCGTGGACCGTTTACGTAATTTTTCTAACGTTTCTCGGGCCGGAATGAGCGTCTCCAACTTGTACAATCCTTCTTTCGTCGTCGTTCCTTGATATAAATCCTCAAAAGTGGCAGTAACTTGTTCCAAAGAAATGTCGTTTCGACCTTCCGGATCATCCCGAATCAGGTTATACGAGAGCTGCCAGTCGTCGTTGGCGTTACCCCTAGCTTTCCAATCTGTAATCGTCTCGAAGGACACGGAGTTTGCTCCGTAGTGGTGACAAGTAGCCAATATGGCACTACGGTAGGATCTGGAAACTTCGGCAAGGACGCCATCCATATCCAGCAGCACGGTTTGATATTTAGGTTCGACTGCAGTCATCTTACGTTTGGCAATTTTTGTCCTGATTGACAGCGTGTTTGACTGCTAACAGAAAAAACCATAACAATCAAAATGTTGAACGATCATGGGGGCGAGGTACGGTTGCGCCTGATTTTCAAGGTTCATTCTCCCATTTGTCGTGGCAGCTCGACACGTCAGCTGGACGCTGGAAGGACAGACTGACCGTGACAAACAAGTCACCTAAAAAATCAACAAGTTACCGAGAAGAGTTGACAGAATTCTATTACCGCAAACAGGGAACGCTAACGCTGCTTACGTTAACGATCGGAATGTTAGGTTGCAGCTGCGCTTGAAAAAAAAACGCAATGTGTGTCCGCGTGTTTTGCATCCTCTGTCAGTGTCAAATCCTTTTTCTTTTTTTAAAAATCTTACAGCTAGCCACTCTGCTCATGGAAGGAGCCTCAATTCTTCTCGAGCAAGGAGGAATCTCGTCATTGGAAGGTGGGTTTACCTCCTCTCTACTAGAGAGATCCCCTTTCACTTAAAAAAAATCCTAAAGAAAATGATCTAACATATCTTATGTATATAATCATATGTATGTATATATATGTCACCGCTCGTAGGCGGGAACCGGCTTGCTTCGGCTTACTCGTCGAAAATCAGCGTCTCGCCTCCACCTCCGTTTTGTTCCCGTACGTCATTGATTAAATCCGTATCAACACCGAGGGAGCCATCCCCATCACGATAGAGAATATTCACAAACTGATAGCCAATATTTATATCCACAAAGTCGTAAATCTTTTGAGCGTAAACATCCGACGCTGAGACGTTCGAAACACCGTTCAATGAGACTAAAACTTGGTTGAATTGAAGAGATTCTCGAACATCGTCACAGTTGTTGAGACGCGATGGCCAGGAACCACCGTGTCGACGAATCTGTCGACGCAGTCGGGGTTTCAATAGGGGGGAATGCTCGTCAAGGACGTGGCGTGCCAACCAGACTCGCTTAAAAAACGGGTGGTCCGAGGCTTCGATCACCATCTTGGAAAATATCTGCTTACTAACAAGCCTTGCCGACGGGTCTTCATCCAATGCTTGCTGATCACGGCGATGATAACGACCCAAAAAATTTCGACTGATAACAGATGTCAACAAATCGAATCTCGTCGATTCTGCTATGCTACTTGTGTCACTCGCAGTTTCACCTGAAATGCTTTGGGCGGCCGAATTCCGGTCATTTTCAAAAGACTCCTGTAAGGAGGGATCGGCATCACTCGCATCGACATTGGCAACGACATTCAGGGTTGCGTCCATGATTTCGCCACCAACTTCATTATAGAGTCGATTGATGATTCGAAATTCCAACACCGGACAGGGCTCTTTCTCTTCGTCGTCCGAAGATTCGTCGTGCCCGTGATTGGGATCAAAATCGTTGTTTCGCCGTACCCCAGGACCAAACCGAATAACAATCGGATCACTAAAGATCACTTGTGCGTGTGACTGAATACGCAATACTTTGCCAAACAAAATTGCGCCACAAAAGCCAGAGTATAACACCCCCAACAAAGCTTCGAGCGAGCATATAAAATTGATAAAGAAACAATGGGTTGGGCTCGAGTTTTGGTAGCTCAAAGCTGGCGCCGTCGAACCATATCCGACGGTCGAAAAAGTTGTCCACGACAAGGCGAAGGCATCAGCAAAGGCTGCGTCTGTGGACGCAAAGAGCTCTCCGCCAATTCGTACACATTCCTCATCAATTCTACCGGCCATGGTTATGAACCCCGCAAATAGAATCACGAGAGCAAAAAACATTACACACATGACCACGAACAAGAATAGAAAATTGACACGGAACATCCAATGCAAATACATCGCAAGTTTTTGGTTGGGGTTTATGCCAATGGCGAGACCAGTCGAACGGCGGGGTGAGCCAATTCTTCCGTTGCACGTCGTGATTTTCCAAAACAGAGACTGTTGAGGGCTTCGTCGGGTGGCTTCTAGACGATACTGCTTCGTTTGTTGATGTTGGTTCGATGCTTCCACGTCCTCCGACTGTTCTTCGCTCTTAGAAAAAACGTTTAAAAATTTGGTTTTCAGACGTTGCCCCCATGGCATGGCGGTGCCTTCATCCATACGCCGAAGCTACATGTCACAAAGAAGAATCAGCAAGTAGAATGAGTAACTGAAAAAGGAACATTTCCGCGGCCGTTCGACTTGTTCAACTTAACCTACATGAACACATTGCGCTCGAGATATTTGGTTTATAATGGGCTGACCGCCTTTTATATTTGACGTCATAGTTCCCGGCTCGATCTTCGGGTTTCCCACGAAGGAATCGTAGAATACAACCGCGAACGATGTCTATGCGGAGCAAAAGGAAGGAGTAGCCTAAGGTTGTAAAGGGGACAGAAACAGCAAAACGTTGGTTCACAGTCAAACGTTTCATGCCGGGTCGCGGTTCATTTTGGTGTGTGTTTTGGAATGCGCGAGGTTGCAAACTGTGTACGTTTATAATTTAAATACCTTTTCAAATTATAGATATTTTGACATTTCCTAACGTTAGTAAGTATTGCTCCGGTCTGCTTCCAACTGTAAACTCACCCTGACAGTGAGTGAGTCTCTATTTTCTTCGCATTTTGGAGAACTCAGGCCGGACAAAATCGTTCACTTCTTGTATAAACGGGCATCTTTATCTTACCGCTGCATTTTCCTTCGTACAAAGAGTTAAGAGTCCAATTCTAATTTTTTTCTTGCCAGACAGCTAGTCCCAACAAGGAGACAGGAGGGGCTACACATACCACAGACACGATGACCACGCCTGTATCTTCCGAAGATACGGCTACTTTGCAACAAAAGATCGTGGCGTTACAGGCACAGCTATTGTCAGCGACTCACGCTCTTGAGCGAATGAAGAATGACCGAGGCGCGTCTTCTGCTGACCATTCCAAATCAGCACAGAGGAACGGTTCCGATCCTAGCAGCGACCCCACAGGAACTGCCCCTGTCGCTGCTCCTCCAGCCAAGAGCGGCTATCTGTTCAAGGAGCTCGATCGCGCCATTGGCTGGGGCGGTATTAAGTGGAGCTTGCGATACGTGAAACTAGAAAGCGGCCGAATATCATACTACGGATCGCATCACGATACTTCTCCACGTTACGAGCTTCAGTTGCGTGGATGCGCTGTACGAGACGATGGCTGGAAACGCAACCCGCGCTTTAAGACCAAACGGAATGAACCCCCGCCTTTGCTAGATACAACCGGCGCTTACTTTTTCCTCTTTTCCGTGTACCATGCACCCGACGCAGCGGAGAAGGAAATTGATGAGACCGAAATTACACCTTTGTTGCGTTTTTCGACACCTTCCCGAGCCGAACACTCGTCCTGGATAAAGCTTGCCTCGGAATCCTGTGCTTACAGCGAAACGGACGAGTTTCTCGCTGACGAGGCCGCTCGCGCAACCCAGCGTGCTTTGCAACATCAAGAAGCGCTGCAAATGGCCCAAGCCATGCCTGGGGCAAAGCCAGGAACGCTGCCGCCACTCTACTTCGCGCCTACCATAAAGCGTTCGCGTTCCTTTGCTAAGCTACAAGAACATCATGGAGATGGGATGCCTCGGGTAAATATGCGTCGGACCAAATCGCGAGATTTTAACGCGGATAAGTTGGATGCGCGAAGTACCAATGGCTATCCCCCTTCCAAGCCGAGTACGTATTTCTCTTGAATTGCACAACAGCTCGAATTTTTCACTCATACGTGTCTGTAAATTTAGTGCATCGTGCGGCAGAGCCCTCATACCTCAGCGCGGATGCTCCCATTCAAAACTACCGAGGATTTCTGAATTTAGGCGTTATTATTTTGATTGTTTCTAACTTTCGGCTGATCTTGGGCACAATCCGTAGCAACGGATTTGTCTTGACGACTGCAGTGAAGCACTACAAGAACCTAAATCACCTCAAGGAAGATCCCTGGCAGGAATTTCCTTTTGTATCAGGATTTCTTCTCCAGCTCGTCTTTGTTTCGATTGCGTTTGGGATCGAATGGATGTTGTGCCGGAAATACTTCAACGAAAACTTCGGCATGATCCTTCATCACTTCAATGCCCACTCAGCCTTGCTGATACCTTTAGGTATTGTTTGGAATCTCATCGATAGACCTGCGGTTGGTGCAATTTTGCTTTTACACGCTACGATAACATGGATGAAGCTCATTTCTTACATGTTGGCGAACGAAGATTACCGGCTATCATCGCGTCGCGTTGGGGGCAACCCACACCTAGCTACGCTCGCATTAGTCGAAAATCTAGATTCAGATGAGGCGAACATTAACTACCCCCAAAATGTTACTCTCCGCAACATTTTTTATTTTTGGTGTGCTCCGACGTTGACTTACCAGATTGCCTTCCCGAAGTCCCCGCGAGTTCGCTATTGGAAAATCGCGGATATCCTGATGCGCATGACGGTGTCCATCGCACTATTCACCTTTTTGCTGGCACAAATTGTTCAGCCTGCATTGGAAGAGCTAGTGAGCGACCTGGACGAGACCAATGGATCCTACACCGCAGCAATATTTGCCGAGTACTGGTAAGCCCACGTCTGCTGCATTCAGTGTGATTTCCGTTTCCATGACTTACACCGCATTTCGTAGGCTGAAACTTTCGATTGCTAACACATATTTATGGCTTCTTATGTTCTATACATATTTCCATTTGTATCTGAACCTCTTTGCTGAGCTTCTGCGATTTGGAGATCGTGTGTTCTACAAAGATTGGTGGAATTCGTCGGAAGTATCTGCATATTGGAGGCTTTGGAATATGCCTGTTCACTATTGGTTGATCCGACATGTGTATTTCCCCTGCGTGCGACTGAAGATGCCGAAGGTCGCTGCAACCTTTGTCGTTTTTTTCCTCTCCGCCGTTATGCACGAGGTGCTTGTCAGCGTACCCTTTCATATTATTCGTCCGTGGTCTTTTATCGGGATGATGATGCAGATTCCTTTGGTTGCGTTCACAAAGTATCTCTATCGCAAATTCCCGGGCGGCTCGATTGGTAATGTCCTGTTCTGGATGACATTTTGCGTCATTGGCCAGCCAATGGCGATTCTCTTGTACACAGTTGATTACCAGTATGGGAAACACCACAGCACGAACATGGAGATATTCGATACGGACGACTGCCGCTTTTTATGGAAAAATTCCTGCTTGATTCGTTGACATCCTCGGAAAACATGGTACAAGGTGTTTATAGAAATTGTAATATCAACTGTTAAAACGGGCTTAGCCCTACGTCACAGCTACAATGTAGCGAGATTACCAGTTTGTGATTTCAAGTGAAATTGGGCTACATTCGAACCAGACCGGTGTTTTCCTTTTCGCCGTGTGATTCGGCGTTCTTGGATATGCTGTAAACGAGTTTGAAAATTCTCTATTTCGATGTGTGGAGACGCGTCAGACTCACAGGATGACGGCTCATCTTCCGACGATCGGGAGACGAATGAGGTTTCAAAGTCTGGCTCATCCCTCATTTCGCCGGGACATCCTTTCTTTTCGATGTCGTCGCGGTCTGTCATTTCTCCTTCCGTGACAATATGAGGTACATCGAGTAGCGGACTGATCACTTCATCGCCCTCGTTCTGCTCGTCAAACGTGGAGTTGAACGAAGCATTTGCCATTAAAGTCTGCTTAAAGGTGCGGAACGCTTGAAGAGTGAATTCATCTTCATCTTCAGAATCATCTGTTTCTGTATCTTTAAAAGACACGTTGTTGAGAAGTAGCTGGAATTTCGCCTCTACAAGATCATCCTCAAGGTCATCGTCGTGAGATGGCAGCCCCGACGAGTTTTCCGCAAGGATTCTTTCCGCTACAGACTCTGATGGAATGTTGCCTTCCATTCCCTTCTGTTTCCCATTCTTGCATCGACCGCTCCAGTATCGGACTTCAGCTTCTAGAGTGACGTTTCTTTCGGTCGCCGTTTTCAAGTCGGATTTTTGCAAAGACTGTGACTTATGACTTGCATTCAAGAGAAAATTGGATTCTTCAAGTCGAAGCCGAAAAATCATGTTTTGCTCAGTAAGTTCCCGCAAGGCTACCTGCTGCTTTAATATCAGATTCTTCATGTCCTGAATCGTTTCCTTTTTTTCAGTGGCCGTA
>Ga0163101_100204_pt1 | contig 13822 bp, 12 predicted proteins | sample TAMARWmetagpilot_2_FD_111548 | JGI IMG/M metagenome (GOLD analysis project Ga0163101, IMG submission 111548) | Phycosphere-associated microbial communities from TAMU algal ponds, Corpus Christi, Texas, USA - TAMU ARW1 11/11 metagenome pilot | ecosystem: Engineered > Artificial ecosystem >...
AAGACTGTCAAAGAACGCTTGATGGATTTTCGCCACGTTAGCGATACCGAGCCCTCGCCGGTACGTCTCTTGATCGTCATGCTTCCAAATGATGGAATTCAAAACTTTCTCACTCCTCTTCTTTCGTTGCATCATTTACTCTTGTCAACTCTTTTCTGATGTGTGTCTGGACGCATAAGGAAGCCCTGGCCGCTCTTCAAGCGCACGACAACAAGCGAATGAGTCAGTTGCAAGTCATGATCGAAGATCGCCGTCGTCAGTTGATGGATCACAAAAATGGGCGCCGTCATTTGAATGTGGACGAGCACGCCACCGTTGCGGACCAAGCTGATGTGTATACACGCAAACTTGCCCAAATGCGTTCCGAAACAGCGCTAGACAAGGAAGAGAAACTCCGCGAAATGATAGATTCCTTCAAGCACATGAATCGGATGGATTACATCGATTTCGAAAAGTCCGGTCTAGACGGATAAACGATCTCGGAGAGCACTTAGACTGATAAGCTTTTGTTGAGGAGTCGCTGAGACCATGCTCCAAATTGAAGCGTGCAAAGATCCAAAGACCAATTTTTCTTACATAATCAGAATGCTTCTTTGACTGTGAAAAACAAATCAACTAGTTGTCTAACGAAAAGCCAAAGCGGAACGGAGTTCGTTTTTCGTCTCTTATCTACCTTCCTATACAAAACGGCAGGGCGTATTCATTTTCCAAGGCGTATGCGACTAACTTACTGTTATAAGTTTTTGCGACGCAATTGGTCGTTGGGAGTCGTAGCCAGGATAGGACGGCCATCCATGGGCAGACAGTAGAGTCGAAAGAGATTGCAGCATTTGTATACTTGGAAAATCCCTTTTTTTGCTTCAATCCTAGCAAAAGAACAAACTCATGCTATTAGTTGAATCCATTTGCGAAACTATGAGGTCAAGCATTACCTAGAAAAGGACTGTAATATCGAAGCCTTACAACGAAGCTGGCTTGCTCATTCACTGTACCTCTTTCCCACTCTTGCAGTTGCACATTTCAACCGGAATGGTTTGAACTTCGCACCCCATGAAAGTGATAGCTTCAAATGCTGACGGCGATACGAGCCAAAACAGTCACCAACTGCCTAATTTTCTAGTTGAGTGACGCTTCGACCAAAACCGAAAACAAAATGACCTGGGGCTTTGATTTACATCCTTCTCTCGATTTACGCATTGCATAGTATACTCAGATTGGAGTCCCGGATGGATTCGTCCCAAATTACTTAGGTAATAATCACGAACATTTAAGGGTGAGTTACACCGGCAAATTATATATAACATTTTGGAACGTCCGGTTCCGCTGCAAGGGGAGAAAGCTGTCCACAGTTCACAGGTGGAGCAATCGTCCAACCACAATTTCAGCTGCGGAGCGTTGCGAGAACTACGGTGACCAGGAGTGTGAAATACGAATCGAGTCAACACTTCGGGGTCTTCATTACTGTGACTTCGCTGTCAAGGATTAGCTTACGTCGTTGATCTGATAGAGGTAAGTCGATACACGGCACGCAAGAAAAGGGAAAACATAAGATTTGCTTTTGGCCTACGAATATACATCGAGAGTGCTTTTCTACCGCTCAGAAACTCCTGTATGGAGTGAAATTGTTGTTGTTTTAATAACTTCCGTTTCTGGACAGAATCGATCATTCACTAGTTTGTATTGGCCTTACGCAGTTGGTTTGTAAACCAAACTGAATAGTTTGCTATAGAGTTGATCATGGACGGACGATTTCCGTTTCCGCAGAGTGATAGTCAACGGACGGACCAGGTACGTTGCCATTTCACCCAATATTCAATTGTCGAAAATTCAACAACTAGAGACATCTCAGGTCTTCCTTTTGTTGCTGAATGGCAGATGACTCCTGCCCAATGGCGAGCTGCACTTGGATTGACGTCAGTCTCTGGAGACCAACTGCCACAGCTGTACTCCCAAATCCAGCAGAGGCAGCAAGAAAGCCAACGAGACATGCAGCTCCGTCAGCTTCTTCTTCAAGAGCAGCTCGATCAACAGCTTCAAGAACAGCAACTACGGTCACTTTCCGAGCGGCTCAATGATTACTCGGGCCTACAAAATCATTACCGTAGCCTGCTGCTGAGCGAACAGATGCAGCGACGCACTGGTGAACAAGCATATCTTCGTCACCATGTCGAACAGCAAGCGGCGACACTTGCCACTCAGCAACAAGAAGCTCAGCTACGCTACCAAGAGGGTCTAAGACGCCAACAAGAGCTGTTATCGAGGCTACAAGAAGTTCCAAATGATACTACCAGTGACTTAACGAGCACTCACCTGGCGACTCGTTCCGATTTGTATGGCGAAAGAAGTTATTCTGTTGACAAGGAACAGAGCGACGAGCACACGTTACCTGCCGCGGCTCAAACGGCTACAAAAGTAAAGTCGTTGCCTCACATAAAGGCGAAAGCGACCACGGCGAAGCCCAAGCAGAAAGCGAACCGTCAGGACAGCAATGTAAGCATCGGTCGAGACGGCAAGAAAAAGGAACGAGGCAAAGCTCGGAAATACTCTAAGGGGAAAGGGCTAGCGGCGGCAAAAGGTGCCTCCAAGCAAAAGAGTCCTGCATTTGACCTTTCTTCGTTGAATAGCCTGGTAGAGGCGTCGGTTGAAGCCACACCTTCGGTAGAGGACCTCAACACAGTTGCTCTGGAGCAAGTCGCAATAGCTGCAGATATGGCTATTCCTCAAATAATTTGCAAAGGAACTGTCGAAGAGCTTCTGTCGGTGGCGACGAACGAACAGAAAGTGGACGATGCTGCTGGGGTGTTGACCATGCTTAGCTCGCTAAAAGATGTTGACTGGGCCGAAGACGAAGATAGTATACAAGAATCTTACAATTTGGTGATGACTGATTCACCGGCAAGAGAAATTAGAACATCACGATTTAAGTCCGCTTTACCGAAACTTCCAGAAGAAAAAGTGTGTATTCTAATGGAGGGCTGCAACCACGAAGCAGCTACAAGGGTTGAGAACACGGAGAATAAACCTCAGAGACCTAAAGAAAAAAATTCAATTTGGGAGAACGTGGATGCGTCGAGTGAAGTTGAGGAGGATCAGCGTAGACCCAAAAAGGTCTCGGCTGTTCTTGAATATCCATTTCCGGTCGATACTTGGTGGCCGTCGGTAACAGGTATACGGCGAGAACGCCGTCAAGCTGGAGAGACTAGTGACGAAGACGATTTTATTGATGAATCTGAGTCCTATCGCATGTGCTTTCGTGCTAACCAAAAAAAACTCAAGACTCGCCTTGCAAAAAAGTTGGAGCCAGGTGTCTTGGAAAAACTTCCCCACTGTCGCATTCATCGTATCCGTACGAAACGTAAAAAAAATTCGACGGCCCCGGAGCTGGTTTATTGTTGGCAAGTCACGGAGATTTACCCTAACGACATCATGGTTAATTGTTCTGGATGTGGTACATGGCGCCATGCTGCCTGCGGTGGTCATTTTGAGCCAGTTTCAAATCACTGTAACTCGGAAAAGACCTTCGTTGCAATTTGTGAAAATTGCAACGCCGAAGAAGCGATTCTTCGCGATTTTCCGGAGAGTAAAAGGAGAATTGAACGACAACGAATGGAGCAGCTTCGGCGAAGCTTAGCGACATCTGCCGTTATGCGTCATGCTTCGTTTTCGAAGCATAGTGGAACCTACAAATGGCCACTTGGAAGTGTGTCTGCCACCCATATTGGCGGCCATACGAGAAGCGTACACGCGAGACACGATAAGGTAGTTAAGCAATGGTCAGATATGGCAACGCGCCTCGAACGCGGTTTTGGATATCGCTCGAAAGAGCGTGTCAGAGTACGAACAAAGGAGCTAGAACGACTGCTTGTTTCAATTGAAGATGCCGAAGGCTATACAGACCGGCACAATATGCTTCTCTTTCTCATGAGAGACACATCTAGAGAAAGCCCGGCAGGTTTCGAAAACCAGAGACGCAACTTTTTCGATCCAGCTGAAGATCCTCCAATCTTGACAAATAGGGCAGTCGGTGACGAAGACGCCAAGGCAGAACTACAAGGTGAAGCCTGCGACGGTTCAAATGCAAATGTCACGCCCTCCTACTCATGTTGCGCAGCTCAATTCTGCGGCAACAAGCCGAGATTTGACTCTGTTTTTTGTTCAGACGGTTGTGGCGTCAAGACTATGGAACTTGATTTACTTCGTTCATTCCAAGATGCATCTGACATTCATCCAGCTGTTTTAAGACATTGAAATGGAGTGTACGTTTTAAGCACAATCCTGCTAAGGACGATGTGGAGATTACTTGAACAATGTACTTAATATTGACTGTGAGTAAAATGCGCATCGTCAATCGAGGACTCTCATCCATTGGTGACTTTCTTCTACAGAAATCCAAATAGCTTCGTCATCAGATTCTGTGGGTTATTTGATATGCGTTTGGAGCAAGCTGCGTGACTTTTTTTCAATACAACAAAGGAAATTTTCACATTTTTCTCTATAGTGCCACCATGAGTACCAAGAAACACAATTTTGAGCTTTTGACATTAGTCCTGTTCCGTCTGTACTCTCGAAAATTGAATGGCATCTCTCTCATTGGATTCATCCGTTCGTCTACAAAATCCACCACGCATCGCCTGAGCCATCATATAGGATGAAATCAAAGCTGCTATTACGGCCACTGCGTTCGGCATCCAGGTGACGCCCCTTGGCAGGATCTTTTGTGGTGTGATTCCGGGTCCAAGGCCATATTCGTCAAAGTTTTTTGTTTGGAAAACATCACGACACAATGTGGTCATCTTCCAGCACTGTGGTAATTCATTTACTTGCTCGAATCCCCACAGCACAGATTCAAGACATTCGACATAGTTCCAGCCCCAGCCGTCTTTGCCCAAGGTAGTAGCACTAGTCGGGTAGCTACTGATTGAAGAACAAAGCGCTAAGCAGGAAGCTTGATCGAAGCCATATTGGTCGGCACATTGGCTGCTCGTCCACAAGTCACACGCCACATCGCAGCAATTATTGAACATGGCCTCTTCTCCGACGGAGGGCTCAACAATAGAGCAGAGATCTGAATCGGGATTTGAGCGACAATCCGTTGAAGCTCCCATGCCTACCCAAAACCTCATAGCAGGATCACTGATGTAGTGCTTGTCATTATGGGGGCCAATAAAGTGGAGCTCCTCAGGGGAGACTGTGAGTGTGACTGTTCTCTCCTCTCCTGAGGCAAGCCAAATTTTTTCAAAAGCCCGAAGTCTCTTGTATTCTGGAGTAGTGGGTCGATTTTCGTCAAACGTAAAAAGCATGACCGCTTCTGACCCACCCGTTGACCCAGTGTTTTTAATTCTGACTGAGACGATCAAATCACTACCGTCTTTAGCGGATGACTTTAGATCAGAATACTGAAAGCTAGTGTAGCTCAGACCGTGCCCAAACGACCACTGCACTTCACAAGGGACATAATCGAAATGTGGCATGGCAGCTAACCCATCAGTGCATTTGTCCGACACGGAATGGAAGTAGGGGATGCCTCCGTTGTCCGAATACTTAGGATACGTAATGGGCATTTTGCCGCTAGGATTGATTTGCCCGCTAACTAAATTTTTCAGCGCTTCGCCCGCTGTCGGTCCAGGCAGGAAAGCCACAATGGTTGCGTCCGCCTGCTCGACCATTTTCCTTAGCAGCCTTGGACGTCCACCAAAGTATACAAGTACAATCTTGACAACCGAGTTCTCTTTGAGCGCTTTCACCAGTTCATATTGTCCTTGTGGTAGCTCCATAGACCGTATGTCACCAGGTTTCTCGGTGTAAGCTTCTTCGCCGACGCACACCAGCACAACGTCTTTCGATGCTGCCGCTTTGACTGCACGCTCGATGGACGTTGAAGGTCCCCTTCCGACCCATTCTTCGATCTCTTCGATGAAAAAAGTTTTCTGGCGACTCACTTCGTCATCGCATTCACCGCCCAAAATATTGACACCACAACTAAAGGAAACATCCCAGGCCTCTTCCCGAGAAAAGGCATCGAATACTGTTGATCCATGGGCAAACCAATCGTCAGATAAAGCCCCTTGCCACTGACCAGTCCAACCCCCAGACTGATGTATCAACGAGCTTGACGTTGGACCAGTCACGAGAATCTTGTGCCGAGTGTTTAAACTCAAAGGCAACAACCCATCATTCTCTGCTAGAATGAGTGATTGTTGGGCCATGTCCAAGACCGCCTGTTCGTCCGAACCAATCATTGCAAGATTGGGATCTTCTATCGCGAGATTTTCGTGATACATGTTCAGGGTCTCCTTCAGCTTTAGGACACGCTCCGTTGATTGGTTCAATCGCCATTCAAACAACCGATGGCTTTGAATTCCTGCCAAAATTCCATCGCGAAATCCATCCGCGTCCCATGGAATCATACTCATGTCCACGCTACCATCCAATAACGACTTGATAGTTGCCTGTGTGTCATTCACAGCGATGTGGTGCCATGTATTTGCATTGCGAATCTCCTCATAGTCGGTCACAAGAACGCCATCAAAGCCCAAACGCTGACGCAGTAGATAGTTCAGCGCTTGAGGATTTGCGACGTTGGGTACACCGTCTGTTTCCGTGTATGATTCCATCACGGTGAGTGCGTTTTGCTTCATTGCATACTGCCACGGTGGGACAAAATATTGGTACAAGTGGCGAGTGGGAATCCAACTTGGACTACGATCATGACCATCGCGCGGCATGGAATAGCCAATAAAGTGTTTAGCGCAAGCGGCTGCCCTGGAAGGAATGGCCAAAGGATTCGAATCCGGTTTTTGAATGCCGGCAATCATCTGGGCCGCCATGAGACCAACCATCGTAGGATCTTCCCCAAAGGTTTCGTAGACCCGGCTCCAACGTGGCTCCAAAGCAATACCCAAAAGCGGCGAGAATAACCACGTGATACCGGCAGCCCTTGTATCACGACTCGCAATAATGCCAGCCTGGTAGGGAACTGTTAAGTTAAAGGTTGCGGCCATGTTGATGGGTTGCGGTGGAATACTTGCTCCAAGAATGTAATTTGCCCCGTGCACACTATCTAGACCCCAAATTACGGGTGGACGGTTGTAGCGGTCGCTGATTTCCTTCAATTGCACGGCGACCTGACGAAAATCTTGCGCGGTCCAGGAAGCGCCACTTACAAGGTTGAGGACAGATCCGATTCCACGTTCACCGAGGTAAAGTTCTGCGGCGGCCACGTTCAGCCGTTTCTTTCCATTACCTTCGGGATCGTCTTCGATAATCATGTTGATATCAATCTGGGACATTTGCCCTATCTTTTCTTCGATAGTCATGGAGGAAAGCATTTCTTCAATTTGACTTTTTCTCTTCAAGTTCCGGAAGGAAGAATCAATCTGCCTGGATTTGTTTTCCGCCACCATTCTCGCAGTGTTATCAACTGGGTAAATACAGCAAATCGTATCTTTGATGAAACAGGGTTTGGCACTAAAAAATGCGTGGAAGGATAGGCTGCGCGACACGAAGATGAAGTTTGGGAAATTGAGTGACCCTCTTTCCTAGAGATGCAATGTATATGTGTGCGAATATCTCGATTTCTTTTGCTTTCCACAGTTCTGCTGCCTCCTGTCTTGGTTTCTTCGGGCGAAACCCAGCGTTAGGTGTTGCTCCCTAGCAGAGAATTTGAGTAATTAATTGAAAAACATGTTTATGCAAGCCTGTCGTATACGTATCTTTTGAAAGCCGGAAGATTTCGCAAGGCATGGATGGTAGCTTCACAGATAGCGGAAAATGAACAGACTGGTGGAAGGCACTGTTCCCTCACAAACATTTCTTGTCACAGTGAGTGAACACACATCTTCATCACTATCGTTGGGTCTGTAATCAACCATGGGCTTACATAGTCTTCTTGTTTGTAAAAAGTCTTCAGAATACAACTCCATTCATCACTTGCATTACAATAACAAGAATCAAAATAGCAATTGCAGCTGAAGATACTTCTCTAGTTATGGAGCAAATCTAACAGTAAATCCGAATCGTCAAGTTCCTTGGGCGAAAAGACTATCTTAGCTCTTTATTCAAATTGTACACCTACTTTATCGTCCAATGGGGTTTATTTACTGTCAATGAAAGTAAACATATCACCACTGTCAATGAGTCGGTGACCGACATATCACAACTGTGAGAAACAACGACAACATAACAGCTCAGACAACGAAGTCATATTGAACCGTCTCGAGCTGGGAGTCAAAGAAACCGGGAAATCATGCGTCTACCTTAGCCAATTCGCTCCGTTCATTGATTCATCTGATACCCAAGTTTTGGAGTCGAACGTGGTGAAAACTTCTTATCTTCAAGAGTGCGCACAAAAGAATGACAAAAGCTACACCTTTCTTTATTTTGTGCTTAGCGGTCGCTTCCCTAAAGCATGCTGGAACCTTGGCCTTCCAGGCTGGACCAGGTAGCAGTGTCGCAATCCAATCATCAACTGTTGATGTGAAGCGCCTGATTAAGCATGAAAGAAAACTTTCGAATGGCGCCCAAAATTCGCTGATCCCGCTTTCGGCTTGGCCCCTTATACTTGTGTCATCGCAGCCATTGTTGACCGAGGATGAATGTTCAATCATTTCACACTACTGTCAGCAGAATCTGTCACCATCTGGCACGGTTGAGATGGAAGAAACTTTTTCTCGGGGCGCTCAAATTTTACAGCGAACCCAGCATTTTTTGGATGACATTCTCGCTCGTCCGTGCGGTGAAGCGCCTGTCTTGCCCCGCTACCTGACGTACACTTCTAGCGACGCACCAATCGACTCGGTTGAAGCTCTTCTGCCGGATGGTCTACATGTAGACACCAACAATGGATTCCTGTTTCGATACTTGACAGTCTTATTGTATTTGACTGACTGCGATTCATCGGCGACAACATTTCCGTTGGCCAAATCCATCACGACTGTTTCCAAAAGTGTTTCGAATAGAGAGCGCGAAGCTGAGCTTCTCCTGGCCGCAGAGGAGTTGTTGGATACCAATACTCACCACACCGGCTTCGACGAAAGGGATACCAAGTGTCGTCAGATAGACGAAGCAGCTTGGCACGTATATAAAAGAAACGAAGCATCTTCATTTGGCTTTCGGGTTTTACCTCGTCAAGGGTACATTACAGCATTCTTTGGTATCGCAGCGGACGGTAGCCCGGATCCACGATCATGGCATGGTGCCGAAGCCTTGGAGCCCGGAGAGAAGAAAGACATTTTAACGTTTTTCTACGAAGTCCCGTTTACATTTTCCAGTAAGAATGAATTTGCTCGACTGGTAGGTGAGCGGAAACAGGCACTATTGGAACGGCATGGTTTGTTTCAGGCTGGGAACATTAGAAACGCTGACGAATCACGTCGATGACAGGAAAAGATTTGTCCTTTCCACTGCATATGAGTTTTTTAAAAGGTAGTTAGTGCGGATAATTGCCACAATTGTGCCGGCAAATTAATTCTTTGCATTCACATTTTTCACTGTCAATCACAACTGACAGTGACTTACGTTGGATCACTTACGCGAAAATCACTTGTGATCGATATTCCTAACGCGGAGTGTCTTGCTTTCGATTACCTGTACTAGTAGCTGATGTCAGCATACAAAGTTTTCTTGCGCACATACCATAAGCTCGAATCTCATAAAACTACCTATTTCTCTTTGCATTACTGCAAGGAAACACCCGCTTTCTCATAATAATAAGAATAAAGGAAGAAATCCAATGCAATGTTACATGGAATGAAACTGTACACGACGACCTCGGACTCCACAAAGCTCGATGGATCGTCTGCAGGGACGTCTATTCGTTCTACCATGACAGCTCGTCGAAAAGACATTTCATTCCAGAACCATTACTTCAAAAGCAATGATGTGTAAAGGATCAGTGCGGGGTGCAAATAACGATCAAAATCCTTTGCCTGGGGAAATGTTTTATGGAGAAAAGCACAATTGTGAAAGAAAAACTGCTGTACCTGTGACGGCGTAACAACCGTCGAGTGTGAAGCTGCGAGTCAGGATAAGCACTCCCAAAGCAGAATGATGTGCCTGCAACGACGGTGATTGCGGGACAGGAGCTGTAGAAAACGATGAAGCTAATTTTCGCAAAATCTTCGAGAACTCTACGGCGTCAGAAGTAGAAAAGAAGATAGAACATCTACCAACACATCTAGTTTACTTTTTCTCTATGCTGAGCAGCGAAGAACGCGAACTAAAATAAGTGTTGTTAAACGCATGCAAGGCCAAACTTGAGGGTCAACAGAGCCTGGAGTGAAACAAGTTGTCGAATCTCGGGGTTGCGCCTGATACACAGATTAAGTTCGCTCATACGGTGCACAAAAGACACCTGTGTCTGGATCCACGTCCGTGGGCAAGGTACATGAACGATCTTTGTACGACTGTAAAATCTGATCAAATCCAGTCACATGCTTTCTTGTGAAGCGTAATTCTTCTACCAAACCACCCACAGGGTGGTAGACGTGGGCGAACGGTATCGAAGGGATTTCCAAGCCTTGGTGGAGCGAGGTTGTCTCACGTGTGACAGGAACTTGCAAAAACTGCACGTCATAGTTAGAATATTTTTTGCTCAAACTGTAATACGCAGGCGCCACTGCTTTGCATGCTCGGCACCAGGGAGCGTAGAATCGAACGACGGACAGCTTGGAAGGTTCGTCACCCACGATGCGCTTATATTGTGCCAAAGAAGTGATCTCTTGTACGTCATACTTCGTGGAGGGACCTCGAGAATTGGTTTTCAAATTCTTTGTCGGTAGTGCGAGTTCTCGCATGCGATCTTGGAAGCTACGTTGCGCTACTTCCGATCCATCCGTAGTATTTGAATAGTACAAAATTGTAGCAGAGGTAGCGCCTCCGGATATCGGACAGGACGGAAATCTTGATCGAGTTCGTGCAACCTGGAAAGCCTCTGTCAAAGTAGATACCAACAGGAAGAAAATGAGAACGCCTCGACGCCGCAAGTGTCTTTGATGGGATGTTTTAGAATGCATTTTTATGGATAGCAATCGGGTTCGTGGGTGAATTTCTCGGGCGAGTCTGTTAATTCCTCTGCTTAGAGATTCGTTTGGCGGTGACGAAGGAAAGGTATTAATTTGGCTCGATGATGGTATTTTTGTTGGTCTAGAGGATCACTTCAGCCGAGTACAAGAAGGAATGGGACGCAGTTGGTGTCGGAAACGAGCCGACAATCGATGATGGCAACGCCGAAACGAAAAAAAAGCCAATCAATGGATTTAATTGGCCGCCTGAGCAAGCACAGGCGATGTGTTCATGTCTTTCGCCTCGTGATGTCGATGCCCCGCAGCTTGTACCGAAATCTGCGTTCGATTCAAATTTGTCGTCACCATGACTCAGCTAGCAATAAATGAACCCATCAAAGAAATTCAATGTTAAATAAAGCTGCCCAGCCGGAGAACCCTCGATTCGGAAAAGTCTGATGCAGTCGTACGCATGCATGAACAGCCTTAATGTTAGACTGTCTTCGAGACGGATAGCTACCGTGATCGCGGGTCTCATTGTGTGTACACCACGCAAAAGCTAATAGAAGGTTTCGCAACCCCTCGTAGAAAGTCTGTGTGTATTCTAGGATCACTGTTAGGGTTTTCTTTCTGCTACAAAGCATCAAAGAACTCGTCTAGATCTTTGTCGGTTTGACTTGGCAACACTTGCTCATTTTTCATTCCAACTTCCGCGATGGTTGACTCCGTGCTGCTTTTGCTGCGCTCCATGGATTTAGCAAGCAGTGTGGCGCCAGATCCATAGTCAGAAGAATCTTTTTCTAGCTGTTTTTTGCCTTTGCGGTTGGAGTTGGCAGCCTGCACATTCAATACACTACCACAAGGTAACTCGGCACCGTTCATCTTTATTAACGCCAATAAAAGTCTGTTAGAGAAGGTAGCCAATGTAGCTTTCTCTCCTGGATCAGTTAATTATCATATATAAGGCCTGCACACGTACCTGTACGCAAATGCTTTGGACTAGGTTTTCCCCACTATCCAACAGAGCCGACGCTGACAATTCGAAAACAACCAGCCCATCGCCCTTCAACTCCCCGGACTTCTTGTCTCGGTAAAAATGCGTCTTGACGACTTTTTCGTACGATGAAAAAAGGCCTGCGATGTATTCCGGCCGGACCGAACCGTCCACAGGCAAGCCCGTGAGATAAACAGCGACCGTACGAGCTGCCGTTTGCGGAACGTGACCGGCCTTTTCTTTGCTTTTTTCCGCTCGTGCGCGTTTCAACGTGCCGATCCCGGCTTGCGATTGCAAATCTGCTTGATGCAATTGGCGTTTATGCCGCTCTTTCAATTGCTGCTGATACAAACTATGAGCGTGCGCTTCTGCTTGCCGAGCCTGCTCCACTTGAGCGGCAAGGCGCTGAAGCTGTTCAGATTGCTTTCGAGCAACGTATTCGAAATTCTTTAGCAAGGCAATGTTTTTGCGTTCCTCTTCACGTTGTAGCCCCCGAACTCGCTGTTCTGCAAATAAGGATGGTAGTAGAATGTTGTCGCTCTCCAACACGCTGACTTCCGCCGGAACTTGCAACAGACTGTGCTGTTGCTGGGAAAATCGTACCAAAATCTCCTGGGCGCGCAGCTTGGCGGCCTCGATTTGTACTTCCGCATTTGCAGTATTCTGATCGGCTACAGACAGCCCTGCTTCCTCTGTATTAGTATATTTAGAGCTGTTGTCTCTTATTGGATCAAAAGCGACGGGAGCTTGCGAAGCCGGGACAAAGGACGACTGCGACGTCGGCCTGTCGCCTTGCGTCTGTTGATTTCGTACATTTTCCTGCTCTTCGTGGTACTCTAAGCACTGCAATAAGTATTGCTTCATTAGGGATTCGGCATGATCGGCAGCTTGTTCCGACGAAGGTCTATCGTGCGCTACGCGATTCGGGTGAGTGTCACTGTCTTGAGTACTGATACTAAGGTTGTACCCCAACCCAAGAAAGGACCGCTCTCCGTTCATCTTTTTTTCACGGAAACATGCGAATCCAGCCGCTGAAGGAATCAGCGGCACCGCAGGCAAAGCATTCAAGATGTTGCGTATCGCAAGGCTAGTTTGGTGAGCCTGCGTTGAAATGTGGGTCTGTATCGTGAGCAACGGGTAATTTCTAAAAATCGCAGCGAAACCCTACGTGAATAATCGTATTGCATGCGTTACAGACTAGGTAGGGGTCTGATCATTGTTCCTACACTTTTTTGGAGTTTCGATTTTCTCACATGTCAGTTAGCATGATAGCAAATCTTCGTCAAATCATAGTACATATAACTCTAGTCAAAGAAAGAAGCATCAATATGATAGACTGTGAAGCGAAAAGTCGGCTTAGAGTAATTTATGCCTTGATGGCGAACTTGACTTTGGGAAAGGCAGCTTCCCGTCTGCACTGCTTGTGAGTCTTTTGCTTCAGTTCCGACTTGGAAAGAGCGCGACGCTTTGCACGGGTCGTCTTGACTCGCAGGTCCTTGGACTTGTACTTGGCGCCAGCGGCCGCCTTGCGGAGTCCCTCTTTTTGTTGCTGATTGTGTACAGTCAAAACACGTGCAATCGACTTGCGGACGCCCTTGATCTTGGCAACCTTAGAAGCGGCTCCATCCGTTACCTTGGCAACGTGCAATTCGGAAAGCTCCTTACGCAAGTCCGTTAGGGTCTTCAGGAGTTCATCCTTGTTCAAATTACGGAGTTCGTGAGCTTTCACCATTGTTTTCTAGTTGTGTTTGGACAGTCTGTTAGAAACAAATAAATACGTGAGAGGCTGAAATTCGCCGCATAAACGCAGCAGAAAAAATCAAATGGT
>Ga0163101_100206_pt1 | contig 13724 bp, 6 predicted proteins | sample TAMARWmetagpilot_2_FD_111548 | JGI IMG/M metagenome (GOLD analysis project Ga0163101, IMG submission 111548) | Phycosphere-associated microbial communities from TAMU algal ponds, Corpus Christi, Texas, USA - TAMU ARW1 11/11 metagenome pilot | ecosystem: Engineered > Artificial ecosystem >...
AGTAAAAGTCCTTATTAGAATTACGAAAAGTAGTGTAGTTCATAGTTGGTGGCCCCTATTCTTGCTGCGTCCGTGGCCAAGTTTGTTGGCTTCGTTAAAGGTGCCCTTCATCTTTTCGGTGAGCCGACCAAGCATGTTTTTAAATTTGCCATTGCCGTGTTCATGCGGTCTTTCCGGCCTGCTATCGTCGTGCTCCTTCAGCAGATTTCCCATCAGTTCGGCAATTTCCGGATTGTCCTCAACTAGACCTAACCCTTGGAACACTTCATAAGCTTCCGTCCAACACTTTTGGGCCTCTTCTTCACTCCCTTGCATCTTGTGTACGTTGCCCATCATGAAGAGTACATTGACGTAGTCGCCATCCTTTTCCGTTTGGCTATTCTTACGAATGCGGATGAATTCCGATAAAAGTTGCAGTGCACGATCCAGTTCCCCCGCACGAAATTCTAGTGTCCCCATGTATTGGAGAACGGCCGCGACACTTTCATCATTTTCACCGAAACAGATGGTACGAATCGTCAGGGCTGAGGAAAAAATTGTGAGTGAGAGGACAAATGTTAGTGTACTTCTTGACTGCTCGAAGCCACGCCATGGATCACTGAAACCAACCTTCTTTGTAGCATTCCTTGGCTTCTTCTTTCTCATCTATATCGCTGTATACATTTCCAATCGCAATCAAAGCGTCGGCTACCTTTTCGTGTTCGTCGCCGAGCTCAGCTCGTCGGATTCGAAGACATTCTTCGTAGCACTCTATAGCAAGATCGTGCTCTTCTTTTTCGCGGTGAACATTGCCAATGTTCTTTAGCGTCTCAGAGACCTTTATCGAGTCCTTCTGGAGTTTTCTGATCTGTAGTGCTTCCCACAACAACCCGAGGGCCTCATCCAATTCACCTCGTTTGACCTGTAAGAAACCCATCATATTTAATGTGTCCCCAACCTCATTCGAATCTTCGCCAAGATGCTTCGTCCGGATCTGCAAAGACTCATCAAAAAACGCCAAGGCGCGGTCGGAAGCGTCGTTTGCTTGGAGCGTAAAACCCATACTATATAGCGTTTCTGCCACTGCCAAGTCTGTAGGGCCGAGACGTTCGTGGCGAATATCTAGCGCTTCAGTATAATACTTCATAGCGTCTTCATATTCCTCAAGATCGTGCATGAGATCGCCGAGCTCCTGTAAAACGGAAGCAATCGCCTCGTGGCTATCGCCGTGAATCACCTTCCTTATACGAAGCGCTTCAGTGAAGGCAATCTCAGCTTTCTTGGACTTCCCTATTGATCGAGCAAGGGCCCCGATACGCTCGTGGGTCACGGCAACTTTTTCGCCGTCGGGAAGCCGTAGCTGACGAATCTTGAGTGCCTCTTCCAAACATTTGAGAGCCTTTTCCGGGCGGTTGCGGGTTTGATGGACAAATGCCATATTGAACAGCGTAGCGGCGACATCTAGATGAACAAATCCAAGGACTTTACGTCTCGCTTGAAGACTCTCTTTGAAGAGTTTCATCGCCTTCGTCTGTTCACCATTCAGTAAGTAGACGCATCCGATCAGGTGCAACAGCGATGCCACCTCTTCCTTCTTGTGAGACGCCTTTGTCACCAAGACTTGCAGGGCTTTTTCGTAGCACTCTAGACCTTCTTGTTGTTTTCCGCTTAAAATAAAGAGCACCCCTTTGATCGTAAGCACCTCCGCGTCTCGGCCAGATTCGCCGTCTGGGTCAAATTCTTTCAACCGAATAGCTTCTTCAAAAAGAGCAACGGCTTCGTCATTTTTGCCCTGGTCGGATAAGCAATTACCTGTGTGGTGGTATAACGTCGAGAGTTCCGGATGGTTCTCTCCAAGATCCAATTGCTTGGAACGCAACGCATTTTGGTAGCACTGAACGGCTTCGTCCAACTCTCCTTTGCAAAAGTGGATGTTCCCCATATTCTCAAGGATGTCGCCTATATCAATCCGGTGATGACTTGGTTCAATGTGCATGACATCCAGAGCCCAGTTATAGCTTTCCATCGCTTCGTGGTAGTCGCTCATTCCAAGAAAGATATCTCCAATCCTTTGAATAGTCTGAGCGTATAGAATGTGTTCTTCTCCATGTATAGCCCCTCGAATCTTCAAACATTGCTTCAACGAGCCGAGAGCTTGCTCATACTCGTGTGTTTCTGTATAAACGACACCAATGTTGTACAGTATACCGGCGACAAGCTCAACCATACCGAGCGCAGAAACAATAAGCTCTTGGCTTTTTTCCCAATGCTCAATTGCTGTATCCCAGCACCGTTTCTCAGCTAACGAAAATCCGATTTCAAAATGTGCCCGACCGACTTCCACGGCTTCTGGAGAGTTTTCTTCTGAAATGTAGTCATCTTCATCCATGGTGAGCTGTCTTCCTAAAGCGTGATAAGCTTTCTTTATTGTAGCTTTTGGATCAAGTTTGTTCCGACCAATAGTGCGGTGCTCTACCATTGCGGCGAAAAGGGCCTCACAATCCATGATGTGGCGTCGTGTACCGTTTTCGCGCCCTACGGCAAAAAGCCTCCCACGCACGAAACTTTCGTTTGAAAGTAAGTCCGCGGCCTCAGTCAAGAGCTGGCCTCTAATCAGATGAGAAGGCATCAATTCAAGTGCATAGTCAAGTCCTGCTCCGGGAGCATCTCTGTCCCAGTATATATTTTGTGCCATGTACGCTTCCCCAAGAGCTCGATTCCAGCGCCTCTCAGCATCTCTGGTGATATCTTGGAGTGAGAGGTCTTCTGAAAGTAAGTACTCACCGTATTCTTGCTGAATGATATGCATGATTTGTAAATATTTCTCTTCAGTCTCTTCATTTTGTGATCCGTTTTCAACGGACTCGGAAAAAGTAGAAATTTCCTTGAAGATTCCAAGAGCTTTCAAAGCCTCTGGTATTAAATCTGTTGCTTCATTTTTTTGACCACAAAATAGACTACCCTCTTTAAGCAAGCATTCCTCCTCGAGCTCCAAGATAGATTCAAAAAGAAGCTTTGCTATTTCGATGGGAATTATCGGTGACGAGTCTGCAAGCGCGAAATCAGATAATAGTTTCTGATCGCAAAATACCAGCACAAATGCTGAAAAGCAAAACTTGATAATGACTGTTGGTTCGCCATTCATTGAAGGGGTAAGACTCATGTTCAAAATCTCGTACATCATATCAGCATCCTCCTGGCCTCCCGTTTTTAGAACATTTTCCATGGATTTCACAACGTCCTCATGAATCTCTTCTACGCTACTAACCGCGCCTGCAGTCGCATGTTTGAGATTTAACCAGCGCCCAACGCTTTTCACGGCCAACGGATGATTTGCGCATTCGAGAACAACTGCTCTGGTTTCCGGAGACCCTGCCATTAAAGAGTGAGGCAGTTTCCCCGACTCTTGGATCAACAATGTAATGCTTTCAGCTTCGTCAAGCATGTCGACCTCAATCGTGTCCGCCGCAGGGAGAAGATTCCGGCATCTGCTTGTAATTAAAACCACGCATGCAAATTCTTCTTCATTTTCCTGGTCACCTTCTACAGAAGAAGGACCGAAGTCAAACCAGTCAAGATCAGGCTCGAAGCAAACATTATCCAATACAATTAGTACATTTCTGTATCGGAGAAATTCCAGCATAGTCTCCCGCAAAAATATCATAAATCCTTCTTCACGCCGACGCCGTTTAGCTTTTGATTCTCCAGGAGTGTTAAGTAGCTCTGGAAACAGCGGTTCATCGTGTTCATCGACACCAAGTTGTGCGACCAAATCACGCAAGCACTGGACATATCTTGTGTAATTGAGCTCCTTTTGACCTATATGAAGCCATGCAATTCCATCGTGAAAAAAGCGGCGGACATCTTCGTGGTCGGCGACCATGGCGGCAAGAGTAGTCTTCCCTACTCCAGCGACTCCTAGTGCATTTGGGTCGTACAGAATTTCAGGCACCGACGAGATCGCAACAAGATTGGAAGAAGAAGACAAGCCTAGGGGATTCCTTACATTGCTCCGGACGCTTGCAAAGCGGTCGGTCAGTTTCGGGTCAGAAATTGCTTGAATTGGCATTATCCTTCGCATCACGCTTGCAAATGTACTCAATCGAGGCAGAGGGTCCCCCGTGATCTTCTCGAGGACATGTATCGCCTGTTCTGGTGTAGGCGCCAAGCGATCATCAGGACTGGGTTGTAGACTCTGTTCGTCAAGGATTCCTTGGTCGATACCACAAATGTGCATCAAAGTAGTTGTGTCAGGGCACCATTGATCAGTGCTAATCATGACCTCGTAGCAGATCTGACGAAACATATCTAAATCATTCGTTACCTCCAATGTCTTGAATTCTTCCTCATGCCCGGTCGTTTCCCATGCATCCTGCAATTGGGCAGAAACTTCGAAGTCAGGTGTGTCGACATCACCGAAAATCGACACAACCTCGAGAAGATCACGGGCAAGTAATTCAATAAGAGTCGAAAAAGACGTGTTCGATCTCGCATTCCACTCTTGCTTCTCCCCTACTCGATAAGTAAGCTCGCACAGCAAGTCCACTATAAAATTCATTCCGTACAGGAAGTCATTCATTTCTTCGTCATGTTCTTCTTCTAAGAAATGTTGCAAGATTGGTTTCAATTCGGCGAAGACGTCGTCCAAGGTGGGTGCAAAACTCAATACAACTTGCAATGCACTGATCGCTGCGGCGTCTTTCTTTCTTGCAAAAGTTGATATGAGTTCTAGTTCGTCGGCGAGCTGCAGGAAAATACCTACCAGCGCTTCAAAACCATATATTAACAATCGTGGTGTCGATTCGAGGTCAATATCAGTCGACGATGCCTGATCGCCAAGTTTGTGACCTACTTCGAGCCTTACGATTGCATCATTGACATTTGCAACTAGATCAAGAAGCTCGGTACTCTTGAATTTCTCGCGTCGTCTCCTCTTCTTCTTGCTCTTTTCGTTTGGGCTTCTAGGACTGCGATTGAATTCGTCTCCTTCGTAAGGGCACGGTGGTGCATTCGCAAGTTTTGACATTTGCTCACGCGAATATCTGTTATATTGCTTAGATGCAAGAGCGATGGTTTCATTTTCTTCTTCCGCACCAGATACAGTAACAGGAAAAATCTGTGGAATGTCTTCAAGAGGAGAGCTGGGTGATACAATGTTTAGCGCGTTGGCTGATGTCCGCTTACCGAGATTTCTTCGCGAGCCTTCCCTCTTAACACTGTTCTCAATACCAGTAGAATCTTCAACGCTACTTCCACCCCCCAGTAGCGACCTCTCTCCATCATGATGCACCCTCGAATCGAACTTCTGACTGTAAGGAGAGCCTATCACTTCGCTTGTGCCAGAATAATCCGGCGAGCTTTGCTCAACACTATGCTCTGTAATTTTTCCGAGAGGTTCGTCCTTCGAGAGCAACGAACCGCCAAAGCTTTCATCAGGATGAAATGAACCCGAGCCGAAGACATCTCCGAAGGGGTCTGTGTTGTCGAACGTGGATGCAAAACTATCACCAAAGCTGTTTTCGAAACCGACTTCCAAGGTGTGAGCAGAACGAAGAGAAGCCTTGCCATGAGAGTCGTCTATTGTTGAGGCTTCGCTGACGCTTAGTGTTTTGCTTATTTCGGAATTTCGTGAAAAGTCATTATCGAGCTTTTTCTGTTCATGTCCGGGAAGGCTTTGGTCGATGCCTTGTGGTAACGCGGTACCAAAATAAATAGCGTGGTCTTCATTGTCTTCCTCAGTTACTCCTTCGGAAGCAAATGATTGACCATCACTACTGCACTCTGAGCAACTTCGCTGTTTTTCACATGTCGTGTTGGCACGATTGATTTCAACGCGTTGGGTGTAAGGGCCGTGCCGATTGGATTGTTGCGGCTGAGATTCTTCATAAATAGATCCTGATTCATATTCGTCCGTCTCCGAATTTTCCTGAAGATCCTCGATTCCTATGGAACTTTCATTGCTCCCCGAAGAATCAGCGACTTTGATGTCGTCTGCAAATGAGTCAGTGTCTCCACTGGAACTACAATCTCCGGAAGCGTTGGTAGGAACATCCTCCTGATACGGCAGCTTACTCTCGACTGCGGATACCCGCTTTGCTGGCTGAAAGTCATTGACGTCGCCTTTTGCTAAAAACCCTGGACCGCTACTTTTGTTGGCATTGTCGCCACCTACTGACGCACGTAATTCTTTGGGATGAAATCTGGTTTGAAATGGATCCTTTGCTGCATATGTTTCGCTATCCGAATCGACAGCAAATGAAGGGGTGCTGCTTAACGCAGAGTTAGCAAATGAAGACTGAAAGGATGAATCCTTCGACGATTGAAATCGATCCTCGTCAGCTCGCGCTGTCTTCAGTCCATATACCTTCCGTACTGGGTCATCCTCAGAACGATTGCTCGTGTAAGATTCTTCCGCGGGTGAAGAACCAGTGCACGAGCTGGAATGGCTGACAGAGCTCTCATCGCAATCTGATACACTGCGCACTCGTGAGTCGTGAAAGTCCTCGGCATATGTAGAGATCATCTCGTCCTCTTCCCGCTTCCTGAAATCATATGATTGATCGTCGCCTGAGTAGCTTCCCGTGTAGGATCCATCCTGGATTTCCTGGACCAGATTGTTTTTAAAACACGGAGATCTCGACGTATTGTCCTGGTCACTACAATAATGATCATCACGCCCATCTGATTCATAGGATTCTTCCGCTCCAGAATGCGACACAGAAGCCTGTGAATCGTATGAGCGGGACCCTAGGGAGCCAGCTTCAGAGCCAGAAAAGTAGGAATTCTCATCCGAGAAGGACTTTGAAGTACGGGACTCGTATGAACGCGATGCAGAATCATAGGATCCAGACTCAAATGAATTTTGGGATCGCGACTGTTCCGAATTGTAGGACGTTGATTCACCGCTATATTCTCCTTCACTAGAAGCATCCTTATCTACCAGATGTTCAGGACTGGAAGGCCGGCTTTTGGGGTCCAAGGACTGTTCTTCAGACGAGGAAACGTTCTCCGAATACGACTCATCGGAGTGAAATTCGGGGTCGATTAGGCCCTCAGCTCGTGATGATTCGCTTACGCTATATTCACTGCTGCTACTTCCAGTGTCCTTGTCGTTGTCGTCGTCTCTCATGGTGGATTCTCTCTCATTTGTAAGACTGGGACTGATCGGTGACGACTACTCTTAAACGGGAAACGGATTTGGGTGCACCGAGGTTGGCTCTTCCGTGACAGTCACAGTCATCATGGTTGGGCCTACTTCTTGGCGGTCCATAATTACCAATAAATAAAATTGTCGACGCTAATTAGCTTTACATGGATTCGTCTACTGTCGATATACACACGGTATTCAAAGGACTCGGTATATCAGCGACAGGCTCTCTCTTTACATTGGAAGAAACTCTGTTCCCCTTTCAAATCTTCCCAAGACATTTGTAACGAGTTTAAGGGTCGGTGGGCGTGTGGCAACACGCAATCATAGGCAGTCAATGTGCACACTACGGTGTCGTTGTATTTCATTCTCGACTCTAGGTAGATGCAGAGACAGTGCATATTGAACGAAGGCCCTGGCCGAAGTGGAACGCATCAAGACCAGAAAAATATGTCCTGTTAGAATTAGCATCTGCGTTGCAGCTGGGTGCACCAAAGGCAATCGTCCAGGGCTAGAGCTCTCTAGTTCAGTGCACTCCAACCGACTGAAGGAACAAAACTGAACCTGTAGTCCAATACGAATGGCATAGATGGCGAACCCCTCTTACGTATACGACGGTAGAATGCCTGGAAAGTGTGGGTACCATGTGGCATGCCTTGTTGTAGATACCTATAGCTTCTATTTGTACGAGTCGCAATTTGAATTATTGCACGAAGCGGGTCTAATTGCGGCGTAGGCAGTCTCGGTAGCTCTCAACAATCTACCCTGCACGTTAGCAACAGTTTCTACGCGACGATTGGTTTCAGTTCTAGCAATACGGACTATGATCATAAAGAATGGTTCGCTTACTAGAATTCATCGGACGCCATATGTTCCGTTTCTTGCACCCGCTTGACAAATTCTTCCTTTTCCACGCATCCTTTACACTCGACACCCCTATCGGCCAAGATTTGTTTCAATTGCTTGACCCGCAGTTTGTTGATATCTTTGGTTTCCATTTTTTCCGTTTTAACGGGGAACTTGACGGTGCATATTTCTGGATTTGATTGGTTGATGCGTTGGCAGGTTTTCAGTGCCGTCATGCCGAGGGAGAAAGGCTGCGCCACGTCCCTTTTGATGGGGTCAATGTAGTAACAAATTTTGCGTTCGCGCGCGGACAAGGTATCCCGGGCGCAGTAGGCACCGAGTGCCGCTTCAATGGCCGGCTTTTTGCTGGCGTCGGCTTTGGGAATCGTGGCGCGCACGTCCTCCATGACCTTGACGCACACTGTGTGTATTCGAAAAGACGCAGTGTGAGTGAGTCTATAGAATCGGCGACCGAGTCACGACAAGGTAACTAACTAGTCTTGTAATACCGACACGGAGACGAACGCCATGATGCGTGCGGAAAAGTATGCAACGGACCCAACAACGTTGCTACGGAATGTTGCAATGACCGTGGCGTGCGACAGTACGAGCCAGCCTACCAGTAGTCGTTACGGACCTTCACAGTCATTGGCGGCCCAGCCGATGGTCAGAGTCGCCAGTAAGGCAACAATGGAAAGGAGCTTCATACTACCGAATGGTGAAAAAGGAGGTTTCGGGAGGAGAGAGATTGGAACGGGAAACGGGTGTAACGGTGCGTTTCTGTCGTGCTGGGCAAACTTGTGGGCGAGAGGAAGGAACGCGGTGGTGGGTGGTGACTTGCGTCGGGGTGCCGTGCCGTGCCGATTGGTTTGTGTTCCCGTCCGGTAGAACGCAATGTTGGCGTGACTGCCGTTTTCCCCTGTGCAGGAAGGAGTACCACGTGGAAGTTTTCAGAATAGGACGTCTAGGAACAAGCAGACAAGTATGATTGGATAAGAATTCCGTATTCTCCAACAAATCATTCTGCACGGTGTCGCACATTTGGGAACAGAATTTCTCTCTGCGGGAGGTCGTGTGCTTTCTGTTCTGTTAGTCGAGCTAGCTAGCGCTTTACAGTTAGAATTAGTGGTTGTTGTTACTTACGCTTAGTCCTACTCACTGTCATTCCCTATCAGTCTCACTCGACAAGGTGACCGGAAGAAGCGACACGAAGGCCAAGGTTGTTTCGTTGGCAAGAAACCTATACTCTTCACACACGCACACAAGGAACGAGAACAACAAAGCTTAGTACATCATTTCAACCCTTTTCCATTGACTACTTTCTGGTCGATAGCTAGCACGCTCTCGAACGAAAGTGACAACAGGAATCCTTTACGTTACTTCGTCTCGATATCAGTCGAAGCCTTTCCTTCCTCTCTACACTCCTTTGGGGGGTCGTCCTCCGTACACATTTGCCCCTAGAGCGCCTGGTTTGGAACTGGCCTCGTTTCGTTGCGTTTTTGTTTGATACGTTGTATTTGTTATTTTGGCTCCACCATGCGAGTTCTATCGCTACAGCAATCGTATTGGTTGGGACTCGCCGTCGCGTTTACAACCACACCGCACGTGACGGTGCTGGCGAACACGCCAATCCGTTCCCGTCGGGGTTGGATACGTACGATTCCCCGAGGCGGAGGGCGACCGGATCCAACCTTCCGTGACACTACTGTCCCGGAACAGACTGCCCGTACGAGCCTGACCATTGCACAGTACGTAGCCGCGATGGAACAAAAGGACGCCATGGACCGGTCCCAGGCCGATCAAGATCAGGAGGAACGCCACGGGGATGCCTGGTATACTCGGAACAACCCTCTGGATCGGGAAAACGCAGCATCGCGGTCGGAAAATACCGACCACGGATTGGCGACGGACAAGGACACGGCAGCCGTTGGAGTCAAAACACTCTCGCACAGCAGCACCACGAAAGACAGCCATCATAAAAAATCCAACGCGGTCGGTGACCCCGACGGCGAAGGATCCGACGACAGTGATACGGATGCCACGGAAGATTCGGAATGGGACGAGGAACTGCAAAACTTGAACCTCATTCTGGACCCCACGACCCAAGTCCAAGTGGAAGTCGAGCTAGTGGAGGACGAGGATGAAAACAATACGGCCAACAAGGGGAACAACCGCGACAGCACCGTGGTCGCGTTTGAAGACGATGATGATGATGACGACGACGACCAACTCGAAAAATCGCCGCGTGGTGGAGGCGTCGGTGTTCGACTCGGATCGCGCTTGCACCGGGGCCGCTCCAAATCCAAGACCGGTACCGTCACCGCTTCTTCGCGTGAAACAGCAGCGGTAGATCCCCAAGAAATGCTCCGAGCGTGGCAAACACACCTCTACGTACCCCCTTCACCAGCGGCGCTGGCTTACTTGACTCTACACTCTCGTAGCTGGGACGCTGCATCCAAATCGCGCCTCGATCGGCGAACTCTGTATGCTTGCTTGTTGATGGAATGGCTCGGACTGCATACCAGCCTCCGCAAATTCATGCACGCTGATACGTCACAGTCCCTACAGGCAGCTCTATCCCTCGCTTCGCAGCCACACTGGCGTCGCTCCTTTCCCCGCGTCAACGGTATTCGTCTCTATCAAGGCGACGGCAAAAGTGCACACACCTGTACGCTGGCAATGCAAGAAACGGTGGCGCTCGCGTTGGTACGTGTCTACTTCTACGGTCACGGGTAATCTATCGTCTTTGTTGCACTTTTTGTTTGCTAACGTTTTGCTGGTGGCAATGAACGCACCATTCAACAGGCACATTCCTTGGGTGCGGGTATGGTTATTTTGGACGATGCCGTACTGTCCTCGTTGCGACAGAATCTCATGGCGCAAGGCTACACAGAGGAATCGGTCAAACCGGTGGCATTGATTCGGCACTTGTTGCAAATGGCCCGTGACGGGCAGTTGGGAAACACCGTATCACCGGGCTGGATCTCCACGTGTATGAGAAGTGATTTGCGAACCGGTCTGGATGATCCGTTTGACGAAAGGGCTACCACTAGCTGCCATGAAATGGAAACTTGGGAGAAGGAATGGAAAGAGACGGACTCCACCACAGAAGATAAGCGAGCGGACAAGCCCTTACCTCTCGTTCTCTTTTTGCGTACGCAGTCTTCCACGTCCTTGCTTAAAAGCAAATCGGTCGTTGAAGTGCTCTTGCAAGAGTGCAATTCCAAAGAGAGCATGAATTTGGTGATACTTGGCAAAGGTATTGACGCCAAAACAACAGTCTTGCCACAGGAACCGGCTGCACATGACAATCCGCCCACCATGGACGATAGCAACGGAATGATGCCCACAACTCGTGATTTGGCTGGAGCAGCACCTTGGTTCGGGTTTTCGCCGCACAATCAAAACGCTTCTGGGCAAAACGATCCGGAAGGGTCACGGCGATTCAATATCTTTTTGGCGCGCACAGTCGATGGGGACGGGACCCCTGGAGTCCTTGGTGCGATTGCACCTCCGCAAGCAGGCAACCTGTTTCCGCACATGATGGCCATGCAAGCTAGGGAACGCCTGGAACAACAGCAACAGCAAAACGTGGAAGACGACTCGCCCATCAAAGCAGAGTTGGAGCGATGGACGCAAATGCTTCAGCAGCAAATGCAAACGAACGGTGGAGCTCCCCTGCCACCACCACAGTTCTTTAACGCTTCCCTATCTCCACCATTTGAAAGCAATGACCCCTCGGCACACCCTCCGCCACCTGAGGTAATTCAGCAAACATTGCAGCACGCCATGGCGGAGCTTTTGGATCGTCTCGCGGAACTAAACGATGACGGTGAAATGCCCTCTGAGCTCTCGCCAGATCTTCACAAGGCTTTTGCACAAATTCTGCGGAACGAGAATTTGCGGAAGGGAATCGCCGAAAATTTGGCACGAGCTGCCCCCGCTTTGTCCGATCCCAAGTGTCAAGGGGTAATGTTAAGCGTCTACGTGCCGCCCCCGCTGCATCAGACAAATCGGGGTAAGGTTCCTGGTCGGAACCAAGTGAACCAAAGTAGTAATCACAACATGGGTGGATGGTTCCAAAAGATTCTCAACAATCAGGAGGAGGCAGAGAATGCGGAGGAGGACGAAGGCCGTCGTCGAAGCTTGAAGCAGAAACGCGTGCGTACGATGGCAGCCACCGCAGCGGTCATGGCATCCAAGGACGCACAGGATTCTACAGAGCGTGAAAACAAGGCAGACCGAAACTTGGCACGACTGGAGTCTCTGTGCCGGCCTATTGCCCCACAGACACCGACAGACCCTGTGCGTGCCAGGTCCTGGGATTCGTGGATTGCTCGAGAGCGCGGTTCGGTAGTCTTTCGCCAGAACAGACGAAATCTCAACGAGCTCTTGGACCAGCGCAACCTAGCGTTGCAAGAGCATACTGGCACTTGCGGTGCAGGTTCGTCACTTCGGCAAATGCTCAGTGTGAGAGACATTGGCGAATCCATGGAAAATGTGATTAAATGTGCGATTGAGCTTGAAGCAGCCAAATCACAACGTCAGCAAGAATCTCCGGACGAAATGCATTTTCGAGAAAACAGTCTTGGTGTTGATGTGACGTTGAGCCAGTTGTTGCTGAATGACGATACCCTCGTTCCGCGAAGCGACGACGAGAACGCAGACACGAAAGGGAACAAGGACTTTCAATACATCCACCCGTCAAGCTTGGAAACAGCTCTCTCTATGATTTGTCGCATCAGTCCTTCTCCAGCTGGAGGCCTTTCGATTTCCTCTAGTGCATCAACTTCACACCGCTCTAAAGACGAGATTGCGGCCCTTGCACAAGATAAACACGAACGAGCTCTTATCTCTCAGGTAGTCTCTCCTCAGGATATTGGTGTCACATACGATATGATCGGGGGTTTGAACGAAGTAAAGGAGCTGTTGCGGCAAAGTATAACGTACCCTCTAAAGTTTCCCCATCTTTACAGCGAAGGAATTGCTCGGGAGGCTGTGAAGGGAGTGCTACTTTTTGGTCCGCCAGGTACGCAAATAACTCTTTCACACTTGTTATCGTGCCCGATGGTTCTAACCTTTCCCCCCGTTAAATAGGAACTGGAAAGACTATGTTGGCAAAGGCAGTTGCCACCGAAGGTGGTGCAAGTTTTCTCAGTGTGGATGCGTCTTCCGTAGAGAACAAATGGCTAGGGGAGTCAGAAAAGAACGCCAAGGCCGTTTTCACTCTCGCCCGTCGCCTGGCACCTTGCGTAATCTTCGTTGACGAGGTCGATTCCTTGTTGTCGAGTCGAGAAGGTACATCAGACGATTCAGCTCACGGGACTTTGACGAGCGTGAAGACAACCATGATGAGCGAATGGGATGGTTTGAATTCAGGAACAAATGGATCGGGTGAAGCAGGGTCCGAGCGAGTGGTAGTAATCGGATCAACGAATCGTCCATTCGACCTGGACGAAGCAGTGCTGCGGCGCTTTCCGCGGCGAATTTTGGTTGATTTGCCCGACCTTGAGACTCGCACAGAGATTTTGGAAGTAACTCTTGCCGAAAACCGATTGGACCCGGAGGTCAATTTGACACAGATTGCTGAGCGCCTTGAAGGCTACACGGGTTCGGATATCAAAGAAGTTTGTCGGGAAGCCGTGGTTCAAATCAGTCACGAACAAGCTCGTCTCTTGGACCAAGGCTTTATGAATACTAGAGAGGACATGACTCAAGGCTCCTTGCAAAGGCTCCGCCCTGTCACAGCGGA
>Ga0163101_100207_pt1 | contig 13719 bp, 9 predicted proteins | sample TAMARWmetagpilot_2_FD_111548 | JGI IMG/M metagenome (GOLD analysis project Ga0163101, IMG submission 111548) | Phycosphere-associated microbial communities from TAMU algal ponds, Corpus Christi, Texas, USA - TAMU ARW1 11/11 metagenome pilot | ecosystem: Engineered > Artificial ecosystem >...
CGCGGTGGTGGCCTACGCAACCTCGGTCGTCGATGTGGCCCTCATTCTCGGTCCGCACCTGCCGCCGACCCTGCCGGTCCGGCTGATTGAATGGATGAACGACCCGGCGCTCGAGACCCGGTTTCTGGCGTCGGCCGGCGCGGTTCTGCAATTGGGCGTGACTTTGACGACGTTGCTTGTCTGGGTGCTGATCGAAAGGCTGGGTGGATTTCTCACGAGCCTTGTTCGCGATCACGGCGTGAGACTTCGGCGCGACCTGGCTTTGCGGCTGATGGCGAGAGCCGTCATGCTTGCCTCGGCGCTGGCGGTGTTTGGCGGCATTGCAGTGCTGGCGCTGTGGTCCGTTTCAGGGCTGTGGCAGTTTCCTGACGCCCTGCCGTCCGGGTTCACGCTGCGGTCGTGGAGCCGCGCGCTGCCGCAGATGACGGACCCGCTCGTCACCACGCTTCTGGTCGCGCTTCTGTCCACGCTGATCGCGCTGGTGCTGACCATCCTTTGCCTGGAGCGGGAATACGAGACCGGACGCGGGCGTGGCGGGAACGCGCTCTTGCTGATCTATCTGCCACTGATCGTCCCGCAGATCTCGTTCATGTTCGGCCTGCAGGTCCTGTCGATCTGGCTCGGTGTCGATGCCAGCTTTGGCGCGCTGGTGCTGGCGCATTTGGTTTTTGTGCTTCCTTACGTCTTTCTGTCGCTGAGCGACCCATGGCGCGCTCAGGACCGCCGCCACGACCAGATCGCAGCCGGCCTGGGGATCAGCCGCAGGCGGACGCTGTTGCAAATCCGGCTGCCGATGCTGACCCGGGCTATCCTGACGGCGGCGGCGGTGGGCTTTTCGGTTTCGGTCGGGCAGTATTTGCCCACAGTGCTGATCGGCGCGGGGCGTTTGACCACGGTGACCACGGAAGCGGTTGCGCTTGCGGCGGGCGGAAACCGGCGCGTGATCGGCGTGTACGCGTTCATGCAGACTCTGCTTCCGTTTCTGGCCTTCGCCATTGCCATGGGACTGCCGGGCTTGATATTCCGCAACCGGCGCGGATTGAGGGTGTAGCAATGGCGGCACGGGCAATGACACATGAGCGATGAGCGCGGACTGGTCCTCGAGCAGGTGCGGATCGCGCTCGGCGACCGCGAGCTGGTCTCGATCAGCGCAAGAGTGGGCAGGGGCGAAACACTGACCGTGATGGGCCCTTCGGGCTCCGGCAAGTCCACGCTTCTCGCCTATCTCGGCGGCTTTCTCGATCCGGCCTTCACCGCCGGCGGCGCCGTTCGTGTCGATGGTGTGGATCTGACTTCGCTTAAAGCCGAGCAACGGCATGCCGGCATCCTGTTTCAGGATCCGCTGCTGTTTCCTCATCTCAGTGTTGCCGACAATATCGCCATCGCGATCCCGCAAGCCGTGCGGGGGCGCAAGAAGCGCCGCGCCATGGCCGAAGCGGCGCTCGGCGATGCAGGGCTTTCCGGGTATGGCGACAACGATCCCGACACCCTGTCGGGCGGACAGAAGGCGCGGGTGGCGCTGCAACGGGTGCTCTTGTCGCAACCGCGGCTTCTGCTGCTGGATGAACCCTTCTCCAAGCTTGATGCGGGGCTCAGGCAACAGACGCGTCAGATGGTCTTCGCAAAAGCCCGTGAGGCGGGCCTGCCGGTGGTTCTGGTCACCCATGACGAGGCCGATGCCGAGGCGGCAGCCGGCGAGGTCCACAAGGTCGGCGACTCATGAGCGGCATTGCGGAACGTCATGCCGCTCTTCCGGTCAGCGATGTGCTGCAGGAGCTTTGCACGGCGCTGGCCGATCAGCCGAATGCGGTGCTTGCTGCGCCGCCGGGCGCGGGCAAGACCACGTTGGTTCCGCTGGTGCTGGCCGAACAATCCTGGCTCAAGGGCAAGATCATCGTCATCGAGCCAAGACGGCTGGCCGCGCGCGCGGCGGCCCGCCGCATGGCCGCGATGCTGGGCGAAGAGGTGGGGGGCACGGTCGGATACCGGATGCGGCTCGACACAAGGGTTGGCGCGAGGACCCGAATCGAGGTGGTGACGGAGGGCGTTTTCAGCCGCATGGCGCTGAACTCTCCGGATCTCGACGGGATCGGCTGCGTCATATTCGATGAATTTCACGAGCGCGCGCTGGAAGCAGATTTCGGACTGGCGCTTGCGCTCGATATCCAGTCCGGGCTGAGAGAGGACCTGCGGATTCTGGTCATGTCGGCAACACTCGATACATCCCGGGTCGCCGCGCTGCTCGATACTTGCCCGGTGATCGAAAGCCTGGGACGGAGCCATCCGGTTGATATCGAATACCGCGACCGGCCCGCAGGCGAGCGGATCGAGACCTCGATGACCCGCGCCATTGAAGATCTGCACCGCTCGCAGTCCGGATCGATTTTGGCGTTTCTTCCCGGCCAGAGTGAAATACGCCGTGTCGAGGCGGCGCTTGCCGATCGGCTGCCGCCTGAAACGGATGTGCAGCCGCTTTACGGCGGGCTGGGCTCGACCGAACAGGACGCCGCTATCCGTCCCGCGCCCGCGGGGCATCGCAAGGTCGTGCTGGCGACGCCGGTGGCGGAGAGTTCGATCACCATCGACGGCGTGCGGATCGTCATCGACAGCGGTTTGGTCCGGCAGCCGGTGTATGAGCCTTCAACAGGCATAACACGACTTGAAACCATCCGCGCGTCCCGCGCCTCCGCCGATCAACGCGCCGGGCGCGCGGGACGGACGGAGCCCGGAATTGCGGTCAGGCTCTGGCGCGAGGAGCAGCACAAGGCGCTGGCGGCCTTTGCAACACCCCAGATACTCGCCAGCGACCTGTCCGCCATAGTGCTCGACTGCATCGCCTGGGGCGTTGCGGATCCGCAGCGCCTGCGCTTCATCAATCCCCCGCCCGGTCCATCAATCGAGGAGGCCCGCAACCTGCTGAGAGACCTTGGTGCACTCGGCGAGGATGGAAGGCTGACCGGGCGCGGCGAGCAGATGCGCGCGCTTGCGCTGCCGCCCCGGCTTGCCGCCATGGTTGTTGCCGGGCAGGATTCGGGTTCCGGCCTTCCCGCGGCCGAGCTTGCCGTGCTTCTCACCGAACAGGGTCTCGGCGGCCCGGACGTTGATCTCGATGCGCGCTGGCAGCGGTTCCGGAATGACAAGAGTCCACGGGCAAGGGCTGCCCGCGCGCTGGCGGAGCGGCTCGCCGGCGGCCGAAACCGGACCCCCGGACCGGTCACCCACGCTGCGGCAGGTCTTCTGGCGACCGCCTATCCGGACCGGATCGCCCGGCAAAGGGGCGGACGGGGCCGGTTTGTGCTCGCCAACGGGCGCGGTGCGGTGATCGACGAAAGCGAACGCCTTGCCGGTGCTGAGTTTCTGGTCGTGGCCGATCTGAGCGGCAAGGCGCAGGCGGCGCGCATTCTTGCCGCCGCGGAGCTTTCCGGCGCGGATCTCGAGACACTTCTCGCCGAGCGGGCCGTGACCTCGGAAGACTGTGTTTTCGACGAGGCTGCCGGGTCGGTGCGGGCGCGGCGTATCACGCGGCTTGGTGCGATCACGCTTGCAGAGGCGCCGATAGCCCATGCCGACGACGACGTGGCAATGATGGCACTGTGCGCGGGAATCCGCAAGCTCGGGATCGGATGCCTGCCGTTCACTCAGGCCGGAACGCAGCTGCGCGACCGGATCGGCTTTCTGCACAGAACCCTCGGCGCGCCCTGGCCGGACATGTTGGATGATGCGCTCCTGGAAAACCTCGAAACCTGGTTTGCACTCTTTCAGCCGGGGATCACGGCGTTGAAGCAGATTGATCGTGACGGCCTCAACAGAGGGCTGTTGTCGCTTTGCGGGCACGGGGCGCAGTCGGAACTCGAAAGGCTTGCGCCGACACACTATCAGGCGCCGACCGGGTCGCGGGTGCCGATCCGCTATGAGGAAAGCGGGCCCGTCGTCGCCATAAGGGTGCAGGAACTGTTCGGCGAATCACGGCATCCTTGTGTGGCGGACGGCCGGTTGCCGTTGACGCTGGAATTGCTTTCGCCCGCCCACCGGCCGATCCAGACGACGCGGGACCTGCCCGGCTTCTGGAAAGGCTCCTGGGCCGATGTGCGCAGCGACATGCGCGGACGGTATCCGCGCCACCCCTGGCCGGAGAACCCGGCCGAGGCCGACCCCACACGCAGGGCCAAACCGCGCAGGGCCTGAAAACCGATTGCCGGTAATCCGGGCTATGCGTTAGATCATGCCATGAGCGCTTTTCCGACCTTTCTCGAGGACCATTCCCTCAGGCACCGGCTGCGTCTGCAGACCCTTACCCGGCTGAGGTGGCTGGCGGTCGCAGGCCAAAGCCTCGCCGTTCTGGTGATCGCGCACGGCTTCGGGTTCCAGTTTCACGAAGCCCTCTGCTTTGCATTGATCGCCTGTTCGGCGTGGCTGAACATCTTTCTCTCCGTCCGGTTTCCAGCCGCCCACCGTCTCCCCCCGCTTGCGGCGATGGCGGTGCTCTCTTTCGATGTACTCCAGCTCTTCGGGTTGTTGTTCATGACCGGCGGGCTGGCCAACCCGTTCTCCGTGCTCCTGTGCGTCCCGGTGATCATTTCGTCGGCATCGCAGCCGGTGCGCCATACCGTCGGGCTTGGCATTCTCTCGGTCGCCGCAGTCACGCTGCTGGCGTTTTATTCGCTGCCGCTGCCGTGGTATCCGGAAAGCAATTTCGAGGTACCGTTTCTGCTCATCGCCGGAGCGTGGATCGCGATAGTGTCGACCAGCGTGTTCGCCGCGGTCTACGCCTACCAGGTGTCGGCCGAGGCCAGCCAGCTTGCCGATGCACTGGTGGCGACGGAACTGGTGCTGCAGCGCGAACAGCACATTTCGGCGCTCGACGGGCTGGCCGCGGCGGCGGCTCACGAGCTTGGAACTCCGCTGGCGACGATTTCAGTGGTGGCGCGCGAGATGGAGAAGGCGCTGGCGAACGATCCACGCTTTGCCGACGACCTGATGCTGCTCAGAAGTCAGAGCGAGCGATGCCGTGACATTCTCAGGCGGCTTACGACGCTGTCGACCCAGGACGAGGTCCATATGACGCGACTGCCTCTGGGCTCGCTCATCGAGGAAACAATCGCACCGCACCGGGAGTTCGGAATCGCCATCGAGGTGGTTGGCGAGGAAAGTCATGACAAGGAGCCTGTCGGGCGCCGAAACCCCGGAATCATGTTCGGACTGGGCAATCTGATCGAGAACGCCATCGATTTTGCCCGTGAAAAGGTCACGGTCACAGTGTCGCATGACGCGGCCAGGGTCAGCATCACGATCGATGATGACGGACCGGGCTTTGCGCCCGACGTTCTGGCCCAGATCGGCGTGCCGTTCATGAACCGGCGAAACCGAATGGACCGCGAGAAGGCAGGTGGTCTGGGCCTTGGTCTTTTCATTGCCAAGACCCTGCTCGAACGCTCGGGCGCAAGCCTCCATTTCACCAACCGGCCTGCTCCCGCCACGGGCGCCAGCGTGGAAGTCAGCTGGCCGAGGGAGAAAATGGACCTTTTCGGCACCGTCAAACACCAGAACACGCCGGTTGGAACTGGATATATCTCGCAAACGCATTAAATCGGGTAGGCGACGACTGTAACGCCCCCGAGGTGAAGATGACGAGTGAAACCGCAAATGACATCGAGATGCAGGCCATCGGGCCGGATCCATCGCTGCTGCTTGTCGATGACGACGGACCCTTCCTGCGGCGCCTGGCGCGCGCCATGGAGGTCCGAGGCTTTACCGTGGAGATCGCCGAAAGCGTCGCCGAAGGCCTGGCGAAGACGCGTCACCACACACCCAAATATGCCGTCATCGACATGCGGCTGCAGGATGGCAACGGACTCGATGTGATCGAGGCAATCCGGGAGCGGCGCGATGACACCCGGATCATCGTGCTGACCGGCTACGGCAATATCGCCACCGCGGTGACCGCGGTCAAACTCGGCGCGATCGATTACCTCGCCAAGCCCGCCGATGCGGACGAGGTCTTTGCGGCCCTGACGCGCAAACCCGGCGAGCGGGCCGAACTGCCCGAAAACCCGATGTCGGCTGACCGGGTTCGGTGGGAGCACATCCAGCGGGTGTACGAAATGTGCGAACGCAACGTGTCTGAAACGGCCCGTCGGCTCAACATGCACCGGCGCACGCTGCAGCGCATCCTGGCCAAGCGGGCGCCGCGCTGACTGCCGGCCGGCCGGGGCTTTCTAAACATCCTTCCCGCGCGCAAACGTGTCGGCAAAAAACGCGCTCTCGGGGCGTTCAGGCTTCGGGATCGATGTCCCGTGGTTCGAGCCGGGAGAAATTTGCGCTGATTTCCGCCTGCAGCAACCGGTCGGCCGCGGCGCGGGCAAAACGCAGCAGCAGCGCTTTGCGCGTCGAGGCGGCCAGCCGGTGTTCCGGCGCGTCGCGCACAAGCGCCGCGGACCAGCCGTCGGAAACAATCAACCCGCAATCATCAGGAAACAGGTCAGCCGGTACACCGGGATGCGTGGCAAAGAACAGCCGGTCGCTGTGCATGCGGTAATCCGGCCACTTCCGATCTGTGCGGAAGTCCTCGACAGAGGTCTTGATTTCCACGATCCAGACATCGCCCTTGTCATTTATGGCGACCAGATCGGCGCGGCGGCCCGATGCGAGGACCAATTCGGGCATGAGGGACAGCCGCATGTCGGTGAACAGCCGCTGGACGCCGCGGCGCACCATCATCGCGCGCTCGGATTGCCTGCCGTCAATCAGCGGATTTTCATTGTGGGGCGAGATAATCGGCATTGCATTTAGCTGCCACACGTTGCTCTGCGCCGCAACGCAAGGTAGCGACCTTGTTGCACAAAAGCCATCCGCGGCGACAAAGCGCAAACCGGTGGCACGGTTTTTCGAAATTCTGGTTGCATGGTTAAGACTTGTTTAAAATAAACCGTGGCAGATTGTGCGCGACTCAATCCGGCGCGACCGCCCCGCTTCACAAGAGATATCCATGGCACCTCGTCTTCTCCTCACTGTTTTCGGCATGATTGCCGCACTCACGCTTGCCGGCTGCTCCAGCTCTCAGGATGGCGGTTCGGGCTCGACCACCCAGATCTTCACGTCGGAGTATGGCAGCGTGAAGGATGCCGGATACTCGATCCCGGCGGTGCCGATCAGCCGCGTCGACAAACGCTACCATCGCCAGATCGTCAATTACAGCACACGGGAGAAGCCCGGTACGATCATCGTCGACACGCCAAAGCGTTATCTCTACTTCGTGCTGCCCGGCCGGAAAGCCGTTCGCTACGGCATCGGTGTCGGCAAGGCCGGATTTGCCTGGGAAGGCAACGCCTATATTGCCTGGAAGCAGCAGTGGCCGAAGTGGACGCCGCCGAAGGAAATGATTCAGCGCAAGCCGGAACTGGCCCGCTATGGCAAGGACGGCATGAAGCCCGGTCTCAGAAACCCGCTCGGCGCCCGCGCGCTCTACCTCTTCAACGAAGATGGCGAAGATACGCTCTTCCGCCTGCACGGCACGCCCGAGTGGAACTCGATCGGAACGGCTGCGTCATCGGGCTGCATCCGACTGATGAACCAGGACATCATCGATCTATACGATCGCGTGCGTCCGGGCCGCAACGCCAAGGTCGTGGTCAAGCAGTAGACCCGGGACACACCACAAGCATCGAAAAGCCCGCCGCAGACAATCGTCTCCGGCGGGCTTTCTTATGATAGGCGGTTCGTTCGGACCCCGTCAGGATCAGGGCGGGTATCAGGCGTTCTTCGCCTTGAACTCCAGGCGGCGGCGATGCAGCACCGGTTCGGTATATCCGCTGGGCTGCTCGCGGCCGGAAAGCACGAGTTCCAGTGCGGCCTGGAATGCCACAGACCCATCGTAATCCGCCGCCATCGGGCGATAGGCCGGATCACCTTCATTCTGACCGTCGACCACCTTTGCCATCCGCTTCATGGTCTCGATGATCTGCTCGCGGCTGACGACGCCGTGATGCAGCCAGTTGGCCATGTGCTGGGCGGAAATCCGCAGCGTGGCGCGGTCCTCCATCAACCCCACATCGTTGATGTCGGGGACCTTCGAGCACCCCACGCCTTGATCGATCCAGCGGACAACATAGCCGAGAATTCCCTGGGCGTTGTTGTCGATCTCGCGCTGGATCTCATCGGGTGTCCAGTTGGGATTGCGCGCAACGGGAACCGAGAGAATGTCATCCAGGCTCGCGCGCGGACGGCTGCGCAGTTTGTCCTGGATATCGGCGACACTGACCTTGTGATAATGCGTGGCATGCAGGGTGGCGGCGGTCGGTGAAGGAACCCAGGCGGTGTTGGCGCCGGACTTCGGATGTCCGATCTTCTGCTCGAGCATCGCGGCCATCATGTCCGGCATCGCCCACATGCCCTTGCCGATCTGGGCATGGCCCGCAAGGCCGCATTCAAGCCCGATATCGACATTCCAGTTCTCATAGGCGGCAATCCAGGCAGACTGTTTCATGTCGCCCTTGCGGATCATCGGGCCGGCTTCCATCGAGGTGTGGATCTCGTCGCCGGTGCGATCAAGGAAGCCGGTGTTGATGAACACCACGCGGCTCGACGCGGCCCGGATGCACTCCTTCAGATTGATCGTGGTGCGACGCTCCTCGTCCATGATGCCCATCTTGATGGTGTTGGGCTTCATCGCGAGCGTCTTCTCGACCCGGTCGAAAATCTCCACCGCGAACGCCACTTCCTCCGGGCCATGCATCTTCGGCTTGACCACATACATCGAGCCCTCGACCGAATTCATGTGGCGGCCGTTCGGACCGATGTCGTGCAGCGCGATCAAGCCGGTCATGAAGGCATCCATGATCCCCTCGGGAACCTCGTTGCCGTCACTATCGAGGATCGCCGGGTTGGTCATCAGGTGACCGACGTTGCGCACAAGCATCAAAGAGCGACCTTTGAGCGAGGCCGGTTTGCCTTCGGGAGTGACGAGCTCGGCGTCGCCCTTGAGCCTGCGGGTGAAAGTCTTGCCGTTCTTGGTGACCTCTTCGGTAAGGTCGCCCTTCATCAGGCCAAGCCAGTTGCGGTAAACGAGAACCTTGTCCTCGGAATCGACGGCGGCGATGGAATCCTCGCAGTCCATGATGGCGGTGACGGCCGATTCGAGCGAGATGTCGCCGATCCCCGCCGGATCGGTCTTGCCGATCATGCTTTCAGGGTCGACGAAAACCAGAGTGTGCAACCCGTTGGTCGAGAAATAAAGCCGATAGGCCTTGTCGTTCTCGCGCTTGAAGCCGGAGTACTGCTTCGGATCGGCCAGCGTGGTCTCGCCCGCGGCGGTCTCGATCTTCAGTTCGCCGTTTTCGAAGTCGAAGCCGGTGGCGTCTGCCCACTTTCCGCTTGCCAGAGGCACGCTGTCGTCGAGGAAGGACTTGGACCAGGCAATGACCCGCGCTCCACGCTCTTCGTCGTAACCGCCGCCAGCAGGAGCGTCGCCCAGCGCATCGGTGCCGTAGAGCGCATCGTAGAGCGAGCCCCAGCGGGCATTGGCCGCGTTGAGCGCAAAGCGGGCGTTCATCACCGGAACCACAAGCTGAGGCCCGGCAATGAGCGCGATCTCGGGATCGACATTCTCCGTCGAAACCTGAACCGGGCCGCCCTCGGGCAGGAGATATCCGATGGACCGCAGAAAGTCCTTGTAGATATCGAGATCGACGGGGGCGCCGTTGTCACGGTGCCAGGCGTCGATCTTCTCCTGCATATCGTCTCGCTTTGCCAGCAGGGCGGCGTTCTTCGGCGCGAGTTCGCTCACCGCACGACCAAACTCGCGAAAGAAATCAGCGGCCTCGACGCCGGTTCCCGGCAGCGCTTCGCTGACAATGAATTCATGCAGGTCGGCGCTGATCTTCAGGCCGTCGGTCTCGATTCTTTTCACGTTCGGTCTCCCCTGTTCCGGGCGGAGGCCAATCCGCAGCCGCTTGAGCGCAGCGTTCCGGCCACCATGATCTGACGGTTGTTTTGCCGAGACACTCACCCGCCCGGCATTGCCCTGTCAATTCATCTAAGGTGTAAATGATTTTATCCGTTTCGGAACAAATCAATTGCCGGCGATGCGCGGTCTGCCGGATGCAATCGCCGTAAACCGGGCTTCCACCAGCGTCTCATGTCCCTCGATGACCGGCATGGACACCTGCTCGAAACTCTCGACGACGGGATTTTCAGCGCCGCTGTCGAGGGCTGACGCCCTGGCCGCCGCCGCCGCAATCTCGCGGGCGAACGTGAAGGCCTCCTCACGGTCGGCTAAGATCCGCGCTTCCCCGCCGCCATTGACGGAGTAGCGGCCCTCTTCGGGCTCTGTCACAAATGCGATTGCGGTCTTGCGGACCTGGCCAACGACCGCGCCGACGGCATTGGCAACACCGGCATGGACGGGAACGAAGCTCTCGACATCCAGCATTTCGGCGACGGCCGGATAATGAACCGGCGCGGAAGCTCCCAGCGCGACAAGCGGCCGGTCGAGAGAGAGTGCGAAGCGCACGAAACCCGGGGTCCGTTCGAGCGCGCGGTCGATGGCGACCGAACGAGCCGGGTCAACGCTGTTGATCTCCTGATCAGCCAGCAGCGCTGTCAGAATGGCTTCCGCGCTTTGCCGCGTGAGCCGCCGCGATATCATTTCAGCCAGATCGGCGGGTGTTTGGGCGATCTGATTGCCCGAACCGGTCTTGCGCCGGGTGAACAGCTCCGCACCAAGCCGGGCGGCCTGTGCATTCCATTGCGACTGCCGGCCAAGCACGTGCATCGCATCGGATGGTGTAAAACCCGCGATCAGGACCAGGCCCCGGGACACAAGCCTGTCGAGCGTGGCGCGCTGGGAGGTTCCCGTCAGGACCGTGTCGAGCGGCTGGGGATCCCGCGAGATCCGGGCATAGAGCGCGCTTTCCTGCGCTGCCAGGCCGGCAGCAAGGGCATCGGGCAGGCCGGTCCTGAGCGCAAACCGGCCATCCAGCCGACCGGCATAGGGTGCCCGCAACTGCCTCTCCAGCGCCTGCAGAACCACATCGGGACATAGATGTCCCGCAAGGCTGAGCGGCATCAGCCGTCGCGGCCCCAGCGTCAGCCGGGCATCGAGGCCTGTCTCCTCCAGAGATACCTCCGAATCACCACCGAGACCAAAAGTGTGCATCGCGACGGCCTCGACCATCGTTCGATAGCGCCCGACGGTCGCCCCTTGCGTATCAAGTCGCGGCCTCCCGCCTTCGAGCACTGCCACATCGGTCGTGGTGCCGCCGATGTCGGAGACGACCGCATCGGAAAGGCCGGTCAGGTGGCGCGCGCCGACAAGGCTCGCGGCCGGCCCGGACAGAATCGTCTCGATGGGCCGGAGCAAAGCCTCCGAAGCCGATATCAGAGCGCCGTCGCCACGAACCACCATGAGTGGCGCATCGATCCCGGCCTGTGTGAGGTATCCGACGGTGGCGTCGATCAGCCGGGCCACCATCGATATCAGCCGGGCATTGAGCAGGGTGGTCAGGGCACGACGCGGTCCACCGAGGCGCGAGGACAAGTCATGGCTGCAGGTAACGGGGAGGGAGGTGCGGCTCCGGATCAGATCCCGTGCTGCGAGTTCATGGGCCGGATTGCGCACCGCGAAGTATCCGGCGATGGCCACAGCCGAGACTTCTGCAGGCAGGGAATTGAGCCTTTGCTCCAGCGTGCCAAGGTCAAGCGGCGTTTCCCGCCCGTGCACATCGTGTCCGCCGGGAAGAAAAAGCACCGGATCATTGCCAAGCGCGTCGCCAAGACCGTCGCGGTCGAGGTCGTCTTCGGAAAAGCCGATCATCACCAGCGCAGCACGACCGCCCTGACCCTCGACCAGCGCATTTGTGGCGAGCGTGGTCGACAGCGAGACCAGAGATATGCGGGCTGCGGCTGCGCCTGAGTGGGCAATCACCGTTTCCACCGCCTCGGAGACGCCGACCGCAAGATCGTGACGCGTGGTCAGCGCCTTTGCGGACGCGAGAATGCCCTCGCTTTCGCTGTAGAGCACGGCATCGGTGTAGGTTCCGCCCGTGTCGATGCCAAGAAAAAGAGGCGATGCCATAGAAGAGACCTGCTCCCTCGCAATCCGGCCCGCGCCGGGTCTTCCGCCGTCATACTTGGGTTTTCGACGGCGCGCCATCGGCTTGTGCGCAGGCGTACCCGATAATCGGTGCCCACTTTTCCCGGCGCCATAGGGTTCCCGATGCAACGCCGGACGGAAAACCGGTGTCCACTTTTCCTGACGTTGCTTTATCTCCGGCTGACGCGCATCGGCAGTCCGCCTTCAGGCTGCGTGGTCAGCTTCTGGACAGGCCAGGGCTTTGTCTCGGCAACACAGTCAAACCGGAACTCCGACAACAGCGCGCCAAGAGCAATGACCGCTTCCTGCAACGCAAAGGTCGCGCCAATGCAGATCCGGGGGCCGACGCCGAAGGGCAGATACTGGAAGCGATCGATGTCGCCACGGTTTTCGGGCAAAAAGCGCGACGGCATGAAGGCCTCCGGCCGGTCCCAGAATAGCGTATGGCGGTGGAGGGTCCAGGGCATCACCAGCACCGTGGTGCCCGGTTCGATGGTGACGGTCTCACCGGTTTCATCCTGCCAGGAATCTTCCCGGATCGCGGCACGGTTGATGGATGGCGCAGGCGGATAGAGCCGCATGGCCTCCTCGAAAGCCGCGCGCGTCCACGGCATCATATCGAGCCATTTGACCGGGTCGGGTTCGCGGGCAATGACATCATCGATCTCGGCTTCGACCTTTTCCCGGTCTTCCGGCGAATTGGCGAGGCAATAGAGCGTCCAGCCAAGCGCCCGGGCCGTGGTCTCGTGGCCCGCGCCGATGAAGGTGATGATGTTGTCCTCGATCTCGTCAAGCGTCAGCCCGCCCGGTCCATTGAGCCGGATCAGCAGCGTGAGAAAGTCCTCCGGCACGTTGTCCGGATCGTCGCGCATCAGAGCCTGGCGATCCGCCATTGTCTCCTTGACGATATTGCGGAACTTGGCGAGCACGCCCTGCCCGAGCATTCTGCGCACGCGCGGGATCCAGCGCGGCGCCTTGAGCAGGTCCATGGGATCGACCCTGCCCATGGTGGAAAGCAGACGCTCGATGTCGCCGGCGAATTCCTCCTCACTGCCGGCGACATGACCCGAGAACAGGGTCGCGGACAGGATGTCGAAAGTCAGTTCCGTCATATCAACCGCAATATCGCGGACCTGTCCGTCATCGGCGGCCCTGGCATATCGTGCCTTGAAGGCCAGCGACTGCTCCAGCATCTGTTCGGCAAATCCCCTTGCGTGGCGGGGGGTAAACACCGGCGCCATGGCCTTGCGCGAGCGCTTCCAGATGTCGCCCTCGGCGGTCAGCAGACCGTCACGCAGGATCGGTCTCAGGATGAGCTGGCGAATCCGGGCCATCCGGTAATTCTGGGCATTGTCGACGAGCACGTGGCGGACCAGACCCGGATGGTTGGCGATCAGGGTGCGCTCGTTGAAGAACCTGGTCTTCATCCATTTCAGCCGAAACGACGGTTCTCCCCAGAGCTCCAACGGATTGCGCATGACCGTGCGGATGATCTCGAAGCGCGAGGGCGGTGTGTTGCGCGGAACCGGCGCCGGCGGCACAAACGGACTTGGTGAGACGAGCATGAATTCTCCTTTGGAGCCGGCCCTTTGTATGTGTCGGCTGCTATTCGCAATCGAGAAATTGGCACG
>Ga0163101_100208_pt1 | contig 13695 bp, 11 predicted proteins | sample TAMARWmetagpilot_2_FD_111548 | JGI IMG/M metagenome (GOLD analysis project Ga0163101, IMG submission 111548) | Phycosphere-associated microbial communities from TAMU algal ponds, Corpus Christi, Texas, USA - TAMU ARW1 11/11 metagenome pilot | ecosystem: Engineered > Artificial ecosystem >...
GGCGGTAATAGGCCAGTGTCTGAGGGAGAGCAAATGGTACAGGCCTGGAGGAATCCACGGACTCAGCAGTGGGAAACCCCAGCACCCTGGGATCCAACCTATCGGCAAATGAAACCGGTACTAGAACTCGTGCCACGAGAACAAGTTAAATCGCGGACGCGATAAGAGTGTACTTTACTGGAATGATGTAAAGCGAACCAATTTTGTTTGTTTTAGTACACAGATTTCGCTTAGCTTTTCTCGCACCAGAAATAATAAGCATACAGGATTATGTATTAGCATGCAGACTCCGTTGCTAGCTTATGCGAAAGCCATGTTCGACACTCCTGTTGTACTTGTTGCGCCTCCGGAAAACCTGCAGTACCTAGTCCAAGATAGGCGTGAGGGAGATTCGCGACAGCGCGGAGTTCCGATTCGACACCAAGATAGCATAACTTTTTGTTGAAAGCGACAGAATCATCCAGGAGAGGATCATTGGAGCCCGCGAACAGCAAAGTCGGAGGAAAGCGGCGTAAGCAGTCGTCAGCAGCGTATATAGGAGATACCAGAGGATTTTTCTTGCTGATTCCCGACTCCGAAGGCAAATATGCGTCAGAAATTGCGGAGATCAAACCGCTCGGGAGGACGGGATCGTCGGTACCAGCGACCCGAGAGAGAGTTAAGTCGAGAGAGAGGTTCAGCACCGCGCACGAGAGCATAAGCGCGTCTGGGAGGCGCAAGGAAGGTGGTGTTTCCTTCTCGATATAATCCATGGACGTATCTGAGACGTTTCGTTTGCCCCCCGTAGCGGTCATACTCACATTCGTATGTATTTCATCTCTTTCCATGCAGATCTTCACGCAGAGAGCGGCAGCCAAGTTGCCTCCGGCGGATTCGCCTGTCACCACGATGCGATTTACTTCAAAACCAAGACTCTTGACGGAGTCGCCCCATAATAACGATCGATAAACGTCTTCTACTTGGTGCAACGCGTCCGGAAAGGCATGTTCAGGCAGTAAACAATATTCGGGACAAATAACGACAGCTCCAGTAGCCGCACTCCAATCCAATAAAAAAGGCAAATCGGAAGCAATAATGTGTGCGAAGAAACCACCGCCAGTTAGATGAAATATGACGTCGCGCTGGCGATGGCGATCGGACGAAGCAGCAAAGGGCTTGGGACTTTGTATTGAGTCCGGATTGTGTTCCGTGCCCTCGTCGATTGTAGACAGCGCATTAGACTGCATTTTACGCCGACCCAAAAGGCGTTGCGCCCTCCGAATCGCAGCCGCCAGTTCTGGGGCAGGTTCCTTGGACAGGATGAAACAGGACACGCCACAAATCTCGATACGATCCGCGACAGAAGCACCCTTAATCAAACGGGAGGCCTGTAGCGACAAGCTTTTAATCGCTGGTAGCGAGACCATTCCCCATGCATTCTGGATCAAAGATCGTGCCGAATCAGACGAAGATGTCACTTCGTGTGCCTTGCGGTTTGCTCCAATCAGGGAGTAAAATGAGGCTGCAGCAGCAGAGGCGATTGTGAGTTGCCACTTGCCTCGATCGGAGCCGGCACTTTTGCCAGTGTAAGTTATCGCCGTCCCAACCGAAGCATAAAATACATCCATGGCGCGTTTCAGCATCATGAAACGAAGTTCACCCTGTGAGTGCCAGAAGGAAGCCTAACGTGTGTAAACAGTGTGTAAGAAACCAGTGCAGCACTCATGTAACCTGGTATATACCGTTCTCCTGACTTACCCATGGGGTATCTCGAAATGCATAGCGTACCAGCTTCTGGGTTTTGCACGTGTCAAAGGCTGGCAAAGTAGGAGACGACGATGGTGCATTGGACGACTTATCGTCCTTGGAAACATTAAATTGCAACATTGCCCATTGTTGATTCCATTCCTGTAGACTTTCCGAGCTATTTGCTATCCTTGACGCGATCCACAATTTCCCCCATCGTTTTCGAATTGCATTTGCCGAAGACATTAGCAAAACAAGTCCGCCCACGGCTTGGACTATTGTGACGCCCTCGCGTGCAGCAGCCCCCCTGATAGCCAAGAGTGTTCTCGGGAATGCGGTCGCTGCTGTCCTCGCCCCAGCAAATCCTACTGTCGCGATTATCCACCACGAAAAGTAACCAGGAGTGTTCGTTAATGCAATGTCCTTTCGCCGACCAAAGTTCGTCGAATTCCTTGCATCGTCAATACGGACCAAACACAACTGTAGAATCACTACCAGCCGGAATAGAAGCGAATCTATTGAATTTCGGCTCTGGTAGTATGATCTGTACTGATCTTGTTGATGGTAGACATAAGCTTGTTCTGGATGTTCTTGATCCAAAGCTTGCTTTTCTTGCAGAATACGCTTGAGGAGTTCTACCAACGACTGCAAATTGGAAGGATATACCCTCGAGCAAAGCAGTGAATGCACCGTTTTTGACGACGATACCTCGCGTCGTTCTCGTTCCAGAAGAAACTGAAAGTGTTCAAATAGAAGATGCTCTGTTGTCAGTAGGCAACCCCTCAAATCGGTAAGGGCCGGGTGCGTCCTTCGGGACGAATGTTCCGCGTCAATCACTTCTTGAATGGCCTTCAAACACTGATCCAGAAACGCAGCCGCGTCGAACGAATAGTGTGGCATATTCACAGAGTAGGAGTTAGAATCCTGGACGGCATGAGTTGATGTCAGACACCCGGGGTGACAAGATGATTTTGGCCTTTTCACAGTCAATGAAAGCGATTTTGTTCCAAGTTGGAAAGGACTTCCGTAAAGTGGATGGAAAACGATGAGCTTTGACATCCTGCATCACTCGTCACCGTCTGCTTTCGATTTTCAGACTCGACATGTCTTCAAGACATCGTTGAATTATTTAGAGGTCACTCCCATTCGTTTCGGTAAAAGCATGTGTCGTTCATCGTTGGGAAATGTCTCTCGTTATATATCGCTCGGCATTGAAACTGTTACAGTATTTCATTCGTGCCAAGTTTAGCGACCCTGATCTTGAATTTTGTTTGTGTCTATGGTGCTATAAACAAGCGAAACACCGTAGGGGAGAAGTGATATGTAATGGTGTAGCGTAGAATTAAAGTTCATGGTAAGCGTTTTACTGTTAATATTAGCGACCTCGTTCAATAAAGAAATGCACCAGACACGGGCCATGTATAAAGGTGAACTACAATATCTCTTTGATTGCTTCAGAGCCGAGGTGGCATCGTGTCCGGCTGAGAGAACGAAAATCCTTGCGCTACCGTCGTAGTTTGTCCAGGAGTGCCTCTCTGAGGGATGGTGTCCGGCGTCAAATCAGTTTGGCGGAGATCCTCGGCTTGAACATCGCCGAGCGCCATGTTTCCCCATACATCCAAGCCGGATAAACTAAGCGCCCGACCGTACCCTCGCCCGGCGTCGGAAGCTTGACGGATTTGAGGTTGATCGGGTGCGGATATCAGGTAATTATTGGACATTGCCGATCCAATGGAGGCTGATGATACAAGCTGGCCATCGCCACCCGTGAACCCTGCACTCGCAAGGGCTTGTTCTTGACGCTGCACAACTTTGCGCAGCTCAGATATCTGCTCCACCAAATCCTCTGTTTTTTCGCCGCCTGCTCCTGATTCTTGCGTCTTTCTCGCGTATCGAAGAATGTCTGAAACCACAACATCTGTGGAAAGGGCATTGTGATACAGCAACCATGTCTGGATCATTCCGGGGAGCTGGAGAGCCCCGAGAATGAAAAGAGGGATAAAGATGAGATGAGCACAGACAATATCGTGAAGCCAGTAAAGGTACTTCACAATCCTGAAACCAAATAGGAGACCTGCCAAGCATACAGCGCCGAGCCCATAGTAGGCTGCCATTCCGTAGCGAATGTAGTTGGTATCTTCAATAAAAAGAGTTATAATCCCTGCGAACATACCGGAGAAGATTAGGATGCCGATAGTTCTCCGTACAGGATATGGCATTGTGCGTTCATGAGCAGAAAAAATTCGACCGACGACTATGAGTACCGCCAAAAAGATGAGAATCTTTCCCACCCCTATTGTAGGCGGATTCAAAGTTATATCAGACCGGAAGAGGGCAGAACGGCGGATTCCCTCTCCGATCACAAGATACACAACAGCTTTGATGAGGTACAACAATTTGGAAGTCAGAGGAAGCTGTTTCCAGAAGGAATTCTCTTCATTGTACCACATAGACCAACTCTTCGAAGCCCCTCCAGAAGTACCCCGTATCCATTTCAGCCAGAGGCCATAGTCGCTAGTCACAACATTCCAGTCAAAGGTGAGGGGATTGAACCAAAACGGACTACACAGAAAGGATGCCGCGGCCAGCCACAGCGACCAAGTTCTCCCAGCATACTGTCCAGCATCGGTGTAAGTACCCATGAGAATTAAGCCCGCAGCAAGTTCCACTCCAAGGTAAAGATGGCTTGCTGCAAAAAAGCGAAACTGTTCATCCATCGGAGTGTGCTGCGTCACAAAACCTCGTCCTGTCGGCCGGTATTTTGCCCCGCCAACGAGAATTGTTTGCGCCATGTAAGTTGCCTTCGTCTGTATGTGGAACATGAAATGAAGAGGGCCACCGGTGACAAAGACGAGGAAGATCTCTTGCATGCTGGCGAGCCAACCCCTCTCGACACCGAGAGTTGCAAACAGCGGAATCGTCTGCAAAAGACCCAAACCCCCTAGCAACATTTGGATCGTTCCCATCGGGGTAATAAGTCGCTGGCCAATTTTTTCAAGATCGTAGATAGCCAAAACTGTCATGAGGTATACCACAACGTAGACAGTAAAAATTGTCAGGACGTTGGAAAAGTAGTGGCCAATCCCACCATAATAAAAGGAGAGGAGACGACAGAAATCCAGGCGATTACACATTCGGTAAACATCACGGGAAAGACTCTGCTCTGCTGCTCCTTGACTCAGCTTTGCTTCGAATTTGTAGATTTGGCTCATTCCAACGTCGCGGCCCTTGCCAATTTGCACATACTCTTTGAATCCGACAGATCCACCACGTATAACGTTGTTGTATCCAGCGAAAATGTCCTCCGACAGGTTGATGCCCCGTGATGCTTTGCTCACACCGCCTCGTGTGATGAAGAATAGCTTGTCAAAAATATCGGGGTGACCATAGTGGAGACGGATATGCAGGGGTCGGGTAAGGACGCGTTGACCAAGCGTCACGAAAGAGATCTCCTGCAGAGCCATGTAATTCGCCAAAGAACTAACGCTGCCTGTGAAAATGTGCTCGCGTAGACCTAGAATGGTCGTTGGCAAAGGTCCCTCGCGTTTAGCAAATTCTTGTAGGCAATTTCGCATTTTCAGCGCCTCCTCAAAGTAACCTTCCTGGTTCATATCAATTGTCTGAACATATTCGCCTCTAGTAAATATCATTGCGTGATTCTGATTCTCGGGTTTTCCTTCACCTAGAACTGGATCTCCTGGAAGGCGAACCCTGTAGACCTCTTGAATGTTGCCTCTTCTATCACTTTTTACCAGAACAGAATAGAAAGCGCTTGCACCCGAGCGATTCAGACGAATATTGTCGATGTAGGCCACTCTCATAAGGGGAAAACGGTGCATCAACGCTTCGATATCGTCTGCTTTTGAGTCTTGATTTCTCTTCATTTTTCCGTACATTTGACATGATACAATGTATCCAAACTTTTCTCCCATAAGGTCATTCGTTGTGTCTTCGTCGAGTCTTTCAAGATTAGCCAACAGGCGAAGTGCTTTTTCACAGTACATCATACCATTGACGGTTCGAGAGAGTGTCTGGGCGCGGATACTCGCCCAACGTCTAGTTTCGTTTACGTACTTCTTCGACCACACCTTATCTTCGTCCTTGATACCTAATCTCTCAAGAAAGTTATTCCAGTCTGATCGATAAAGAGTCTGGAGATACAGCAATGTTGACACACCTAAGGCATCTGATCGCTTCTCAAGATCGTCTTTGCTGTACGTCACATCTTCCGAGTAATAAGGTGTAAGGACGTTCCAAGAAAACATGTCATGAATAGAGGGCGCGTTTGGCATATCCATGAAAAGCGAATTCACGAAGAAAGTCAAACGCCGGCGGACCTCCTTTGACTTAGGCTCAGCATCATCTGGATGCATACAAACCAATCCGTGCATCTTCTTTAGTACAGCTTTAAACGTCTCGTTCTTCGACGCTGCGTCAAGCTGTTCAGAGGCGTATGAATCGTCCCAAAAGAATCCGTTTTCCATACTCCCGAGGAATGTCAGACGATCAAGAACATCACGAGAGTCTTTGTTTGAAGCCGTATTCTTCAGCATGCCCTTCACGGCATGGGTTAAGCTTCGAAACTTGTCACGAACTTGATCTCTCAACGCGTCAATTATCTTTACATCGACAGACTCACGGACTTCGTGTTGATTTTTCATTTCGCGATTTTTGCTCTCGGCATCTAAGCTGCTTAACGATCCAGCACTAACAACACGGCGCACCCTCGATCTTTTTATAGTCGGCTTTGCTTCTGGAGCTCTCTTCGTTAGTGATTTCGGTCGAGTGGTCGGATTCCGCGTCACTATGCCGCGTTCGAGGATGCGGACCACATCAACAAAATGTTTCATGACACCTCTCATTGTTTCGAGCTTCAAACATCCAGACATTGTTTCTGATTCAATCCACTTGTTCATCATCGCAACGACGGCATGTATGTCCTTGCTGTGGACAGGGCCGAGTACTTGAAGGAAGATGAACGAGCCAAGCTCCCATACCTCCGCGACGGCCGTCTGCATTGTAACATGTGAAGCTATGGGTTTGAAAAAGCTCTCGTCGGTATACTCGCCAGTCCGTAGATCTTTGTATTCCTCGGCTGGTCGCTCAAGTTCAGAAAGAACATCATCAATAACCCCTGCGGTTTGAAATACAGGTAGGTATATCGCCTGACTAAACCCATCGAATTGACTAAACTTCAAGTTGTCACTTTCGGTGGTCGAGATTATGTCTTCTTCGCGAAAGTGGTCAATGATTTCATTCCATGCCGCACTAAACATTACCCACTTTTGGATACGAACGTCTAGTAGTCGATTGACATAGCTTTGCAACATGTGTGGGTCTGCGCCAAGAAGCGACGACCCTTCGGAGAGGTTGTTTCCAGACGAGGACAAGAAACTTGCAGAAGAGCCGCGACGACTTCCGGCATCCTGAGACAGCATCTTTTTACAAAAATGCTCCGGTGCGCGTCCAAAATTCATTCGAATGTCGTCTATTGAGCGAATGTCCCCGAGATGATCGGAAAATCCTACTGACGTTCCGGCGAACGCCTGCCATGCCGCGTACCAGATACTCATGTCAATCAAATATACGATGAACTGCGGGAGCCAGCGTAGACTCAACAACAGAATCATTTTTGTGAAGCTCTGGTTTGGGTAGTTCAAATAATCATCCGTCAATTGGAGGGAAGGAAGCACCATGGAGTGAACCTCAAAGACGTAGGAAAAGAAAAGCTTCCAAGCCATCAGCGTCGTCCAAAATGCAATGTAAACGATGGTGTGCCCAAACGATTCGTGAACCTCTTTGCCAACGTATAAACGGCTGAGGGGATAGAGTATGTTTAGAAATGACTGCACATAGTCGTTCTGACTCGTGTAGATACGGGTCGCTAGCGAGGGAATAATCTGCAAGAACATCTCGATGAAGTAAGGAATCATCACAAGCAAAGACAGCCAAACGTACTGCCACCACCAAAACGTTGAGTCGGCCTCGATACCTAAATGAATTCCTTTCTGTGGCGAGAAAGCCCACATCAAATAGAGTGTCTGGTAGACAAGAGTCAGAAAGCGAGCAGCCAACACAAACACCGAGCCACAGACATCGGTACCAGATAGTTGGATACCAGGGTAGCTGCCCCAAACTTCCAAAAGGGCCCAGCAAAGATGCAAAGCGTTGAAGATCCAGAATACGGCACTCGCAACTTGAAGGGAAAATACCCAACCCCAAACGAGTTCGCGAGAAAAAGCCACCACTCCAAGTAAGTAAAAGGTAACGATGTGCCACTCCAAAATCCTGTTTAGAGCTAAAATACCCCGGAGCCAAGAGCGCTTCTCCAGAAAGGTCTTGGGAGCTTTGCTGAGACCTTCCGCAATGGGAGGATAAAGCTCACCGTTCAATGGACCAGCAATGCCTCCGGTGCCCTCAATATCGTCCGCATCCAGGTTCTCCGAAGAATAACGAAACTGGAGACAGTTGCGTGACCAGAAGTACTCGTTAAAGTCATCGTAGTTCCGTTTATCGGGATGATCCGCATCAGACCTCATGTTCTAAAAAATATTCAACAAGGAATTCAGAATAAGAAACAAAAAGTAGAATAATATATTCGGTTTGCAACAAATTGCAGCCACGCCACATACCTTGGCCACGATGTCATAAATTGGTGTAATCACAAAGTCCAGAAAGTGTCCGGCGTACAAACTTCGCGTTTGCGTATATCCTTCGCTTCGAATGTACTCCTCCATGGTCTTGTGGTACAAGAACCATACACACTCGGCCATGTGACGGAGATTGCACGCCTCGCCCCAAACGCAAAAGTAAAGAACCAAATCGACTACGCGACTGGCCACCGCTGGTGGCGCATTCATGGACGTATTCATTTTGGAAAAGTTTGGCGAAACACCCATGGCTCGGCACCACTTGACGTAATTCGAAAAGACTTTGGCGTGCAAAGCGTGAATGGGACTCGGGGGCTGGACCGAAGGTGGAAGAATGTGTGAGCTCATATACCGCCGATTGTTGCTGAGCAAGATCAACAAGTGCTCTGCCTGGTTCCGAACCGAGGAATCCTGAAAGCCAAAAAAGTTGCCCAGATCTTCACACGCCGAGTACACCAGGTTGGCGTACTCTGCCAAACGCGGAGGTAATTTACCCGGATCAAACATGTTGTAGGTATCCTGGTTTCCCGGCGGATCACGGTGAGGGGAAATCAGTGAGTTTTCTCGTCCCAATTTGCTGTTGCTGTCCCCAATCGTAGTCGGTACGGCGGTATAGTTATGCGATCGGAAGAGGCGCCATGGATTCAAGTCAGCAACGTGGCCGTCTCGATAAACAATCGAGGCCGCTACCAAAAGCGAAGAAGCTACCCACACGAGACCGTACAAGAGCTCCTTCGCGACGGATACATCGGGTGCGGTACCGTCGTCCGCGTGGGGATAGTAAGGGTAACCCCTCACAATGTCCATGAGGTAGGGCAACATGGGTTTGAGCACCAAACACGCGGCAACCGCACCAGCCTCCATAATGGTGGCCAACAACAAGAAAAAGGTCGAGTTGGTTCTGACGATATTGCAAAAACGCAAGCAATGTGAGAGATGGAGCGGACTTGCTTCCGTTGAACTCTACACGAGCCAGAAAGTGAGGGACGTACCGGGACGACAAGACAGCGGAGACAATCGCACAAACTACGCCCACCACGGGGAAAAAGTACGAGTTGGCCAGATGAAGGAAGCAACCTACGAGCAGGACGATGGCACTGCCGAAGCAGAATCCTGGAAAGATTACGGGCAGAAGCACACCAAGAGACAAACCGACAAGCGACGCGTTGATCGATAGAATGTATAGGAAGACCATGGCTGTGTCGGATCCGACTGGAACAAAGAGTGGTTCCAAGTACGTATATGTCAAAAATCCTGCAAAGACCGCCGAAAGAGTGCCCGAGAACAGTCGTTGTGTCCTGTGGTAGAATATTGAAATGGTGTCAGCTAAGAGGCAATAGGAGAAGCAGCAATTCGAGGATTCCGTTTCATTAACGTGCAACGAGCAGAAGCATCTGAAGGGATTCTCTGTCGGGACAAACTTACGAAGAGGCGCGACTCGCCAAGTAAGCAACACTCAAGGCGGCTAAAAACCGGATCGCCGGGTATCCCATTCTAGCAATCATTTCCATTGTCTCGTTGCCCCCGCCTCCAATGGCGTCGTCATCGGCTTGAGCTCCCCCCATGGCGCTACCTGGACGGCCAGAGGGTTCTTCCGATGTCAGCAGTCCAATCGGGAACGCTTGGCAGTATCTACCTGGACGGCACACCTAAGGTCGATGTACAAATAGAATTGTGGCTGGTGTTTTCGTGCTACGTTTGCCACCTTGTGAGGTGTAGACCAGATGAATAGCGTATCTGTTAGAGAGAGGCGTCGGGGAAAATGGTTTATAGAGTACGTGGGTAAAACGGGTGACGAACCCGGGCGGGGTCCGAACCGCTTCGTCGTCTGTTTCTACGGTTGTCCCGAACAATCGTGTTGACAGATGCGTATCGTCGATCTCGACCGTCGACCGATATCCACCGAGAGCGATCGACACTACCACGACATGCGACGATCACGGGTTGAATACAGTTGGGAAACACATGCGTCACAAAATGGGTCGCCCTTTGGAAGATACAGACAACTCCGGGTATGCCGCACATTCGTACCATCGAATAGATACGCATGTAGGTAGGTCTATTCAAAACCTACAGGTAGGGTTAATGTTTCCTTGGCCCGGTGGCGGATCATTTTTTGTCAAAAAGGCACGAGTTAGACGGGTGGGTGACTTTGTTGCGTGGCGTCGGTGCGTTTGTTCGGCTTACGGCGAAAATCTCACCATGACGATACGACTCTTCCAATAGATTCTTCGGAAACAGAGTTTCCCTGCAGAAAGAGGATCCCGATCGAAAGTGAGCCGAAATTTTTTTGAGAGTACCTGCGATCTCTATAAACTAGCAGAATTGAAAGTTGTTGTTGGTGTCGCAATCGAGACTACTGTTTAGCAAGGTAATGCTCCCTTCCTTCATGATCCCACGTTCATTCCTTCTTTACTGTCTGTGGGCCCAACAGACCATTTCATCTTTCCCGCTTCACTCTACAACCCCACAAACTATCTCCAGCTTTCGGTCGTTCAGGCTACCTGCATCCAGTGTCCCTGCTGCGAACGACGACGCCAACAACAGCATGTACCAAAATATCAAAGGCATCATTTTCGACGTTGACGGCACGTTAGCCGACTCCTGGAAGCTAGGATACGACGCAACGGTCGTTATACTCGACAAACACAATCTCCACCCTATCACGGAACAAATTTATCACGAGCACACGGTATACTGCACTCCGGAGCGACTCGCCCGACACGCCGGTCTCGTACCAGGCGACGAAACGTACGCCGAAGTTGGTGCCAAGCTCGGGAAGGAGTTTGACGATTTGTACGTTGGTCTCGTGTCGTCCCAAACGGCCGGATTTTACCCTGGCGTGGCGGAGTGTTTGCAGGCCATTCCATCCGATATTGCCTTCGGGGCTCTGACGAATGCGGCGGTGAACTACGCGCACGCTGTTTTGCAAGTAAACGATCAAAATAAAAATCTCGTGAACCGTTTTGTCTCCATTCACGGGGCCGACTCAGTGCCGGAGCCCAAACCGTCTCCCGCTGGTTTGCTCCAAGTATGCCGAGATCTGAATCTGCGACCCGCAGACTGTGTTTACATTGGTGATAGCCCGAGTGACGGCAAAGCCGCAGAAGCGGCTGGTATGGGAGCGATAGCCGTCTTGTGGGGCAGCCACAAAGAAGACACCTTAAAGCAAGCGCCCTTTACACATTACTGTCGGACGGTCCAAGAATTGCAAGCCCTTCTGCCCAAAACCTCCGCGGCCGTGAGCTAGTGGTGCATTCGTGGAAACACAGTCAATGTGCCATCGTGATCTGCATTTGTGCACGACCAGTGTAGAATACCTAGAGAATCTCCACACATTTTTCTGTTGATTCTCTACCCTAAACCAACTTAATAATGAATAAAATTTTTTTGAAGGAGGAACGATTGCTCCTGTTCTGCAATTTAGAACAATGTACTAGAGTGCTAAAATACCTGTCTTTGGGAGGTTTCCAATAGTTTCGCTGTATATTACATTTATTGGGTACAGCAATCCGGACGTATTATCCGCAAGCAATTTCGATCGTGCGTTTCTATATGAAGTCCGACACAAGGATGCTGTGCTGACGCCAGGCGGCGAAATCAAACGAGGCGAAACAAACACTCTCTGGAGCTCAGGTTCAGCTTTATATTCCTGTGAGGCATGCCAAAAGAAAGTCAATTGTCACACGTCAATCACCCTTTTGAGACCAATGAGATACGTGCCGTTATTGTCCATCGCCTCTGTACTGGCGGTACAACTATGCTTTTCTTCCAAAGTAAAAAACTGCGCCAACGCAATTTCCTCGCCGTGCGATGACAACTCGTTCCTTCATCGAAGGAGCACTGACAAGAAGGCTGGATGCAAAAGGCCGACTCTGTGGTCCTCCATGCTGACAGTAAGCCCTTCCAACATCATATCAACATTAATTGAACGGGGCGGCCTGTTTATTCCAAAGTCTATCGAGCAAGAAATCAAGATCCTTAGATCAGTCATTCACTGCGAAACCTCTGAAATGAATCTTTTGGATCGTCATTTAATTTTGTACAACGTAACCGTGGGTTTACCGGATGAGCTGACAGCCTTACGTATTGGGAGAGTGTATATCTACTGGGACAGCTTCCTCAGGCCTTGTATGGACATAGAGGTCGATGATGTGGATATTTTGGTCGAGTTTACAAATCTCATGTTGACGCTCAACAACTGGAACGAGCTACAAGACTTTGGCTTCCCACCAGATGTTTCCAACTATTACGACGCGGAAAGCAAACAAACGTCCTCATTTGTGCGTTTCAACAGTATATATCTGTCGCGCAATATGACAGTTCGAGTCCAAAGTCGCCCATTGAATCGAGATATGGGTACTTTTGCGATGGATATGGACGTTACGGACGACCTGAACGCCATGATTGGGAATCTATCGGATTTCAATTTAGAACAAACGGGTCGGAAGGGCTGCTCTTCAACAGAACTTGCGAATCTCTTGCAATCTTTTTTCAACAAAAAAGTACGACACTTCATTTCCAACACATTGAACGACATCGCGACCAACCCCACGCTTGCCATGCAAACCGCAGATCGCTTCTTCAATCAAGCTAGCGAAAAAATTTGGGTTACGCAACGCACGTAGGACAAAAGACGGGGGAAAACATTGAAGGAATAATCGTAACCAGACTAGATAAACTGGGACTGGATTCTCCTTCCGACAAGGTTGCGTTTTGGAAGAAGCAATCTCTCGACATTCTGAACCGGAGAAAAGCAATTAACATCAGAAATATCGACAGACGCGACAATAATTCACCAGAGGAAGATATAGATCTTTCCAAAGGATCCAGCAGAGTCAACGGAGCCAACAAACCATCCCCCGATCTGTAGACAGATTGAATGAAAGCATTGAGAGCTCGAGGAATCTACTACCTACAAAACTCATCTACTTCTTATTCGATTTTGTCAAACCAGCATTCAAAAGATCGTCCAGACCAGGATCTTTTTTAACCGCCTTCTTCGGCTTTATAATTGCCGCCACCGGCTCCTCCTTGAGCTTTTTTTCTCCCTTGGGGTCACTAGGGTCGAAATCCTTCAGCTGAACCGGAAAACAAGCAGATGGAGATGTCCCAACAGGGTGCTTAGCAACTACGTGTTGATAAAGAAGAGGAGCACCTGCAAGAAGAACAGAGGGGAGGAGAAGTGAGATATTCTCCAAGGCGACGTGAAATTCAAAGTCTAGAGACTTACGGGCATTGACCATGAAAGTCTGCTTACAGAGCTCGCATATGAATGCCGCTGCGTCCTGCCTACAAATTGGATAATTATTAGCGGCTA
>Ga0163101_100210_pt1 | contig 13590 bp, 8 predicted proteins | sample TAMARWmetagpilot_2_FD_111548 | JGI IMG/M metagenome (GOLD analysis project Ga0163101, IMG submission 111548) | Phycosphere-associated microbial communities from TAMU algal ponds, Corpus Christi, Texas, USA - TAMU ARW1 11/11 metagenome pilot | ecosystem: Engineered > Artificial ecosystem >...
ATTTCGCCGACCCGGACGCGGGCCCGGATCTATGATGACGACGCCAGCCTGATCCTGGATTCGCGCTATCTTTATTCGAGCGGCCAGGTGCTGCGCTACGATCTCCCCTCCAACGACGCCTCCGATCGCGGCATCAGGGAGATTGTTGGGGGTTGGTTCAACCGCATGTTCCAGCGCTCGGACCTGCCATTGTACCGCGAGCCACCGGGCGCCGACGGATCTATCTATCCCGAAGTCATGAACGCGCTGGCCGGAGGCCGGGGGGCCGTCGTTCGCGTCACGACCGCGGGCGAGCTTATCGTTTCGGTTGCTGTTCCGGTCCAGCGTTTCAGGGCCGTTCTGGGCGTATTGCTGTTGTCGACCCAAGCGGGCGATATCGACAAGATCGTTCATGCAGAAAGGCTCGCGATCTTTCGGGTCTTCGGCGTGGCGGCCATGGTGACGATCGTGCTGTCGCTGCTGCTGGCCAGCACCATTGCGACGCCGCTCAGGCGGCTTTCGGCGGCGGCCGTTCGGGTCCGCCGTGGCGTCAAGGCGCGTGAGGAGATCCCGGATTTCTCCGACCGGCAGGATGAAATCGGCAATCTTTCGGTGGCGCTGCGCGACATGACCAACGCGCTTTATGACCGGATTGCCGCGATCGAGAGCTTTGCCGCCGATGTCAGCCATGAACTCAAGAACCCGCTGACATCGCTGCGCAGCGCGGTGGAAACGCTGCCGCTCGCCCGCAACGAGGCGTCCCGCAAGCGGCTTCTTGAGGTGATCCAACACGACGTACGGCGCATGGACCGGCTGATCAGCGACATTTCCGACGCCTCCCGTCTCGACGCCGAACTGGCGCGGCAGGATGGGTCCACTGTCGACATGCGCAAACTTCTAAGCGAACTCGTCGACATTGCCCGTCAGGTCCGGGCGGGAGGCAAGGAGGTCGCCATTGACCTGCATGTCGATGATCGCGGATCAGCCAAATCGAGTTTCATTGTGGTGGGCCACGATCTGAGACTGGGGCAGGTGCTCACCAACCTGATCGAGAACGCACGCTCCTTCGTTCCCGAAAAGGGCGGTCGCATAACCGTGCGGCTGTCGCGCGTCCGTGGTTCCGTCCGGGTTCTCGTCGAGGACAACGGACCCGGGATCCGCGCCGAGGTCATAGAGCGGGTGTTCGAGCGGTTCTACACCGACCGTCCGGATGGCGAGGACTTCGGACAGAATTCCGGCCTGGGCCTCTCCATCAGTCGTCAGATTATCGAGGCGCACGGTGGAAAGCTGACGGCGCAGAACATCGAAACAAAGGAAGACGGCAAATGGGCCGGCGCCAGGTTCATCATCGAACTTCCGGCGGAACGGTCGTGACCGGTCTGCAGGGCGCCCGGGGTGCGACCGAACACGCCACCGCAATCATTGTTGGCGAGACCGGAATCCTGTTTGTCGGATCTTCGGGCGCAGGCAAGAGCGCCATGGCTTTCACCTGTCTGTCAAGCGCTCGATCGCTCGGGTGGAATGCGGCGCTGATCGCCGATGACCGAACGTGTCTTGAGGTCCGGGCAGGCCGTTGCATCGCGTCCTGCCCGGAACCGATCCGAGGCATGATCGAACTTCGCGGCTCAGGCATTGCAACTTATCGCCGTGTTCGGCGCGGTGTCGTCCATCTTGTGGTTGCTCCGGCACCGGCTTCGGCGGACAGTCGCCTGCCCGAAAGCGGTGAAACCTTCCCGTGCAGGGGCGTAGTATTGCCACTTCAACGAATGTGGCACGATGGCGCAGTTGACCCCTTGTCGGCCCTCCGCGCCCTTCGACCTGACTGTTTTTCCGTCATGTGACGCTTCGGTGTGATGCAATTGCAGGCACGCGGGTGTTTTTTGGCTTGAACTTCCATCTCTTCTGTCCAAGATGAAATTTCGTGTTATTCGCAGGTGCGAAGAGATCCGCATGGGTTGGCTCAGGGGTGGGCGCAACACATGCTGTTGGAGGCAATATGATCGGATTGGTGCTTGTCACTCACGGCAAGCTCGCTGAAGAGTTCCGGCATGCCCTTGAGCATGTGGTTGGGCCGCAAACGGCACTTGAGACTGTGTGTATCGGACCGGAAGACGATATGGACCAGCGCCGCATGGACATCGTCGGCGCGGTATCGCGGGTGGAAAGCGGCCAAGGTGTGATCATTTTGACTGACATGTTTGGCGGCACGCCGTCGAACCTGTCGATTTCTGTCATGGATTCGGGTCACATCGAGGTCATTGCCGGAGTCAATCTGCCGATGCTTATCAAGCTTGCCGGCGTGCGCGGAACGAGCGACATCGAGAGCGCCCTGGCTCAAGCGCAGGATGCCGGCCGAAAATACATCAATGTCGCCAGCCGCCTGCTCGCCGGAAAATGAATACCGGCAATCCCGTGAACTCCCGGACTTTCAAGATCGTCAACAAACGGGGTTTGCATGCGCGGGCATCCGCACGGTTCGTCCAGACAGTGGAGAGCTTCGATGCGACCGTCTCGGTAACCCGCGAAGGTTGGACCGTCGGTGGAACCTCGATAATGGGGCTGATGATGCTTGCGGCCAGTCCGGGGTGCTCGATCGTGGTCGCGGCAGAGGGCGAAGAGGCGTCGCAAGTGCTTGATGCGCTGGAGACGCTCGTTGCCGAACGGTTCGGCGAAGAATGCTGACAGAACGCACATAAAGACATCTTTATATCGTATTGCCACCTTGGTTGTTTCCTGCTATGGCAGCGCCCACGCAATCACACCGCGCCCGACGGGCCGGTAAACCCGTGGGATAATGAACATGACCGCTACGAATGATTATGTCGTCGCCGATATCGCGCTGGCCGACTACGGCCGCAAGGAGCTCGACATCGCTGAAACAGAAATGCCCGGACTGATGTCGCTGCGCGAGGAATACGGCGCCAGCAAGCCACTCAAGGGCTCGCGCATTGTCGGCTCGCTGCACATGACCATCCAGACGGCGGTTCTGATTGAGACGCTGACTGCGCTCGGTGCTGAAGTGCGCTGGGCGTCCTGCAACATCTTCTCCACCCAGGACCATGCCGCTGCCGCCATCGCAAAGAGTGGCGTGCCGGTTTTCGCTGTCAAGGGACAGAGCCTCGAAGAGCACTGGGACTATCTCGACAAGTCCTTCCAGTTTGCCGACGGGCCGAACCTGATCCTCGATGATGGCGGCGATGCGACGCTCTATGTGCTCTTGGGCGCGCGCGCCGAGGCCGGCGAGGACATCATCCCGGTTCCTGCTTCGGAAGAGGAAGAAGTGATCAAGGCGCAGATCAAGAAGCGCATGCAGGCCTCCCCGGGCTGGTTCACCAAGATCCGTGACCAGATCAAGGGTGTCTCCGAGGAGACCACCACCGGCGTTCACCGTCTCTACGAACTTCACAAGAAGGGCCAGCTTCCCTTCCCGGCGATCAACGTCAATGATTCCGTCACCAAGTCGAAATTCGACAACAAGTATGGCTGCAAGGAAAGTCTTGTGGACGGCATCCGCCGCGCCACCGACACCATGATGGCCGGCAAGGTCGCCGTGGTCTGCGGCTACGGCGATGTGGGCAAGGGCTCGGCAGCCTCGCTGCGTGGCGCCGGCGCTCGCGTCAAGGTCACCGAAATCGACCCGATCTGCGCATTGCAGGCGGCGATGGACGGTTTCGAGGTCGTAACCCTCGAGGATGTCGCCCCGACCGCCGACATCTTCATCACCACCACCGGCAACAAGGACGTCATCCGCATCGAGCACATGCGCGAGATGAAGGATATGGCGATTGTCGGCAACATCGGCCATTTCGACAACGAGATCCAGGTTGCGGCGCTGAAGAACCACAAATGGACCAACATCAAGGATCAGGTCGACATGATCGAGATGCCTTCGGGCAGCCGGATGATCCTGTTGAGCCAGGGCCGGCTTCTCAATCTCGGCAATGCCACCGGTCATCCGAGCTTCGTCATGTCGGCGTCCTTCACCAACCAGGTCCTGGCGCAGATCGAACTCTGGACCAGGGGCGAACAGTACGAAAACAAGGTCTATGTGCTGCCCAAGCATCTTGATGAGAAGGTCGCACGGCTTCATCTCGACAAGATCGGTGCGAAACTGACCGACTTGCAGCCTGAGCAGGCCGATTACATCGGTGTGACCGTCGAAGGTCCGTTCAAGCCGGAACACTACAGGTACTGATTTTTTCCTCTGTACCCACAAGATATTGATGCCGCGCCCTTGACAAAAATGGCGCGGCTTCTTTTTGCGCTCCGTCCTCTTCACCGTGATTCGCGAAGCCTGTATGTTTTGAGACGATGATTCGATTTCAGCGTTCGGCGGCGCGGAAACGGATCGGCGATGTCTTGTCAAACAGGCGGCGAGGGGACTGAGACATGCCGGAAATGGCGGATTCAAAAGACGGATCAGAGGATCGGGACAGCAGTTCCGGGCGCGGGCTGAAGGGCTGCTTCGGGCGCATTGGCGCACGGCTTCTCGCGGGCACTGCGCTTTTTGCAGGCGCAACCGGTCTTCCGGTTTCCGCAGCTCTTGCGCAGAGTGCCGGCGGGTTCGAGATCTCCTCGCTTGAAGTGGTCAATTTCGCGATGGTGATCGGCGCCATTTCGGCTGCCATGATATCGGCCATCTGGCTCATCCGCGAACGCGCCAAGATCGATGCCGAAAACACCTCGCTGCGCGGCGCGCTCGCCGATTCGCATGCCCGGCTTTCCCGCTATCAGTCCCTGATTGTCGACCGCGACCGGCAGATCGTGGTCTGGGACGGTGTCGGCGTTCCCGCCGAAATCCTCGGCAATCTCTCGCCGGAAACCGGTGCGCCTCAGGATCCAAAGGATTTTCTGGCATTCGGGCGCTGGCTGGATCCGCGGTCGGCAGCAAGCCTCGACAAGGCAATCGATTGCCTGCGGGCCCAGGCCGAACGGTTCGACCTGATCGTCGAAACCGTTCGCGGACACGTCCTTGAAGCCCAAGGCCGGGTGTCGGGTGGCCGGGCCTTCGTCCGTTTCGTAGCCCTTTCCAATGTCCGCGCCGAACTTGCCGAACTCAAGACAGAGCGCGACCGCTTGGCCACTTCCGTGGATACGTTCCAGACCCTGCTCGACGTGATCGAGATGCCGGCCTGGCTCCGGGGGCCTGACAACCGCCTACTCTGGGTCAACAATGCCTATGTCCGTGCCGTCGAGGGCGAGGACAGAAACGATGCGCTCGACCGGCGGATGGAATTGCTTGGCACAGCTGCGCGGGAGAAGATCCGCGCCACCGTCACGCCGGAGCGGCCGTTTCTTGATCGGGTTTCAACGGTGATCAAGGGTCATCGCCGCTTTCTGGAGGTGGCTGACGTGAAGACGCAAGCAGGCAATGCAGGTCTGGCCCTCGACGTATCCGTCGAGGAAGATCTGCGCGAGGAATTGCGCCGCACCATTCAAAGCCATGCGGAGACGCTGGATCATCTGGCCACGCCGGTGGCCATTTTCGATCGCGATCAGCGGCTCCAGTTTCACAATCAGGCTTTCCAGCAGCTTTGGGAGCTCGATGCTCCGTTTCTGTCCCGCCGCCCCGACAATGGCGAGTTTCTCGAGCGCCTTCGCGCCGACGGGAAGCTGCCCGAAGAACCCCATGCCTGGCGCGACTGGAAGGAAAAGATGCTCTCGGTCTACCGCTCGGTGGAGACGACCCCGCATCTGTGGCACTTGCCGGACGGCCAGACCCTCAAGGTCTTCGCCAATGCGCATCCGCAAGGTGGCGTGACCTGGGTGTTCGAGAACCTTACGGAAAAGGTGGATCTCGAGGCCAAGTACAACACATTGCTGCATGTGCAGGGCGAGACCATCGATCATCTGGCCGAAGGTGTCGGCGTGTTTGGTCCCGATGGGCGTATCCGGTTGTCCAACCCGTCCTTCCGTGCGCTTTGGGGCTTGAACGAGGACCAGGTTCAGCCCGGTACGCACATCAGGGATATCGCCAACGCCTGCGAGCCGTCCCATCACGAAGCGGACGGATGGAAACTCTTCGCCCGTGAAATAACCTCGTTCAACGAGGAACGCCGATCGCGGGAAGGCCGCATCGAACTCGCCACCGGCTTGATCCTCGACTATGCCGTCGTGCCATTGCCGAACGGGCAGACCATGGTGGCCTTCGTCAACGTGACCGACAGCGTCGGCGCCGAACGCATGCTCACGGAAAAGAACGAGGCGTTGCGCAAGGCCGATGCGCTGAAGAACGATTTCGTCAAGCACGTTTCCTATGAGCTTCGCTCACCGCTGACCAACATCATCGGCTTTACGGATTTGCTCAAGACACCCGGCATCGGCGATCTGAACGAGCGCCAGGCGGAATATCTCGACCATATTTCCACCTCGTCCTCCGTGCTGCTGACCATCGTCAACGACATCCTCGATCTCGCCACGGTCGACGCCGGCATCATGCGGCTTGAAACCGATGTGGTGAACATCGCCAGCCTGTTCGACGAAGCTGCCGATCAGATTGCTGACCGCTTCAGGGAGAACAATCTTCGCCTGGAGATCGAACTTGCGTCAGCGCTTGCCGAGATGGTCGGCGATCGAAAGCGCCTCAAGCAAATCCTCTTCAAGCTCTTGATGAATGCGGCCAACTTTGCGCCGGACGGCTCCGTCGTCCGGCTCGCCTGCGTGCATGACGGTGACTCCATCGTCTTTTCAGTCGCCGATTCGGGCCCCGGCATCCCGGAAAACGCTCGCAAGGATGTCTTTGCCCGTTTCGAGACACACGGTCCGGGCGGTCGCCGCCGTGGCGCCGGTCTCGGGCTTTCCATTGTTCAGAGCTTCGTCGCTCTCCATCAGGGCACCGTTTCCATCGAGGGCGCGGAGGGAGACGGCGCGACCATCCTGTGCCGTTTTCCGGTCGATCTGCCGCTGGCGCGCGACGCGGCCGAGTAGGCGAAGGTGCAGACCGCGCCCCTGTCCATCGCCCTGCCAGATCTCGGCGCCACCACGATCCTGGCCGAGGATCTGGCGCTGACGCTCAAACCGGGCGATTGTCTTTGCCTCTCCGGCGATCTCGGTGCGGGAAAATCAACGCTCGCTCGCGCGCTCATCCGGGCGGTCGCCGATGATCCGGATTTGGAGGTCCCGAGTCCCACATTCACCCTGGTCCAGAATTACGACCTTCGCCTCCAGATGGCGCATTTCGACCTGTACCGGCTTGCGGGTGCGGACGAACTCGACGAACTGGGCCTTGATGAGGCCTTGGAAGACGGGGTCGCATTGGTGGAATGGCCGGAGCGTGCGCGCGAACGGTTCGGAAACGACGTGATCGCGATTTCTCTCGAGGGTATCGAGGACACCTCAAGGATCGCGAGAATTAGCGCGAGCCCGGAGTATCTTGAGCGCTTGAACCGGTCGCTCGCCTTGAGATCTTTTCTCGACGAGGCCGGGATGGGCAGCGCCGAGCGGCGGTTCTTGCAGGGCGACGCCTCATCGCGGACCTATGAGAGAATACGCCCGGCGACGGGCGATCCATTGATTTTGATGAATGCGCCCCGTCGCCCGGACGGTCCGCCGATCCGGGATGGCCTGCCCTATTCCCGCATCGCCCATCTTGCCGAGGATGTGGTGCCTTTCGTCGCCATCGACATGTGGCTCCGCGAGCAAGGGTTTTCCGCCCCGGCCATTGCGGCTCAGGATCTCAAGGACGGCATTTTGCTGATCGAGGATCTGGGCTCTGGCGGTCTGCTCGACTCGCAAGGCGCGCCGATTGCCGAGCGCTATGAACTGGCGGTCGAATGTCTGGCGGCGCTGCACCGAAAACACCCGCCCGAAACCATCCAAGTCGATGGCCGGGAACATCATGTGCCGGCTTACGATTCCCGCGCGATGCAGATCGAGATCGAACTTCTGACCGACTGGTACCTGCCTTGGCGCACCGGTGGGCCTGTGCCGGATCGCGATCGTGCCGAGTACATCGAGTTATGGGCCGTGCTGTTCGAACAGCTACAATCCGCCGAGAAGGCGCTGGTTCTCAGGGACTATCATTCGCCAAACCTGATATGGCGGGAGGACCGGACGGGACTTGACCGCCTCGGCCTGATCGATTTCCAGGATGCCATGATTGGCCCTTCGGCCTATGATGTGGCATCGCTGTGTCAGGATGCGCGGGTCACGATCGAGCCTGAACTCGAAGAGCAGCTTCTGGCTCGCTATGTTGAAGAGCGCGGGACTGTTGATGCCGATTTCGATGAGGCCGCGTTCCGCGAGGCCTACGCGATCATGGCCCTGCAGCGCGCATCGAAGATACTCGGAATTTTCGTCCGCCTCGACCAAAGGGACGGAAAGCCCGGATATTTGCGGCATCTGCCACGGATAGAGGGTTATGTCGCCCGATCGCTGCAGCATCCTGTGCTTCAGCCCTTGCGCAGTTGGTTCACACGCGTTGGTATCGTCAGCACCGAATCATAACCCGGGCCAGCCAATGCGCATCCAATCCGCCATGATCCTCGCCGCAGGCCTCGGGACCCGCATGCGGCCCATCACCGAGACCGTGCCGAAACCTCTGGTCGAAGTGGCCGGCAAGCCGCTGATCGCCTACAGCCTGGAGGCGCTCGACGACATCGGCATCACCAACATCGTTGCCAACGTGCATTATCTCGCGCCGGTCTTGCGCGACTGGCTCTCCCGGTGGCCGCTGGCCGATGTCACAATCTCCGATGAAAGCGACGAGCTGCTGGATTCCGGCGGGGGTGTTGCAAGGGCCCTGCCGCTTCTGGGCAGTGATCCGTTTCTGGTCATGAACGCCGATACGTTCTGGTGCGAAGACCCCGCAACGGGGCGCAGCAACCTTGCCCGAATGGTCGAAAAGTTCGATCCCGCCCGCATGGACATCCTGATGCTGACAGCGCGACTCGACCAGGCTACCGGACATACAGGCCGGGGCGACTTTACTGTCGATGCGGATCGCCGTCTTTCCCGCTTCACCGGGAGCGGCGAACCGGTGATTTATGCCGGCACGCTGATCCTGAGCCCTCACATTCTCGAATCCTGCACAGAGCGCCGGTTCTCGCTCAATCGCTGCTTTGATACAGCCATTGCCGAAGGCCGGCTCTTTGCCACGCCGCTGACCGGGCACTGGCTGACCGTGGGTACGCCTGAAGCGATTGGTGAGGCCGAGGCGGCAATGGCGGATTACGCCAACGGTCGCGTTTCGTGACCCGTGCGGCGCCAAGGTTGGTCAGCATCCCGCCGGGTGCGCCGTTTCTGCGTGTTCTGGCCGACCGGATCTGCTCCGGCGAGTTGGTCGACGGCCTCCGCTTTCGAAAGGACGAACCGCTGTCGCTCGCCCGCGCCACGGTCTTTGTGCCCACGCGGCGTGCAGCAAGGGTGCTCCGCTCGGAACTCACCGACAGGATTGGTCTCGGCTCGGCCATCCTGCCGGTGATCAGGCCTCTCGGGGAAACCGATGACGACACCGGCTTCTTCGACCCGGCCGACCCCGAAACCCTGGCGCTCGATCCGCCGATCCCGCAAACCGCTGCCATGTTGCGTCTTGCCGATCTGGTGCTTGCCTGGAAAGAGGCGCTCCCGCGTGCGGTTCTCGATCATCTTGGCGGCGCGCCGTTGGTAGCTCCTGCAAATCCGGCCGATGCGATCTGGCTGGGGCGCAGCCTGTTCGATCTCATTCAGGCGGTCGAAACGGAGGAATGCGACTTCTCTGCTCTCGATACCGTCATGACTGAGGACCTGCAGCAATGGTGGCAATTGACCCGGGAGTTTCTGGCCATTGCCCGGAGCTACTGGCCGGCTTTGCTCCGGGAGATATCGCGGTCCAGCCCGGCGCGTCATCACAATGCAATGCTCGACGTGTTCGCCCGTGCGCTTGCCGAAAAGCAAGCCGACCGCCCTGTGATCGTGGCAGGATCCACCGGAACACGGCCCGCGACCGCGCGGCTGATTGCCAGGGTGGCGCGCATGCCGAAGGGCGCGGTCGTTCTGCCGGGCCTCGACCAGGCCATGCATGAGACCCATTGGATCGAATTGGCCCGCGCCGCGGCCGCAACCGATAGGCCGCAGTCACCAGCGGCTTTCGACGCCACCGTGCGCAGTCACCCGCAATATGGATTGCTGCGTCTTGTTGAGAGTTGCGGAGTGGACGTTCAGAGCCTCCGTGACATCCCCGAAATCGCCGATCTGGGCATGCCCATGAAAGTGCGACGTGCTGCGGTCTCGGCGGCTCTGCTGCCCGCCGGCGCCACCGAGGCCTGGGGGCAGCCCGGTTTCCTGCCGGACCCGGAGCTATTGCAGCCGGCTTTCGACCAAGTGTCGCTGATCGAGGCGGCCAATGAACGCGAGGAAGCTGCGGCTCTGGCCGCGGCCATGCGGAGCGCTCTGGAACCGGACGAGGCCGTTCCCGAACCGGTGGTCGCGCTCGTGACACCTGACCGCAATCTCGCCCGCCGCGTGGTCGTCGAGTTGCGCCGCTACGGCATCGAGGCCGATGATTCGGGTGGTGCGCCCCTGACATCGAGCCCGCAGGGCAGCCTTGCCCGTCTCACGCTGCAGGTGGCGTTTGCCCCCGGTGATGCGGTGGCGCTGGCGGGCTTGATCAAGCATCCCTTGGCCCGTTTCGGATTTGACAGGTCATCCGCGACCCGGATGGCCGGAGTGGTTGAACGCATCGCGCTCAGGGGCGGCAGCGGCGAAGCGGATGTCGATCAGCTCGAAGCCATGGTGTCCACGCGATCCGCCAACCGCAAGGAGCACCATGCGCCTGAATGGCTTGCCCGGATTTCCGAGGACGAGGCACGTCAGGCGCAGCAATTCGCCAACAGCGTGTCGGCAGCGTTATCGCCTTTGACCTCGATCCTGCTTGATATCGCTGGACGAAAGTTAACCGACGCTGTCGCCATCGGCCGCCTCGCCGGATTGACCGCTGACGCGCTCGAACGCATCTGCGCTGACGAGACCGGTGATACAGGTCTCCTCTGGGGCAGCGAGGCCGGGGAGGATCTTGCCGGGCTTCTGCTTGAGACCCGAGACAGCGGCGCAAATCTTGCCATCACCGGCCATGAATGGATCGGCGCGCTTGAAGCCTTGATGGCGAGCCGCATGGTCAAACCCCGCGCCGGCGGGCATCCCCGCGCGTTCATCTGGGGCGCGCTCGAGGCCCGGTTGCAGCATGTCGACACGATCCTGCTAGGTGGACTGAACGAGGGTGTGTGGCCGCAGGCAGGACGCGAGGATCCGTTCCTTTCCCGATCGATGAAGGCCGCCATCGGACTGGAGCCGCCCGAACGTCGCATCGGCCAGGCGGCCCATGATTTCCAGATGGCGATGGGTGCCCCGAATGTGGTGCTGTCGCGTGCTCACCGCTCGGGGAAGGCGCCGACGGTTGCCTCGCGCTGGCTGCAAAGACTGATTGCCGTCATCGGAACCGAAACCCGGAAGGCGCTTTCCGGCAGGGGCGATGCCCTGCTCGAGCATGTCCGAAGTCTTGACGAAGGTACGCCGACCCGATCCGCGGTGCGACCGGAGCCAATGCCGCCGGCAGACCTGCAGCCCCGGAATTATTCCTTCTCGGAGGTCGCGACGCTGCGCCGCGATCCTTATGCAATTTACGCCCGCCGTGTTCTGCGTCTTGATGCGTTGGAGCCCTTTCTTGCCGATCCCGGCCCACGGGAGCGCGGGACTCTTTATCATGCGATCCTTGAGGAGCTGGTTGGAAAGTTTCAGCCCGCCGCGCGCGACATGGCGACGCTCCGTGCGATTGCCGAAAGACACTTTCGGGAGGCCGCTCTGCCGGGCGCGACCGCACTCATCTGGCGGTCCCGTTTCGAGAAAGCGGCGGAGGCGATCGTGGCGTGGGAGGCGGAAAACGCCGGCAGTTGTTCGGCGTCCCGGGTTGAGGCCAGGGCAAGCCTCGAAATGCCCGCCGCCGGTATTCGCCTGACAGGTATGGCCGACCGCATCGACTTGCGCGCCGACGGCTCGGCCTGGATCATCGATTACAAGACCGGTGGTTCTCCGACGCGTAAGCAGGCCCGCGTCCTTCTCGATCCGCAACTGGCGCTCGAGGCTCATGCCTTGGGTCATGGCGGGGTCGTCGATCTGGGCGAGAGGCCGGGCCCGGCCCCGTTCTTTTTGCGTCTGACCGGCAAGGATCCGTTTGCCGAACGGGTCGACACCGATCCGGACAATCCGGGAAAAGCCGAGTTTCTGAGCCCTTCGGATCTGGCGCAAAAGGCGGCCGATGAACTGACGCGGCTTGTCATTCTCTTGAGGAGCGGAAAACGTGGCTTCCTGTCCCGTGCGATCCCGCGCAGCGCCCGGGATTTCGCCGGAGACTACGACCATCTGGCGCGTGTGGCCGAATGGCAGACGGTGATCGATTCGGAGGCGGGCGATGGCGATGAGTGAGGCCGGCGAAACCGACGTCATCTCCCAAACCACCCTGAAACAGAACCGGGCGGCAACCCCCTCCCTGTCTGCGTGGGTGTCGGCCAATGCCGGATCCGGCAAAACCCATGTGCTGGCCCGGCGAGTGATCCGCCTTCTTTTGCGCGGCGCCCGCCCCTCGGCGATCCTGTGCCTCACCTACACCAAGGCCGCGGCGGCGGAGATGTCGAACCGGGTGTTCAGGACGCTGGCAGACTGGGTGTTGCTCAACGATTCGGAGCTGACGGAGAGACTGGCCGAATTGGAGGGAGTACAGCCCGAGGCGGGACAGTTGATCCGGGCAAGGCGCCTGTTCGCGACGGCGCTCGAAACCCCGGGCGGGCTGAAAATCCAGACAATCCATGCCTTCTGCGAGGCAGTGCTGCACCGTTTTCCGCTTGAAGCCAACATTCCCGGTCACTTTTCGGTGCTCGATGATGAAAAGGCCGCCGAGCTTCTTGCAGAGGCGCGCCGGGAGCTGGTGTCCGAGCAATCCTTCGAAGCGGATCCCAAGCTGGCCGACGCTGTCATGCAAGCGCTCGAAATCGGGGGCGAAGCCGGTTTCGACAAGCTTCTCGCCGGGCTTTACCACCGCAGGCGCGAATATCTTGCTTTCGATGGCGCTGCGGGAGACGCAAGCGCTGCCGAGGCTTTGATCCGAGCCGCGCTGGGTCTTGAGGACAGTGAAACCGAAGCCGGCATTGTATCGCGATCCTGGCCGCTTGACGCGCTTCCCATAGACTATGTCCGGGAGGTTCACGAGTTTACCACCTCCGCCAAGTCCGCTTCCCGGGCATTTGAGTTCAGTTATGGCGTTCTCGCGGTTCATGCGCGAGCCGATGCGGATACGGCGGAGCGGCTTGATCTGCTGCGGCAGGTTTTTTTCACCAAGACCGGCCCGCCGGCAAAGCTGGGGAGCGTGGCTTCCAAATCGGTTGCGGAACGATTCCCGGATTTCTCGCAGCGGGCACAACAGGCGCAGGAGCAGGTCATTGCGGTTTTCGATCGTCTCGCTCGTCTGAGGGCCGCCGAGGTGTCCATGGTGGCCTACCGCCTGGCACGCCGCTATATCGGCGGGGTCGCGGGGGTCCAAGCCCCCCCGGCGGCGCTTGGTTTCGATGATCTTGGTGGCGCCACCGCCCCCCCGCCTTGGGAAAACGGGGGGGGCGCCTGGGGTTTCTACAAGCTTGAGGAGGG
>Ga0163101_100215_pt1 | contig 13531 bp, 11 predicted proteins | sample TAMARWmetagpilot_2_FD_111548 | JGI IMG/M metagenome (GOLD analysis project Ga0163101, IMG submission 111548) | Phycosphere-associated microbial communities from TAMU algal ponds, Corpus Christi, Texas, USA - TAMU ARW1 11/11 metagenome pilot | ecosystem: Engineered > Artificial ecosystem >...
ATGGCACGAGGAGCTCAAGCCAAGCTGCGGCGTCGAAACCGCAAAGGGGACGATGAGGAAGCAGTGATTGACATGTTTGGTCCCAAACAAGGCGGCGCCGAAGCCACAGGAACGAGCGATTTCGACGAAATTCCCATGCCACCTGGACTCGCGAGCGGTACCACGTCCGAATCTCCCGTCGAAGCTGACAACAGCGAAGAAGAATCAAACCTGCCCAAAAAGAAGAAGAAAAAGAGTAAGCCGACGGCAAAAGAGCCGCTGGCCGGTACAGCCAGTAGCGCCGGTAGCACCAATGGCATTAAGCGTACCCCACTGATCCTACTCATTCTCATGACGGGAACCACCCTTTTACCCGCCTTCATCTATGCTGGTGACTACTTGAGTACCTTTATGGCCAAGAATCATATCATGGGACAAATTGGTTTCCGGATGGGCGTGGGCGCCGTTCCTCGCAAACGTGTCGTTTCCTTCTACGAAAAGCACTCACCGGAAAAGCTAGAAGAGGTACCTAATATTCTTTCCAAGCACTATGGTGACTATCCCAAGCTTATTCGAAAGCTCGAACGCAAATACCAAGATTACGGGTACTTTTTGGGTTGGGAAGAAGACGAGGCCCCTATGCGCTTGGCGCTGGATCAGGTTCACGCAATGTACGAAACGTGGGTAACCGACTACTGGAATCGTTACGCACCGCAGCCCCTCAAGACGGCGGCCCGAAATATGCGGTACAATTTCAGCTTTCTCTACAAAAAGCTGCGCAAAGCCTGGAAGAAGCAGGTGTGGCCGCATCTGGAGCCGTTTTTGGGCGTGCCCGACAAGCGAGCGGCGGAGAAACAAAAGCGCAAAGATGCGGCTGACGCCCGGAAGCGCCGTGCGGGATCGTCAGCAGGTACAAGAAGAAAGAACACTGACTATCGGGATGATGTGGAAGAAGATTGAATAGGGTATGTAGTCTACGTAATTCTAATGCAGCTTGCTGTTCTCAATTCTCTGGTTAGGATTGGTCTATAGGAATTGTGATTATATGTAGGGTCTATACAAAGGAGGGTGTTCAGAAACAGTCAGGTGTAGGGTTCCTCACGAGCGAAGATACGACATGTTTCCAATGAGAAAGTAAATCGAATGCCTTCCATGGATTGAGATACTGCCGTTGAAACCTCTCATGAGTTCGGTTTAAAGACCCTCCATGTTGAGAAATATGTTGGCTCGAATGTCCTCACTCGGGTTATCGCCAATGGCCAGAAGGTCGTGCAAAGGGTGGTAGGCCGAGCGGGCGTTCAGTTGCATGAGAGAGTTACGAACTGCACGCCGCGCCACAACCTCAGTGAACAACAGCAAAAGACAACACAGCGTTGCCGAAATCGACGGAGTAAAGTATTTCGAGAGGAGGCTCATTCTTCGTGAGTGTACTCTTCCAGGACGAACCCACACAAGTGAAAGTGGCAGTAAATACAGAGTATGGGTGTTGTCAAGAAGAGCGTCAAAGGAACTGTACATTCGGCGGCACACGGAGACAAGAAGTTCTCTTCCCGTCTGAAACGGGGAACGCTATCTGGGCAATAATCTTAAATACATCGATAACCTGCGCGACGCTTCAACCGCGAAAAGCTAGAGTCATTCCGGGAAGTGTCGACATCATCACACTAATGACAGCTCAACAACCTTTTTTAGAGAATTCACCATAAAAAGCTTTAAGTCGGGAATCTGAACGGACAGTTTTGTAGTCGTACTAGTCAAATTTACGACCAAAAGAGAACACACTGGAATGCCGGACTGAACACTTTCGTGTCCGAGCGAGGATCTCCTATGGAGATGCAGTCATTTTGATTGACAGTAACAGTTGTCAGATCTGTCCACATGTTTCAGGTGAAATAACCCGGACGCGGAGTATGATCTAGAGAGACGAGTAGAGAAAATTAGAAGTTCCGTCTGATCGTCGTCGACGCCAGCGCTTTTTCCATGATATGCCGAACGGGTATGGTAAATTCTGAACTGCCAATTACTTTGTTGGTCTGCTAATATGAGCCGACAACTTCTGGCTGTCACAGTATTGCATTTCCTTGTGGAACTGTCAAATGCGTCAAGACCCAATCAAATTTGCTTTGCCGAGCCGAACAAACAGACATTTCCGCAATGGGCACTCACCATTGGTTTCGCAACGGCGCTTCCTTTTCTCGCAGCATTTCCGCAATCTACATCAGCGGAAATCGTTGAGTGGAATCTTTCCAACGGTAGCGTTCGGCTAGAAAATCCGTTATCGATCGTATTGGAGTCAACGAATGCTGCCACCAGCCAACGGCCTCTGACGCTTCGCAATCCACAACTTATTGGTAGTGGCGGCGGCGGCGCCGTGTTTGCCTTTGACGATTCTTCCACCTTGATCAAAGTCAGCTGGGAAGCCAGTGCCAAATCGGTCGAACGAGAATGTCGGACGTTACAAGCTTTAGAGAAGAAGAATGTGGAAGGGGCAGAACGGTGCTTGGGGCGATACACGTATCCCGCCGATGCCCCCGCAACCGACAGCGAGTCATACAGCTCTAGCGTAGTGGCAGCACCACGCCGTGTCATGATTGCCGTCGACCCGTACGTTCCCGATGCCGTTGCGAGTATAGCAGAAGTCTCAAAAGGGAAGCAGCCTGATGCGGTCGCCCAAATAGTACGAACTATGGTCCAAATGCTGGGGGCAAATGTGGTGACGATCGATGTTCAGCCGCTAATTTCGAAAGAAACTGGTAGCGTTCTGTTCATTGACATGACCGAAGCCCAAAATCTGTCTCCACCCTACTCATTTCTCGATAGAACTCTCATGTCATCTTTCACCACCGAAATGTGGACGCTGATTCCGGAAAAGTTTTACCCGTTAGCTTACAGAACCATCGGCAGCGAAATTGATGCTCTTCGAAGGCAGGGAATTGAACTCTCTTCCGAAGCACTAGAAATTCTGGAGGCGCAGACTGACTTGCAATTAACGAAGTAACGTAGAAATTGAAATGAATTACCCTTCTTGGTCCAGGACATGGATTCCGCTGCTTCCTTGCCGTTGTATTGGGAAATAACCTTCTCGAGAGCATCACTGAACACAAATCCGGCAAGGCTTATTCATGCTGAATCTCTAAATTTGTACAATCATGAAATTTGGAATCATTGGAACACATTGCATTTTTTTAAGCAATGCTGGGTTCCACTTCGCTCGCCTATTCAGAAATGGTTTGGGGCTTGTTGACAGCGAGTCAAGTCAGCCTTCTTGTATACCACAAAGTCCATTTGCAGTCGTGTATACTTCAAAGTAATCACGTGTTCGACATCAGCAGGGTGTTGAACCGCAAACCTAATCCGATCGTGGCTTGCCTCATGGGACGTCTGCTATTCAACCGTGAAATGAATGGTTCTCTTCCAAGTGGAAAGATCGCCAGCGAAGAAGGTGATGTGTTCATGCGCCATCAATTTACAGTTCTTCCACCCAACTAACATATTACGGATTCGACTCGGTCTTCAATTTTCTTCCATCTCACAGTCAATCATACCACCGAAGCGACGATGAAGTTTTCTTCGCTAGCAGTTTTCGCGCTCGCCACCGCGGCCTCGGCTTTTGCTCCGGCAGCCTTTCGACCGAGCAGTGCTGCTTTTGGCGTGGCACAGTCAAAAGGACCTTTGGCAAGCCGACGTTCGGCCGATGCACTCTTCATGAGTTCCACGGAGGCCGCTTCGAAGGAAAGCTTTGAATTTACGGTACGTTCATGAAAGACCAAAGAGGTACTTTGCCTTAATCGCTCTTTCTGGCATCTGACAATCCGGTCTTGCCGCGTTTTCTACAGAGCGATGTCGGCCGAGTGATGGATCTGATCATCAACTCGTTGTATTCCGACAAAGATATCTTTCTTCGCGAACTCATTTCCAACGCCGCCGACGCCTGCGACAAGAAGCGATTCCTTAGTATCACCGAGGCGGGTGAGGATGTCTCCGTCAAGCCTGAAATCAAAATTAAACCCAACTTTGACGAGAACACTATCACGATTGAAGACAGCGGTGTGGGTATGACGAAGGACGAACTCATCAACAATCTTGGTCGTATCGCACAGTCTGGTACCCGCAATTTTTTACAAGCACTGGGTGATGGATCGGCAGATGTCACTTTGATTGGGCAGTTTGGTGTGGGTTTCTATTCTGCTTACCTGGTGGCCAACAAGGTCGAAGTGGTGACCAAATCCTTACAAGATGGTTCTTCACAATACCGGTGGTCGTCCGATGCGGGCAGCTCATACACAATTGAGAATGACACGTCCGACCCTATTGACGGCTCGGGAACCCGAATCGTTTTACATTTGAAGGATGAGGCTTCCGAATATTTGGAATCTTCAAAGATGCAGGAACTTCTGCAACGGTACTCAGAATTCATTGAGTTTCCGATTTCTATCTGGAAGGAGACGACTGAATACAAAAAGGTTCCCGACGAAGAAGCCAATAAAGATTTGCCAGAGGGCGAGGAACCGAAAATGAAGACAGTCCCGGAAACAAAAGAGGGGTACGAGCGCGTCAACAACCAAAAGCCGATTTGGCTGCGACCACCTCGTGAAGTCGAGGAAGACGAGTACACGGACTTTTACAAGTCGGCTTTCCGTGCCTCGTACGACGATCCCATGAAATGGACGCACTTTGTGCTTGAAGGACAAGTGGAATGCAAGGCCTTACTCTACATTCCTGGTATGCTTCCGTTTGAACTTTCTAAGGACATGTTTGACGAAAATGCACGGAATATTCGACTATATGTCAAACGGGTCTTTATCAACGACAAGTTTGAAGACCTGATGCCACGCTGGCTCAAGTTTGTCCGTGGTGTAGTTGACAGTAACGACTTGCCTCTGAATGTGAGCCGTGAGATTCTGCAAAAATCAAAGGTGCTTTCCATCATTAATAAGCGTTTGGTACGCAAGTCCTTGGATATGATTCGAGACATTGAACAGGACGAAGACGAGGGGCAGTATGTAATGTTCTGGAATAATTTTGGCAAGTACCTAAAGGTCGGTGTCATCGAAGACGACGCCAACCGCAAGGAAATTGCGCCGTTGTTGCGCTTCTTCTCGAGCCAATCGGGCGAAGAATACACCTCGCTAGAGAAATACGTCGAGGCCATGCCCGAGGGGCAAAAGTCGATCTACTACGTAACTGGTGACGGCCGAGAAAACGCGTCCATGTCTCCCGTCATTGAAAAACTCGCGTCGAGAGGTTACGAAGTTTTGTTTGCCACGGAACCATTGGACGAAATTATGATGGAAAGTCTCCGTAACTACAAAGACAAAGATGTCGTCGACGCCGCCAAGGAAAACCTTAATTTGGACGATTCGCAAGACGAAGAGTCGAAAAAGAAGAAGGAACAACTGAGAGAAGAGTACAAACAAGTAGCGGAATATCTAGAGACCCTCCTCAAGGGCAAAGTACAAAAGGTGGTGATTTCTGATCAATTAACTGACTCGCCCGCAGCCTTGGTGCAGGGCGCGTACGGCATGAGCCCGACCATGCAACGATACATGCGTGCCCAATCTGTCGCTTCGGGCGGTAACGGTGACTTACCGGGAATGAACCAAGCTGTTATGGAAGTGAACCCGAATCATCCCATTGTGAGGGGTTTGGATCGAATGATCAAGGTCGACAAGGAGTCAACGGAGCTGCAGGACCGGGCACTTTTGATGTATGACGTTGCTGCCATGACGAGCGGCTACGAAGTGGGTGACATGAAGAGCTTTGCGGCGCGTGTCATGGGTCTCATGGACACCGGAGTTGGTGGCATATCCGACGCTGAGATCATTAGTGAAAGTCCGACGCCCACAGAAAGGGAAGAACCAAAGATGGAAGCAAAGATGGAGGACAAAAAAGAAGACACGAAAGAAGACAAAACAACAGCTGACAGTACAAGCGCAGAGGCCGTTACTGCGGAAGTAATGAGCGACGACGAAAAAAAGGCTAGCTAGAGTGTTTAGGGTAGAGAGTGACTGCGAATAGCAACAGTACTGTCTGTAGAAAAGCAACCAAAAAAGCGGATTACATCGAATACAAAGGGACGGAGAAAAAGCCTAGTTGTGTTTTAAGTAAAATTACAATTTGAATAGCGATCCATTCGTAGAAAGCAGCGTGCTTTTGTTTCGTTGCGGTAGTTTTTCAAAAGGTGCTCAAAGCGGGAAATCATCCATAGTGTTACAGCTCAACACGTCTGACGATTGCTCCCGCGCTTGCTGTGCCGCAAAAAGTCGCTTGAGCAAATCGTAGGTGGGCAAGTAAATAGCCGTCGACGGCCCAATCCAGGCAATGCGTGCCAACAATCCAGCAAACAAACTCCACACACCGTGCTGTTCCACGGTGGACGCGAAACAATAAAAAAACGAAGCCCCACCGTAATCATCCACCATGAGCTTCGTTTTGATGGTATCGAGTGGTGTCGTGACGACTGCCGCCACACATCCAGTCGCGGCGGCGGCAACGACATCTTCCCACGCTGCCGGAGGGCCCGGATCGGTAGAACTACGTGTTTGACGGACCATGTTCTTGAAGGCATCGTAGAGACCGAGCTCGAGCATGGTGAAGGGTATATCTCGATACACCACACCATCATAACCGTGAAAGAAACCTGGTAAGCCACTAGTGAGATACACGGATTGCAGAGCTTCGGATAAGCTCGAGTAGTGTCCCACTTGGAGTTGCTGCTTGACAAATTCTCCCGGGACGGCTGGATACGAGGAAACGAGAGATGATGCATGAGTAAGAAAAGGACCTACACCATTCCAAGCTGGTGCCTTGCGGCATTTTTTGCTGCACTTTCGCCACAGGATGTATGTGACTTACTAACAACCGAGCTCGCTACCAAGGCCATGGCGGCTCCCGCGGCCCGTATCAGTACTGGAGGGATCGTGTCTAAACGGTCCCGAAGGCTCTCGTTCCGTCGGTCGGCACCAACACTGCTAGCGATTGCCCGATTCCATGATTCAAAGACGGTGAATTTGATGGCTCCCCCGACGGCATCCGTACAACCATACGTCAGAAAGCCTTGATAGAATGCCACAATCCCCGCGGAAGACCAGAGATACGAAGCGGCGGCAACCAGCGACAAGCCCATGCCGGCATCACTCTGCTGGATGGTTTTGATGCAGTCTACGGGATGCGTCAACGAATCCGCCAGAAGCGTAGCCAGACTTCCGGCCAGTGCTAGTTGCCACAACGGCAGCGATGATGACGACGAGGTCGATGCCGGAACCTTGTACGCGATTCCTTCTTGAGCGAGTTCTCGTGAGGAAATCAACGGCAGCGTGATCCCCGGACTCCTCGTACTGTGGATACGGCTTAGTACGGGAGACGACGATTGTGAACAATCCATCAAGGCAGTACCGTTGCCCGGCAACCGGCAAAAGTCCGTATCTAGGTGGCTGGTGGACGATACGCCGAGCGGCACACACGGAGTTGATGGCGGAACAATGGAGGGATGGATCGGAATTTGCTCGTGTTTGGGACGTACCAACGCTCCGGAACTCCTTTGAAAGGCTAAAAACCTCCCTTGAGTTAATCCCGTTCTCTTGGCGTCGGAACAAGTCGCCAAATTGGACCAGAGGATCAGCCATAGTGCTTGTTGCGAGGCATTTCTCATGGTGCCCAAGCAGAAATTCCGATGTCACACGAAAATGATGTGCGAAACGAAAACCAAAACGTGTGAGAAAGAAAGACGGCAGCAAGTTCTGATTGGACAACGTGGACACCTATCAGATGACGTCCGAGCGGAAAAGCGGTAGTCCACACGAAGGAACCCGAATGTGAAAATGACAAATGTACCTCCCAACAAGATGACAATTTCACACGGACCCGTTGTTGACAATGAGTCCCATCGGAAAGCGGGGTTGGACCAGATGCTCGTCGAGATCGGTGTTCCATCTCTGCGACTTCCGCAACGCTAGTTCTGTATACACATCCAACCTTGTCCGTGTCGAGTTGACAACCCCAAAAGACGTTCGTTCTACCCATTTTTCGACCAAGGCTGATATGCGACAGAGGAAAGTTGTTAACAATTGTCTCGGTCGGGAAGCACCCATTTGGCGGACCTAGCATCACTTAGACAACCGCTATCAGACAGCGACACGCCTAACGCGTGTGTCGAGGTTCACTCGACTCTCATGCCAGTTCTTCACAGAGAGGGCGGTACAAATTTGAGCGCAGCTGGCTAAGACCAAGGTGGCACTCCAGAAGCGTTTAGGAGCGAAAAGAAACAGACTACCAACACTTCGGGGTTGCGTCATTGAGTTTGTAAACTCATCTAAGAAAGCGGTGCCCTTACAAAATAGGATTTTCCATAACGAAAATATTGGTAAATCGCCTGATATCTTTTTGTATCAAAAGTGGATAGGTCTTTGTACCATAGTTCCGGCCAATTACGACCGCGGCACCGATTTTGTAGGTCCAATTTCGTCTAGATAAAATACCCAATCTCACTCTGCTTACTTCTGGGCAATCACCCGCGGTTTCTCCGCGGGAGACGTGCCCACCTCGATCCAGCGGGTACTGACCGTCCTCCATTTGACGGCCTCTATGGCAGTAGTGTCCAACTCGCTGAGGTGGTCTCGATGAACCCAAAGGGTTTCCATTCCATACTCGTTGTTGGCGGCCAGGTAGACATATTGGTTGGAGTACAAAAGATCGACAAGTTCCTGCGATGGACGCTCTATTGTCATGATTTTGAAGCGATAAGTGGTGAAGGGAAAGTCCTTCATGACAAAGTACTCGGCTCCTTCAATGTCCAAAGAAAGATATTCCATAACAGGGGGTGCCCGGTATCGTTCGAGGATTTCCTGAACGGGCACCGTGTAGAGAGACACTGCTGGATCCTTGGTTTTGGGTTTGTTGGGATCGTTATCAAATCCTAATCCTTCAATTCCTCCACTGGGTGCCCGTCTCGATCCGTCGTGTAGTTTAAATTGGACTTGTTCCATGCGGGTTTACCCAACAACGGCGGCCGCTAGGTGGCATCGTCGGTAGGTGAGTTTGCGCCAGTAACGTGGGTTGGGTTCGACACAGATTCCGTTCCAGTGGTGCTGTTGTTCGAGCTGGAACGTATTGGAAAGGTCCGTGGCGTCGTTGGCAGCCAAATCGACGAAATAGCCGCCGCTGAGATTGCGGAGCAAAGCCACGACAAGTTTGTCCTGATCACACTGCGATCGATCGGATTTTCCGAGACGGAGATGCGCCTCGTTGCCGTAGAAAACGTCGATGGACTTCCACCCTTCCTGGTGATGGTTGCGAATTGCCGACAGAGTGGAGACCCAGGGATCCGAGCCCCCGGTGATTATTCCGAATTCCGAATCAGAGTTCCACCCAGCGATCGTCCAGAGCACCCCAATTCCAAACGAAAGACCCATCAATAGAAAGCCGCTAGTGCGCCACCATCCCGACGCTTTGGCGTTACGAATCGACACCATGATCCGTTTGTGCAAGTTGGCGAATGTCTGTCAATGGCGCGTAGCGTAGCGATGGGGGTTGGCAGAGGAGTCGTCAGTGTTTTGCGAACATTGCTTGCCTCTCCTGTACTAACAGTAAGCTTTATCTCCAGAGTTCTCAAATACCATAATCCTATGGCATTGTCCAGCGTTTGAACTCGGCACGGTTGCATACTTACGGCATCGTTGTGCGCCGCCCTGTGATGGCATGGCATGCTTGGTAGTTAGATTTGAGAATAGCCGATTATAACTGTAACTTTAACTTACAGTCAAAGTCAAGTGGCACAATGTGTTCTCATTCTATAGCCATTTCCGAGGTTACACTTTATGAAAATATTTGGTAAGTAGCATGCGTTATTTATGAAGGCTATTTTTGGCACAACGTCATATGTACTGTTTTATCCCGATAGCTGGCGCACACACACTGTTTTTCAATGAACGCCGCTTTTTCCCAAATAGTACACAACCGCACCCTACTTACGCTACAGGTGAGCGCCGTGTTGCCCACATTTCCTTCACCATGGGGGACAGGACTCCGGAGCCAAGTCTCCTTACGATTCCGGACCCTTCGGATCTATCGCGCGTCTTCTTTCCTAATCTGGATGCACCCCTGACGATCCAGCCCTGGGTAGGTCCCGTGGAGGTCCAGGAAGCGACCGACGGGACGCGGGGACGATGCCTCGTCGTCGTTCAACCCGTCCGTGCTGGAGATTGTTTGTTCGTGACGCCTCCGACACTGTCGGTTGACGTGGGGGACGTGGCAGCGGCGTGGGTGGAACAGTACCAACAGTCCGTCGTAGAGAATACGCTGGATTGTCTGACCGAGCAAGCATTGGTGAACGCCATGCGTGTTTGTCTCGACGACGTCCAGTCCGCAACGGCCCGGAGCTTTCTGTCGCTCCGTGGAGGACCGGCGACGTCGTTCGCGCAGTCGTCGGCGTCTCTCCAAACCCTCATCCAATCTACTTCCGTTTCATTGCTTCTCGGAAATGACACGCAACCGTTGCTCGACGACGTGATCGTGTCCGACGAATACTTGCTGGCCATTGTGCGGAAAAACGCGTTCGGACCGGACGCTCTGCTTTCCTACACGAATATTGAACAGTCCTGGCGTACGACTGCACTCAACGCCCCCACACCGCTGGATCTTTCCCGTTTATCCTTACCACCGCGTTTACTGGGTCTCTTTCCTTTGGCCGCCATGATTAATCACTCCTGCGTCGGCAACGCCGTCCGCGTCTTGGTCGACGACGTGATGGTCGTGCACGCCACCACCGATCTACCCGCCGGTACCGAACTCGTGTGGAGCTACGGACCGCCCACCACTCCTTTTGCGCAACGTAATACGCGACTCCGGGCCCACTACGGCTTTGTCTGTGACTGTCCCCGTTGTCAACGCGAACGCGCCGCTTACCGGACCGATGGTCTCGGAGCCTTGCTCCGGGCGGCGGAACGCGCCACGGTGGCTCGAATCGACTCGCGTGGAGACGACGACGACGACAAATCATCGTCCCTCTCCAGTCTCCTGCAGCAATGGGAAACACAAATTTGGGCCCATCCGGCGTTGTCGAATCAAAACCAACGATACTTGCGCGTTGGAGCTGCCCAGGTTTACATTCAATATCTGAATCAAGCCTTGCGGGGACTCCCGACCTCCAATTCCGACAAAACGCAACTCGTATTACGTCAAACGGAACTGTTACACACGTGCATGCAGTTGCATTTGGCCTTTTGTGCCTGTCACTACGCCAGCACCGAACACCTTTCGGTACGTTCCCGTCTGATTTAGTCGCTTCGAGCACTTACGAATAGTACGCGTGTTGTGGGATTGACCCAATCAATGCCCACAGCCTCGACAGTAGCATTGGCATTTTTTGTCTCACTGTCAGAATTTTCTATTTGCGTTGCCTACAGATTTTGCATTTGTGTTACCAGCTGGCGAGTGCCTTGCACGTTGCCAACAGCGACCACACTAGCCCGACCTTGTCCAAGGTACGCTTCTGGACGGAGCAACTGAAAAAAACGCATATGGTGCGGTACGGCAGCCTAGGGGAAAACGTCGACTATGTTCGTAAAATGATGCAGCATACGCGAACGGTCTTGCGCAATCGCAACGGAATCAATCTCGTCGCCCACAAGTTTGTGTGATCGCAACCGGGTATCCGTGCTCACAGATATTTTTGGTTCATGTAGCAAGCTTGCCGTTGGAACAGTTGGTTACAATGGATCCACAAGGAACACCATACCTAGACTGCATGTACACGTTCTACCCATTCGGGAGTAGATCACTTTTAACTAAGCACACTCAAGTCAAGCCAGAAACTTCTCGGAAAACGGCAGACAACGTATTCGAAGCCCACTCGCGAGCGCTTTAGTAGGGGCTGTGATTGGCTTTCCCCCCTATTTGCTTTGCAGAAAATATCTTCTCGGCAAAAAGGGAGCCAACAAAGCAGAACCATGGTGTTCTAATCAATGAGACGAATGTCCGTGACGACAGGCCAAAAGGTACGACTTGGATCGGACACTTCAAACTAATAGTAAAATCATTTGTATGCCGTATTGTGATATTATACAGATATGTGAATATGTCTTAACGTCTATGTACCTAGCTACCTCCCAGGGCAAAAAGAGTTGCACAACGAAGCGGCCAGAAAAAGACAATATTCTTCGGCAAAGATAGAAACGCGTCACAATCAGCAACGTTCCCATTCACAATCAATCATAACACAAATCTCTATTGCGATCTATTCCATCCTTCCGCAATGAGTTTTAAACCGGAAAATGACCACTTGGCTCAAAACGGCGGTAAACGACGGCGGCCTACATCGAATTCGCACGTTCCTCCCCAGTATCACGACTCGTCCCAGGAAAACCGCACGGGGAGCCCTTGGCAAGCCTTCAAACGTCTCCGTGTAACGCACGCTCCTCATCAAGAAGAAAGGCAGCACCATTTGAACCCGAATTGGGATCAGAGCAGGCGGGGAGAACAACGGCCCTCGCAATCGAATTTGCACGGCATAGAACACTATCGCGATCAACCCGATCATTGCGAATTAGAGTATCGTCAGCAGCATCACGGTCGTCCGCAACACCAAACTGCGGGAGAGTCGTCATATTCCGAAAGCGGAACTCACAGGGGGTATCATTCGGCAGCACCTGCTCGCGAGAGTATTGCGGACTTGAACTACTCGACTGTAAACTCTGTGTTAGGGCAAATGCATCGGCAACGTCTGCACCGAGAGCGAGGCACGATGCAGGATGCGCAACTCACGGCTGAGCAGCAGCACTATGGAAACGGTTTCCAGCAGAGTGCTAGGTATCCTCTTATCCAGAACACAGCACCGGTACAGAATGGGCAACCGTCGAAACATCATCGCAAAGTTGTCCGTCTACAGACAAATTCAAAGCTCGGATGACGGACGATTGCTCAACTACGAAGCAAACATTTTTTTGATAACACCAATTTAACTGTAAATAGATGAAGCAACGGGGTGGGCAGATTTTGTTTTATCAAAAAAGTCTCTATAGAACAATTTGCAAATCCGTGCAGTATCCATAGTATTGCAGTATTCTCAGGCATGATCATAAACCCATCAACCCTGTAATTCTTTGTACGCAGCAACACGGCTAAGGCAATTGAAGGATCCAACTACCCGGTTGCAAAGGGCAAGCTTACAATCAATAAGAGGCAGCCTCCTGTTAAACAAAGAGACAAAAAGTCCAGTGGTCAGCGACATGTCCAAAGCAGCAATTCTTCACCAACTTAAATTTAACGTCAAGCACACCTGCTTAGCAACGTACAGTTTTACGCCGCCAGTTCTCAGCGTCGGGGTCGAAGATAAATTGACTATCGTTGGTAAATGCCATGTCGAAGACCAAGACAAAGGCGAACATGGTGATTACCGTCAACCATTGTAGCCATGCCGTACCACCCGTTCCTGCATGGTACGACGCAAAAGCCAGCAAGATCAAAAATATAAGGATAAGTACCTGCAAACGTTGACGACCGTTCATTGTGGAGGTATCTCTCGTTCTTCGGAGGGGCAAGCAAAATAGTATGCAAA
>Ga0163101_100216_pt1 | contig 13528 bp, 8 predicted proteins | sample TAMARWmetagpilot_2_FD_111548 | JGI IMG/M metagenome (GOLD analysis project Ga0163101, IMG submission 111548) | Phycosphere-associated microbial communities from TAMU algal ponds, Corpus Christi, Texas, USA - TAMU ARW1 11/11 metagenome pilot | ecosystem: Engineered > Artificial ecosystem >...
GACAAATGCAACGGCGCTAACGTAAATCTATCTGTCCTTCGACCGGCCCCACCGTGTGGAGGGATGGGAACACCATTTGGTGACGACTCGGCATCCGGAATCATGCATAATACGAATGGACGCTTCGCGGATCTTTTGCGATTGCTCGAAATCCCTCTCCCCCCCCCCCGGTATATATATCGTACTGTTTTTGGTACGACGGCATCAAGACACGCAAACTGCCGTCGGAACCGGTGGCCTCCAAAGGAAGAAAACGTATCAAGGGAAGAACGCAATTGTGTTCAACAGTCATGTAAATTACAGTTACTTCACTTTCGGGAGCATTCCACATTTGTATATCATTCCTTTCTGCTCTTGTCGTTGCACTATCATAGTCTTCCTCTTCTCTAGCAAGCGATTGGTGAGCGAGTCTCAATAGTTCCAAGAAGAAGATCAAAATGTCCTCCTTGTCAACACTCCGAATCTTGCACTCGACGGTTGGTCGCCGTTGGGCGTCTTACTACGGTATCTACCCCAAGAGCGCTGCATGCAGCAGTAGCAGTGTCGCTATCGCTCGTTTCTTTTCGACTGCTGCTGACCGTCCCCCCAAGCACGCCATGCTCAGTGTCGAGAATAAAGTCGTGGCCCCGCCCATGGTGTACATTGCCGGCGAAGAAATGACCCGCTACGCCTGCGATCTCGTCGTCAAATCATGGCTAGAGCCGTACTTTGATCTTTCCCAATGGGAATATTTCGATCTTTCTTGCGTCAATCGCGACAACACCAACGACCAAGTCCTCCGGGACGCCGTCACGGCGGGACAACGCATCGGGGCCATCTTCAAGGAACCCACCATTACTCCCAGTGCTATTCAAAAGAAAGCCTTTGGGTTGAAAAACAGTTTGGGCAGTCCCAATGGTGCCATGCGGGCGGGTTGGAATGGCATTACCATTTCGCGTGATACCATTCATATTGACGGCATTGAACTGGGTTACAAGCGACCCGTCTTTTTTGAACGACACGCCGTCGGAGGGGAATATGGAGCCGGATGGAGCAAGGTCGGGCGAGGCACGCTGTTGACGACCTATTTGCCGTCGGATGGGAGGGATCCCTTTGTCGTTGACAAACGTGATTTGACCGATCAGCATAATGTGGTCGTCACCTACCACAATCCCTACGATAACGTTGAACCCCTCGCGCACTTGTTCTTTCAGCGATGTCTCGACGCCAACATTACACCCTACGTGGTGACCAAAAAGACCGTCTTTAAATGGCAGGAAGGATTCTGGGCAGTCATGAAAGACGTTTTCGATGAGCATTACAAGTCTCGATTTGAGGAGAAGGGCCTTTTGCAAGCCTGTGGCGGAGATTTGCAGCATTTGATTTCCGATGCTGCAACGATGCAGCTCATTCGTTGGACCGACGGCGGCTTCGGTATGGCGGCTCATAACTATGACGGTGATATGCGTACGTGATGACCCAACATAGGGACAGGACGTTTCAAATGACGCTTAATCGCTTTCCTGACTACCGTCTCACCTTGTTTGCTTTGCATTGCAGTGACGGATCAGATTGCCCAAGTCCACCGGTCGCCAGGTTTCATCACAAGCAACCTGGTCGGCAAGGCCCCTGACGGAAGCCTCATCAAAGAGTTCGAAGCCTCCCACGGTACCGTCAGTGATTTGTGGAACGATCATTTGGCCGGTAAAGAAACGTCTCTGAACCCTCTCGGTCTTGTGGAAGCTATAGTTGGTGCACTCCAACACGCAGCCGTCCTTGATGCGGAAAAAAATCCCGACGACGAACACAAGGTCAAGGCTCGGGATCAAATTTTCAATTTTACCACAACCTTGCGCACTGCGATGCACAACACCTTTCGCTACGGACAGGGCACGAGAGATATGAGCGGGCCTTCGGGATACACAACGGAAGATTTCGTGCGTAAGGTTGCCTGGCGTTTACAACGATACCTCGACGCGCAGTACGACGAGGCCCCGCCACCTCAACTCGGTGAACCTTCTCGTAAATTACGGCGTAATTACGACATTGATGAAGAAGCCATCAATGGCCTTTTTCAAAAGTATGACAAGAATGGTGACGGTTTTATTGACTTTGAAGAATTCACTAGAATGCTGGTCAAGATGAATTTGGCGCCGCTTCTGACCAAGAAAGAAAAGGAGAAGAAGCCGGACGTGTGAAGAGGACAATGAGGTCAGACCTGAGGTGAAGAGGGCAGACAGCCCAGAAAATGGTTAAGTACCTTCCCTATTAAGTATCCGACCGTGTCGCTGATTAGCAAGGTTTGAATAAGCTTTCCTACTTCGATTCGAAAAAGCAGTTTCATTGTTAATGTAAGAGTTCATTATCGTTCTCATTTTTTATTTCTTTGGTTCTTCTATTCTGCTTGTGACATGCCTTGGTCTGTTAGCCGGGCATAGCAGCCTTGTTGAAAACTCTTTTCCTTGGCAAAATCTTGCTCAGCAACCATTCAGAACTGAAATTTGGGGGCATAGCTGACGTGCCGTATACCCTGCTACCGTATTGGAGACTGTTGTAGTACTGGTGGATCGCAGAGAGCAAGTCACCACCATGTTCTCTCCACCGTGGGGATTGGTGTAAATAATCAAGCACTGCAACGTGATCGCTAAACGAAAGGATCTCACCATGCTCGGCGTCGTCCGCACTATCTTTTTTCTCAAAGAAATACACCCCACTGCTTTCACCTCCAATCTTGGAATTACGCAAACGGTCCCATAACCGGTTGAAAAACTTTTGCTGCAGTCCTTGTGGATGGTTTTTCCGCTGGGCCGTATGTCTAGTTTTGGCTTCAGCCACAATGGCTTTGATCCCAGCGTCGATAGCACCACACTTCATCACGTGCTTCTCAATTACGGTGCCGGCAGTGGCTACGCTATCAATTGAACTAAAAAAATATCGCCCTGCCCCGCTTCCGGTGCAGTGCCGACAACCGAGACCTGGAAAACCAACTTGAACACGACGATTTTTCCTTGCCATGTCTTCTTCTGTCGCACGGATTGGAATAGTTTGCTGTAGAACAACGACCATAAAGTCGGTAAGATCTGGTTTGTCCTCTTCCAAAACAGTCTCAGTCAACGACTTTATGGGGCCTTTCCGTTCCGCTCCCTCTTCTGTCTTGCTTGACAGCCGTGCAGCTAACGTGGATACAGAGCTGTCCTCGTCTTGTGCGTATACTTCTTTGGGCGGTTGAAATTCTTCGTCGAGAACAACGTCATAGATGTTTGTTAAAAATGCAATGAGCTCTTTCACAATTTCGATAGCATCATCTAATTGATGCATGGGAATCTTAGATTGGCGAAGGATGCTGGGCAAGATGAATAGAAACTGGAACAGGTACTCACTCCCCAACGACTCAGAAGGCTTCAGACCATCCAAAGTTTTTCTGACAGAGTCCAGAGAAGGAGCGAGCTCGTCAAAACTAACGCGAATACTATTGACGACGTCTTCTATTTGTTTGTTGTAGAAGATGTTCCCTTCATTGGACCTGTCTTGCACGTGTTCGACAAATAAATCCAAAGCCTTGCTTGTCGATACTTTTCGAAGGGAGCCTATTTCAGCGAACTCTTCCCGAATTGAAGTTGATATGCAGATCCTTTTCGTCGACTTTGACAAAATTCCTAGACCAACGTTGTGGTTGGTTTCTTTTTCAAGACGAGCTCGCTTCTGGATCATACGGTGCTTCGCATGTTTCAATTTCTTTGCATTGTGACCATTTCGAAACGGGGCGAGAAATGATACGTGATCTGGGGTTTGGCCAACATCCAAACGCCACCCTAATTTGCGAAGTAGCGGCCAGACCAGACCAAGAAAGAATTGGCGAGAGAGTGGAATAGGCGTAAAGCACTTCCAATCACTGAGGGGGAGAGGCACTAAAACATCAAATTTCAACATGTCGAGAGTAGGACCGAAAGATTCATTTATATCAGTCCGTTGTTCCAACACTCCCTTTAGAGCTTTCATAATACGGTCTTTACGAAACTCAATGTCTTCATACAAGTTGCCAAAGGTGGAGATAACGACAATCGCCACTTGCCACTGTAGGTTTAGGTACCAATGTGTACATATTTTGGAAGTACCGTTTTCAACGTCAACTTGTGTACGCAGCGTCGTATTCCTTGCTTCCTCGCTTTCTTGGTCAACACACACTATCCTTCCATCAAGCTCTTGTTTGCTGGAACCATGTTGATTGATGAGACAGTGGATTACACACGGATCTTCCTGTAAAAGTTTCGCAAAGGATAATTGAAGCTTTTCTTCAACATTGAACAAAATGTTGGCTCCATCTGTCATGGCGAAATGTCCTATGATCGTATCAAGCAGGCAATCCAATGCGGATTGTGCCAACGGGCACCAATAGGAAAGTCGAAGTTGGCGATAAACGCCCTCTAGACCAATGCCCGAGAAAAAGTCATTACGCATTTCGGTTGCAATCGTCGTCCTTAACTGTTCCAAGATCTCGGGCTTCAAATTCTTGATCTTGCTGTGATTCAAAAGCGCGCGGCGACCAAAGTATAGTTTGTACCGAGTTGTCGCCATTTTGCGTTCGCGGTAGTTAGAACTCATTGCATCCACGATCCGTCGAAACACCCAGTCCGCTCTCTGCCTCAGCCTCGCAGCCGCGACAAAATGTGTCAATCTCTCCGTATCCGATTCCGACGCCAACATCATGTCAACGGCCTCGTTGAAATCAGTCGTCTCAGCTAATACTTCTTCGACAAAAATGATTGCATTTTCAAGATCTTTATTTGATATCAGATATAGCGCGGCGTCAATGAGTGGACGAGACGGTTGCGAGGACTCTTCGTGGCGACGCGAACGGATAAAATCTGACACAGATATGAATTGTACTCGCGACAACTGTCCTTTTTCAAAAAAGATGTCTGTACAGAATAGGTAATCGTACTTGCCCAAGCTGTCACGTTCTAGCAGAATATTGTATGGATCATATTTTGGGGCTTCGCACGGTCGGTCAGTGTTGCCCGAAAATAGGAAAGATCTTATCTCTTCCTTTAACAAGCTGAGATCCTGGTCTTGAAATGGCCGAACGCCGTGTTTTCTCAGCCGGATCAAGCCACAACCTTCCTTTGCAGTTCTAAACGTGAAACGATGATCCACTATTTCTGTAGTTGATGCGACTTTCGAAGAGCCATCACGGAGTACGGGCAGTACGATCGCAGAGGACTGAGACCCAGCGATATTGTCCACAATAGCAGCGCAGTTCTCTGTGACGTCAACTTCTCCACTGGATGCACCATCATAGCATAGAAAGAGACCTAACTGAGAGCTACTCGCTTCAGTCCGAACCGACAAATGGAAGAGAAAACGCACATTTCCCATTGCTAAAACAACAAAATTGGTTGTGAGGTTTCAGCCTGGGCTTCACAATGTTTTCAAGCTCAATATATAAGAACCAGTCTCACCTTGGGTTGCCTGAACTGAAAATGGTTGCCTAGGAGCACCGAAAATGACATCAGGATGAAAAGGAAGATTCTTTGTTTCCGGCAAGCGTTTCATAGAAGCATCGATGTAGTCGTTCGGCTTTGAGGACGCAACATTGGGTGCCGCCAGCGTTGGAGTGACTTGGGATTTTGCGTCAGGCTCTATATTCCCTATCGCATCAAGACCCATTTCTCGAGCAACTTTTCTGCATTGAGCCTTCCAACCGCTCACTGAAGCAATCGCGCCCAATCCCTTCAGGTCAGGCATCCCCTCTTTTGTTCTGAACTGGACAAATTCATTCGCGATATGGGTTGTCCTTGCAGAGAGAAACTGCTCGGCATTTGATATGTCCATCGACGTGAGAAATCGTTTGGTAAGTGCGCTTAATGCATCGAACGGGTCTGTCACAGATTTTGCTGTTTTTTCTACTGCCCTTTTGGCACGTACTTGGCGCGGAGAGGGCAACGGCTCAAATTGCTTCAGCTCCGCACGTATTTTATCCAACCATTCAGTCACAGCTTTGTCTGCGTCAACCGCAATTTGTGATTTTCGAATCGCACGACCAAGCAATGACTCTGGAGTTCGCTTTGCTCCGAACAACTTTGCCGCCGTGTCAATCCCAGCAGATTTCAGAAATGAAGTTAGAGTTTTCCCAAGGACTTCTTCTAAAAGTAGCGGCGAGTGCAATGCATACTTTCCTTGCTTGTTCAGAACAGGTAGCTTTTCTTTCATTACAACAACAGACGATTTTGAGACGTTGTGTTTTGCCCCGGAATATCCACGCGGTTCCTCCGATCTTAGCTCTGAGCTTGCTTCTGGAAGATCAGCAGGGGGCAGATCCGTTAGATCAATAAAGGGTAACACCTTTCCGGGAAGCTGCTCAACTTCAATGGATTCTTTGACGGATGCTTTCCACCCCGAAATCATTGCGACCTTCCCTGAACCTTTTAATGGAGGTAAACCCTTGCTATTGCGCCAAAAAACCAGTTGTACGGACAAGTCCTTGGTTCGCATATTCAGGAAATTGGTACCACTCTTAATTCCCATACGGTCAACAAGAAACTCATGGGCAGCACCCGTTAACACAATTATTGGGTCATTCATCCATTTTTGGTCAGTTTTTCCAACCGCAGGGACAGTAGAGATTGCGGCCTCAAGACGAGACCCAATTCCGAGTAGATGCTTGGCGAGCGCTACCGCGGGCATTTTCTTCAGATTGCACTGGTCTCTCCACATTTGCTCAATATCGCAAATTGATCCGGTCTCTGTCTTTTTTATTGAAAGAAACTCAAAAAGAGTTTTTATTCCAGCCGATGCAAAAAAATTGCGAATATTCAGAGGAATGAGGCATGAAATCGCCCCATCTAAAGGAAATCGTTTCGCCACTTGGGTCGCACTGCTCTCATTGCCAGCCGGCAACATTGTTAGCCATCCTCGCAAAGTCGATTCGGCTTCAACATTTGGACCAGCGAGCGAGACTGTTTCATCGGGAGCTTGGACTGATCCGGCATTTTCAAATTTGTTTTGTTCGGCTTTATCCTTTTCCATGGTTCCGTTGCCTCCATCGTGATTTTGCTGTCTGTTCGTAATCTGAGTAGTCGGAAGAGTACTTGCTGTTTTTGTACTATTCTCTCCATGATCCATCGGTCCCGTTGCGTTCTGTCCTTTGCCGGTAGACGAAATGCCGTCTTTTTTCTTGAGTAATTCCACGATCTCTTTTCGAATCTCCTTGGCTTGCCGGGCAAGATATTCGTCGTCATGACTCGATTTTAGCACACACCGAAGCTGATCGACCGTAAATATCCAAAAGTTACACCCTAAAAATTTGCAGACCTCCTCAGGTAGAAAATCGCGAAGATCGAACTTGTCGCAAAGCAGTTTTTGGGCTGCGTCTCGCTCCTTTTTGGCTACCAACAGCTTCTTCTGGGTGGCACTCTTTCGGCGGCGCTTTGTCGGTTGCTCGACTACATCAGCCTCAAACGACTTCGGTGGTAATTCGGGTATCGGAAGTGATATCGGACCAGGAGAAGAATCAGCTACCCGTTTCCTTGCTGGGCTTTTTCCCAAAACAATGCTCATTAGATCGGAGCGTGGAGCCTCCCGCACCTTCTCGTCGACGTCCATAGGTGCAGTATTCTTCATAGGAAAATTCTGCGTTTGCAATTCCAAAAACGAATTCGATTTGTTAGGCTTGAGGGTCGAAAGCGGCATTGAGGCATCCTCTTCGTCATCCGCATCGTCGAAAATTCCATGGCTAACTGTAGTAGCGGTCGGCACGATTTCTGGCTTGCCTTCCGGTGGCTTCGTTGGTTCGAAGGTTGCAGGGCTTGCAGTCGTGCCCTGGATGGCCAAGCCGGATACCGGCACGGTCGCAAGGTCGGGCATTTTAAAACTAAGTCCTGAGAGAACACTTGCTTTCTCCACTGGCGCTCTTCCGGTTATCATGGTTGCCGCGGGCATGCCTGGATGAGCCAGAATAGTAAATGTCCGTTTGGTTCCGGGAGATGCACAAGGTGCGGGAGCATCAAGCTCCTCCCGTGAAGCATGCTGCCGTGGTTCTCGGCTTACAGCAAGCAAGACATCCCCCTCTTTATAAAAGCTTTCGTCATCCTTGTCATTTGGATTCTTTTCAACTGGACTAGAGTCCTCCATTGCGCTTCTTCCCTTGCAAATTAATGAAAATAAATAAATATGTCAGTTAGTCTAGTTCAGCCAAAGCTTTTCCCTAGAACGAGACCCAACAATCAAATATGGAAAATTCATCGAATTATTGTTGGAACACAAAGAGTATTGGAAAGATGGTATTGGGAGATGTAAATACCTTGGCATATAAATTTGGGCCGGCTGTGACAGTAGGTTGAATCTTAAGCTTTCAGCTCCGTAGTTTTTCTACGGGAGTCTACTGCTATGACACCTAGCGGAAAATTCAGTATTTATTCCACCCTAGTACGCTCCAGAAGCGCTAGTCGACTACGTTGCGCACCAAAATCAGCAACAATTGAAAAACAATCATATGGTACAAGGATCGCGCCGATTTTCGGTACCAAGCCAATCGATATTCTCGTCAAAGAGGTACGTACCAAGTTGGTTAGTTTCCAAGTTTTCTTGCTTTCGTCAAAAATAGAGAACGGCTCAATGAATATTGACAACAGTGAGTGGTTGGTCTTTTGTGGTGATACACTGTGCCATTGTAGGAACAGCCGCCGTTTTGCGAGTAGTCGAAAACGGCCTTTAGAAAGACTGCCTTCTGATTGGACAGAAAGTGTCGGGATTCTAACACGTCGGACCATCGTTCGCACGTTCGCCAGCAAACATATGTACAACAGGTTATCTTTAATCATTCATAGTCAACACGGGGTTTTGTCGTTTTATAGATATTCGACGATGGCGAATGTCATCTCTTTGCAGTTAATTGTGGGTGTTCTATAACGCGCTTATCTTACTTTTTGATTAATCAGACCACTAGAATCCCAGCAATTAGTTCTCAAATGAAGGGAATTTGCTTCGTTTTGGCGTTCTGGCTCTTTACAGCTCACATTTCGGCGTTCCAACCGACGTCGCTTTCGATTTTTCAGAGTTCCGGGGCCCAATTACGAGTCAGGCGAACAGCAGTATTTCTGAAGGTTGACCGTGACAATTCGATAGAGGGAGCAGAACTATGTTGGAATCCCAAGCTCCGTCGCGTTATGGGCCTGGTTGCTTCAGCTGGCATGATTGAGACGGCCTACCTAACCCTTACGAAGTTGACGGACAAGGTGGATATCCTTTGTGGATCCGACGGCGGCTGCTCCTCCATTCTGAACGGTCCATATGCCTTCATTCCAGGGACAAACATTCCTCTATCCTTATTAGGTTTCGTGGCCTACGCTACTGTAGCGTTTCTGGCCGTGGAGCCAATCCGAACAAATGAAGAAAACGACCAAAGCAACAGAGTCTTGTTGACGACAGCGACCACCATCATGGGCGTCTTTTCCGTCTTTCTGATGTCTATTTTGTTTGGTGTGCTACACGAATCATGTCCATACTGTATTGCATCAGCAGTGTTCTCTATAGTGTTGGCGAAACTGGCATGGTTGGGCGGTGCCCTACCCCAGGAGCGCGTTAAAGAGGGCGTCGCCACAAGCGCCGGAGGAGCCCTGGCGGCCTTTGCGGCCGCCACCGTTTTTTACGTGAATATCAACAACAACATCAACCAACCGTCATCGCAAGTGAATTTTGCAGGAAATTTTTTTGGCAAGCCGACCCTGTTGGCCGACGCAAGCGGCGCCAGCAGCAAACAGCTTTTGTACGAGCCTCCTACCGTTTCTACTGTTAGTTCCGAGCGGGCCTTGGCGCTGTCATCTCAGCTACAGGCGCTAGATACAAAAATGTACGGGGCATACTGGTGCTCGCACTGCTATGACCAGAAAGAACTTCTCGGCGTCCAGGCCATGGCCAAGATTCCTTATATCGAATGCAGCAAAGACGGTGTAAACTCGCAGACCAAAGCGTGCAAAACTAGGGATGTGCCGGGCTATCCGACATGGGAAATCAACGGTAGGCTTTTTCCGGGAGAGCGAGAGATCGATGAATTGGAAGATATTGTACGGCAAGTAAAAGTTGAACAAACAAAATAAAAGCAAAGACGCCGTCTTTTTTTGTGTCATCAGCCTGAGCGTCTATACTCATCTTAGTCTGCGAAATTCGTTGGCCAAATCGTTGGCGCTGAAATTGTTATTTGCTTCTGAATATTCATCTGCGCTCGGAGCCTCCTCCTCCATGGAATTGGAATGGCGCGGACGTTCCAGGTGCGTCTCGTTGGGAGCTATGGCAACCCCATCCATTGGAGCAGGGATCGACGGGGGTGCGACAGGCAAAGAAATATTGCTGGGCACACCGACAGCTTGCGCCTGGGCATCGAGTTGATCCAAAAGAGCGGCTGCGTCAATGCCGTTCATGACTGTTTGCTGGACGACCGTATTGAAACTCATGCAAGTGTGACAGCGTACACCCAGAAAATGCCAGCGACGTGTGTGATCTCGATTTTCACAATCATTGCAAACAATGTTCACGATACGGGCCATTTCGGGTGGTACAGGCTGCAGAGCGATGCCCATGGCGATCGCTGACCAGGTCGCTGCCATTTCCTCTGGGGTTTCAGCTGTTTTTTTGCACACTGGACAGCGTGAATCGTACGTCGTTAGTTCCTTGAAACAATGCCAATGAATGGCGTGACCGCAAGGCATTTCGTGTGATGCATGACGGGAACTAAACAGGTCTTCCTGACAGACTGGGCAATTGCTCATGTACTTTCCGGCCTTACAATTATGCTCATCGAAAAGTTGTGCGTCAATGCACATGCCACAGTCATGACAGTGTCTAAAGCTTTCTCGACCCCCCACACGACAAAAGCCGCAGTCTTGACAGTGATACGGCCGCTCTGCGTCAGACATCCATAGATTACAGATATTACAGTGATACAAACCAAATTGAATGCCACAGTTTACACAATTGTTGCTAAAATGAACATGGCGAAAATTTGAGGTCAGATCTATAGGCCCGGCAATCACTGCACGATTACGCACGGAAACGTACGTTTTACTCGATTGCCGCAAATAGCATTGTCGACAAATTACCTCTCGTACGGCAAACCTGTCAAAAGCGTGGTGTGTTTCTTCGTTATCGGCATCTTCCAAATCCAATGGCATTGATCGTCGGCGTTCGAGCTTCGACTTTTTGGCGATGGTGGCAGCAACTTCAGCCACGGCCACAATCTTACGCTGAGACCACTGTTGAAGCGGAGGTGGGAGCACGGGGCATTCTTCGTGACAAATACGGCAACCAAATGCCAAACCACAACAAGGTGAAATCAGTGTACAATTCCGATCATAATGATGACATTTCGGACGGGATTGTTCCATCAGCCGAGACACTTGAGTCGGATGTTCGGCAAAAATAGATGTATTCGCAGCAACCGCTGCCCTACTAGTGTCATTCCAATCTTGTAGACTGAAACTTCGGCCGTGAAAATGACGGTAGCTTCCTGGTGCAACCTGGTGTAACGGGAATCCAGACTCAGAAAGCCGGGAGGTGTGTGTGACGGACGAAGCGACCGAACGAACATCATCGTAGCCGTAAGAAATATCATCAGGGCAGTCGTCTTCGCCGTGACCTTCGCTCATGACAGCATCCCCCTCTTCGTCTGAGTAGTACTCGGCTGCAGCTGCCGCTACACGCGCCATGTTGCTAACGTAAGACACAGGATCACCTTCACGCGAAGAAGAGTTTGTGGCGGCAGAAGCTGTCGTACCCAGACTGGACCGGCGTCGCCCATCCATGAGAGATTGAACCGCTTTCGACTTCTCGGTAGCGCTAAGCTTTGGATTGACCATGATTTCTCGAATATGTTTGCGCCGTTTTTCATCTTTGATCGTTTCACTGCTACTTCGAGTCGAGCCAGTATTTGACGTCGCCGAAGCTGCATCTGCCATATTGAAATACAGGGTACGATCTTTAGATTCGATATTTGAAGGACAGCAGCGCTTGAGACCGAGGCTCTGCCTGTGCTTTTTGCTTCTTGAGTTTGATGGTGCTCTGCTTCGTTTCAGAAATCTTGAGTTGGGAGCTTTTCACACTCGACGATCGTCGGACGCAGCCAAACCCTGTAAAGTCATTTCAGACGACAAAGCAAGCTTTTTGGCGTCACGAGGTCGTAAGAAGTAGACACAGTCATATTGGAGTTATACTACTGTCTATTTGGACAGGATTTTTTAGCTATCACTTAGGACATGCAAAATCAGTTTCTCAATGGTAGTGACCGAAGAATAATATCTTGCGAGACCTTTCGGAAACTTAAACCAAGTCAGCAGCGTTTAAAGGTAGACGGTACCTCGACAACCAATACCGAGGGTCGTCCTTATACTACCTAACCGCAAACTTTGCACTGGAGAGACGTATAGTGAAAGAATTAAAGTGAATCATCAGGGTTACATCAAGATACAAAATGAAAACAAACGGAATTTGAAGCCTTGACGAATTTTTTCAATTTCTACTGTTCTGTAAAGACTCCTATGCACAATTCTTTTGCAGTTGACCATGCTCTAAGCTGGAAACACATTACTGCTTCTGAAATTGAGGATGGGAAGATTGAGAACAAAGTACAAAACGTTTTGGCTTACTGAAAAGCGAAACGGAGGGAGACCAGGGAAATCACCGTGACATAGAATATAAGACTCATCGAAAACCCGACTCAATTCAAACGTTCACTAGGGCATGTCGGCGCGTCCACCTTTTCGAGTGCATTTTGGCCAAGCAATACAAAAAGAGATCATTTCGCATTTGAAGTAACTTGTTCAATTTCAGACCCATAATTTTTCTGGGAGCCAATAGCGAATATATGATAGGTGTGCCTTTGTGGAGGAAACGCTAGAGAGATACGTTTCTAGAAAATGAAAAGAGGAAATTCGCTAACTGGGTGCTAAGACCCTGCCAAATCCACTAAATGGGTGCTTAACCGCTGTGCATGCCTTTTTTGCTAAATAGATCTTTTTTCTTAGAGGCAAAATTTCAATTGAAAGATCTCTCATGACTAAAAGCATATACCTGAGAAATTGAGACAATAACTCAAGAGCATCAAATCAGGCTGGGCTATTTGTTCACTGTCAGATTCACAGTCAAGTAAAGCAAAACAGTTGCAGGGGATTGCAATATTGCTCTGACCTCAAAGTAAATTGCTACCATACCAGGAAGGTTTAACTGGCAAATGCTTGGATGATACCCTCAAATTTGGTCAACTGCCTGACTGTGAGGGACTTTGATGCTATAATAAAGTCCTTTCACTGGCAGTCTTCTGTCATAGGAAGTGCTTTCTTGGATATTAGCCCATTTACGAATCTTTAAAAATGGGCAAAACACTTGTACACGTGAAATAGAAGTCAACGGAAAAATGCTTTTTAAGTATTTTGAGTTCCTTAGGTTACCACCCATTTAGTGGATTTTACATGGTCTGAGAACCCACTTAGCGAATTTCCTCAAATGAAAACTTTTTCGTCATGGACTTGAAACCCCCTTGCCGTCCCTCCTTGTGTGTCCC
>Ga0163101_100217_pt1 | contig 13520 bp, 6 predicted proteins | sample TAMARWmetagpilot_2_FD_111548 | JGI IMG/M metagenome (GOLD analysis project Ga0163101, IMG submission 111548) | Phycosphere-associated microbial communities from TAMU algal ponds, Corpus Christi, Texas, USA - TAMU ARW1 11/11 metagenome pilot | ecosystem: Engineered > Artificial ecosystem >...
TCATTTTCTATGAGTTTTCCCTTGCCGAAAAATCCTTTTAATCTATTTGGTAACGAGAACAAGCATTCTTGTTGGTTTACTTTCCACTTTGAAGAAATTATTAGTCAGATAACTCTGCCGGAATTGTGGCAAGCTCATCCACCTTGGCGGCCCCGTAGCTAAGAAGATTGTTGAGACTACTTCGATATGCCGGTGAAAGATGATCGGTGAGCATGCGCGAGTCAAGTTCAATGTAGCGCAGTATGCTTGATGCGCCATTGTCTACATTGACGCGTTCGGCGGTTCGAGTATTCTGTTCCGTCTCCGTTTCTGGGATTGTGTTGTTTGATAGTTTCGAAGGATGAGCACCTTCTTTGTCCGCGACGCTCACTTGTCCGTATCCTTCTTTTGACCACAAGTCGTACATTTGAATAACGCGACCGGCAACATAGAGATGGTCAGGATCTTTCAGTTCTACTTTTGCGTTGGCTGCTGTCATCGCTGCTCGAATCTCGTCCATGGTCATGATGGGAGTACCTTCTTCTTCGCTCTGAGTTAACATGTGAAAAAGAGACTTCGTTGATTTCCAATCTTTAGCGGTCATACCGCGCTCCTCTAGTCGGTTGTGAACATTTTTGAGGTACTCCATGACAATCAGGAGATTGGAGAGTGACCATCGAGGGATGATGTCTGAGTTATTGACAATCGTCGTTGTGAAGGGAGTACAGGCTAAAGCTGCGTCATAGTCCAGGACTGGAGGAGAAGCAAAAGCCCAAACTTTCAACAGGTTACTGTTCTCCTGGCGAAGCTGAGCGAAACGTGAACGAAGCAGCATTCCCAGCAGAGCGGCGGCGCTTGCCCCCAGGCTGTGGCCTGTTATGACTAGTTTGTATTTACTTGGAAGTAGCAATTCCTCTACTAGAACCTCAACTTCATCTGCCAAACGCTTTGAAGCCAACATAATTCCTTCGTGGGCTCGAATCTCGGTCGGGCCGCCTTTAATGAACGGCTCCTTTAGATCAAATGATTGAGCTTGCATACAGCAATCCGTCAGTAGATCTTCAAAACTTGATGAACCCTTGATGCCAATTAACGCTTCTTTGCGTTCTTTCGAAATGGCTATGTAGTGTGCAACAGACCCGGGTAGTGCAACCTTGTCGTGGCGGATCAACGTAAAGCCTTTCTCTTTTAGCGCTTCACTCAGAGGCTTTTCGTCGGGTAGTTCGTCGTAGGCCCAGTCGGCAAACTCGAACATATCGTCCATGCCTTCAAGCACATCCTTCGGATTCTCCACGTTCTTGCCAGCTTCAGAGTACCGACGATCCCGATCCCGGGATCGTTCATCTTTCAACTGTACAAAGATCTTCAAAAGAGCAATGAATGCAAGCTGAGGATTCGGAACTCTTACTGCGTCGACAACCTTTTCTTGTGCTAGCGCAAACAATGATTGAAGCTTGGCAGCTATTGCCGGCAAGGAAGTCATGTCGTCTGGGTCAAAATCGACTTCCTCTACTTTGTACCTTCTTTTTAGATATGGAATTTGTCGCTTGATCCAGTCTGGAAAAGTTTTCCAGAGCTCACGTGCCGCAAAGGCGACTAGCACGGCGGACAGTACGTATGGTGGATTCGACTTGGTGGCTATAGTACCCGAAGATGACACCGTCCGTTGCAGAGTAGCTCTAGTAGCATGGATACCGACGCGGTAGCCGATACCGAAAGTGAGGAGAAGAGGGGCAATCCCTACTCGTTTCACGCCATTCCACATGTTATTGACGGACTGCTTGATGTCGGTGACTTTGTCCTCTTCGACCATATCGCTTATCCTCGGACGAGTATCGCTTCTTTTCAGTGACGGCGCCTTCACCGATGCCAAAAACTTTCTATTGCTTCTGTTTATACCAATATATGGAAGGTTAAAGCAAAATACAAACTTTGGAAGAAATTGAATTCCCACGAGGAATGACCATTTCATCTTTAGGTCAAGGGGGCCGAGCCTCTGCTATAACAAGATACGTTCTTTTGTCGTATAGAGAGACCTGGTATCGTCCCGAAACAGCAAAACTGCTTTCCAGGCCTACCGGGTACCTGGATTGACCGTGAATTTACTGTCAAAACTTGGGGCAAAGGGAGAAGGAAGATTCGGCTGCGCCTAGTGAAACAGAAAAGCACAAAAGTCTCATACTGTTAATTATTTTATTCCTATCTGATGACCTATGCGTCGCCAAAGAAAGTCTTCTATCAAAACTACCATAATAAACAAGGCTCATTGCGTGGGCATTTCCTCAATAGTTTAAGTAATCATCTTGCTCATGTAGTGCGCATTTGCCAGTGAATTTCCTTTTTCTACCAGGAGGGAACCTAGAATAATGGCATCGTTTACACGTCTTCGAAAAGGATGCATCGCAAATATGAAGGATGCTGCTGTGGGGAAAACAACTAGAAATCGAAGACGAGCACACCGTGTGCCTGCTTCGATTTTTTACCAAGCCTGGATTTTGAAGCTTCATTTTGTCTATTCATCCTATGTGTTGCCGTTTGGCGGTGCCGCCTCGACCAAGCCGCCTCTCGTCTACCCTGCGTTTTCTACGCTTCTTTTCTTGGTCCTGTTTCTCTATTCTACGTTTTGAAGCACTTTTTGGATCACAAATTGCTTCTGTCCTCGTTGTCAACTTTCGCTTCTCTTTTTTCTGCAATGCTCGTTGCTTTACGGCTGAATAAGCCTTGATGAAGATGCCATTGTCCCACTGCTCCTCCAAAAGCGACAAGACATCCTTGGCGAGGCTTGACTCCTCTGCGTATCTACCTTGCACAACATCATCATTCCGTAACATGGAAGAGTAATTGAGCTCATTATGGCTCTCCATTTCAGAGCGATGGAGAGGCTCTAAAACCATTTCAAGGTGATTCAAAAATGCGCTGCTGCAGTACGTAGCAAACGCAGCAAAGCACTTGAACACAGATTGACGCCGCTTTGTTCCTTTTGGCTTTGCGGTATTGGAAAGCCTGGCGACTAGCCATCGCACCGGATCGCGTCCGGCAGCGGTATCGTCGCCATCGGCATAGCACAGGTCAGGGTATGTGTGCATAGCTTGGAGGATCCAAGTGAGGGCTTTAATGCATATGGTCGTCAGCTCCTCGCTGTATTCGGTCTCTTCAAAATCAAGCTGTCGACAAAAGTTGCGGGCTGTCTGAAACAAACTCCCTTTCTTTTCAATTAAAAAAGAAATTGAGCCATCTTCAACAAACGAGCATGGTTTGAGCGATGCAAAATGATCGCTTAAAATTCGGGCAGATGCAAGCTTTACCCAAGGATGCTCTCTCGTCAAACAAGCGGATACAAGTATCCATAGGTGCGAATTCTCAATTAAAACAATTTTGAGACTGCCCATCATCCTGCTCAAGCATAGGAGTGCGAAGTAAACAACTTTCCAATCTGTGTCATCTTCCAAGGCTGAGCAGAGCTTGTTTAGAAGCACGGAGGTGTTGTCTCCTCTAACAATGACATCAACTCTCGATTCCGCAAAGATGCTGTACAATTGAAAGGATGTCTGTCGAAGGGCTGTATCTCCGTCCGACCATTGGCTAGTGTATTCGAGAAGAGTTTGGAGGAGGTCATTCGGTAAACGTTTGAACAAGACCGAAATTGCGCTTTTCAAAGTTTCTCGACACTCCTTTGATTCGTCATTCACCAGTTGCATCGTAAGAGGCAGGAATAGCATTTGGCAGTGGCTTTCGAGGACCGGAACCGGAAGGCGCTCAATAACATTTAATAACAAAGTCACAGCCGAAAGTCTGCCCTCAGTGTGCTCATACGTGATATTCAGGACTATCCGTTTTATGTGTTGTGTGACACGCTCCGCAGACATGGGATACTGCAAAAGATAGGTTATGAAAATCCCTCCACTTTGTTGTCGCAAGGACGGCTTAGGACTCCTGACAGATTGCTCAAGCAGAGTATCCATGAGGTCGTAAAACTCAGCCGAAACAAAGCGACGAGACATGACGGCTTTCAGCAATCCCATTGCCGGATTGTGTTGATCCGAGTCAATAATAGATGATTTCAAGAAAGACAACAATATCTGCATTTGCTCCTGATCCAAAGGCAATACGCCGGCACCTGCAGCTGAGCCGGACGATCTCGCACCAAGGATGAAATCTCCTCCGTTGCCGTCAAAGTTCATCAAGAATGTTAGCATCTTGAAGCAAGCTTGTAAAAGCTCTTGGTCAAAAGAAGAAGCACCAGTCGAGGTGAGCAACTCTAAGGTTTTTTCAGCAAGTATCTTGGAGCATTGCTCAAGCGACGGGAGCCGTAATCTAAGGAAAAGGCCCAGACATTTCATAGTGGCTAAAACAATTTCTGAATCACGGCAAGTGCATAAGCATATTGTTAGTAGTGGCGCAAACGGGTCCAGAGCTGAGGACAGCGTACTTTCCGTGTCAGAAGGAAGAATTCTGAGGGTTGAATACAATAGCTGAAGTCCAACAGACACAGCAGCCACACTTGCTGGGTCATTTACCCCTCGCATTCTAGCAATTCTGGAAGAATGCCTGAAGCTGCCAGTCATCTTTGGTGCACTTGCGCCGTCCACAACGCGTGCCAACGCCCTCTCGTCACTAGCTTTCACCTTATGTGCCGCCTTTGTACTCGTAAGAGCATTTCGGGATGAAGGATGCCACTTGACAACATTTCCAAGTGATGTCATTTGGCTAGTATGCCGAATTCTTTTCGAGCCGCTGACAACGATAGGCGTCGACATATTGACATTATCGTCGTCGCTGTCACCTTCAACACATTTCACCCCAGCTGAAATTTCATGATCTCCGACGAATGGGTGAATTGAAGCGTAAATGAATGGTAAAGCCTCGTCAACGGACAGGCTTGTGTTTCGAGCTAAGCCAACAACTATGCGAGTAAGACATTCTCGAATCCGGGGTATCGCGGCTGAAGAAACATCACTCGATCGAAGACGTTCCAAAAAAGGAGACACAATCACGTGAACAGACGATTTAGATGTATTCATAGGACAAGCTCGCGCTAGAGATGGCCTGAAAAGTACCATGCTAGAAACGAGCTCGAGCGAGTTCAAGCTTTTCGAGCCACCGGCTTCTTTCACGTATCGAACTTGGCTTCCCCTGGCATCGCGGCGTTCTTGAGCTATGCCAAACAAATCTTGCTGAATTAGGTCCATGAGTGCAGGGACCGCCCTGTCGAAGGCTATAGGTAGAGCATCCGTATGCTCGTGTTGCTTGGGTGGTGAATATACCTTCGAGAGTTCCAGCAGAATGCTATGTATTGTAGCTGCGCGGACGTGGAGTTGGTATCCTTCTTTCAACGTAATCGCGAGTTCCCGGACGACGTCACCTAGGTAAATAATGTCAAGGTCAAGAACCATTTTCGAAAGAGTTGATCGAGCAAGATCTCGTGAATCAGACTCCTTGCTCTTCAAAGCGTCGCATACTATGGCCAAAAATCGCGGAAGATTACGTTTTAGCACTCGCGCAGGAAGTTTTTTACATAGTTTGAGTAAGGCGAGAATGAGGGCGGGCCGGAGAATCTTTGTTTTTGTCCCATTCTTGTCAATCTTCTCCTTTGTAAGGAGAGCCTCCACCTTCGGCATTATTCTCGTGCTCAGTGCACGCCACACCGCGCTACCTGTACTGTCTTCATTGTCGACATCGAATTCATCGTCGAGGGAGACGGAAAAGTGAAAGCCATCTATAATGGCACAGATCATTCCGATGATATACCGCTCTTGATCTAGATGCCGCTCAAACTGTGTCAATGCAGTCCATAGAGTGCTGCTATATTTGCTCCAAGAGAGTAAGCGTGAAATGGACGCAACTGTTGCTATAGCCTCAAGCGCAAACGACTCTTCCAACTTTGTTTTACTCTCATAAATGGGATGCATTGCAAGGGGGAGAAGGATGTTGGACAGAGTATGATGTCGGAATCCTAAATTATCCTCTTCATCTTCTCCCAGTGACTTGCGAAGACGCTGAAAAGCTCTGCATCGACGATGGATTTGCACATGAGTAATATTTCGGAAAAAGTCGAGGTCAGGCTCATCCTGGCGAATCAGGATGCAAAGGTCCCCATAGTGATTGGGAGACTTCGAATGCTTACAGGCAAACGCAATATCCGAGAGTAATAGAATAAAAAATCGTCGTACCGATACATTTCGAGCAGCCAATCCTTCTTTTGAATAACGAAGTATAGTTCCTTCCAAAAGCCGTCTCCACTTCTCTGTATGAGACGAATCCCCCATAGATGGATTTCCTAAATCCGCCTTGCGCGCCGAAATCGCAACTAGCCCTTTCAGGCACTTGAAGGCAGAACGAGCAACAATACCGTCGTCTGAGAAAAAATAGTGAAAGCACGTGTTTACCAATGGGATCAGTATCATAGGTTCGCTTCCATCCTGGCATATATCTAGCCATGAAAAAGGGCTCCCACGCTCGTCCAGTTGTGTCATAGCCGAAACAATACTTTCCTGATCGATTTCGTCAACGCGTCTGGTGTTCACCGCACATAATCGAACGAGAACTGTACATGCTTTCTTGGCCTTGTCATATCTCTGGCAAGAGAGAGTTTCAAGAAAGTTTGCTAGTGAGAAGCGAGATTCTTTGGAGGAAATGCCTGGTCGCGATTTGTAGGGCCCGAAACTACCCCCAACGGATGTATAGTAGGAAGCGGATGCTTCCAAGGACAGCTGCGACACCATTCTTTTCATGATTTTGATCACCTTTAGCCTCTCAATGTCGTTGCACGCTCTGCTAACATCCAAAAACGGAAGAAGCAACGAGCACAGCTGCTCCGCCAAATTTCCTCTCACTGTGCCCATTCCGAAAGTTGTAGTGTCTATGAGCTCGCTCACTTCGCAAAGAATGTCGAGCTCACTTCGCCACGTTTGAACCATGATGTTGCCAAACGACCGGAATCTCGATTCAAAACGCTCCAAAAGTGTCGCGATGTTCTCTGATATGAGCATTTTACCTTCAATGTTTTCGCTATTCATGAGGTTTCGGATAATTCGTAACGTCGTTTCAACAACCGGAACATTGGACATTGGACGCAAACAATAAATTGCAGATCGAAAAACTTCTCCTCTCGATTGAAACAAATTTACCAGCAGTGGATCGCTCGAAATGGACTCTAATAGCAGAAGAAGAGAAGGAGGTTTCAAGCTACTGGATGCCATTTCGGGCAAAAGAGCAAGTGCATTCTTGATTGCTTCCCACAAGCAATCGGCGTGTTCTGAGAAATCAACGACGCCCGAGAACTGTACAAATAATTCGCTCAATCTTCGGTGACACAATGAGCGAATGGTACTTGCGCGCCCTCCATCTCTGTCAGAGAGAGCCACAATGTCGGCGTTATCTATCTTTGTTCCTGTCGTTGGGGGCTGTACTTGATACACTTTGCTCAAAATTAGAATGATTGACGTACAAGCAGGAACATAGAAAGCAATTCGGTGCCCGAGGTAAGAAATGATTGGTTCTAGCATGTTGAGAAAGCCCTGGTGGACTGTAGAAGGCATTGAAGAGCACGAATCCACGGTGACCGATTTAAGTTGTTCAACGAATAATGCAGATTTCACCGATTGCATCTCATTCCCTTCGATCGGGTCAATCTCAAATTGGCGAGGAATATAATTCCTCAATATCAGCCACATAAAAGGATGCAGGTCACTGTCATCAGAGCAAATATTGGACAAAAATGATAAGACAGCGACACGCCGTGTTGCTGGAGTATCCTTCGACGATCTCGTTCCAGACTGAGACAAAAGTCTTCCGATAAGAACCCTCGATAGCAAACAAATCAGATCAAATCTGTGTTCCCTAGCTACTGCACCACTCTCAAAGAGTGTCTGAAAATGTAAGAGGGCTTCCCGTAAACCTCCTTTGGAAAGTGTCGCCTTCAGAGCTTCATCGTAAGGTACCAAACATTCAATTTTGTACCTAAGAATACAGGACAAAGCCAGTTTTGACACACATGCGTCCTCATTCCCCACAAAAGAAGTAAACAAGCGAAACAAAAGCTTGTGCTTGTATAGCTGCTGAGGACCATTGACAGTTGAAAACGCTGTAAGAACCGAAACCAGACGCTCCTCTAAGGCTCTCCGGTCCCATTGTCCGCTGTCGTAGATCCTGTTTGACAAAGGCTTCGTGAGGATCAATGCAAACTTCCACCGATAATCCGGTACTAGCGACTTACGTCAGAGGGCTGTTCTCAGCATGCTCGTGCAATCGAAGAGCCCAGGCATCATGGGCTCCTTTGTGAACTTTAAAGTATTGGAAATGGAAAAAATCTAAAACGAGCGGAACCATTACTCGCGAATGCCTCATCATGAGCTGTGGGGCGGCTGCTACAACAGCCCACACGTTTCGGAGCACAGCGGACTGGTCAGTACTTTGATGCCGCGAAACTTGACCTTGTTCTTTTGCGAAAGCTGCTTCACCTCCGAATAGTGAAACACTCATTCCGTTCGAGGCTTCCCATTGAAGACACCTCTTTAAGTACATTTCTGAATCGATCAAGGGGTATGATGTGTCGACAGTTTGCTGAGTATCGGAAGCAACTTTAAAAACAGGGCTGTTCATGAGATCAGCAAGTTTGCTGTGAAGTGGCGGCCACACGCAATCTTCATGGCCCAAAGTCAGCGCCGCCAACGCTGTAATGGATCCGTTCCAGATGGGCGCGAACTTAATATTAAACATTCCAACGAGATGTGATGCTGCTGCTAGTGCATACATAGCTGGCATCTTTCCAGTTCTCCCAAGTACCGCCACCCTTGAGATCAGTGATAAAATGTATCGTTCATTTGACATGTCCATCTGTGTTGATTCAATTTCCTTTAGAATATTGATGATGTCGCACGGTCCAGTAGGTCCTTTCACCGACATCTTTTCATGCATTTTTGCAAAAGTCACAGGTGGCTCTTCATCTAATTCGTCCCCGAAATCTAAGTCAGAGTGATTTATAACGAATGGTCTCTTGGGAAAGGATGAAAGTATCTGGAGTGCGTGTATTCGGCGAAAGTGACAGCTATCTTGTAGACTCGGAACCAGGCATTCGAATAGTGGGTTTATGTTCCAGGAGAGAGGAAGCCCAACCTGTTGTAAGGCGCTAGTAAAGGAGGCAACTCCCTTCAATGCCCACAGGGAGTCTTTTTGAAGCAAGAGATAGCGTTCAGAAACATTAACGATGCTCGCCAGCACTTGCTCGACATCCGACTGCTCCGCTATACCAAGCGAGGCAGTCGAAAACTTAGACAAGGATTCAAGAACAATGGAAAAAAGAATTCCAGCAGAGTCCTGGTCAGTATGCCCGCCTGAAAGCAATCCAGCACTGTCCACGTGATTTAGAACACCTACAAGTGATTTAACAATCTTCTTGTAAAGGAAAGTAAACTTCTTCCGTCCATTGCCCCCGCCACCTACCATTCCGAGGAAAGCTACGCACTTAGCGGAAACAACTACGTCAGCCCAGCAGTTGGAATTGTCAATCATAGACAACCTGGAAAGGCAAAGACCTAGCAACGTAGAACGCTCTACCTCAGACAGAATACAATGAACCGCATTGTCAAGAAATAAGATTTCATCGCTTTCATCGACAAAGGTCTCAGTTGAACCATTCGAAACTGTTCTCACTGTTGCAACGGCGTGGACTAGGAATAAAGCCAAGCGCACATCACTGGCGGCTACTGAAGCCGCAGAAGATAAAAAGGCAGATCCGATCCACTTCATCGAAACGTCGATAGGGAGAAAGGACATCAACTTTTCAACGAGAACAGATGCAGGAGTTCGCGTAATCGACAATTCACAATTGCTAACTGTGTGGCCACTCCCCGCAGAATCCGCTGATGAGATGGACAAAACAATCGATAGTTTCTGGCTCATTTCCTCTGCAAAGTTTTCGTAGTCAGGAAAAGCTCTCCAAGCGGCACTCAGCAATTCAAGCACTGCTTCACGGGACGTGTCCGACAGCATAGAATAAGTGGTAGCTCTCATCGCGAAATCCAATAACTTTGTAAGCTTCCGCTCCGCACTAGGACTCTCTCTTACTACAATCCCGTCTCGATGCTGAACGACTTTCCGGACAAGCTCGATAGTATGCCTGATGGAATGAACATTGTCGTTCGAGAAGGCATGAGACAGAAGCGTTTGCTCGGATACAGCAACAACATCATCTAATAGAGATACCACGTCCGCTCCCCGAAGATGGTACAAAAGGCGCTCGACAAGGCTGGACGCAACACCAAAAATTAGTTCGTGTGCCTTTGCCGAGCACTTCTTGACAATCAACGCTTCCAGTACACACTTGATAACAAAGACTCCTTTCGAATGGATTCGACCCGGCACACCCCGGGCAATTTCGAAGCAAAGTGAAGCAATGCCATCCACCGCGTCGGATCGCAGCTTTTGGGCAGCGAGTGTAGTAGCACTGTCAGCAGAGGCCTGCAATGCTCGTAGAACCCGTCGGATGTGACGCTTCTGACCTTTGTTGGATGAAATTTGGCGTATCATGGGTGCGAACGACTGCGCAGCCAATTTCCGTATCAATTCTCGACGGTGAGCTAAAGTCAATCCATAATACTGCCGCATATCTTCCAAACAAGGTTCTTGGTCTTTGCCTACGATAGTACTGAGAAGCCGCTCTGCGTCGTATCTAAAGATATAGGAAAGCGTACGGAATGCCGCTTCCACTATCGTCACGTCCAGTGGAATTGGCTGTTTGCCAGTATCTGCTTCAGGGGATGGACGGTTCAACAAGTCTGAAAGAATGCGGTGGACAATCTGAGGCAGAAACTCGTGAATTTCGTGCCGCACGTCTCGAGCTAAGACCGCGAGAAGGTGCATAACGTCGGTTGTTCCGTGATTTACCCGGTACGGAATTTTTTCCTTGCCTACAGAAACGGGAGATTTTTCCTCCGGCGCCGATTCGGGAGAAAGCAGATAGGCCAAAAGAATGTCAACAATCATTGCTTTGTGATACAATACTTCGGGCAAGGATCGAACTAAAGGCCAGAGCTCCCGATGAAGCTTGCCGAATATTTCAGACGCATTTCGATCAAGCGAAACGTCGAGCTCGATAGCCAGTACGGATTCCGCGGTGCCGATGTCGGGATGGTCCGACTCATCGTCCAGGAAGGACTGTGAGTTGGTCGAGGAAGAAGGAACCACAGTTGCAATAGATTTGTAAGTTGAATTTTTCCGCCGGTTGTTGATAGCCGCGTCGCTATGATGCACGCGTTCTTCTCGCGAGGCTGCACTCGTCACACCGATTCGTCGCTTATAGCTCCGGTAGACGTCTGCAGTAGCTGTCTTGGCACGTTTGCGAGACGAAGCGTACTTTAGCCTGTTCTTGCTTCGTTTGTCTGTTTGTAATGTCTTTACGTGCTGCTGAGATTCCATTGCGAATGACCTGATCGATCTTCAAAAGAGATCCTCAACAGACTGATCTGTAGGCGAGAATACTTTCAATACTTCCACGATATTGGTTCGTACTCGTTTCTGTTTTTCCACTGGTATCACTTATTTGGGAGAATTGATTGCGAAAACATGGCGTGGTCGGGATTGTTTTCGTGGTGGTGGGTGGGCTCTGTCTCAAAATACGACCGAGTTTGGTCACGTATGTAGCAGAAGGTCAGACCAGACAGAGTTGACAGTGAGACAAGGCAGCGCACAGTCAAAAGGACAGGAAACGAATCCCGTAATGAATTTGCTCACTCACACAAACATCCACTCAAGTTCAACTTCCGAATTTTTTGTCGCAAGGAACATGAATGCGAATGAGCTCTCAAAACGATTTTACAAGACCACTTTTCAATCACAACGATTTCAAGAGGCCATTTTTCAATTGCAATACTCTGTTCCTTGTAAATCCATATCCTGTTTATTATTCTTGCGCTTTGTTCGTGGCGACATGATCTGTCGATACATTTATGCGACTGCATTGCTGTTTTTTAATACTTCCTCAGTGACCGCTTTTAGCAACGCCCTCTTCCAGGAAACGCCGTCTCAGCAAATTACTGCGCCGTCAAAGACGGACGGAGTCGACATTGAGCTGCCTGACTTCGATGAGCTGTTTGAACGCATTCGGAAAATCTCGCCTTTGGCGAACTGTGTCATTCATCAGCAACAACAGGGAGACAGCAATCCTCGGAGAGGTTTTGCTGCGGCAGAGTCATGTATGTTATCCGATGTCACAACCGCAATCAAAGAACATTTGCGGCCACCCTCTTTCTTACCCGGTCACCTTGTCTTTATTTTCAGGTACTGAAAAGCTGAGATGGAAAACGATCGAGGAACGAAAGGATAGACTGGTACACCAAATCCAAAAAATTGATAATTTTCAGGGCTTACCTGCCCCACTGGTCAGGTTCCGTTCTTCGCTCAGTGGTCCGTGCGTAGGAGAATGCTTCGCCAACTTCATTATGGATATAGATGAACGGAAGAAGTGGGACTCACAAATTGAGCAAGTCTATGAAGCTTACCCTATTCATGATTTGGACGCCGCAAATATAGCCATGGGTTTTGGCAGGTATGGAGATTGTAGTCGGCTTGGAATAGGATACTGCCAAACGAAGGCCAATCTCGGTATTTCGCCTCGGGAACAGCTCATTCTCTGCGGAATCCAGAACTTTTCTGACGGTTCATGTATTGTATGGGGAACGGAAATGGAAGAATGGCATAACCACTTGTTTCCTCCCGGTGAACGGCATACTCGAGCGAAATCACATATCTTCTCGACGACTCTAACCCCAACAAGCGAGAATTCGTTCGATGTAGAGTACGCATTGCAGTTGGAAGTAGGAGGCAAGCTTCCAACTTGGTGTACTACTCCCATCCTTGTAGATACGATAAAAAAGATGTTTATTCATGCCCAAGGATTCTTCGGTGGAGAACACGGGAATTTGGAAGCTTATTTATCCGAACAAAAACGTCACAACTGTTTCCCTGTGGATCGGCAGAGTCTCCTTATGACTCCATGAATCCTCATTGACAATGCATAACCCCATGACTTCTCACTTTTACTATTTCTGTTAAGATCTTCTTGATCATGCACCACCAGCTTTCGACGAGGCATACCAGCATTTTTGTGCCACAATCTCTCAGAATCTGACTATACAAGCAATTACTATATTAAACTTACTGTTCTCGAAGTGTCTCCTTGAGGAGGCAGAAATAGATTTCAAAACTAACAAATAGTATGTATAGTCTTATGGGCGCTGACATGTCGAATAGGCTCTGAAAACGTTACCTCTAAAAAGTCAATTCTGGGTGCAAACAGCTGCGTCGATGACAACCCCAAACGGGAATCACTTGTCGGGAACGTTCCTACTCACAGACAATGGTACATTTGTGTAAACTATAATTTAATATTGACATTGAAAGTGTTTTTTTACTATAGACTCATACATTATTCTCAGTCTCCCCGAAAGTCGGTATCCTCTAGAGCAGTTCTCACATAAGCTCATGTCAAAACTAGTACAATAGCTCCAAATCCAAATCAATGCCGGCTTTTGAATATAGGAAAA
>Ga0163101_100219_pt1 | contig 13472 bp, 6 predicted proteins | sample TAMARWmetagpilot_2_FD_111548 | JGI IMG/M metagenome (GOLD analysis project Ga0163101, IMG submission 111548) | Phycosphere-associated microbial communities from TAMU algal ponds, Corpus Christi, Texas, USA - TAMU ARW1 11/11 metagenome pilot | ecosystem: Engineered > Artificial ecosystem >...
CTTCCTCACAGTAACTGGTATTGAGAACCCACTAGTACTGCTTCAGGGTTTGTCAATAAGTTTTCTTGGCCTCCCTACCTCCTCGGAATCACTGGTGTCGAGAACCCCTTGGAGTCTTCAGGGTTTGTCGACAAATTGTTTCGTGACTACGGGTTGCCAAATTCCATAATATTTCAAACAGTTTTTCTTATTTTGTGTCTAGCTTGACAGGTCGCCCCAAGATACTGCATCTTTATCTCGACGAAGCCTTCTTCTCTTCTGAGCTCTGCTGAACTTTCCATCTAAAACATCCGCGAAGACACTGCCAAAGCCAGCACTCGCCATCAATGGGAGAATAACGTCATAGTCGCGGGTTACTTCAAAGAGAAGCAAGCAAGCTGTCAAAGGTGCTCGAAAGAGAGCAGCAAGTACAGATCCCGCTCCTACCATGGCATAGGCCGGGACGTCGGCAAGTAAAGGTCCTGAAGCAGCACTCAGGCCAAGGCCACAATAGAGAATGCTCGAAACAATGTTGTGAAATGCAGCGCCAGTTACTGCTCCCAAAAATAGCGACGGAGCAAAAGTGCCGCCGACTAGTCCAGAGCCAGCGGAAATTGCTGTAATAGATATCTTTGCTGCCAGGAGGGAAAGAAGTAGGGGTGTTGGCAAAGAGTTGTTGGCTAGAAGTGGGTTCAAGCAATCATATCCAAAAAAAAGGATTTGCGGGAACTTGATTCCAACGAGCCCACAAAGAATGCCACCAATGACGGGCTTGAACGCAGGTGACAGGCTACGCACTCCCATTCGAAAGCGATCGCTTCCATAATCCCCGACAAACACAGCTTGGCTGAGGTTGGCAGCTCGGCTAAAAGCAAAGGAAACGGTTCCGGATACGAGCCCGAGAACCATGTACAACGGTAATTCAATCAGAGGCTTTTTGAGAGAGTAAGAACCGCCTAGGGCTAGTACGAGATGGTCTCCGAGTAGAGTTCTTGCGCATAAAGCTGACATGACCGAAGCGATTAGAACGGGAGCAATGGTCGCCGTGTTCAGAGAACTCAGCCCGGCGGAGGCATCTTTGTCTGCGTTTTCCTCACCATCAATTGAAGAAAACATTCGGTGCATAATTTCCAGCGCAAAGAAAGTACCCGCGATCGGTGCGTTAAAGCCTGCCGAAACGCCAGCAGCTGCTCCGCAAGACAAGAGCATACGGTTCCATAGGCGCTGGCGCTCTGCTGTGCGTCGGCTAATATCCATACAGCTGCGCGCCACATCCATTCCAATTTCGACACACGGCCCTTCAGGCCCAAGACTACACCCTGTTCCTAAAGTGACAGTGGCCGCAGCAGACTTTCGCAGAAAGCGAAATTGAGTCTGTACACGATCTCGCAACTTCTGGACGGTACCTTGGGATTCTTTATCTACTTCAATAACCGTTCCGCGAAGACCAGGAGGGAAATCCCCGAGAAGCATCAAGACTCCGACAGCTGCACCACCCATAGCCGGCACAGTGACCATCAAGACTGGGTTTGTTTGAAACAAAATTTGACGGTAACACAGGCTCTTCACGGCATTGATTGAAAGCTTGAACAGTGCGACAGAAAATCCCGTGAAAATCCCTACAATTCCAGCTTGAAATAAATCGTACGCAGTAGGTCGAAATTTTAGCGAAGTCCCCACGTGCATGGGTTTTGCCAGAACCTCCTGAATACCTTCCGCGTACTTTAGACGGTCGCTTATTTGCTTTTCAGGCAAGTTAGGTTCTTGCCGGCCCAATATATCTGAATAGTACTTTTCCGTAGAATCCTTTGAGTGCACGTCACGCGCTGTCCGACGAAGATGACTACGACGATGCTCGTTCAACAAGCCAATACCCATAGGACGATGCCGGACTGTTGTTGGGGGCAGGCTAGATACAGAGCAAATTAGCTCCATAAAGAAGAAACAAGAATGCCAAATGACCATCACAAAAGGACGAAAGTACATGTGCACTTGCTGCGATTCGCTGCTTCGTTTGCTTTCTCGTAAAAGTCTCTCTCTTCGGTCAGGAGCGAAAGTGAACTGCTAGTGAACATGAAAAAATGGTGCTAACTGTGAGCGAAATGTCAAAACGCCACTGATTGCTAAGTCTCTGAATTCTACACATATGATTAGATGAAACTTGTCCTACTGATAAGATGCCTTTATATCTGGTATCGATGCTCAAGGGCAATACATGATTGTATATACAGTACAATCATAAGTCGAGACGCGGAAAGTTATCCTCTTCCCTTTCCTCATGATTCTTTACGAGTTACTAAGCATCTCTCTAACTGTAAGTCTGTTATCAATAAAATTGCGGCATTACGAAATGCGACTGACTGCAAAATGCAAATTGCCACAAAATAGTAAAACAAAGAGAAAACTGAAGTCGGATGACTCTGAGAAAGAATGACTTTTGCCGTCGCGCCTATGGCTGAAAAGTGCGGTGAACCCAAGGTAGCAATACAATGTATAGGTATTGTTGTTGTTCACCAGAACATCCTGGACCTGCTTGCCAGATTGCTCATTGTACCAAATGAATTCTATACGGAAAAGTTACAACATCCTCCGACAGTGCATGCGTTTGTCTGATCATCAGAGTTAAGAGTTCCGTCGTGTTTATGAAATACCCGTCTATTATGGATAATTGTTAGAATGGGTGTTATTGCTCATACGACACAAGAAGTGAACAATGAAATTATACTATCCGTGTCGAGACTTTACGAGTTGTTAAAGAAGGATGAGCTGATCATATCAATCAAATGGTCTACGACTACTGCAGGTAGGCAGAAAAATACCCATCTTAAATTCAAGTCTATGTTGATTTCTATTTCCTTCTTGCATCAAATACAATCGCAAATGAGAAACGACGAGATCGTGATCCTTGCCAAAAGAATCAGATTCTCGTCCCTGAAAGAAGAGAATTATGGGAAAAGAGCATCCGTGCCAAAAAGAATCTTGCGCCGCTCCAACAAAGGCAAGTCTTGGATCAGGCTGTTCTTACGGAGATGAGATAATGCGGTTAAAAAATCGGAACCTTCCGCTGACTGCTGTAACATGCCTAAACCTGTAGTCGACGTAGCAGTCTGCTCCAAAGAAAGAAAAATATTGCTAAGTGATGTCGCCGAGCGAAGCGAATCATCAACGAGATATTCCCAGCTCACGACATCCGTATCATACATTTCGACATCTAAGTCTTCATTGGCAGGCATTTCCGTAGAGATTGTGGACAAGATTGCAAGTCGGCGCACCATCGCTGCCAAGTAGACATAGGCATTTTGCCGTAACTGCTCAGCAACGTCCTCGGCCGCATCCTCAATGACTCGTTGGGGTGTATCACACGGATGGCGGCGACAAGAAAACCACAGCGATCCGTAATTTGGATCCGCGTTCGAACATGCTTGGCGTAAATCGTCCAAGTCGATGGCAGATCGCATGCTATCTGAAGTCAGCTCCTGGCGTACTGTCGAGACTATGTTCTTGTGGATTAGATCGGAAAACGGCACCTCGTTTTCGTTTGTTTCTTGCGAAATGAAAACAGCCAACGAAATATCTGCGATATATTTGGAAAGACAGTTTGTCTTTGCATCTTGTGCTTCCAAGGGTAGAAAAGTTGACTTGGTTTTCTTCCAAATGTACGTCGCAATTGGTTCGAGCCACTGATGAAGGAGCTCAAGACGAAGAGCTTCTATGAAGCTGTCTCCGTACTGCGGAGTGAATTTCGTGGCGAAGAAAAGATGTCGGCGTGCGCGAGAAACATCGAAAGTATCTGAAAATGGATTTAAATGAATCCTGGCACCTTCGCACCACACCTCTCCGCTTTTTGGGACAGCATTGAGAGCGCGTTGGAGGGCGAAGATCTGTGCTTGATCGCCTCCACGAATCTGACATAACTGTATCAAGGTAGCCCACAGACGACCTGTGCCCTGATGTATCTCGAGAGCAACTGTAACAATCTCGAGTGCACGTCTTAGATTCATGGTGCGAATCTCAAGCAGAACACTTTCGAGCCACACTTTCCAATCGTTGCAATAGAGTACACGACCCTTGCATAGAACGGAGCGAGCGAGGTGGGTGCATCCGATGAATTCTTCTAAACGTGCGCACTCCAGTAGGCTGGCTGATCGCCCTTTATCCGGTACAACGTGATGAGCCCGAAGAAAGAGCTTCCGAGCTACCTTAATATTCCCTATACCCAATTCCATTCTCCCGCTTGCTAGCCATACTTTCCAACGCAGATTGCTCGGGCACGTCAGGACGGTCAAAGCAAACCTGTGGCGGGCGATGTCGAAGGCAGAATTTAAAGGGGTTGTCTTTCCACTCTGTTCAAGAGCAGCTCGTTCAAGCATTTGTGCCGCTTCCAGATGAACCTTCCATACAAGCTCCTTACTGATGTTGAGGGTAGCACGATTTATCATCACAAACGCCTCGGGAAGATAAAAGTCAAGCTTTGACAGGTCGATTTCTTCGCATAGTCTAAAAGCACCAAACCATAACGGCCCATATCGTGGTATCTCGTTCAATCCTCGTTGCACAATCTGTAAGGCATCGGTCGGGCGGCCAAGATCCCTTTCGAGTTTATACGCTTCGAGATAGAGAGGACCATACCATGGAACATGATGCATTAAGTACTTGAGGACACGCCGTGCCATGAACGCGTTTCCCGCGCGAGATTCGAGAAGCGCTCCTTCTAGGACGGTTCTCCAAACTTTGTCGATACCGACGTGCTTAAGGCGGGCAAGAAGCTCTCGAGCTCCATTAACATTGCCCATCTTTTCTTGATGTTTTACTGCTCTGGTCAAAAGATTCTCGCTATACTCGCAATACTCAAGACCGGCATGCAAAATATTTGTAACCCGATTCATGTGCCCGCATTCTTCCTCTAGCTTGCTATATTCTAACCACCCTTGACTTGCATAAGGTTGCTGTTGGCAAACACGCTGATAAAGCGACCTGGCCTCGACGAAACGGTTAGAACGCTTTGCCAAATCAGCGAGTTCGAGATACACTCGCCAGTGGACGGACACTGGAAGTGACCCGTTGTCTAGAGCATCCAGAGCAAATTCTTCAGCTTTCTGAAACGAAAAGCGCTCCTCACTTCGAAAGCACCGATAAAATTCCTTGAAAGCAATTCGCGTTGCCGCGTTTTCTACGAGCTCAGCTCGTTTCCTTTCCCCTGGGTCTTCAGTTGTTTCTTGATTGTGTGTCGCCGAACCAGGTCTACTGTCTTCTTCTTTACCTTTATTTTGTGGTGCATTTAATGGTTTTTCCTTTAACTTCTTCTTACCCCGTTTTCCGCGTTTTGATTCTTTCTTGGACACTTGATGATCTCTGGGACCTTGGTCGGAACTAGCTGTTGCTGTAGACGGGGGCCGCACAGAAGCTACGTATACCGAATGAGTCGTCTCGGTCTGGCTGGCTTGTGGTGTGCCTCCATATATTCCGGTGTCAGGGTTCTGCCAAAGTGCAAGATGCGGTGAAGGAGTCATTGCTGACCGTGCGTCAAACGTTGGTGACGGTATTCCGTATCCAAACTTCGATGAAAAGCCGTAGCTCGCATTCGAATGCCAGCCACCTTGCTCTGCAGGGGTAAGATCGTAGGCCATCATCGGGAGATGCTGCTGGAGATTTGAGGATGCTTGCGGTGGGGCAGCGCATTGTGGCTGCAATTGCTGCGATCTCGACTGATGCTGCCACGAGGAAGTCGAAAGAGGAGGAGAAGGGCTCATATTGGATGTAGGAACAAACTCTCTGGCAGTGGCTTGCATCTCTGACTGTTGAGATTGATATTGAGTCGACATCTGTACTGGGTATTGCCCACTGGGGGGTAATCCTACTACAGGACTCGTCGCAGAGAAACGGTTAGGAAGAAAGTAGTTGTCTTGAGAAGCACGATCAGGATACCTGAAAGATCCATAAGATTCAAACGACTGTGCTGGAAGCGCAAATCCCCCCATTGCCGGTGCACTAAATGGCATAGGCTGAGAAGAGGGAAGATCTCGACATCCTGATACAACGGAAGGTCCAAAAGTCATTTCATCCGATACTGCCGAAGAAGCTACTGGTCTCATAAAAGAACTAACTTGGTCTTTCGGAGGGGGGGCAAAGGCACCTCCGAAGTTCAACAACTGCGGTGACGCTCGTTCATCACGTCCTTTCCCAAACTCGAAGAACTCATTGCCATTGCGTCGAGGTTTCGGCTGTTGGGCGTGCCGCAAAAAGTTCCCAGGAATACCTGGATTTTGTTGCGTTAAATATTTTGAATTCCCTTGGCTCGTATTGCCCGATCGTCGTCTAGATTTCCCATCCTTTATCAACGTACTCGGTCGTGGGATGCCTGACCTAGTTGTGCGCCGCGATTGCGAATCAAAGACATAAGATCCCGTCCAGTCAGCCGACCTATATTCCGAAAGGTCACCCTCCGGGGGGCCCTTGAACGCACTTGGAATTTCTGCAGCGTATTCGTCATCGTCTTCATCTTCATGCAACAAATTCCCAATGTCCTCTGTCAATCGCAGCAAGTTAGGCGAAAAAGCACCGTGACGTCCATCGTTAGAGGGGGTGCTTTTCGGTACCCATGTCGAAGTGGAGGCAAATAGTCCCCGCGCTTCGAGAACACGGTTATCAATTAAAGCGCTTCCACTTTCACTACTGGCTGTGACTACTGGCAATGCGGGTGCCAATGGGGGTCGACTGGGCTGTTCGTAGTCACGGGACCGCGTGGGTGACGGTGTCACGGAATCGCCGTACGATGCAGCCTCCCAAATCGAGCTGTTGTTGAGGGTGCTATGATTGTGTGGCAATGCGCTTTCTCTTTCTGACGGGACTGCAGCTATCCTCGCTGGAGTGGATAGGTTCAGCCCGTATACGTACTCCATAGAGCCAGCACCAGACGTTTCGTCCAATACAGGATTCGAGGTCCTCGAAGAGGCACGCTCCTCCAAGACGCCATTCGGAGGCGCTTGCTGGTGCCGTTGCAGTCCTAGTTCTTCTTGTCCTCCAATAGCAGAGCGGTGCATGGCTGCTGCACCGGGTGTGCGCCGCATTGACGTAGTTTCATTTACTGTCAATGCAGCGTTGTACGTGGTAGCACCAGGTGTTCTCCGCACATTGTCTTGAAGGGAAGGAGAGAGACTCGCCCGTCCCAGCGAAAGCAACTCAGCTTCTTCATCGATATCCTCTTCATCAACCAGTGTCGGCGTGGTGGTATCAAACTGCTTCCGGCGATCGCGAGGTATGCTGGTCCGGGACGAGGGACGACTACTAAGTGATCGAGAGGGCTCTTCGCTGTCAAAGCTGTGTGATTCCCAAGACCCTGTACGGAGGGGGGAAGGCGACAGAAACCGCCGCTGCTCTTCCGACAAGCTGCCTTCCGATTGTCCTCGAAAATCCATTGTATGTGGTGTAGATGATGCTGCTGCCGGAGCGAAGCGTCGTGTAGGACTCGGACGCAGCGGTGCGAGTGCGTCGAGAGAATCGTCTACACTATCTTCGGCATCAGAGAAGCTACTGCGATTTCGCGAAGCTGTCCTGCGCGAGAAATCGGAGCGATCCGAAGAGCCTCGCATCTTTGGAACGATAGGGGGATGGTCCCCTTTCTCTTACTTTCGGTCCTGTGTGCTATCCTTGTTCTTCTGTATGCGCTCCTACTCCGAGCTAGAAGCAGTTTGTAGCAGAAGAAACTCCACACCACCGAAAATCGCGAAACACGAAGGGAAAGTGTCGATAAAATGGGGTACACAGTGTTTCGTATTTACCCTTGACGGTAGTGAATCCTGCTCTCTGGTGGTGTGAACTGCCAGCCAGCAGAATCCGCCAGTGCGTGTGTGTCGGTCGTCCTCGTGGATGGGTTGCAGTGTTGGAGGGCTACGGAGGCGCGGTGGAGCGAACGACGAAGCGGAGCTCTGCAATTACCAGTCCTCTATTTGCTTGCTGCCAGCCGGCTACCGCGAGAACGCGACAAAAGAAGGTTCCCGAGACGTGTCGTGTCGGAGGCAGTCCGAGAGAGCTCACAGGCAATCCTAGCCACAAGCGCGTCGGCTAGAAAACAAAAGTCGATACGTTTACAGTTAATTGTAATTGGTTCCTATTAAAACAATTGCACGCGAGCAAGGCCATCCCGCAGGCATGGCCAAAATTTCCATTTGAAGTGGCTACCGGTTAGTCACAATGAAATTTTGGAGCATAAGTGTAGAAGTCTACTTTCACCGGGTACCTGAACATTTCGTTCGACGGAGTCTTTGGAATCCGGGTTGTCCCACATGGTTTCGGGTGTGAAGATCAGACGGATCTCGATGCCCTCCACCAAACCTTCCCCAATTTGTTCATCGGCAACGAATAGAAAAATTATCGCCAGTTGGATTCGTTCGTCTACCCATCGTCTCATCACTCCGATTCACTACGCTGTGTGCGAATGCAAATCGACCATGACGATTCTGGATCCTTCCGAGACATTTGCGTCGCTGGCCGAATCCGTCGGTCTGGATGTCCGTCTCCGCAAAGCCGTCTCCCGTTTGGGCCACGTACGACCAACTCTGGTCCAGTCCAAATGCCTCCCCTTGGCGCTGTCGTCCGGTAGGGATTTGCTGGTCCGGGCCCGCACAGGCAGTGGCAAAACGCTTGCGTATTCACTCCCTCTCTTGCAGAAAATATTGCAAAGATCCAAATCTGGTGTTGGTGCAGTTGTCTTGGTACCGACTCGTGAGTTGTGTACACAAGTCCACCAGGTCTTGCAGGGATTGTCGTACTATTGCAACGACATTATCTCGATTGCTATTTTATCGGCGGGACGAGGACGCGGGGAAAAAGCCCAAGAAGAGTTGACCAGGCAAGAAGCCATGTTGCGCGATCAGCCTAATGTGTTGGTGGCGACACCTGCCGGGCTCCTGACGCAGATACGCAGTGGGTTGTTGGATTTGAAATCGTCGGTAGAAACCTTGGTCGTGGACGAAGCCGATCTTGTTCTTTCCTTCGGGTACGCCAAAGACATTGCAGAAATCGTCAAATCTTTGCCTCGTATTTGCCAAGGCTTTCTCATGTCAGCGACACTGTCGCCGGAACTGGATTCCCTTAAAAAAATTGTCTTGAATTCACCTGTCGTGCTAAAGCTGGAACAGGATGAGAAGACGAGCACTGGCGTTGGCCACTTGAAGCAATTTTACGTTGCGCTGCCCAAGCGAGACAAAAATTTGGTTGTCTACGTCTTTTTGAAGCTCGGACTATTGAAGGGTAAAGGCCTATTCTTCGTAAACTCGACTGATGCTGGATACCGACTCAAGTTGTTTCTGGAACAGTTCTCCATTCGTTCGGCAGTTTTAAACGCCGAACTACCATTTCGCAGTCGCCTGAATATTATAGAACAGTTCAATGTGGGTAACTTTGATTATTTGATTGCCACCGACGCGAGTACAGATGCTGAGCAAAAGGAAGACTCGGATGATGAGCACGAGGCAAACGTAAAGAAGCTGAAGACTCGTAAGGCGGATTCGCAGTACGGCGTCTCGCGAGGTCTAGACTTTCGAAATGTTTCATTTGTTGTGAATGTAGACTTTCCATTAAACTCTCGTTCATACTCTCACCGTGTTGGTCGCACAGCGCGCGGTGGAGCCAAAGGGGTGGCCTTAAGCTTCGTGGAACTTGAATCAAAGCAACAACACGATACACTTTTGGCTGTACAAGATGACCAGCCATCGACACCACTGGTGGGCGCATCTGGCGACAAGTTACAAGCTGTTGCAAAGGATATGGTTGACGAATCGGGTGCCGCAACACAACAGCCTCAGCCCGTTCCGCTCGATTTTGATCTTCACGAAATCGAAGGCTTCCGGTATCGGTGTGAAGATGTACAACGAGCTGTAACACGAATGGCAGTACGAGAAACACGAGCGGCCGAGCTCAAAGCCGAAATACTGAATTCGGAACGGCTTCAAGCCCATTTTGAGGACAATCCTGCCGATTTGCAACTACTCCGTCATGACAGAGTCGCAACGCACATATCCCGCGTCCAAGATCACTTAAAGCATGTACCTAAATATCTGTTGCCACGAGGTATGCAGGTTGCCAATTTGAATCGTAAACGGAAAAAGAAGCGCACTAAGGGTGGTACCGGTGGGGAACGCCGCTCGGACAATGATCCGTTGCAAAGCTTTGACGGGGACGTTAATTTGGATAGCGTGCAAGGTGAAGAGGGAGAAGATCAGGCGGTTGATTTCTTTGAGGATGACGAAGATAAGGATACCAAGAAGAAGCAAAAGACAGAGGACAAGAAGGTATTCACGAACACAAAAGACGGAACTGGTCGCAGTACAGCTGGTCGCAACTCTTGGAAGGAGAAACACAATAAAGGACAATTTAGCGGCAAGAAAAGAAAGTCAGATCGTAGGTACAAAGAGCCTTTGGGGATCTAGTTACAGGATTTAAATTGGATAGAATCAGAATGCAGTCAGTCACATATTTTGGTTTCATAGCGAACATGTACAGCATAGCTTGTTTCTGTGGCGCTCCGACCTTCGTCGGTTGTTCAAAATATTCAGATTTCGAAATTAACAGGAAACCGGCGAAATGAGCCCTCTAGTAGGTAATTTTGATTGTGAATTTGCAGAAAGGAAATGCGGTCACTTCGTCGGAGTCAGTGTTTTTACTTTCCTGCCTCACCTACTAGCTAGGCCGCAAAATATGCATAGCAAGAAACTTGACTACGGACAAAAGAAGCCAAACGAGGAGAACGCAAAGCCGACTGTTCGAAAAAAGGAGCTAACGTCAAACGTAAAGAATCTCGGTCGCAAGGCGAGAGCCCGGCTAAACGAAGAGAGAAACAAACGGCCAGAAATCGTTCGTTGCGAAGTATCTACTGATCCCAGAGCTCAAAATGTGGGCGAAGCGGCGACGACGCGACTAGAACCTCTAGTCCCAAAGACAAAGAGGAAAGCGACTGGATGTTCATTGGGGCGAAAACAACAGAGTCGCAGTACATCTACCAAATTTGCCACAATTTTGACAAACGTCGACAGCTGGGTTCCTGATACGTCAGCTCTACCGAGATGCTCAAGAGACACAAGGTCAAACGTGGTTTTGCTCCACGGTCTTCCAATTGGGACGACTCCTCAGCAGCTTCTACGATTTTTTTCTGGATTGAACCCTGAAAGAGTATTTCTACTACCAGAGTGCCGTATAAAGTTAAAGGAGCTGGATGCAGACTGTAAGCACAACGGGGGCGACAATATGTTTATCGAACGTAACTCGTTCTTCCTGCGAGTGGGTGTCAAGTTTCACGCGGCTCCAACGGCCGAGCTTGCCGCCCAACGTTCCGGTGAAATCTTATCACTCTCAGAGAAAGATAGAGATGAAGGCAGGCCCGCAGGCGCTGCGATTGCAGTAGTGCAAATCGCCAAGCAAGTTGCTGCTTTTCTGCTTCGGCATATGGCTTTCGATGCACAGCCGGACGTTGCTTTGGAACGGACAATGAAAGACGTCCATGACCGCCTGCCTTCAACGATTCCTGCAATTCTATGGTCGGCTGCTGCACGGAAACTACACTTGATCGATTCTGCCGGTTTCGACAATCGCCTTACTTCGCTTTTGAGGTTGACAACTGGCAATTCTGATAGGGAACATACATCCGAAGTGATGCGATATCGTCGGACGCTCGTGGTAAAACAGAAGGCACTGAGAAGTCGTCTACCGTTTCCATGTGTAGACTGTTTTGATCCTGAATTGAATGTAGACCCGATTATTCGCCTAAGCAGCTCAGCAAACGAATGCTTGATCGACGAACTGAATCAGCTCGACAATATTCTTGCGAGATCAGAACGATGGGTCTTTTTCCAAAAAGCTAGGTTGCAGGTAAATCCGAGTCCACCCGGGGTATAAGAGTGGTCAAAAATTTCGATTCCTTCTTTTTCCGGGCTTGTGTTTGCTTGCTAAGGATCGTCTTGGATGGTAATTTGGGACACGCAGCTGCGTTTGCTGCATTCTTTTTCCATTGTTTTATAGCCTCCGTCTGTTTACTAGTAAATTGAAGACTCATATCATCGCAGCCACATGGGTCAAGCCCGGTAAGAAAAACCAAAACTGATGTCGCCACTTGACTTCCGCAACGTTTGAAATATCCTGGTTTGCCTCCCGCCAAAGGGCCTGATTGAAGAGCTTGCTGAAGAAGCTCAAAAATTGCTTGCCCTCCTGCACGACGTCCTTCCAATTCCAAGTCTGGGTATCGCCGTAGTATCGCTTTCCACTCGATGACGCAGTTTTTTGTTGCTTGCAAAACATTGGTCTGATATGTCAGCGGGTTCGCTAAAGCAGTAGTCGACAAAGAGAATGCGACACGATTGTTTTTAACCCGCTTTAATAGATGCTGTAACTCATGGTGTTCCTCACTTTCCACTTCATCCGAAATTCCTCTTTCCCTTGTATTCGACGTCTCAATTGATTGCCTGTCTAAATTCCCAAACCCGCAATCGACGATAAACGCTTCCTCGCTTTCCACATGTTCTGTATTGTTGTCTATGGAGTCGACCAAAGCCAAGCATGTATTTTCCATGCATGTGGGAGCCTCTAGCTGATCCGGTATCTCCAGCTTCGTATGTTTCCGTCTACGAGCGTTGTATTTTGGCAGTCTCCCGTCCGTTGGTCCTCCACGTCCTCGAAATACACGCCTGTTGTGGTCCATCTCGGTCCGCCGCAATTGCTGCTTTTGTCTCGCCAGCTGGACGCCTGCGCTTCACACTCCGTTTTGGGTTGAAGCCTATCTCGGGCAGAAACTACTTGCCAAGGGGAAAAAGGAAAGTTGCTCGTCAGAAGCGCGCTCTCGCGGCAGTAAGCATCGTCCTGACAGTGATTGACACAGCTGTATTCTTCGACGAATTTTGGTTCACATAAGCAGTCATCAAAAGTCATTCATCATCTGTCCTATGATTGGTCCTAAATGTCAGATGGTGTTCTTAAATCTATCAATACATATTATTTCTTATTACCTTAACGTCTCGTATGTGTCGTCCAGTACCGCCATGACCGAAACTTTTCTCGGCCACGAACCCTTTCGCTCCAATTTCCGCGTTTGTAACCATGCCGATTGATAGTAATACTATGCTTGCGGGAACGCTGCAGACTGATCCTCGCTCGGGCGGTCTTAAACGCAGCAGCGGGGTAAACGTCCATGCAATCGTCGCAGAAAGTGAGTTCGTTGTTGCGTTCGTCGGCTTGCGGACAAATATGTGTCGTTGATGACTCGGATTCTACGTTTGTGTTTCGATCTTTTCTCACTCCATCATTATTGTTTCACGCGTCAGCCTGGGCCGAGGTCCGAGACGATGGAAACACCCAGGTTGATTGGATGATTGCTAGCTACGAAAGTGGGAGTAAGTCGGATATCACGGTCGTTGCCAAAGGTAACGGGGGTGCCTCCGCCTGTGCAGATGCTTTACCCGAACTCGAGCCTGCATTTGGTGGATGCCGTATGAGTAACGGCCGGTTTA
>Ga0163101_100220_pt1 | contig 13363 bp, 13 predicted proteins | sample TAMARWmetagpilot_2_FD_111548 | JGI IMG/M metagenome (GOLD analysis project Ga0163101, IMG submission 111548) | Phycosphere-associated microbial communities from TAMU algal ponds, Corpus Christi, Texas, USA - TAMU ARW1 11/11 metagenome pilot | ecosystem: Engineered > Artificial ecosystem >...
CTTGGTTGACCAACATGCAAATTGATTGTCTCCGTGGATGCGGGACAATGGTCAACGAACTAATTCAATATAGTCCGGATATCGTGTTGACCAGAAATGTACCTACACGTGGATATCAAATCAATATATCTATTCGCGCGTGTATTCGACGGGCACCGGTACTCACAGTCAATTCGACCCGTATCGAGCGATTGCGCGCGAAGAAAACCGCCTTCCCGTTCTTCGGCTGTCGGCGAGGATTCGTGTTCGGGCTCCCCTCGTGGAGGATCTCCTCCATTCGACACGATTCACCACAGTGGCTAAGCTATCGTGTAAGGAGACGTATCTTTTTCGTGTTGTTATTCCGTACATCGATCGATACAGTCTATATTCCAGGTCCATCCATACTTTCGTTGCACAGGACACTTGTGTACGTGTGTGTACACGTGTGTGTTATTATTACAAGGACAGGCATTCCGCTACTAGCCAGTATCAATCTATCATGACGCGTTCGGGAATATCCGTAGCGCTACGCCGTACGGCGAATCTCGCGGGGTGGTGCCTGTTGCTGTGGAGTACCGGTTCCGGTACCGGTCCCACGTTCTCGGCGAATGCGCAGTTCGCCTGTACGTTTGCGGCGGGAGACGAGCCTTCGTGTATTGCGGCGACGGCGGATGCGGGAGCGCACTGCGTCTGGTGTCAGGTGACTAGTTTTGGGTTCTGCGTGACGGAAACGCAAGCGGAAGGCATGGAGCAGAGTCTGCCCGGCGTCGAATGCGAACGGTACCAAGGAGATGACGACGACGCCGCCCCCCAGACGGATGATGACAGTGTGGCGCCAACGACGGACGACAATGTGGTTCCCACGGATGACGCCATTCCGGATGACTTTTGGAAGTGCCTCAAGGCCAAGACGGAAGAAGCCTGCTCCGGTGATTGTGTCTGGTGCGATACCAAGGGAGGATTTGGTCTCTGTATGACCGGACCCGCTGCCGAGAACGCCGAGGAATCGGACTGGTTCACCTGCAAACAAAAGTCGCAGGATGCGCTCGTCCGTCACGACACTACTCCCCTACAAGACCCCTACGACTCCTCCTGTGTCTTGGCGTATCTGGAAGATCCCACCCAAGAAGGATGCACATCCGCCATGGATGAAGACGGAAACGCTTGTGAATGGTGCGACTTGGCTGGTGTCACCAACCTTTGTTTGAACGAAGAACAAGCCGAAGCCGGCGCGCAACTCGGCATTACCTGCGACGCTAGTAGCGCTACCACCACCACCATGTTGCGCAAGCAAGCCGCCCCCGCACGAGACCCCTACGATCCGTCTTGTCTCGTGGCCTTTTTGCAAGATCAGTCCCAGGAAAGTTGCTCCTCGGCTATCGACCAAGATGGTACCCCGTGCGAGTTTTGCAGCTTGTCCGGAGCCTTGGACCTCTGTCTTACGAAGGAACAAGCCGACGCCGGTGCCGCTTTGGGCATTATCTGTACCAAGTACCAGAGTCTCGATGTTGTGGAAGAAGTGGTCGAGGATGACCCCTACGATCCCTCTTGCCTCATGGCTTTTTTGCAGGACGCTTCCAAGGAAAGTTGCACCACGGCCGTCGATCAAGACGGAGCACCGTGCCAATGGTGTGACTTGAGTGGTATTTCCAATCTGTGCCTCACGGCGTCGCAAGGGGATATGGCGCAGCAATTCGGTATTACTTGCGAACCCAACGCCGACCTGGATGCTCCGGATGCCGTTTCGGTAAAAGTCGAAGACGCTGGAGATCCTTACGATCCCTCCTGTGCGTTGGCCTTTTTCCAAGATCAAAGCAAGGAAGCCTGTATTAATGCCATTGACGAAGACGGTAACGCCTGCGAATTCTGTACGCTTCAAAACGCGCTTGCCCTTTGTTTGACCGAAGAGCAGGCTCAAGTTGGTGAAGGTATCGGCATTTCGTGTGAAAAGGAGGAAGCGGATTTACTCGATCAAGAAGACGCTGTGGCAAGCGACTTGTACGATTCGAGCTGTGTCTTGGCTTTTTTGTCGGATCAGTCACGGGAAAGTTGCTACGAGGCCCTCGACCAAGACGGTGCCCCTTGCAAGTTTTGCAGTTTGTCCGGAGTTGTCGACCTCTGCCTGACGAAGGAACAAGCCGCTATGGCCGCCCCTTTGGGAATAACGTGCGACGAGCATAAGCAAGCCATCGAGGTGCAGGAGTCCAGTGGTGCGAGCCGCGTCGGTGAGCTTCGTGTCATCTCCGTCCAGCAAACCTCCGAGGTGCAGGTGCCCAGTGACTTTTGGGAATGCCTCGAAAATTACGAAGAAGATGGCTGCAACCAGGCGGCCTGTACCTGGTGTAGCTCTGAGGTCGGTATGGGCTTTTGCTTGGCGGATCCGGCCGCCCGAGCTTTGGCTGAGTGCAACTTTTTCGATTGCGACTACAGTCATGGCGGCAATGGCAAGGCTGAAAGCCAAGAAAAGAACGACTCGATCATCGCTCCCTACGACACGAATTGCTTGAACGCGGGTATGCAGGCGGGCAATGAAGGTGAGGCGGTGTGTGCCGACACCACCGACCTGGATGGAAATTCGTGCGTCTGGTGTGACGCTGCTGGTGTATTTGGAATTTGTCTCTCGTCGGAACAGGCCTCCCAGGCGGGACAATTCTTGACGTGTGAGGCGAACACACTTTCGGTGGCTGCGGAATAAAGACGCGCAGGTCCTACGGAATTATTTTGCGGTCGTGCATTTAAGATCTAGTACATACATATTCAAACAATCCTGTGAATAAACTCGTATGGCATCCTCCTTGCCGCGGCTCTTTTTTAGCACTGTTTTGTAACGATAGACCTGTCTCCGTGGTGGTATCCCTTGCAGTTAGCTAGCTAGCTTCTTCGGAAACACGTGCTTGAGAGGGCAGCATGTGGGCCTCTAGTCTATACCTCAAACAAAAAACCTTTCATTCACTGTTAGTGAGTGACCCGCCGGGTTCAGCAATTCCACAATGCATATGTCGGTCGGGTTGAGGTAGTTGTTCACAGCTAGGGTCTGTATAGCTTTGTATCCATCACAATATCTCAACGGAAATTGAACCCCCAATATTGGGGCGCAAAAAACGCGGGAAATTTTCTTCTCTATAACGAGCATGCCTTCGATTTATTGAATCAAACACAGATCTACTTTTTTGATGTGATCTACTAAACAGGAAGCAATCGTGATATGCAACGTATGGGTTATGTGATATTCTGCGGCATCCAACATTGATTATTTCTATCTATTTCAAGAAAGGAAATTCCTATTATTTCATGAGTTTGAGTACCGGGAGAATTTTTTTCCTGGATAGCTAGAATCTGAATCTTCATACCTCTTACTAGCTAGGAGTCGTTTCGTTCAGAAAACCCGGATCTGACAATATCGGTCGTAGAAATGAAAATTGTTTCGAAGACTGCCTGGAAATGGACACACACGCGATACGACCGCGACCAACAGGTCCCAGCGTCACATCAGCTTGAACACCGTGTCCTCCATTGTTGTCCCTTTTGCGGAACCTCGTCAGTGCTAGTCTCGCACAATACAGCAGTGACACTTACATCAATCCTCTTTGACAATTGTCTTTCCGATACAATAAAGAAGCATCATGTCGGACGGGGGACGGTTTCCATGGAAGATGCAACGAATTGTTTCGCGCCCCACCGCGAATTACCGCAATCTGCGTAACCCGCTCCCCAATCCACCGGACGGGATGACCTGGCATCACGATACGAAAACCAACGAATGGTCGCTCGTACCAGTCGACAAAGCTTTCAATAACGTGGAGGATCATGCAGATCTCGTAGATTCCTTGCCTGGCGAGACGAGACACTGTACGCAGGAAGCGTCCGAAGCTCCGACGGATGATTGGGAAGTCTTGTCGGATCGTGTATCCAACTCTTCCAACAGCGTCCTCGTACCTCAGTCGTGCGGAAGCGTCCGATCTATTCCTTCTCTGGACAAAGGTGTACCGGGGAACAGTTCGGATCAAACAGAATTGTTGCTGCCGTCCAAAATCCAGCGGATCAATAAAAGCACGATTGATTCTTCCGACAACGCTTTGGGTCCCTCGGGTAAGGGTGTACTGGGAGTGGATTACGTCGAGCACGTGATTTTACCAACCGATACATTCCAGGGTATTTGTCTGGCTTACAAGATACACGGAACGAGGTTGCGTCAGGCCAACGGCTTTTCCGGAAATTCCTTAAGTTTGGCCCCCCCAAAGCTCCTTATTCCTCTATCGAAAAAGGCCCTCCAGAGCGGTTTTATTCGTGTACAAGATACGGATGCGAAGGAATACAAACTGCACGCGTTCTTGGCGGCAATGCCCAACATGAGCATGACGGAGGCGAAAGCGTACGTGCACAGTCCGTGTTGCGACGACAGGGGGCAGCTCCTTTAATTTTTTCGTTTTTCTAAATACTGACACTACCTGATACTTGCTCTCTTATTGTACACTTTTCCTCTCCCGGACCAACAGTTATTTGGAATTGAGTGATTGGGTTTTAGGGAATGCGGTGCGCTCGGCCAAGGAGGACAACGAATGGGAAGATGAGATGGATGTGGGATTGCTCAAGGCGGGGGAGATCCGTTTCTCTCGGAGTGATGGCTACCAAGGAGCTGGGATTCGCAGCAGAAGCGAGGAAACGATATCAACGGGGACGCCGAAAGCCTTTCGGATCGTCCCAATTGCGCATGAAGGCATTCCGGAGATTGCCAGTTATTCAGTCAAGGCGCAGGATATCTACCATGCGGCACCGCAACACAACAATTTCGGAGTCGAACTGCAGTCCCAGTTTAACCCTGGTTCAGCACTAATTTAGCAGGACGGAACCTCATCGATAATGCACTAGTGTACATTTCTGTAGCAACAAAGTAAAAGACCTCCCATACACATTCGATAAAGGATTGCGAGTCGCGTGTACGTATGTAAGTAGAGGTTGCTGTCTTACTTGAAGAACAAATTCACAAAAAGTTGATATACATAAAACATCTCTGCCCAAAGCGTCTCCCAATATGGCTCTGTAGCGTGTCTAGGCTTGGCCGTGTTTCGTCATGGTCCGAAACTTGTCCCGAATTTGCTGTCCCGATCTGGACGACAAAGCGGGATACGTATCGCGAATCTGGGCCCAACTGTGCATCCCAAATTGGCGGACCCCGTGCCGAATCGAGGCCGTTTCCAACGAAGAGAAAGGCCGCTTCTTGTGACCCGACAGCGGTTGCTTTTCCGTCACAAATAAGGCGTCAAACTCTTCTACGTCCGAGTCTTCCCATCTGGACAATTTGTGCAGTTTATTTTCCGTTGATCGGCCTTTGACGGGAGTCGCTGGGGAGGTGGACACGCGGGGATGACGTTTGCGTTTTTGGGACGACGAGAGGACTTCGATTTGTCGGTTGTCTCGCGTCGCGACTTCGGTACTTCGTTCCGGCTCCTCTTCCTCGTCGGTGCTGCTATCCTCGAACAAGCGTTCCTCTTGTTCCCGCGAGAGTGTCGTCAGAATCTTGCGCTCGTCGGGATCGTTTTCTTTTTCCCCTTCGGACTGGGCGTGCTCCACATCGTCGTCCTTTTCCTCTTCGTCCGAACGGTCGTGATCACTTTCACCGCGGTCCATTTCTGGTTGGGTCAATAGTTCTTGTTCCCGTCGGACATTTTGTCGGGCGACGCGTCGCAAATCTTTGGAAGGGGTGGGACGCTGGGATGGAGTCGTGGTGGTAACACGGGTCCGGGTCCGGTGCGGAGGTGGAGCGAGTACCAGTTGTTTTAGGGTTTCAGCGTCTTCGATGGTGACGGACGAGCGTTGGTTCAAGGGGCGCGTTGAGGCCGGCAAGGGTTCGTGGGCTTCGTCCATGGAGGGTGGCGGTTGCGTGAGGAGCTCTTGTGCCGTGGGGGCGTGTTCGTCGTCGTCCCCCCACGCAGATACGTCGTCGTCTCCGTCATCGCCAACTACGGGAGCCATGACACCGCCGTAGCCGATTTTGACGAGGGTAGGGATTTCTAGAATGCTTTCGGACCACTTGATCAACAAGGATCGTACCTACAATTGAGCGAGAGAGAGAGAGAGGGACCAATAATGCCTGGGTGAGTGGATCCCGTAGTCGCGTCGTACGCTAATGGATTCACGGTAGTGATTTGCCCGTACCTTTTGTTGTAGCTTGGCGAGTGAAAAGACACTGCGTGGGTGTAGAATCAGTTCTTCCAGATGGGTGGGTACGGTACGGATCCAATCGTGGTGATTACGGTAAAGATCGCGTAACAAAAAGTGCGTGAGGTCTTTGGGAATGTGTTCGGGTCCGTGAAATAAGGCGCCGAGCTGTTGTTGGTACAGCTCGACGGCCTCCCGGGCGCGGGGGATCCGACGATCATCGTTTTCGTCGGGTGTCACGATCACTTCTTGGAGCGAGAGTCGGAGACGAGCTATAATTTCTTGTACGTGCACGAACTCGTAGACCTGTTGGTAGGTATCCTGGAACATTTCGTGAGTTTCGAGTTGGTGATCAATGGCGTCGTTGGGTTGGGGCAAGGACGGCGTTGTTTCCAGCGCCGCGTCGGCAGGAGTGGGAGATTCAGACTCCTCCATGGCGGTGGGGACCCACACATTGGCGTCGCGTCGCAACAAAAGAGACTTGGTCAGTACGAGTTGTTCCCGCATGTGTGCCCAGTCTTGTGGCGTAGTCCAGGTTTCGGGAGTCTCGGATTCGGGCAGACAGAGCAGATCGCATCCGAGTGCGGTGAGGTTGAGACGTGAGTAGAAACGTCCGTATTTGTGTATCTGGTGTGATTCGAGGACTTGCGTGAGTTGAGTTTTGTAAAGAAGGGCTTTGGCTACGTTGGTTTGTAGCAGTATCAAGTGACAAAGGTATTCCATGAGGTCCATTTGCATTTCTTGGAGGGTCGGCAAATGCGGAGGCAACTGATTGAAGACTTTGGAAAAGGAACGATCACGATTCATTCCGGACGTCTGACGGGACGGCATGGGTGGGATTGACGCGAAGGATTTGCTCGACGCGTGTGCCGTCGTCAAGGAAGGAGAGTGCGGGACGACGGGAGGCTGCAATACGCCATTGTCGCTCTCGTTATCACTGGTGTCGTTATCGTTGTTGTTGTTGGTGTCGTGCCGCGACGCGAGCGGGGTTTCTTTTTCTTCCGGACTCCGGAATAAAGACAAGAGAAAGCTCATGTTCACAAGTCACAGTCGGTAACGACAAAGTAGAGTGGAATGGAGTAGTGTCTAAACTGTAAATCCGGTCGTGCGTTACGAATATCGAGACGAGAGGGTGTATGCGATACTTAGTACCCTTTTGCCATTGGGGGCTGACAAGGGTAGAGTCGCCCGAGACGACAAGGAGTCTTTGTGCTGTTGGTGTGTATGTTTGTACCAAAGTTACGTCGCGTCTATACATATGTGCGTGCATGTCTGGGTTTGGTCTATACTATATGTTAGTGGTACGCCCCATTTACAAAGCGTCGCTACCCACCAGATCCCCGGTACGGATTCCCTAGTCGAATTTGCGATGTAGGAAGCGAGTTAGATGATCCCAATTTGGCGTTCCCGAGGGAGACATACTGCCTCGCGGCGCCGGTAACTAGAGTCCGCCGGCCGAGTATTGTATAGGAGAGGACCGCGCCCCAATCTGGAAATTTGCAAATTTGAATCCGTGTCCGGCTCGGCACGCGAACCATACTTTTCTCGTAGGTTGGGTAGGGCCACCAAGCCTACTACTACTAGAGGTACAAACTGCCCTCACACACTCGGTTCATCTCGTCGTTCCATGCCTCGACCCCTTTCCCCTGTATGTGTCTGTCTGTCTGTCGATAAGGCACTGTCGTTTCTACCGCTCTACACGCGCCACCCAAAAAACCTCCGTCCTCTCTGCGGGGACAGGAAAGTGAAGCCGTACCGGTACACGACCGACGGTTCTTGTATCGGGACAACGGGAGATGGAGGGGAGAACGGGCGTGACCCGACCAACAAATCCTCCGCAAAGCATTGACAGTGCATACGTATATATACACATTGCAAAATACATTCACCGATCCAAAGCGTCCCACGACAACCTGATCGCAGTGTGTTTGTGTGTGTCGTTCCAAACCCGTCCCCGCCGTTGCACAACTGCACTCCTTACACGACGAGTTGTCGGACTCACTACCCCGTACGAAGGATGCCGACATCGTCACGGCCCATGGGCGGCTCCAAACTATTGCAACGCCTGCTTCTACTACTCCCATTCCTCGACAGTTTTTATACAGCCAATGGTGCGTATGATCGTTGGCGTGTGCGTGTGCGTATCTTGTACGGCCACTTCTACTACAAAGTCGCAGCAAGAGACAGAGAGACAGACACTCCGCTCTCACTGCGACTCGTACACGTTGGAACAACTCATCACAGTAGCAATAGTTTTTTCCGCGCGTGTCGTCGTTTGTTCCGTTCTCTGCTCTGACCCGTCGGTATCCCTCGCTTTCCTTGCACAGCCTATCTGATACCCGGCAGAAGACGAACCGCCGCACTGCCGCTCCTATATTCCACGGCGGATCCGGGGAGTGATGGTGGTGTCGGGAGCAACACCAATGCCAGGGTACGTCTTGCTTTTTTCGTGTCGTCACGTGTGTACTAATACTAGTAGTACTCGTTCTTTCTCTCTCTGTCGATTTGGTGGGGCTCGTGCATCGGCGCGTTGGCTCATTTGGTGCTCTTGCTGTTGTTGTATTGCTTACCGACTGACCTTGTCCCGTTCCTTTCGTCACACGACACCATGGTCTTTGGTTTCACCGTCAGATGCCCATGAAACCGGGTTCCACCGTGGCGCTGATTACGCCCTTTTCCGTCGACACGGGCAACATTGATTACCAAGGTTTGCGCCAACTCTTGCGGTATCACGTAGAGGCCGGCACCGACAATCTCTGTATCCTCGGCACCACCGGAGAGGCCTCGTCCATGACCATGGAAGAGCGGCAGCAGGTCCTGCAAATTGCCGTGGAGGAAGTCAAGGGCGTCATGCCCATACTGGTCGGCACGGGGACCATCAATCCGGACAACGTCAAGGCACAAACCTTGCAGGCCATGGACTTGGGCTGTGACGCCGCTCTCGTAGTCACACCCTACTACGTCAAACCACCACAGCGATGCCTTGTACAACACATGGTCACCACCGCCGATCTCGGACTTCCCGTTGTCATTTACAACGTTCCCGGACGCACCGGCGTCAACTTTTTGGATGAAAATATCGCCATTGCTTCCCAACACGAGAACGTCGTCGGGCTCAAGGACGCCACTGGGGATTTGACCAGGATCGAGCAAGTCCGTCCTCTCGTGGGGGACGACTTTTTGCTCTACAGTGGTGACGACGGTACGAGCTTGGAATACCTGCGACGCGGTGGCGACGGGTTCATTTCCGTTACGGCCAACATTGCCGCCGCCGCCATGAAGGATCTCGTGACGGCCGTCCGGGAACAGCGAATGGATGACGCCGACGCCATTAATCGAAGACTCGACATATTGCACCAAAAACTCTTTCTGGAAAGCAACCCTATCCCCACCAAATGGGCCGCCGCGAAGCTGGGACTCGTCGATTCGGCCTACTGTCGACGTCCCCTGGCGGAATTCGATTCGGCACTGCACGCCGAATTGGAACAAGCCTTACAAGATGCCGGTATGTTGTAAACGAAATGAATAGATGAGAATGTTTGACAGCGAAGAACGTTCCCAAGTGTGCAACAACCGGTGTTTGCTACTAAGTCCAGAAAAGTTCCTAGGCTACCATAAAAAAGCACCAACATTGGCCTCTGTATACGTTTTGTGTTTGTGAGAAGAAACCTGCAATTCCGGGTACCTTGCATCCAGTGTCAGGGAATGATGCCTGCCACACCATAACATTTCGTACATGCTAGGTAGACTTGCTTGATCACATGTACGATTGTGACTTTGTCTCGCTGTGTACCCTTTGCAACTATGTAGTTTCCGGTTTTCTTTGCCTATCTATTGGGGCTTTGTGTTTTTACAGTTAGTAGTGAAAGAATGCAATGATTAACTGGATGCTCAACTGCAATTGGTACAAAATGTGTGTCAAACTACAATATTTCATAAATAGTGGTCTAAGTTACAGTTAAGCACAGCCTTCCAAACAATAAGGAATTCCTCATGTTGTACTGAAAGTAGCAGCAAGGACAGTCAAGTAGCATACAGAATAAAGATAAGGAGTCAATCTATTAGTGCACAGGTCAATCTCCTCCAATAGCTGAATAGATGCACATCTTGTACATGGACTTACACTGCATTTACAAATCACAGTAGGGCCTCACAAACATTTGATATGATGTAATTCATTCAATCTCAACAGGAGCAGGCACCAACAACTGACATGGCTAATCACAGGCCATCCTGTTCCTTTTATGCCACAAGCAATGACTGCTTTGGCAGGCTCCACAAGAGTGTTCCTCCCCCTTCACAAAAACTGATAGTAAATACTATAAAGTAGCATAGAAGACAGAGACTTATAGACTATCTATTGGTGTACAGGACAACCTTCTCCAATAGATGTACATCTACTACAGGGACTTCCACTGCATTCACAAACATACCATCACATGAGTCCAACACAAACATTTGATATAGTGGATTACATGCAATCTCCACAATAGCAGGCACAAATTGTAAGGCATTAATAAGTCACATGGCTAGCCACAAACCATCCTTTTCCTTTTAAGCCACAAACAATGACTCCTTTGCTTAGTTGTTGGTCTTTCTTGTTTCTACTCCTCTGCTCCAACCTTGACAGTATCAGCATTGGCTGTGTTGGCTCCTCCCATACTACCACTGCTTGCATCTTCCATTGCCACCAAGTTTGGATGTTAACGTCAAGTATCTCCTGGCCTCTGAAGATAGCACAAGGTGATCAAGACTTGTCTGACTTCTAACAAAGAGATACAAACTAACAAATATGGTTTTCACACAATCATTGTTAAGATTTATTTTAAAAGCTCTAAACTAAAGCCAAATATATTCAGTTTCATCAAGTTCCACAGTGTCAAAACCACTGTGGTCCAGTTCCACGGTCTTAAGCACCACCGTGGGCCACTTTCATCAATCCCACAGTTTTGTACACGCTACTGTGGGAAAGTTTGTCATAGTAACCACGCTTCTGAGCATGGTAATGGTTGAGACCCAAAACAGTCACATGATGTATTTGGACATTCAACAGTCCAGTCCAAAACAATCATTGTTGCAATCTGTGACCAAACACAACAACTTGTTTTGGCCAACTTGCCTTGGGTGTCATGACTCAAGGCACACGCACAATTGCGCAAGGCGGTACTCAAAACCAACTTTCCAGTTGACATTGAAGTCCCTTCCTCCATTGAGGACCCCTCTTCTGCAACATCAACCACAACAGCATTTGCAACTGCAGCCACAGTGACCCAAATTGATCCACCACTAGATTCCTCCATTGGGGAGCCAGCATTGCTTGTTGATATAGTATTGCTGTTCTCTTCCATGGATATCTCAACATCCTCAATGTCTGTGCTCTTTTCCTCCTTTGTCTCCTTTGCATTGGCAACCTGGACCACAACGCCAGCCCTTGTGCACTTGTCTTGCTATCCCCGCTTGCACACCAGCAATACCACTACCATTGCCATTGAGATCTCATCCAATCCCTTGGTGTCAATGCCTGCCGGTACATTTGGCACCATAGTGCATTGCATGGGGAGGCAATAATTGCTCCAGTACACATGCACTTCGTCCATGAGAATCAAGAAAACCCTGCACCCATGTTCAACTGCCTCGTTGCGCTTGTCCACAAGCATTTGTCCCAAGGACACCTGAAAATCAAGGGTCCGCGCCAGCTGCTGCAAAGCCACTTTGCCGTTGTCACTGCGGATCATATAAAAGAACTGTTCAACAACAAATGGAGGAACCTGCAAGCAAGTAAAGGCAGTATCCGTGTCACAAAGGATATCTTCATGTTTGGACATGGTCAATAAGAGCTACACAACAGGACATCAGCTGTGAGGCATACACACAGTGTGCAAAAGTACAAGACCATCCAACTTACAACACAACACACTCAAGACAAAACAACGATTCCACAGCAACACAGATACTTGTACCCAATGGGCAAATTTGGCAGACGTGACTTTGTGTTCTCAAAAAATCAGATTTACCTTGCATACTGCAAACAGAGAACTCTTCCTCTCCGTCACTTCCGCCCATTCCAGCATTGTCTCTGTTGTAGTGCTCTTGCGTAGAAGGAAAACATGCCGTAGTGTGTGTTGGCAACACTGGCAAGCATTCTGCACAGTTCCAGCTAGAAATAGTTGCCATTACGGGCAATGACGTTCTATCTGAGTGAATGGCAAGTGGATACTGGTACATCCTCTTTCCTTGGGTTGATAGAGATTTTTTGTTTGTACAGTGACAGCAATAGCTGATGGATTGTTGGTTCAGCAATTTTAAATCAACTGCGCCTTTGTGTTTCACAGTGAATGACTAATATTGGACACCAGTACAAATGTTATCACCTTCAACAGGGTAGTGGATTAATTGTAAATGATGTGATTTACTGTGATCAGATGGTCAAAGATTGATAGGTAGTGAGAGAGACTGACAGTGCATGTGCTTGCTCTCCTTCCGGGGGTTTCATTTGGACACAAATTTTCTGTCACTAACTGTTGTTGGAGAACAAGTGTACAGAACTACCTACTTTCCCTACCAATAGCGCTATGGTACTAGCTCTGGAGTTTGAGTGACTGTTGATACCATTGCGCGGTATCCAGAGAGCACCCGGAGACTCTAAGACAGACATTTTGATTACCAGTACAGTAGATAGACGGTCCGGACCTCTAATTCTGGAACACAAAACAGAGAATTCTGGCCTTCTTGGCCTAATTTATGGTTCCCACAAAGTGGATCCATATTCTTTTGTTTTCAGTATAGGCTAGAATGCCCACACCTTGGATTCTCCTGATTGATACTGCCAACAAGCATGTGTGCAAAGGTTCAGAGGGTTTTCATGGTAACTCGTCCGTCTGGTATAGCTCATTTCTTGCTGCAAAACTTTGCTGCCTTTTACCTTTTTAATCCTGTCTACCTTATCCCCTGTTCGGGTCTTCGTATTCACAAATCATGTTTCGGTGCAGACTCAAGTTACCTCCTTTTGCCTTTTGAGTGGATTCGTTTACGTGCCGGATTTTTGTTGTCCGCTTCTTTACTGGTCACCAGCTCGTGCATCATTGATTTTTCTATCTCGCGTTGCTCTTCCACGAAGCGACGGAACTCGTTTTCCCTGGCCTCCTTTGCTTGAATCTCGGTCAACGAGTCCGCACGTTCCCGCCGCTCAATGTACCACCTTCCATTTTCCCCACAGCTTGGA
>Ga0163101_100222_pt1 | contig 13334 bp, 4 predicted proteins | sample TAMARWmetagpilot_2_FD_111548 | JGI IMG/M metagenome (GOLD analysis project Ga0163101, IMG submission 111548) | Phycosphere-associated microbial communities from TAMU algal ponds, Corpus Christi, Texas, USA - TAMU ARW1 11/11 metagenome pilot | ecosystem: Engineered > Artificial ecosystem >...
ATCTTTGGTATCGGCGCGAAAAAGGTCCCAGAAGCCGAGCTGGCCAAACAGATACGGGAACTGTACGTTGAAGGTGGCAACTCCTGGAATGAGTTTGTCTTCGCCGCCAACGAAAACATGCCTTTACAGTTTGACCGTTTGGAATATGTCAAGTAAAGTGACAAGCCGTTCACCCTCCACAGCTAAGGGCAGGAACTGCGACCGAGATAGTAAAATCCTTGGTATTGCAGACCGATACAAAGTTGTCCACGAGCCAAACATAGAAGATGAATGCAAATTTACTTCTATAGCTAATGTAAGCTTATCAAAACCAATTTTGAGGGTGTTTTTTATCTTTCACACCCACCCTTGAAATGTTCCGTTCATCATACAGATATTGTCTTTGCTTCGAGCCGCATCCAACAGCTCACGCACGCGCTGATCGACTAGACCCTCTTTTTTGTCTTTGGGGAGCTTCGGCGAGCATTCCGAAAAGCGACTCTGCACGGTAGCCACATTCTGCGAGACGCGATCGACCAGTTGCCGTTCCATCTCCTGTGTCTTATTGTCCGACTTGGCCATGGACTTTGTGAAGAAAGCAACAAGGTCATCTCTCATCAAAAGACGAAAAATTGGATCCATATCTTCCTTGTACTCACGGATGGCCCCCGCCATCATCGCCATAGAAGTAATGAATCGCCCATCCATCAGTGGAAACCCAATGAGGTTCTCAATATTTGGAGTCATTCGATACGGGACTGGTTGTCCTTCCAAGGCCCCTTGGTTATTGTATCGAATCCGGAAGTCTGGAGAAAGAACACGACCATCAGTTTCAATACCAACAACCTTGCCAGGGGACCTTTCCGATATATGGAAGACAAACTGTAATAAACAGTTGGTGGCCCATTGATTGGAAAAAGTGCGTCGAAACTGGAAGAATGGCTCAGGACTTTGTAATTTACGGGACATGTAATTCGACAGAATTTGAGAATCAACGTCGCATTCCTTCGAAAAAGATTCAAAAACTTCGAGCCGCGTTGATCGCTCGAAAGCACTTCTTTCTTCGTCCTTTTGAGTAGCTAGATCCTTGTTGGACAGTGCGACCTTGAGAGCTTCATTGAACCGCCAAGATGCCGGAGCCTCTCCGCTGATCTTCTCTCGCAATGACTTTCCCATCACTTCGTCCAGTGAAAATCTCGATTCCGGCTCGTGTACGAGTCGCAGCCTTTGCGCGACGGGAACGACGGGATGCGGCTGAGCCGAGAGATGAGCTCGAGCACTCGGCATTGATTTTCGAAGCACTTTGTCCAGTGCGTAATATGTCTGCGCTGTTCTTTCGTCCGTCCGAGTCCAGTACGGCAACGCACATTGCAAAAGGTAGCGGTACGTTTTACCGTCGCTGCCTATCATTCCAATTCGTCGGACGAGTTGGTCGTTGCGACAAATAACTTTGACGAAGGGCTCGAACCTTGCCAGTTTCGGGTGTAGCTCAGGGCTTGGTCTTGTGTCGGTCCAACAAGTTGTGTTCGGCATGTAGAGTCCCGGGATCTCGATGTGCGCAGACCCTCCCCCGTAGTCACTGCCTACTCCTTCCCTCGTTGCACAAATCGAGACAGCTTTGGCTGCAGCTAACGCTGCCTTTTTTGCAGCTGCAGCGGATGATGTTGTTGATGTCAGGAGATTTCCTTCATCGGCAGCAGAACCAGTTTTACAATCATTGGCGATTTGGGAAGTATAGCGAGAATCACAGGACCCTGGCCAGAGATCTGGTGCGTCACCGATACAATACATCGCCAGTGATGGCGAGGACGTGATCAATGGAATAGACCGAGGCGTTGACATAACGTGACTTTCCACCTTTGCCTTCCAGCTCTTTATCAGCAAAAGGATTTCGATAAGCTCCATAGGTGGTGGTGATGAATCGCTTTCTACCGTTTCGCTCGAAGAGACGTGAAAGTCATCTTCAAACGATTTCCTGTGCTGTGATTTAAATTCCGCGGTTTTTATAGATCGTGTATCCTTGCGGTCTGAGGATGAATCCGAGTGACGAAAGTACTTGACCGCAATCCTTCCCAATGTTTTCCAAACAGATGCAGTCACTGTTTCTTCGTCCTTTGTCCCGATTGTGGCGGTCTGCGTCTCGGCTCGTTCGAGTAAAGCTACGATAGTTGCAAGAAATTCCTCCTCGTGAGAAGGTCGAAATTTCATCAGGAGTTCCTCCAGTATAGCCTCCAACGAACTCCAAAGAGAGGTATGAGCGCGCCTCAGCTGAGACACCATCTCCTCGGAGTAGGAAGCAGAACCGTTGTGTTGTCCGGGCTCGGTGGATGACGAACTTTTTGTTCGCTCAACATCACGTCGTTCCAGGAAGAATGCTCTCAACGGATAGTACGCAGCTTGAGGATACGATTTCAAAACGCGAGAGAAAATTGTTCTAATTGCACGGCCCTCTGGCCGATATAGACAAGTGAAAAGCTGTGGAAGCCACGGCAGCCAAACCCACGGGGGCAGCCGAGCTGCTCGATTCTCAAACGTCGAGCATAAAACACCTGGTGTTCCGCCATCTTTGGTGAGCATCCAAATGCATTTCGCAAGATGAATGCGCGTCCATTCATTTGTGTCGAGCTGGATACTCTCGAGATAGCAACCCATCGCTTGTGCAAGGTACTGCGCTACCCGCTTGGACGAATCAGTACCCACTTCTTTGCTGCCTTCGTGCCCACCCTTTGACGTTGATAGATCCACCTGTTTTTCAGCAACTGCACCCAGCATTGAACACAAGCCACCCCAGCTTTCCCAAGCCCGAGCATGAGTTGGAGAGATTTGAAGTGCGTGACAGAAAGCTTGATTTGCTTTTGACCTGAACCCCAAAGATGCAAGAAAAGATGCCTTGAGCCTGAAGATCTCACTTTTTTGCGGCTGGTCAAAAAAAGAGAGATTCGTAGTATTTATAAGGTTCAGTCCGCCGTGTCTCTCAGCGTCCGATCCTGGGTTGTAGTAAGCAAGAATCTGCTCCCGCAACTTTAAAAATGCATCGGACACATTCATTGCACGTTCATCGACAGTTTTATTTAAAGTGAGTAGAGAAACATCTCGCATTCCGTGTTTGCGGGCGGTTTTCGCCATTCGGATAGCGGTCCAGGGCCTATCGTGAAGTGTCGCCAATGTATTGGGCTCGCTCCAGTGGAAATTGGATGTTATGGCGCTAAACATGTGCGCTCTCCAAGAGAAAACTTCATCCCACGATGCAATAGGATCGAAGTCATTTGGCAGACGGTGTCTCCAGGCATTCAAGAGGTTCTTGAGATCTGGTAGCGTTTTCTCGGAGGAGTGGGTGCTCGTCTCAACCATAATTTGCCCCGATTCTCTAATCTCTACCAGCCGATGAAAAAAGTGCAACAAGGACGTGTGTGAAGTGCTCCCACTACTTAGTAGAGGAAGTAGCTGCCATTTGTGCAAACAGAGTTGCGCTGTTTGTGCATGTAGATTTTCCACCTCGCTGAGTTTTCCATCTGCGACGGCCAACAGAGTCTCGCTGATTTTGACAAGAGGGTCTCCACTTTCAACAGCTGCAAGAAGCGATGTGGAAGTGCAAAGTGAACGAACTGTGTTCCAGTCTTGGACTTTCCACGCACATTCTAGCCTCAACCGTAGGCTTCCAGCAGAGTTGGCAAACTCTGAAACGATGTCAAGCTGGCACAGTTCCCTTTGCAGCCCAATCCAATGCTTCTCCCAAAGATCCATTTCAAAATCGGTTGGTACGTGCTTAAACTCCCTCCCTCCAGCACTGTCTACCAAGCCTTCGTACTGTTTGGCTGCCTCAGAAACCATACCGTAGACATTTAAGCCTATTGCAATAGCTGTTTCGGGTAAGGTGCACGCTTCTTTGGCAAGTGTCAAGCACAGCGCGTCTTCGCCAAGCCGCCTGTAGCAGTGGCCCATTGCATCCAAGCTGAGTAGACCTTTAGGAGTCGACCCTAGCAACGAGAAGTGCTTCTCCAACAGGCTGATACTTTCAAACCAACAGTTGTAGTTTTCGGCTAGAGAAACCAAAAGGTAAGGTTCTAGCACGGGAGCCGGAGCCAAAGCCGCCACGCCACTCAAAAACGACCGAACAGCGTTGGAACAGCGACGTTCGGCGCCAGGGGTGAAAGTTGCAGCCTTCAGAAACTGGGCGTGAAAAGGACGCGAGAGAAGAAACTCCATTCCAGTCGAAATACGAAGCCGTATAGCGTCGCTTGGGATGATATCCCAAATAGCAGGGAGAAGCCACTCAAATAGTTTTTGACACGTTGTTGTATCCCCATGGGCAAGAACTCGCAGAGCATTTAGACAGTGGTAGTCTTTCGTCGACAAACAGGATATCAAGCAGTCGACGTAAAAGACAGTCCAATAGCGTGATGCCAGACCTTCGATATCGCTGTTTAAGAGCCTCCAAAAGACGTCGACAACGGATCGATTCATAGCTGCTGCCCCTCTGCTCGACAGCTCGGAAGGAAAACCGCAAACATAAGAAGTGATAAGACGGATTCTTACATCCTCTTGAGCATGTAAGAGACATGCAACCATACATCTACCAATGACCAAACCTTCGCCATCCTTCAACTTGCCCTCAACGCCAAAACATACCCTCTGGACGAAGTAAGCCACGAGATCGGCCAGTGGTTGGGAGGTCAAGTCGTCTGACAGACCGTTGGAATCGAATGAAGCAATTTTCCAGAGAAAACTGTTCCGCTCTTTCGAAGTCAGAGGCCCTCCAGAGTCGTCTGAGAGGAGCCACTTTCCTATTACTCTAGTGGCCACCATCAGTAGTTGTACGTTGTCACTGGAATCGAGGATACTACTCAAAATCTGGAACAAGTTTTTCCGACTCTGCGTAAAAGTGAATGCAACGTCGCTTCGTTCAAAAATTCCTAGAGTGACTACCAACGATCGAACTGCATCATCTCTTTCTGAATTTTCCCTTTCTCCCTTTGTTTTTCCTCCTCCCAGAATACGCGATTGGTCTCCGTAAAACTGATCACAGGTCTCCTCCAAAATACCTTTAGTTGGAGTGTGGTGCAGGACGCCTGGGGTATTGGTCGGTGGACCACTTGAGCCCCCCTGACGTTGCTTTGCTGCCGCTTCCAATACATGGGTTTTTGTCAGAACTGCCAAGAGGTTAAGAAGGACGTTCGTGAGTCTTCTTAGACCGCTATCGCTTTGTCTACACAGCTCTGATGCTAGCTCTAGTCCGAAGCGATAAAACTCGGCCAAAGCAATCTTGGTAGCATCATCTTTCTCTTTGTCCTTGCTGCTGCGACCATGCACCTGGCGGCTCGCCTCTGGCTGTTTACCCGGCGATCGCTTTTTTTGCGTATCTGTAGACTCTATGATTATCTGCTCAACACACAATATCACGATGGATGTCAGCTTTGTAGAAGAACAAGACGCATGCGTGAAGAAAAGCAGCTTCTTTCGAAGAGGCTCGTAAGTTTTCGCATGAGAGAAGGCCGACAAAACAAGTTTCTCCACCAACACTTCATTGGCCGTGAAAAATTCATGTAGACCGGATTCAAGCATCAAAACGAATAGATCCAAGGACGCTAGCACAGGTCCGCTGTCTCCAAGATTTTTTTCCATAACTTTCTCGAAGGGTTGCTTCCGTATATCGACGCCTTTCTGTTTCAAGACCTTCACCAGTAGACAAGAAAGCCGCTCGTCAAAGGATGGTAAACCGGCATCAAACTTAGCCGTCCTGCCGTCTGGTTTTTCTTCGGATGAAACGATTTTCAGGCGTACAAGAAAGTTTCCCACTACGTCCATCTGTTCGTGACTTATGAGTGGCAAGGACTCGGCGACATTGCTATTCCACTCCCAAAGAAGATCGACCATATCAATGGTTAGTGGTCTGTTCTCAGCTGAAGAATTGGGAGGTAGTCCAAGGCGACTCAAGCAATTAATCATCTGGCCAATAAATCGAATTCTAAATGGCCTGAAAACATCCGGACTTCTGACGACCGTGGTACAAATATGTGCGAGCTGGGGAGTAGAACTGTTATCTTCAAACAGCAGGTGACTAGCCTGGTCTATAGCTCGTCTCATATCATCTTCGTCCAGTCGCTTGGGCAATACTGGGATCAGCAAATCAATTGCCCGTCTGATAAGATCCTTCCCATCTTGCTGGTGTGATCGAAGTAGAGCAGAGTAGATTTGATTGACAATCTTCTTCGGAGTCTCGAACGACTCGACGAGCCGACAAATTAAAACGTACGCCCATCCCTTGCAGGAAGCATCTTCATTTTTTATAAGAGCCCAACAAAATCGAACGACATCTTTTCGGAAGGGTTCGATGGCCGACTTTGTTTGCTCAACTATCAAGTCCAAAAGACGAAGAAGCTCAACCTTCAGTCTTTCGCCGCAAGCGAATGGAGCGCCCTGAGAGAACAAAACCTCTTTTGTAAACCTCTCAACTATCGTTGAGTCGACTAGTCTAAGATTGGAGTCCCGAGACTCTTCTTTGTGAGTGGCCAAAATCATCGGGTACAGTAGAAAGTGTATGCTGAGTACCTTAATCTCTTCGTTTTTTTCACGCGAAACAAGGTCGAAAAATCGTTCGAGTACACGTTTCTTCTGTTCGGCTGTCAGGACGTTGGACACCATTTCCTCGAGGTATCGACTTATGAAGGTAAGATCAACTCCTGAAGGTTGAATGTATACGCGGACTAACTCAAAAAGGATATCCAGATCCTCATTCGGGAATGATTTGGCATAGCTGAGCAAGAACGAAGCAAGCATCTTGGATTCATCGTGAAATCGTGGTGACAAAGATTCTTCGTGTTGAAGGCGTAAAGCACGCCCCTTGCTGCGCCAAAGCCATCGAAAGGCTCTTACAATGTCATTATGATCTTTTACGTATGAAATATCGTTTGCCATGAGTGATTCCACGATTCGGAAGCCCTGGAACTGTAGCTCAAGTGCCTCCGTACTCATCATTCGTGCAGATGTACCTCCAGGGTTCTGGGACGCTGTACTATGTTGACCAATTCCATGCAAAGCAAGGGATATCCTACTTCCAGAAGCGGGAGAAGTTCTCTCGGATCGCATAATTGCAAGGGGGGTCTCAAAGCATACATTGAGGATCATTACAGAGCATTGCTTATTCGACAAGTAGCTCCGAAGATCAGTGCTACCATCCGCATTGATGAGCCAATGAAATAGCTCACTATATATCGGAGTTCGCAAGCGCTGGAAAAAGAAGCTAACCGTAAATCCCGGATGCTTGTTCAGATAACGTACAAGGGGTCCGCGGTACGGTGATTCGACGTATCTGGCCTTAAAGGCAGGTAGTGTGGCATCTAATTTCATGCATGTTTTGACCAATGGTTCAACAAAATTAGATGCATGGGGTAGAAGTGCAAAGATATCAACTATTGCAGCAGCAACATGTGGCTCTTGGCCCTCACTCCAAATATTCGAAGACATAATATTTCCAGGATCAGTCCATTTCTGTAGATGGTCTAACAGCTTCTCACCAAGTGTTTTGTTAAACCACGAGCTGAGCAGAGATAATAATCGAGAAAGACCGCGAAGAAGGGGAATCGACAAACGTTTGAAGTCGCGCAGGTTGAGAAGTACCGGACGAATGCATGTTTGAATAAGGTCTTTCGATAGGCATGAGTGCCCTCGAGACTGTTCCACCTCAGCCGTTTTCGGAATACGCGCATCCCGCAGAGCAACATAGGCGGCTTGCGCAGCCCTATCAGGCTGGGAAACAAGCGACCGGAAGAGTAGGCTAACAGCATGCGACCGTATCTTTCCTACGTTGACCGCAAGGAAAAAGATAAGTTAATGTTGCTTTTGCACATCCAAGAAATTTTACGGTCGTGGGATCATCAATACTACTGACCTATTGGCGTTGACTTATCCGCATTGAAGAATACGTCTGCGTAGCTCACGATTACCGCGTGAAATAATTTTATCGCAGAAACTCTGAGTTGCACACCCATCGGAAGCTCAGCCGGGACCACTAATGTCATGCCGTCAACATTCAGAATGCATTCGCGACGACAGAATAGTGCCGAGGCATGTGTCGGATTGCCAATGTTCAATCTTTCACTAGAAACGCCGGCAAATCCATTTTTATCCACCACAGAATCAGCCCAACTTGGGTCTTGCATATCGCCTTCAGGAACAGAAGTCATCTTCAAGAGCTCCGACAGAAACCCTAGGAAATGCTGGTCGTCAAGAGGGAGAACACCAGGAAACAGCTTGACGACAGATGCCAAACCCTCGATCGCACCAACCTGGTAAGGAAGGGGCAATAGCTTCATTGATTTAGATAGTACGGCTCGTCGAATAAATGTCGGGTGTTCCGCCTCGTCCCTCTGGTCGTTTCCTTCACGCCAGTGCGGCACGATGTATAAAGATGTTATAAATCGTGCCACGAATCTGAATGGAAGAGGTGAAAATTAACAGAGAATTGAGGCATTGGCTTGTCGAAGCTTACGTCTACCTTTGCAAGACAAAATCCACACAACAAATGGTGAGAATGTTTTCCAGTCCGCTCACCTTACGGCGTGCTGAGCTGATATCAATTCGCGAATCATGACTCGGAAAACCTCCTTCGATGGTCTTGTCAATCGCGTTTTTTCCTCGCTGCCCTTTTTTCTGGTGCTCGGAATCTCAGTGGAATCTGACGGTGCTTCTGTCGTTTGTGAAAGGTTGTCGGACTTAACAATCTGGTCGATCGCATCATCATCTCCCAAAGTAACAACACTATCACGCGTGTATTGCAGAATTCTGTTATCGTCGTCAGATAGGATATCCCACATCAGCCCTTGTTGAAGTATTTGTGCTCTGTTCAGCTTGCCGTAAACGCCTTCACAAATGCGAACAAAGAACTCTACAGCCTTGATTGAAGCAGTGCTGAGCTCCCGAGGAACGCTTTTCACTGATATAAGTGCTGCATTTAGGAGAGTTAATTCGTGCTCGAGTGCCCATTCATGACCCAGCTCGGTTACCAAAAATAACAAAATAAGCTGAGCACCGCGTTGACGGCTCCAGGTTGCTGAACAGCAGGTCCCACACAACCGTCTGACTAGATGCTCTACAAATGTCACAACGTCTGAATTTTCCAAACTCCTCTCGCTTTTCAAAAAATATGTTGAAATCTCAATCGCAATCGTATTTGTCCCCAAAATAGGTTCAGAGAGGAAGTCAGCCAGGGCGTCACTCAAATCGGCAGGAGGCAGCTTTCCAACAGCGCCAATTAGGAGATTTTGGGATTCTTGCTTGGTACTATCAATCATGCGAGCAAACATGAGAGCCAGCGCGACAAGTCTACCGGGAGTTACAGTTTCGTCATGAGATTCGAAGCTGGAAAGAAGATCTCGAGCTTTTGCAGCATCTTTTTGCTCATGCTGTTTTCGAGAGGTTTCGAGCACTCCCAACGCTGTCTTAATGATTGAGAGACAAGCGTGGGCCTGAGAACGTCGTGTCTCATTGCTCACGCCTTTTGAGTATGCTTCGAAATCCACATTTTCCAAATGTGTTGACCACAATACTTCATATTCTCCCCATGGAATCACAGTTTGTTTGAGAGCTGTAGGCTCATCTTCTACGCATATCTTGAGCTCAACAAACTCTTGTGAAGTAGCAATAGTCTTAAGCATTTCGATACAGCGGTCAAGAGGAAGCGCAATTGTAGTTGTAGTTTTGAGAGGTTTAACGGAATTCTCGTCTCCAACGATCCACGAACAGTCGACCTCTACGGCTTCTGTATTAATGTTGGATGTATTTGTCAAGTGAAGCGGTTCACGTAAGAAATGACGATTCTTACCGCCCAGCTTCCCCAACAATCGCAGGGTTAGCAGGCCGTAAGGATAGGGCGCTGGGCGCAAGTGACGAGACAACGACCGCATAATAGCAGAGAGCAAAGGAATGTCTTTTGACATCTCGGGGTACAAGAACAATGGATTCAAATTATCGACCCAAAATTCAAGTGTTCGCAGTCTGCAAGCAGTATACACACCAATTGATAGTGAGAGATAAGCGAGGCAAGCAATCGTCTTGATTTCCGGTATTTGCTTACCCTAAATTTACCAGATCTCCAGAATTTGAATCAAGAGCTGGAATAATTACCCTCACCAGTAGATTCATGTGAGGAAGGAGAGAGGATAGTCTTGCAGGTATCGTCAGGCAAAGTTCCATGGCGGTGCGTCGTAGCATGGTATCATCTGCAGTGCATATGACCCTATACAAACCATTTAGAACCGTAGGAATTAAAGGCAACAGCTCCTTGTAAGACTCCTCAAACTTGCCCGCTGAAATCGATCGGAATATGTATCGGAGCAGAATACAGTAGTTGTCTGGCCATAGTTCCGAGGTTTCTAAGGAGGACCGTAAACATTCCGAGACGACAAAACGCAAATATCGACGAATGGTAGATTCGTTCTCTGGATATGGAGCCAAGGACTTCAGAGCACGCTCGAAGAGTTGTAAGTACGTGGAACTTCGCTGGCGCTGATGTTTCTCACTGTCTCGGGGATTCTGAGAAATCTCGCGCAACTGCTCCAGTACAACGTCCTTGCCATTCTCGGCTTGTCCACAGGATGGCTTAAGAAACACAATATTGTTTCGACGAGGCAAAGCTAGATCGTCAAGTCGTTCAACAAGGTAACACGTCAACATGCTACAGAATTCGTAACTCGTCCCCGCATTTACAGCAAGAAGATGCCGGGGCACGATCATCACGAGTGGATCTTCTACAATAGCGTCCACTAGAAGGTTGAGACGGCGGCCAATCGTCCGCCGAAAGTTGTAACCATCCAAGGCTGCAAATGTTGCGGCGAAGTACGTTAATGTATCACGGTGATGATCTGCCAAGGTCTTTTCACCCCCCACTCGGCTCTGCCCCGTACTGGTCTTTTTCAGCAGTTTGAGTGCAGGCAACGACGCAATAATGTAACGATCAAGAATGGCCACTTCCGTATGGGTCAGCTTGTGATAGGCAGACGACACTTCTTCATTTGAACCAGGTGGCGGTACCAAGGTTTCTCGCACTTTTTCTTTGTCCCGTTGATTTCGATAATTACTTAAGAAAAACACAATGTTTTTGTTTCCCACAATGATTGCCCGAATCATACTCTGCAAATCGCGGACTGAATCATGACATGAGGTGGTCTGTACGGTAGGTGACACAATTTCTCCCCTTTTAAGTTCTGCCCTTTGCACTTCTGGATAGTACTCGTTTAAAGCAGTCAACTTCTCCGTCAAAGTGTTCAAAATCCGCACCAACAAGTCCCGTCCCAGTTGCGGATTTAGATCCGTGTTGTGATAAATAACATCTCCCAAATTCAGCAAAGTACGCACTGCTAAGTACTGCGTGGGCATGGGACATGTCGATCCTTCATCGTGCAGCACTCGAGAAAACAAGCTGACCACCTTGCTCATTTGTAGCATCGTCAAGGAGCTGCGAACATTCAGTACAAGTTCTGACACAGTTTGGTAACCCAACGGGCGCAAGCTTGCTTGGTCGGCTGATCGGTAGTGTGAACCCAACAGAAGACGTTCGTCCATTAATACATCGGCGTGTCGAAAAAATCCCTTCCGAAAGTCGCTACTCAGCAAATGACGCGTAGCGACCAAAAGTTCTTTGCGCGTACTAGTGGATTCGCGGGGGCATGATTTGATCAGAGCGACAACGTGTGAGGCGAGACGATCTTCATACGGTTTGAGTTCGGCTTGGAACGACCGGAGTAGAAAGGTCAGAAACGACAGCGTTTTGGCCTGTGCAGCGGCAAGTTCACGGACGCGCGTGTGGTAGGAACGTTTGACTGGGCTGTCCGTAGACGCTATTTCGGGCGGAGTAATGGAGGACAAGCTCGGAGAACGTATGGCCAAGGCTTCCATCATGACAACGATCAAGGCGGCAATGTTGGTTTTGAGAAATTTTGGATACAATTGTAACATGAGCATAACAATCAGGGGACATTCGGTAAGGACACGAAAGGAAAGGTTGGAACGCACGGGCAGCCGTGCTTCCGGGCTGTTCGGATGGCCAGGGATGGCGCTTCCCAAAGAGTCTACTGAAGCGGACCCAGAGGGTACTGACGATGCTGGTGTTGAAGATTTTACTTCCGGACCGGTAGCTGGAACTTCTATGTCCTGCATAGTAAGGTCGCCATCTTGGTCTTTTTCTTCGATTGGTTCGGCAGCTGCAATAGTGGCGGTAGTTGCTGTCGTCGTCGGCGTGGCAGTTGAGGTTATCGGCGTGGAAATTATAGTCGTTGTCGCTGTTTTACTGGTCTCAGTCGCCTTGAAATTCAAATGCTCCCAGGCAAAGTTATGCTGTACTGCCCGGGGCAAGGCCCTATAGGTTGAAACCACAAAATCTAGAAACGGCTGAACATAATCTTGTGGTAGCGATCGGTAGGTTTTGTACAGGTCAAAGATGATCCGTAAACTGAGCAGCGCATTGGCCTCGTAGTCACGATTCAGAACCTCAAGGGCAATGGCGACCAAATGGGGAGCGTGAGGGCGTAAGACTTCGTTCGAAGGAAACTTGCTCACGGCGTCCAATATCGCGTGACGCAACTTATGCTCCACACTATTCGTATCTCTATTGGGCTTGGTTCGCTGCGTGAGAATCGACGAAAAGGCGGGCGAGAGGGCCGACAGGAGTAGAGGGTACTCGGTAGAATGAGCAACCTCAACATTATCCCGTAATTCTTTGGCAGCCTGCCAGGCCACGTTCAGATCCGGATCCAGCAGGCGTTGCTGGACAGGTTCCCAGTTCATACTACCCGCTGGCGCTGAACTGCTACTGCTCGCGTTGTTATTTGCTGAGTAATCAGGTTCAGAAGCCATGGTCTACACCCAATCGATGTTTCAACGAACTGGGGGCCGGGAGACAATTTTGGTTTTGGCTGCTCACTCGAGCAATGTCGGAGCATGGTAGCATATTTATAGAGCGACAAGTTTAGCTGATTCAGGATTTATCGAATGATTCTGCGGGAGCCTCAGAATCTTCCATCATTGGTTGACTGACTGCCTTGTCTAGTGTCATACAGACACGACAATTAAAGATAAGCCTCAACCTTTGTTGACTGAATGTATTTTCGAAATGCCTGATAGTGAAAACGGTTTTACGTGACAAATAGGGTCCATTGCTGAATATTGTTGGTCATCCACCATGGCAGTCCCACACGACGCTTCGGAAGCCCAAGAATCCTCCGAGACTTTGTCAACAACAACAACAACAGCAACAGCTTCGGACGTGATCTACTTTTCGGCGACGGGAAGCGCGGCTCACAAACGTTTGATTCCTTTAGTACCAGCCAGCTGGATCGATGTAAGTCCCTACGCACCGGACG
>Ga0163101_100224_pt1 | contig 13274 bp, 10 predicted proteins | sample TAMARWmetagpilot_2_FD_111548 | JGI IMG/M metagenome (GOLD analysis project Ga0163101, IMG submission 111548) | Phycosphere-associated microbial communities from TAMU algal ponds, Corpus Christi, Texas, USA - TAMU ARW1 11/11 metagenome pilot | ecosystem: Engineered > Artificial ecosystem >...
CAAGGTACACAATATGGGTAGACTTGATGTGCCTCCGTTTTTAGATGATTGTTGTATGAACCGCTTTCTTTCAAAGCCAAGCGCCCGCTGGCAACTATGAGGATTGCCGTCGGAGATTTCTTTCAACGATGCCGACGCATACCGAGTGGAATCTTCGACAATCTACACAAGGAAATTGAGTTCACGGGGCAGAGCCCCCTAGAATTGCTAGATCGACATTGGAACTGGGGAAATGTCATGAGCTTGATGGAAAACACTATTGTATGGATAGGAGCTGGGGCTATTCTCGCCCGGACGACCCCCGACTTCGCTCCCCAGAACGTGCCACCTAGAGGACAAAATTGGCATATGCTCGTGTCAACCTTTGCTGATGATACAGAAGACGTGTTTCGGGCAACTGTGCTTATTTACGGAACCACGAGAGAGCAAGCGGTTGACGCCTTCCGGTTTGTGTTTGAGCTCTTGATCTTTGATAGTCAATTGACAAGAGTCCACTTTCAAACTAATGGTGCCGTCCCTTTCCGCTTTCCTGTCACACCATTTCAGATCCAGTCGCTTCTGATCAACCACCGCTCGTTTGAAAGAATTGCGCTCTGGAACGTCGATTTGGACGTTGAGCAGTGTCAGAAAATTGGCACTTTTGTCGATCAGAAAACTCTTATATACTTGAGCGGATGCAGCTATACCGAATCAGCTTTTGCGGCTTTATTTTCTTGTGATGGGACCTCTGGCCTTCGCAAGCTGAAGCTCATGGAAACTGTAAGCTCTTCCACCGTGGCAGCCATTTTTTGTAAAAAGTGCCGTCTGCGCGAATTAGCGTTGGTGAACAACCATCTCGACAAAAATTGCAAACAACAAATAACGGAGGGAATAAGAAACAACAAGACGCTGGTCCGATTCGACTTGCAACAGAACGAAATGACCGACTTTGAATGGATCTCCCTATTCCAGGCAGTCCGAGACCATCCTACTCTGGAAAGCTTAGACGTGTCCAGGTCTGTACCTTTTCGTGTTCCATTGCTTGATAGTCAAAAGGAAACGCGTATGCGGGCTGTTGTTGACACGCTAAAGACCAACCGAAAGATTCTCGCTATCCGTTTTTCTATGCAAGAGTTACACATACCGACAATGCCGACAATCTACTCTCATCTCGCAATTAATAATTTGCGTCATTTTCAAGCGGAATTGGTGTCCATGGAATCGTTGTCTCGGCGAGAAAACCTTTCGGCTGCATTAGTAGCCAGGTCGTTGAACCTTAGCGCCATTTTCTTTCTGGTCCGCTGTAATGCTGACATCCTAGCTCCCACCATTTTCTTGTTGAGGAAACGAAAAGAACCCGATCGGTAGAAAAAACCTTGTCGAAAAAAGAAACAAGCATCTGACTATCTACAACAGCTGTTGAACCCTCATAAAACACAAGAACAGAGATGGACCTAGATATCGTTTTTACGCTACGCTCCAAATGGGGCTCTTACCTGGCTCAAAATCCGTTTTGAAGTTGACAACACGCCCAGTTCCTCTGGGTTGATCGTCCCGGAGAACTGTGTGTAGTTTAGGGTCTTCCGCCCCAAACTGCAACACGAATGTATCCGCAACTTCAACGCTTTCAATGAATGTAAACAAGTTAAGATCGACGTGTTTTCTGCCATCCCAGAGGGCAACTATGTTTCCCTCTGCCCAGAGAGCAACAAATACACAACCGTCGCCCATTTCCGTGAACATTTCAATCTTCACCTCAGGAGTGTTTTCAGGCACGATAGACCGGATTGCCGAATTAAGAGACTCTTTAATCGTGGTCAATGACATTGATGTTTCACTTCCTTCCGTTTCGAGCTGAAACACTGTTTGGTGACCCAGCGGTTTCTGTGAATTCCATTGCTCAAGCGATGACGATTGATCGTAAGCGTCGGGTTCAAACAGTTGAGAAGGTCGATAGTTATCAAAGAATTTGAACTCTAGTGCTCCACGGACGCTTCGTACTTCCGAAACAACCTCGGCCGATTGCTCTGCCTTTGTCGCGAAGTCAACCAAGTGGCGCACGAAGTGCTCGTCGCCAGCGGAAGTGATCGATAGCTTTAAGCTGCTTGCTGTCGTGTTGAAATAAACTTCCGCGGTGTAGACTGGTTCCTTTTTGAAAATTTCTCTACGGAACTCATCAACAAAAACACTACGCCAGGATTCCGAGTGATCGACCGTTGGCGCCTGAACTAAGATGTCTTCCGCTAGCCATCTTTTGGCGTTTCTTGAGCTTCTGAAGATTCGGAACAAAATTCGAGCCATCGTAGAAGATGCGCCTTCATCAATGACAATTGCACGCAGCTTCTTCCCGCGCGCTGACAAAGATCCACTCAGCAGCTTCCACACTTCTTTCTCACAAGTTTCCATTTGGGCAAGTCCGTCAGCTGCAAATTCAGCACCAGGTGCAAGATTGAGACAAGTCGCGAGAGTCACCACCTCCTCGATCTTGTCTTGTTTCTTGAGTATCTCGGCACTCTTGCATGCCTGACCGCTCTGGCCGCAAAGTACGCCAATAATGAAGCTTTCGTCTTGAACGAGGCTCATGCTTTCATTCAGGACAGTCTCCACGATTTTGTCATCAATGGGTATATTCCGGATTTGTTCCACGGGGTCTAGGCATAAATTGTTCATATGAGGACCTATACTCTTTGCATCGCTTTTCCACTTTTCGGCGCCAAACATTCCTCCTGAGACAATTCTGTATGCGGACGACGACGCACCGACGCTGTCGCTTCCAACGGCTGCAATAACGGCCTTTCTGATGCTATCCTGTTTCTCAAAGCTACTCCAGAGTTGGATGTCAAACGCGCAATAAGCATCCTGGGACATGCTTCGAGCAACAACGTAGCCCTCGGCGAATATGAGCACAATAGAGTTACCGGCCTCTTCTGAAAGTACAGTAGAGAGAACTATCAGTCCTTCTTGTTTTAGAGCAGAGGTGAGACTTCTTTCAAGCGACTGTAGGTCGAGGGCGGCCGTTGCTTTCTCTACTTCAACAATCATAAGGATACCCGGACTGCGCTCTTGAACGCCTAGCTCCTCTTCATCATCCTTCTGGCAAGAGATCTGGCGGTGCACGCTAGTATAGTTGCGTTGATAGTCATGGGCATTGTCAAGCGAGTCATTGGAATCAAGTAAGTTGTACACGTAGTCGACTTTATGATCCGTTGTAGGCGTTCGAAGAAAATCAACTTTGTCGCTACCCAGCATCAAAGATTGAGAGCAAACGAACGGAACATCGTGATAGAAAACATGCACGGTATGCTCAAAGATTTCGGACATCTCTTTGAAATAATTGTACTCATTCTTCACAAAAATTCCGTCCGGCTTGACGAGAAGTGAAAGAGCTTCCATGACATCCAGATCCCGGGTAACTGGAAAGGACATGACAGTCTCGGAAAGATCAACCAATACCATGTCAAAGGACCCGAAGTATTCCTTAGGTATCATCAGCAAGCTCTTGGTTGCGTCGCCGTACCACCATTCAACTTTTTCATTGTCCCAATGAGGCTGGGCTCCGTAGTACTTGAAGGCCCCTCGCGTCACCTTCTGGTCTAGCTCCAGACCAACCACAAGTTCCAGAGAAGGATATTTGATGATATCATGAAGTAGCATGGAATCCCCTCCACCAACGAACAGCACTCGCTGGATTTTGTCCAAAAAGCGTGCCGTATAGTGAACCGCCATTTCATGATAGTGAGGACGATAACTTGTACAAATCTGAACAATCGCATCCAGTTCAAAACACGTGTCTTTCATGGTAGGGTCTGAAAAGAACGCAATTTTCTGATAGGGAGACTTGATTTCTTCCGTAACAGACCATGTATCGAACTTGAAGAGATCCTTGAATTTGCATGTTTCGGGGCGGTAAGCCGCCCAAGCCTCCACCTCTTCTTGTTCCAACGAATCATAGATTGTGGAGGTAAGCGCGCAGGTCCCTTCACCGTCGCTACAAGTTGTTTTGACTCCAGTCTTAGACTGAGAGGCAAGATGGCGGGCTGCTTCCTTCATCGCTATCGAAAGTGCCTGGTGATATTGATTAATCGTATCCCATTCATAGTCCAGGACCTCAACATCACGCGACCGGAGCTCCGTTTCGGCAAAAAAGTCTAGTCGACGAATCTGTTTCTCGAGAAAGTCCAGAGTAGTAGCAGTAAGCCCGTTCCAGTGTATAATCATTTCTCCCGTAGGCTTTCCTTCCTCGTTCAATTTCTCATCGATATCAAACGAGATTTTTTGGTCAGGAAAGAGCCATCTTTGAGGATACAATTCCACGAATCCGTAGTCCCGAAGAATCTCTCCGGTTCCGTACCAATGCGCTCGGGCATCGCAGTCGGTACAAAAATTATAGGTCGAGTAGAGTTCCTCTCCCGCTTGGATTTTTCGAGATGCCGTGACGCTCACCGGACCCCCATCTTGAACGGAGTTACTTTGCGTATTCAACCAACGGCCATTTCGGTGGCTCACCATGTCGTAAATAGGAATAAGGAGTTCGTCCCAGCAACGTTGCACCACCATCATGGCCGCGTTTTCTGCGAACGGGTCCGTACTGCCGCGACATAGATTGTGCCATCCCGATGTAAGCCAATCCAAGGCCTCAAAGGGCGGCAGAGTCTGCTTGCCGCTCAAGTCTTGACCGAGCATTTCCAAAAGGAGAGATTTGCCCGCCACGGACCAGGCACTGGGAAGCTGTCCGTAAGGTTGTTCGCGTAGGTAATTGGTAAAGGGAGCGTAATCGGACTCCTCGCCCAAATCAAACTCTCGAAGAAGACTGCGGACCGTTCCGCAATTCATGGCACTTGATGGCCATTGGATGGATGAGCGCGGCACGCGGCTCTCAAAGTCGCCGTCGTCGTAGGCAACATCGAACGTGTCGTCTTCGGGGTAAAAGGCCGCGACTGTCGCCGGATGCCATTCCTTATTAACAAAGAAGCCCTCAATCTTGTCTCCTACTTTGTAGTCGTTGATTGCGTCGAGTAAGCAAGATCGGGGGACTTCGAACAGGAGTTCCTTATCCGAAATATCCTCGTTGGCAAAGACCCCGTACGGGGACGTAGGATCATTGGCGTCGAATCTTCGTAACTCGATTTTGGAATGGAAAAATCCTCCCTTGGAGCGGATCCAATCAACGAGTGCCTTTCCATGGTCGATAGTCACCGAACTCGCACCGTTTTCCGAAGCGCAGACGATCGGAAGATGGAGGAGTAACAGCCACGAAATAGGCTTGAAAAGAGGCTTCATGGTCCAAGGTTACAGCATATGCGCGAAGCAGCACCTCGGATGGGGACGGATTTCCCCGGCGCAGGTTAGGCATTCTTGTTACGTCAACGGTCATATTTATCCATCCCTCCAAGCAAGCACGCGCTCTGGAGATATTCAAACTCACGGTTTATGATAGATTTTGTTAAACAGAAGGGTACATAGAGAGAGTGACACATCCTGTTTTTGTCACTTCCATATTTTTACAGTTAATTATTCTTCCCTCGTTTGTTTTCTCTGCCCATAAAATTCGCTCACTGTCAACTAACCGCAGCGTCGAGCGTATGAATGTCGGACGCTCGTGTGGTGCTGCCGAAATTCCCTGGTTTTCGACAAAGCGTGTTTTAACACTGTGAGAACATCTACCTAATTTCTCTGACGTTCTGAATTATTTTAATTCCGCTGACTATTTTGGTTGTAGTGGAGAGCTGTATTGCTATGTCGAAATAGAGTTTGAAATTACTACACAAGTGCCTTTACATCAAGAATGTGCAGGTTGCATCTGAAACTCGACTTTCGGCACGCCCTACCAGACAAGTACAAATTTTTCGAAACGACGCCGCATCAATTGACGGTAAACGCTTATTAATGGCTGTAGCACCAACTTCACTACTGTTACTCCAAGACATGGTGTGACACCCCTGTTAACAGTAAACCCAATTAAGGACTCTCCTTTGCTGGTGGACGTTTTTAGATTATGTGAAGCAGGCGCCGGAAATCTTGAACTTGCGCAGAGCCTAGCATCACATTCCTTATACTCCTGTCAGTCGCTTTGCATGATCAAGAGATAGACTGCCAGTAATCATTAATTTGGAGAGTTTCGCCTCGGTCCACATCGTCTTTTGCATTGAACTTCTTTACATTTGATTTTTAGATGTATTGACAATCAATAGTATAGACGGACACAAGGTAGTTGGTACCTATGTAATTCCGGGTAGGCCTCGGTATATATGAGCCGGAGACAGCCAGACCATTTCAAAAGCGCTCTTACTATTACATCAAAGAAATCCGTACCAAGGACGGACCCCCTTACGGACAGTGAAAGGGCTGCGGAAAAGAGGACCATGGCCGACGCAAGCAAAAAAACCATTTTGCATTGATGTGATGGCCATTGCTTTCCTTTTATGCTACAGTCATAAAGATACGACTTCAACCGTAGAACTGTTGTTCGGAACGTTTCGTCTCGGTCGAAGATTCTCGTCACAGATCTGTCGAATTGCATTCGAGCAAGGGAATGGGCGTGCCACCGTCTCACAAAATGCCGCCAGTACACAATGACGCGACAACTCTTTCGACGTATCTGTCCCTCATTCAACAGTACCTTTCCGTCTTCATGTTCGACAACGCTATTTGGTTAGCGGAGCGTTGCGTTGCGGAGCATCCGACCGACTCTGAGGCGGTCTATTTGCTAGCGCTTTCCCACTACCGCTCCGGTGCAGCGAAAGCGGCTCGTGTGGTTCTGGAACGTACCAACAGTATTACCACTCCAACTATGCAGTTCCTTGCTGCACAGTGTGCCTTTGAAATCAAAGATTACATACGCGCTGAAACGTTGCTTCTGAAGAGCTGCAGAGCTACATACGAGCAAATTAAACTAAGCTTGGACCGTAACGGAAACATGGACGATTGGATTGTGGAGACCTCGGTAAGACAATTTGTAGAACCTATGGGTTCCTGTCTCTCCATTGACTAACAGCGGTGCTTATTCTTAGCCTTGTCCTGTTCCCAACGGGGCAGCTGGAATCGCCTTGCTCGGAAAAATTTGTCGTCACACAAACCGTAAAGAACGTGCTACAAAGTACTTTGAAATGTCGTTGAGGCTCGATCCTTTTTTGTGGACCAGCTTCGAGGCAATTGCTGAATTAGGGGTGAGTGATGTGGAGACCTCGGAGCTTTTTGGTATCACAATACCGTACACCACAAAATCCAGTATATGTGACGTCAAAACGCCACTCCAACCCATCGAAACACCAGCATCGGCGACACACCCGAAAACACATCTGTTCCCACCTTCCACAGCATTCCGCAATCGCACTGTTCACTTTGAAACTCCAGGACTCACACCCATTGCGGTAAATGCTAGTCTGATGCCGGCGGAAACCCCAAAATCGGCATCAAACGCTCAACGCCAGGATGTTCCGAACGTTCTGAAACGGGCCCGGGAAGTTGCTTCAAGACAATACTACCCACCCTCCCCCGAGACGCCAATTACGACAGTAGCACGGTCGATGCGATATCTCAGAGGGCTAGGGAAAGACGATGGCTCGACTCCGTCCAGAAGCAAGAATCTAAATGATACATTTGGGCGTTCTCTGTTTTCTTTAGAAAACCAAGCATCCAATGCAACAACTGTCAAACAACGAGTGTTGAATGGTGAACAACTTGAAAAACCTGCTGCGACAGAGACCGTAGACGGCAATGTCAGGCACATCCTCGAACTACTCTGTAGCATGGGCAAAGCTTACCAGTGCCTTCGTAGCTATAACTGCAAGGAAGCGCTGCAAATTCTTCAAACGCTACCCTTGCGACAGCAGGCAACGGCATGGGTGCTGCATCAGGAAGGACGTGCTTATTTGGAGCTCAATGAGTTTGCATCAGCCGAACGGTGCTTGGAGCAAATGCAAATCGTAGACCCGGGCCGAATGAAAGGATTGGAACTTCTGAGTACTGTGTATTGGCAAGTAAAGAAGGAGGTTGAACTAGCCCACTTGGCGCAGCGTGTTACAGATTGGGATCGTGAATCGCCCGAGGCCTGGTGTGTTGTTGGTAACTGTTTTTCATTGCAGAAAGATCACGAAACCGCATTGACGTTCTTCTCTCGTTCCTTGCAACTTAACCCTAACTTCACCTACACCCATACTCTTTCTGGCTACGAATACATGGCGAACGAAGATTTCGTGAAGGCAATAGCTTGCTTCCGTCAGGCTTTGCGGACCGACGACAAACACTACAATGCCTGGTATGGTCTAGGAGCCATTTACCAACGCCAAGAAAAGTTTGATCTGGCTGAGTATCATTTTGGAAAGGCTGTCGCGCTTCATCCAACTAGCAGCGCTCTTCGATGCAACCTTGGCATTGCTCAATTTTCCAATGGAAAAGCGTATCAAGCTCTCGATACCTTGTCAGAAGCCTTTCACCTGGACCCACGAAATCCCCAGGCCCGCTTTCAAAGAGCTTCCATCTATATGGCGCTGCATCGCCCGGAAGAAGCGCTTTCAGAATTATGCAAGGTACGAGATGTTGCACCTCGCGAAGCAACTGTACATTTCTCGCTGGGGAAAGTATATAAGAAGTTGGGGCGGACGAAAGAGGCTATGAAATGCTTTTTAACAGCTATGGATCTTGATCCTAAAGGGAGCCAAACCATCAAGTCTGCTTTGGAAAAGTTGGAGGAGCCTGACATCGACGAGGGCACAGGCGTTGGGTTCTGATGCTGGCAAGACTAAGCAGATTATAAGGACATATGCCTTTTAGCGAACAAATGTATTCCTTAGCGCAAAGCGTCTTATGGATTACTGGTAAGGTATACTGTAGCTTCAACAGAGCATTTCGAAGGCGGACATTCATTTTATCTTCCAATGTAATATATCTAATGTTAACTTTCAGTAAATCTAAGAAAATCGCGTACATACGTCTTCCAAGGAGCTCATTGCAAACTGTAAAACCAATAGTAAATCTATGGAGGAAGTTGTATCAGATTTCGTTTGCTGTGCTGAACATAGGAAGCACCTTTTGTCATGGTCGACACCTGTCTGACGTAGCTGATAGTGTGAACATGGTATCCAGGATCTTGGTCTCACTGTCAGCAGCACATTCACTGTCAGACTCCTGCACTCGTCCAGACAGCTTGACGAAAAGGTCATCTCGCTGCGCTCCGAAGCGTTTCGTTCATCAGCATATACCTAGTTGTTTGAAACGCTTATTTAAAATGAAGTTCTTGGTCCTGTTTTATGCCGTTATCTCCGTCGCCTTTAGTGTGGACGGATTCGCACCCAGTAAGTTGATCAAAGGGCGGTCGATCTGGGCGAAAAATTGTGTGATTTATAATGATCTCACAGTATTCTGGCACCATTCCCTGTAGGGACTCCAAAGACCATCAGTCCTGTTGTGGACCTACAAAAAGCCGCCGCTGGAGCATTTGCGGCCTTCACTATTGCCACTTCATCCCTGAGCGCTCCTGCCGCCGATGCACTGACTCCGGTTTTTTCCTCCAGCAACGTTGTAGCGGAAAAGGTGACACGTGAGGGAATGTACGGAGAATATACCACTGATCTAGTTCAAACGTACGATGATGCGCGCTCGACTTTTAAGGACGCCAAGGAAACCAAATCGAAAAAGGGTAAGTCGTTAGAGGACACTGTTTGCCTATAGAAACACTTCACCAGTTCGTCTCATTATACCTCCCTTAAATTATAGGTAAATACACCGCTTTGCTAGCTGTCTTGATTGTTGGAAGTTTTATTATTCCGATGGCGCAGTACTTCTGGTATGTTCGGGACGACGACTCTACTGATAAATTTTTCGGCCAAAAAGCTCCAGAACCGGAAGAGCCCCCGAAGAAGAAAAAATGGTTCTAAGCAGTCTTACCGACAAACACCGCGTAGCTACTTCTAATCGATGCTTTAGAGACACCTTTTCTTTCTTATCGGAAATTAACTTGATTACTTTTATATGTAGTTTTGGGAGACGTACAGTGAGCTCGCTAAACGTTACTGCAGGGTCTGTCACAGTAAAGACATGCTCAACAGGCTTTGCCATGTATTCCGACTGAGAGTTTCGGACATTCTCCGCTCATATTTGTGGAGAAGAAATTTACTCTTTCGGCCCTCGAAGATTTTCTAACTCTTTGATAACTGCAGGAGAAAATCTTCAGGGAGTTGAGCCTTCCACAGTCATACACCAACTAAACTTCCGCATAGCCCTTACTGAAAGGGTTCATTTCAACCACTGCGTCACACCTTGGAAATCACAAATGAGTTGACTCCGAAGCCCAGAGTAGAAAATCCAATAGAAGTTTTACTGAACGCTGGAGAGTAGAGTCATGAATCGACAGTGACTACTGGGAGACAGAAAGAACGAAGATGACATGATTGAAAGGTTCTGTCGTTTTGCAATTATTTGTTGTTTCAGACGACAACAAAGAAACAGCCAGGATAATCCCTTTTTCAGTTCAAAATCAGCCGGGCCTATGGTAAAATATTGAACTACACTCCAAATCTAGTATGAGCCACTTAATTTCTGGCGATGTGGAAGCATCCCAGCAGGAACCACTTTTGAATTTAGAAATTGCTCCTCCTCCCGAGAGCAATTGCCAAATCTATGTTGGTAGTGGGGCTGAGGGCGGCGACGGTTGCGATGAAGTTGGCCAGTATATCCATGGCCCGCATTCCCTCATTCTTCCTGAACTTTCCGGCGTGTCATCCGCCTTGATGTCCTCCCCGGGACAGACCAAACCTCTGGCTTTTGCAACGACAACACCTCTGCTCATCAAGCTTGTGCTCCCGATACTAATTTTGTCGACACATGGTTTGTTCTTGTACGGCCAGATAAAGCCCATGTGGCGACTAACACAAAGAGTTCATGTCGATGTTTGGGCCAACGCGACGAGCACTGAAGCGCGCGTCGCAGTAGACACCCTAAAAATTCCCCACGAGAATGAATATAATTTACATCAGGTAAAGAACATACGCACGTTTACCTATGCCTACGCGATTCAAGAACTTTGGAAGGCGAAGCATATGCCAGGCAAGCTACTACCTCGAATTGCGGCCGTTCTGTTGGGGATATTTTCCGGACTTTGGCCGCATCTAAAACTCGTGCTTCTCATGTTGACTTGGTTCTTGGCTAAGCAGCCCATCAGGCGCAAAAGAATTTTGAATGCTCTATCTGTTTTAGGAAAGTGGAGCCTGGTCGATGTGTTGGTGGTGTGTGTCATGGTTGGTGTTCTAAATCTACAATGGGAGATTCGTGCAGAGACCATCCAGCAAGGTGTATTAGACAATCTACCCATTGTCGCTCAAGGAATATCAACCTTGTATAATTCTCAGGATATCTGTTCTCAAGCCCTTCATTATTCTTGTCAAAATCCTTCAAAGCTCAAACACAAAATACAATGTCATGCCTGTCTGACAACAGTAGAGACTTTCTTCAAATATCCTCTTTCCTCGGGCAAACCCATCTTAAAAGGGTTTTCAACGTCGGGAGGAGGAGAAGCTGAGCTCTTTGTTGCCGGTTTGAATGGCATCTACTCCTTCTGTGGGGCCGTTATTCTTTCTATCCTGCTAAGCCTGGTTGTGGATTGGTATGATCATAGAGCTCGAGATCACGAATTCAATAACACTGCTTTTGGACCAGGACGTGGCCGCCTCAACACCGAAGAGCATGACTCAATAGCTCCCGAAGTTTCTGGGACTCTTTCCCAAGACCATGAATTGCTTTTAAGTTTGACCGTTCCTTGCGGTGTTGATCACAGATCCGATGCCGATAGAGAACTGGACCGCCAAATCTTGGAATCTTCGCGTTCGAGATCTCGCTGGATTAGTACCACAGCATCTACGCTGACTGCATTTTTTATCTTGGCGGCAGTTACATCAACAACGATGCAGCGCATGGTTAATGGTGCGCTTCCTAGCCTCTTGCACGATATCCTCGGTGTGGAATGGACAAGATCATACAGCTTCCTACAGCTTGCAAAAACGTTAGGAGCTGCCGGTGGCTGGGATTGGCTTCTCATGGGTACTTTTGCCCTCTTCATCGTGGTCGGTCCTTTGATCCGTTCGCTTTTGTGTTTCATGGTTTTCAACAAGAAGCATGAAGAGGGGAGCTCTATTCGGAGAAGAGTCGGACGCAAAACCTTGGCAGCCGTTGAGTTTATTGGTGCATTTTGCGCATGGGAGGTCTTTGTTGTAGCAGTGCTCATGGTCGACCTACTCATGCCTGCTATTACTTCAACAATTATTTTGGATCAGCGATGCTCTGAGTTGACCAATGACTCGACATGTTTGGAAGTCAAGTTTGAAATGCTCTACACATTTGGGTGGGTAGTAATGGGTGGTGTCTTCCTTGTGTTGGTGAGTCAACGCATAAGACTCGCTCATTCGGTACATTAGGACATACGCTGTAACCTACTTCTCCCACACGAAAATACATAAAGATACTGTGCGGCCACCTGGTTGATTAATATACTATGAACATCGTTTCTCACAAACCAAATGAGCAATACGTAGCAAACTGTCAGATGCGGACAACCCCATTGAATGGCTACGTTCAAAGTATAACTCAACTTCTCCTTCTGCGCCTATTTACAGTTAACTCCCAATTCTCCTAGGCAGACCCATATCTTGCGCGTAGTCCAGGGTTGATTCGTCTTGCTCTTCCAACTCCGGTATCTGCATACCGAGGCCCACGTCTTGTAGGGAATCGTCAAACGTTACGACCGCCTTCTTAAAATTCTTGTATTTAAAGTATGCGATACCTGAATTACTGATGAGGCGCTTGCGTTTGCCCTCATAATTCATTGTGTTGACCTTCTTGACGGGTAAATCATAGATTTTCGTCAAATATTCCTTAATTTCGTGTTTCGTCATTCGGGGAACGGTTCGAAAAATAGCAAAAGCAGGCCCGTTCGCGGTAGCGCTACGGGCCGATACCATTGTCAGTGGCATACTCGGCATCCACATACGGAATTGTTTAGCAGCGCGGGCTGCCAGTATAAGTGTGGATTTCATCGTTGTCAAGCCCGGGCGATTCGGAAATTCGGAAACTGTTCTTGCGTCTGTCAAGTAAAAATCCTTTGCTCCAGAGTATTGTAAGAAACAAACAAAGCTGTAAATCAGCGCTATCTCGCTTGCTCGATCGATTACCAGAAGCAAAAGGATGCGGTTCGACTAATTGACAGTAAGTCAAAGTATTACCGAAATAGTAGTTCACACCACCACCCGACATATCCGAGCTGGTAACTCCCGAGCTTTGCGGCAGCCCCCTCCCCTAGTCTGCCC
>Ga0163101_100225_pt1 | contig 13131 bp, 5 predicted proteins | sample TAMARWmetagpilot_2_FD_111548 | JGI IMG/M metagenome (GOLD analysis project Ga0163101, IMG submission 111548) | Phycosphere-associated microbial communities from TAMU algal ponds, Corpus Christi, Texas, USA - TAMU ARW1 11/11 metagenome pilot | ecosystem: Engineered > Artificial ecosystem >...
ATTCCGGGGGCAGGTCTGGGAATTTTTACTGCGATAGACCGCAAAATTGGAGAAAGCATTGGAAATGGTGATGTTCTTATACCGCAAGTGGACCTTTACTATCATCAGGCTGCCCGAAAAACCATAGCATCGGAGGATTACAGAGATCCCTTTGAAGACTACTTATGGTACGGTCCCGAGATGGGAATGCAACAAGAAAGCTCCCATCCTTTCGAATACTTGTCCGCGTTTGCGCCAGGTTTGGACGCCGCTATTAACTGTCACCTCGGGCTCGTCAACGTCGACAAGCTCGCTCCCGAGTACGATACGATGCCTTCCTGGCATCGGGCCGTAGATCCCGGCGTCGGAGCGATTACTCCATACCAAAACTGTTCCACGATTGCCAAGGAATTTATTCCGGCAGGTGGGGAGTTGTTTAAGCACTATGGGGATCAATGGTTTACAGGCCGCCAAGACATTTTTGGCTTGATGCCATTACTGGAGGATTATCCCAGAGCTGAACAGTTTGCCATTGATTTTAATTCGATTGCGGGAAATACCTCGATGGACTTTCGACGCGATTTATATAAAATTGTCACTGACTTTCCGTTCGAGAGTCGCGTCACAAACGCTTTGCCCAATGATGTGTTGCAGGTGCCAACAATTGTGGAAGAAGGCATCCGCGCCGTATATCAGCCCCTAGCGACCCGAAAAGTGGAAGATTTGGAAGCAAATGGCCGCTGTTTGGATTATCTTGCCCCCCGTCTGTCAACTCTTCCGCAAGCAGGTCGTGGAGCATTTGCGACGCAGTTCCTTGCGGAAGGAACAATCGTTGCCGGAAGTCCCTTCCTAGTGATGGCAAATGGCGACTATTTTGACATGTTTGAAGCTAATTGGTATGACAAGACCTATCCTCCGGACATTTCCCGAAAAACTCGATCGCAATTGGGATTAAACTACTGTTGGACGCACGCGGACGCTAGTTTGTTTTTGTGCCCTTACGGCGCAAATGTAAACTATATCAATCACAATCCTGAACCCAACATTCGCGTACAATGGGCTCGCGCTCAAAGCATGAGACACAACGAGCAATGGCTTCACCAAAGTCCCACTGAGATGCTGGTGTCGTCCAGTCCGGGGCTGTTTCTCGATTTCATAGCATTGCGGGACATTGAAGAAGGGGAAGAAGTCTTTATTGACTACGGGCCAAAATGGGAATTGGCATGGCAGGCACACGTCGAGTACTGGACGACAAGCAACTACAGTCACAGCTATCAGTCGGCGCGGGTGTACAGTAAAGCTAATGCGAATAAACCCTTTCGGTCACAAAGTGAGCAAGAGGTGGATCCATATCCTTCTTACTACGAATTCCGCTGCTTAGATGTGGCTTGGTACTATCCAAAGCAGCATCAAAATGTCTGGATGCTATGGAACCGAACGCGAACTTTTGGTTTCAATTGTCGTATTTTGGAACACAGGACGTCACCTGAAGGGACTTTCTACTACAAGGTCGAGCTGCAAGCGCCGCAGCACAAGGATGTTTGGGGAGAACAATGGGACCCGTCCAAAGCAAGAGCGGAAACGTGGTACACACGAGACTCGTGGTTCCCACAACATCAAGTGGTTCTAGTCGACTTGGCCTACTCAACCGACATCTTCTTGTCAGACGCTTTTCGACACCCCATAGCGATACCAGATAGTATTTTCCCAGACGCTTGGCGAGGTTTTGTTGCGTAAGTATATTTATATTTGCTGCAGTGATCTTTGTATATAGTACAGTCATTGGCTACATAATTAATTGCACCCATTCATTGTCACAAGCGGAGCAAAATCTCGGAATTCACAATCGCAACCTTATCATTTAGGCAGCAGGTGAGGGACAGGTGTGCCATTCGGCTTTGCAGCATGTGAACACTGTCATTTTAAATAACGGCGGGACCAAAGATGAAAAAATCAATCAAAGTGGATCGTCTATGAATTTCTTTTGCGTGTGGCTATCTTTTTGTTGACAAACGTTTTGTAGGAGTATCGAATGACATCAGTTGATCACATACGTACATCTTTCTCATAAGACCAAGGTCGACTAGATGTACAGCAGTAGAAATCCAAAGGTGAAATATACCTTCTGAAAGGGAGAGCAATAAATGAAAAGAGCACTTGCTGTTGATTCTCAGGTCGAATGGGATTCGAAAACGCAGACCTCGCTCGATTCAATAAGTAGGAGCTGTTTGCCGGTCCCAGCACGGAAAGGATGAAAGCGCCAGCCAGCCTTGCATTCGCAGTATTTTATCCTTCTCGTGAATAATAATAGTATGTATGCCTCTCTTGTGAGCCTTTGAAACTCTTCTATATCTGCCTAGATAAGAGGGGCTAAGAGACTCAGAGAACAAGTCAGTGTTTCGTCGCAAATCGACATCTTGAATCATTTGGCATTGCGCAGAAAGACCGCAGCTACGAGAGTCCACAATTTTTCCTTTTCAATACGAGTGTGCGTGACTATTCACCTTCATTGTTAACTGCTCCGCGTGTCCCTTGATTTAAAAGACTGGTCATCACTGAAAATCCATCCCAAGCTGAGATTCTAATGCCTGCCTCGTAGCGCCTTCCCGAGCCAACTGCGACCATCAATGTGGTGGCTGTGAAGGCAAAAACGCAAACTACTCTCACGACGTAACTCCGATTTGTTCATTGTACTTAGCCGAACGCACCATCTCTGGAGCACGCCTTGGCATCTTCACGGGTGTTGTCCGATTTTAAATGATGCCATCGGAAAGTGGGGAAAGTTGGGATCTTGCCAGTGTCGTGCCGGCGCGAGACGAGATGTGGTATACGAGAGAAAATGGTCCCTTATGAACTGGAGTTCATCTCTCTCGCATCCCTTGCAAATTGGGACGCACCGTACAGGACGGGATCGTTTTTTAATGCCAGACGCCTTCCGCCATCCCATTGGGTTCCACGACGATGTGTTTCCAGAGGTATGGCGTGGATTCAACGGTCATTTCGATTGGTACACGAAGACAAAGAAGGAGCAATAAAATGTTAGCTTACTCACAATCAGAGGGCATTGTCTTACAGGACGCAAGTCATACACAATTGTTGGGGGAGTAGTTGTGTAAGAAGTCGGTGTCGAGCGTGAATTGCAATGAAGTTGTCACAGACATCATGTCGATTTAGAAGTATCTTGAATAAAATCTTGTTCCTACCAGTAAGGGCGACGCTGTGGACGGCGCCTTCGAACAAGGTGGCGGGCGATGCGGTCGACGTGTTCAAATATAATGGGGACTACCAGAACAAAGAGCAACAAGGATGCGACGTGTTCGGCTGTTCCAATGATGAGATGTCCGCACCAGCTCGGTGTCGCTCGGTAGGGAAATGCTGTGTACCACTGGCGCCATAGTGTGGACGAGAAGAGAGGCATCGCGGCGAGTAATATTACGTAATATGCCAGCATTCGACTGCCAATATGGGCGAAGGTCAAAAGCACAATCTGCGAAAACAGGATCCCCCAATCCGTAAGAAATCAAATTAGATCAAGTAAACATAGAATGAAAGAATCACAAATCAGAGGTGCTTACATTGGTGAATTCTTGTTTGCCAATTGTTCCGGATTGTTTGGGATCGGCCAACCGGAAGAATTCATCAACTTGTGTTCGATCCGGTGGATGGCAGGCGGCGACTCCAGCGTACCGGGCCAAGTGAAGATGAATCAACAGGATACCAGCGTATAGTTCGGTTGGTGTCAACTGTCCCGAACGGGAAGGATCACAGACTTCAAAAGCCCAATTGGAGAGACGTCGGAAATAAATTTGTCGAAGCTGCAAAAGATTGGACAGCGGATTTTTGTTGCGGAGTGGAGTTGACAGAATATGTTCTCGCTTCGATGGAGGCGACAAATGCTTTCCCAGTGTGCGGAGAAGCACTACTAATTGAAGGATTCGAGACACTTGAAACCAAGAAGCCGGAAAAGCTGTCTTAGTAGACGTAGCTTCTTTTAGAACCATTTCTGGAGCGGACATTTCTGGCGAAACGATATCCGATTCCGGTGCAGTTGATGATGTGGTTGTCAAATCTGGAAGGGTAGAGCTCAAATCTAAAAACGGCGTTGTTTCTTCTCGCACTCGAGGAGAAACGTAATTGAGCTGCTTCCTATGGCGTCGATACCGCAGCGATTCGCGAAGACATCTCGACCGCCCATTAGAATGCACTGGAGAAGTAAAGGCTATTGCTGAAGCTACGACGCAGCAGCAGATCGAAAGATAGTGCAGTTGTCTCATGACAACCTAAATCAAAAGTTGAAATCAGGACTACTCTGGAAATGCACTTCAGGGTCAGTATCTTTCGTGTTGCTGCCACAGCATTTTCTCATTATCTCGTACTTTGCAAACTGTCTGGTAAAATACGGCTTCGTCTCACAGAACAACACAATCAACCATTCGTATCCCGCGAAAACTTTCGAAAACCTCGTGAAAACGAACTCTCCGAAAATCGTTATCCAAGAATGTGATGGAAGATGAAGCACGGAAACCGAAATTCAATAGGACATTGGCTAGAGACAAAAAAATTACCACGAGGATTGCTAGTATTGGGCCTGATCTAGCGAAAAGTTACTGGAGGGTCACGACCTGAATTGGGTCACAAAGTTCCATTGATTCTCGTTGGAAGGGAAAGCTTTCGTGAGGTTCTATAGAAGATAACATGTGAAAAAGGCGCAATAGGTTTCCCTGTGCCGGTTTGTTTATCTAATTATATAAAAAGGTCCAAGGCATTAGCATTGGACATCGTATCAAACCCACGCATACCGGTTGATGATGCGTTGTGAACAGCTCGCGCGACATGCTCTAAAGTTTGCTCACAAATTTCAAAAGAACACTTCCAGCATTTCTGAAGGTTTCAGCCCAACGAAACCATCACGATACAAGTTTCACCACCATGGTGCGACTGACGAATATCCTTCCCCTGCTAATGACCTTCGCGGCAAACTTGGCTTCCTCCAGCTTAGCTGCTAACAGCTCCAGCACTAGTGTCGAAACGGTGGATGCCGAAACATTTCTGGAGCCGCAGACACAAGCTGCTGTAAGCATACCACACCGATCGCTGGCGGAATTCGATCGCATCGGGCTAGGAGTTGTGAAACGAACTCGTACGCTGAATCCCGGCGTCAAGGTAGAAGAGTCCTACACATGCGACACGTCTGCGTCTCGACTGAGCGATTGTCAGAACGAGTTTTGCTACCAGGTTGACGGTATTCCATGCCGTCAAAGCTATTTTTGTCCCAGCAGCGCCTCACGCGCTTCTTACCTCGATTGCTCAAACCTTCCCATAGATCGTAGCTTTAAATGCGAATGCAGTGGATCATGTGAATTTAATGTGAAGCCTGTTGCTTACAACGACGCCAACAATGGATGCTCTAACTTGGGCGCAGCCTGCAAAGGAACGGAGTGTACTTGGACAACACTGATGAGAAACGGTGCCACCATTCAAGGATCTTTGGAAGATTTTGTCTGCGACGTCAAGATCGATGGCAAGTCCTGTTCCTGTCGCAAGTGCGGTGACGACACGGTATCGTACGATTGTAGTATGCATACCAACGATTCCTTAGGCAAAGCCAGTTGCTCTGATACAGCGTGGATCAGGGATGCCATCGAGCGTAAGCAGCCCACAAGATCTCCGGTGAAGGCTCCTACGAGAGCACCTGTCCAAGCTCCCAGAGAAGTACCCGTAGCTCCCACAAGGGGGCAGGTAAATAGTCCTGTGTCGACGCCCGGAGATCAAAAGCCAGGGTCCTGGGATAGTAGGTGCAACAACATGGTCACAAACAACAATTTTGAGTCGAAGCTGACGGAATGGCGCTCTCGTGGCTCTGGATCCATCTCGCTTGTCTCTCCTGGTTACAAGTCAAAAACTGCGCTGCGCTATTCCAAGCGAAGTCGCGTGTGGGACGGAGTGGGGATAGGAGTCAGCAGGAATCGCTATAACGGATGCACTCCGCCGGGTTCCAAGTGGGAAGTACGTGCCCGATTTCGTCTTGTGGACCCAACCACGGAAAAAGGAGTAAGTTGTCGCGTTAGTCCAAATGGAAAACCCGACAAGATGGGCTCCGACTTTTGTCCTCGCGTATCGATTTACCTTCGTGACAAAAATTGGCGATTGGAAACGTTCACTCTTGGAGATTATCAGACAGCTTGGAACGCCAATGTATTCAATGAGTTTCGCTCCGTCTTTGAATTCCCCGGCGCTTCAACCAAATGGAACCCTGAAATTCGCAACTTCCACATCAAGGTTGAGGACCCTAACCATGATCTCGATATAATCATGGACGATTTTTACATGGAGCGTGTGGCGTAGATCACAAAAGATAAATCAATCTGGGGAAACAAGTAACAAAGTCATAATATAAAGGCCAACTTCGAACAAGGAGTTCACCACAGTTTCTCTAGTGCTAGTAGTGCTTTGACTATCCGCTTTCTTTCAGCCATGATTTCAGCGACACGAGAGAGGGAGTCATCGCAGAAAACCAACCCCTTACCAGATTTCCTCGAATCAAATCCGTAGCATCTCGATAATCGCAAGTTGTTCGTGAAGTGTGCTCTCTCAAAGCCAATACGCAATTCGGTGGGGGACCGATCGGATTGTAGCAACATCGATCGAGGAATAAGAACCGTGTGCAATTGCGGAAGTGATTTTGACCCCAGAGCAACATCTGGCCTCTCCCTTGGATAGCATCGGAAATTTAGATAGGGTCGGATTTAGAGACGGGACAGGTTGTGTTCGCTGGTAAAAGTACAGCTCGGATGGCAAGCCCCATTCCTCTTCCGATGAGTGTCATGCAAATGTCGTACAAGAGCAACTCGTATCACATAGGGTGCTTTATTCACTGCCAGATATGACATCCATCATTCTGCTCATGCAAGTTCTCAGTCCCCAGATCTTCGGTACACATTCTTGCACGGCCCCCTTTATTCTTGGAACATGTGGAGCGAGAAAAATGAAAAATGCCATCAGGTCGACCATAATTAAAGTTAGTGATGAGAATGTTTCCATTGAGAATTTGCTCATGACACTCGCCGAAAGCAATTCAACAGATATAGAAACGGAAAGTCTGGCCGCGTGCGGCAATCAAAGTACGTAGGTCTCATTAGTCGATTTGAGCTTTCTCCGTTTGACTTATGTTCCCGGTATCGACAGTCTATTCTTTCGATCAATTTGATTCGTTTGGCGGCAGAATAGCTTTGATAAGTTGAAAAATGGACAATTTGGGGCCTTCACTCGTAGCATCGCTGGAGCTCCCGGTCATTGTTGTCGAGAGCACCGTTGCCGCCGTTTTACTCTTCTGCTCAATTATGGAGTCAATTTGCTTGTCTAAATCAAAGGCGGTCATCCATAAACTTTTGACTGGTTTGGTTTGTCCGATACGTCGGACGCGGTCTTCAGCTTGATGTGCGTCGCCAGGTGTCCATGGCCGGTCCAACAGAATCACTGTACACGCTGCCGTCAAAGTGAGCCCGACGCCGCCCGCGCCGAACGTGCACACAAAAAACGCAGTCAATCCATTTTGAAAGTTGTCAACGAGTGCTTGCCGTGATTTTGCGACCGTTTCCCCAGTCAAGCAAGACCCTTGCCAACCCGCATCAGTCAATTTCTGGTGTACATTTTGTGCAACCTTGACAAAACTTGTAAAAATCACAATGGCAGGCTCTGTCTCTAGTATGCGCTTGGCGTATTCGACCGTCGCGTCAATCTTTGCTGTGGAAGCAACGAGACGTACCCGTTGTACGGCGCCCAAAATAGCTTCGCTACTTTTGGATTCTCCCGTCTTTCGATATATTTTGGCCAAATCGTGCAAGGCCTGTGTGTGCGCAAGCTGCTGACGGCTGCTAATAGGAACAACCGGAAATTCACGTGTTTGCGGCGGTAGCGCTTTTAGACAATCCTGCTTGGTTAAATGCAACAGATGCGATGAGACCAATGTGCGCAGCTGTGATAGATTGGAAGCTCCAGATGCCTTCCAGACTGGACGACTCCGTCCATACGATTCCGAATGGCCGGCGCAAAAATGCTGTTCGTACGAAAGTTGGTGACGCCCTAACGGATGTGACACGGCCTGTAACAAAGGGAAAAGATTGGACGGTTTGCCATTTTTCATGGGCGTGCCCGTTAACAGGAGAACGCCTCGGCAAGCGGTATGTGCGCACAAGACAAGCACATCCTTGGTTCGAGAGGCGGCCATACTTTGCATGCTATGCGCTTCGTCGGCGACGACGACAAAGGGTCGCTGATCCAAGTCGTGTTTGTCGAGGCGAGGTATTTTCCCCCACGAGGCAATGCAAAGACTCGCGTTATTGACGTTGTCCTGCACGTCCTTATCATCTTGTACGGACAATCCTGTGGCTTCGATTGCGGTCCGTTTCCATTCGTCTCTAAGCGAGACGGGACAAATAACGATTGTTTTGGTTTGTAGCGTCTTGGAAAAGGCCTTGGCCCAAACACAACCAATGAGGGTTTTGCCTAGTCCCATGTCGAGCGCGAGAATCATGCGCCGCATGAGCAATCCTTGGAGAATAGCCTTTTTTTGGTGCGAAAAAAGCGTCCACCCATTGAGTAGCGGTTGGGAGAGGGTAGCATTTTGCACTAGCGTTTGTCGGTGTTCGTCTTGCACAGGCTGGACGGTCGCGACATCAAACTGCAGCTTTTTTGGAAGATTGACCTGTCGCGGATCATTGGGAACATCCGAGTCTGGAGATGCCGGAGGCGCTGTGCGTTGCCAAGAAGAAGGGCGCATGGAAGGTGACACCGCCGTTCGAGACCGAGGGTGGGTCGAGGGCGACGACGTTGTCAGATTTGATTTGGACTTGGCAGGCGAAGAAGAAACCGAAACAGCAAACAAAGAGGGATCGGAGCTGCAGTTGCCAGCCCACGAAGCTGGTCGTAAGGACGCTAATGTCGGGAGAGCGACAGAGGATCGAGACGAAAGGGAAGGAACCGACGCTGTATTCGTAGGTCGCGGAGGGGGCTTGAGCCGAGTCGGATCAGATGTTAGTCGAGTGGACGGATGCTCGTAGACAGCATCCGGAGGACCTCGTTTTGTAGACATAAGACTTTTGCTGGGTGAGTGCCGAGGAATAGACGCTGCCGGTATGGGAATCTCTGTAACGGCGCTTTCGTGACCGGAATGCAGAGTGGAATGAGATTTGGTGTTCATGTGCGATTCCGGCGTCGCTTGTTCCATCATGGCAACGGCAGCTTCCCAATCGATGCCCCCATCATCAAAAGAACTGATAGTCGATTGGGCCGTTTGCTTTGGCTTCTCCGCAGACATATTTGTGGTAAGTCTTCGATTCAATAGTGATGTGCCGGATGCCGTTGTGGGTTGTGGCGGAACACGGCAGCGATCACCATTGCTGTCGTTTTGATTTTCCGATGGGTTCTGGCACTTGCAGTCACTCCGTTCGCGGTCCCAACTCGACCTTGGCCGTTTCAAGGAAGCTTTCGGCTTGGCGTATGGGTTGCGAATAGCCACCATGGGTAACGAACCCGCAACGGGAACTACAGACTCCAAAAACCGGCACCGAAATACCGGTAGACCTTTACGATTGTTTTCTCCATGGCCCCGAAAACGTACCCTTCGGTTCTTGACGGGCAACATTCACAGTCAAGAATTCCGTTTGATTGTGACATTGGTACAATTATCGGAAATGTCGTTCGGATACAAACTTTGAGCTTGACTTTCAAAGCAGTTGTACGAATGATATATATTGATATGTGAATAAAACGGCTGTCGGTAGTATATGCGAAAAGTGTTTGCTTTTCCCGGAACTTCCTCTGTTTTTCGTTTTACAGTTCGCTCACATCCGTGTATACTCACACTCAGAATCAAATGGTTTGGACGATCGCAAGAACAGTCAGTTTGAGGATCACTCATGAACATGGACACATGTTTGTATATGCTTGCATCTGTTTGTAGGTAGCCTTTGGATTCGATTCCGCACACGGGTACAATCGCCTCTTGGCATCTGTAAACTTTGCATTTTGTCACACATCCAGGTTTACTGCTGCCTTTCACCTCCTCGTTGGCACAAAATGAAGGAAATCTACGCTCGACTGGAAACGGTACGTCCGGGACGCACATTATTTGTACGTCAAGTCTCCATGGGACAAGAAAATAGCGCCACGCGCCTGCAGCTTGTGTGTGTGCACGGTCTCTGTGGAACCGAGCGACATTTTCTACCCTTCTTGCACGCTCTGGATCACGCGGTAGCGTCCAACGATATATGGCTCCAAAGCATATCGTACGATTGGATGGGATGTGGGAAGTCACCGTTGATACCATCCTTTGACGCCTACCATAATCGAGAAACCGAGGCGGATTTGTTGGCCGTTCTACAGCGACTCGATTCATCGGTACCCACCGTCTTACTCGCGCATTCGTACGGTCCCAGTATCGTTGCGCAAGTTTTGCCGCAAATCACTTCCCAGTTGCGCTTGGTGGGTATTGTTTGGGTATCGACGGCCTTGAAGAGCGATACCATAACCTTCTTAGCCGATGGTGGTCCCCCGCTGATGAAATTGCCCACCTTTGTCTTGCGCTGTATGCAGCCTTCGTTAACGAACAGCTTTGTCCAAGCGGCCGTGCTCGACTCCCATACCGACGTACAAACCGTAGTCCGGAACGACAGCAACGCCAACGACATGTGGGTCGCCAAGTGCTACCATCGGCATACTTGCTGGGCGCACGTCGACTTGGTACAGAACCTACCAATCGATCATTTGGTTCTGCACGGAGCCGAGGATGGATTGTTGCCAATTACGGCCGGGCAGGATTTGGCGAATCGACTCGGTACCGAGTTGATTGCGATTGACCAGGCGAGCCACATGCTAATGCTGGAACAGCCAACGAAAATGGCTACTGCCGTCGCGGCCTTTCTATCGCAACGTTTTGCCGCACCAACTGCAGGAAGCGTTCCCACCTCTGCAGCCTAATCCAACGACGTGACGGGAAGACTTACAACAACAACATAATGGGGAGTATGTATTGTGACTATCTACTACTTAAACGAATGCGTCCTTTTAGGCCTCGTCGGGTAGTCGCAACAATTCGTGTACATTTTCGTCTTCAAACTCCACGCGCAAACACAAAAAGGCTTTCGTGTCGTCCAGTTTCAAATCCCACAGTCCTTTGCGTTTGCTGGCCGAAACCAAATCCACCACGTCGTCCAAATCGTCCACACAGACAAGTTTCGCGATCTGGATCAAGCGCGCCAAGGCCGGACAGGATTTAGTCAAGCCCACATTAGAAGACGCCGTGTCGTCGCTCAAACGCGATTTTGTGTACGAAACCAAATCGCGCACATCGGCATCCAACAAGAAGGCACCCAAGGCCGTCAGGGGGCATTTACGCAGGTACGTTTCCAAGCGCTTGGCCGCTGTACCCATGACTTGAAAGAGTAGCGCATCCCACAGACGTGGCGCTAAGTGAATACGCAACGGTTCCAAAAGCTCGTCGAGTAGGACGCACAGACGGGAAACGTAACTCTCTCCCAGTTGTGCGAAATTGTAAGCGTCTTCGTCTAAATTGTAATTCATTCGCATGGTCACCTTGTCTGTGGACTTGGATCCCACACCCATGAATCCGGAGCTTTCGCCACTACCACCAACGGCGTCTGCAACGATTACGCGGATACGCGTTTTCAAAACCGATTCGAGATTTTCTACAGTTCCGTCGGACGCCATGCGGAAACGTTCCGTCACGGTACCCAACGATTTTACACAAAGCTGCAACTGCTCCGTGTCGTGTGTGTTCGGAGGAAATCCCTTGGCGATGGCCTCACTTAAGACGCTTTCGAGTTGGTCTACGTGCCCAACCGCCACTTCCAAATCGTTCAACATGGCACAGGCCCGGGCAATCCCTCGCTCCACTTCCTGCTTCTGTTGGAGATCGTCCGCTGCGGCCGTGCTTTTCTTCTTGTGTGCACTAGTCGTCACACCAGCGTTGACTACGGCGTGACTGACTTGCGTTCCTTGGCGCAACAACGTGTGTGCGTTGAAAATACCGCCCGAACCCGCCAGGAGTCCGTCACCGGGCTTGAGTACCGCAACTCCCGCCTCTTCCGCTCGTTGCGATAACACTTCCAATAAGACCAAGAGGCAGTCCACGCCAAAGTTGGTCATGGCCGACGCTGTTCCGGTGTGTCCCGTGGCGAAAGCACGTTGGGTACCTCGTCGAGTAGCGTACAGGCAAGTCTCCACCAAGGCCGTTTGTAGCGCTTTCGACGGAAAGGAAGAATTGCCATTCCCGTGGTTGGTGCCACCGGAAGCCATGCCCAAGGGTCGATAGTATCGCGGGTCGTCCTCGCTGGCGTGAAAGGCACGTTGCATACTAGCCATCAACAAGCAGCGTTCGATACTCGCATACTGCCCACCCACTTCGGCTAGGGCCAGATGCAAATTGGTGCGGGTTGGCAGAATTTCAATTGTTTCCATCAAGTCTACGGGCGTACCGTCGTTCTCCCATTCGCGTGAGAACGATTGTTCGTGTCGCATAGTGCGGGCCTTTTGTACTTGATCACAGGTATGCTGAACAAAGCGCAAATAGGATTCGACGTGCTGCAAGCAGGTCGCGACTTCCTGCATGGTTGCGTCCACGTCCGTGAGGGATCCCACGAGGGCACCAAAGCCGGCATCGTCGGCTTCCGCCGCTGCGTCGTGTGCATCGACGGCTGTCCGCCCCGTGTAGCGTTCTTCCAAGTCGGCGGCAATGCGCTGTGCTTGCGTGCTGACCGAGGCTAAATCCCTCGATTTTTGGAAGCGTTCCAGCATGGGCAAGACGGTTTCTTCCACTTGGACGTGTACCAACTGCACAACGGCCACGTCGCCTTGGGCCTTGTACAAGTAGGATGAAACCATGGGCAAGTGGTGGCGCAAGACGTGTACCGCAGCGTTGTATACCTTGGCCATGGGGACGTAGGGTGGTACAGTGTTGGACGGCCCGTTGGAATTCTGCGACTGACTGTGCGTTGGATCGAGAGCTTGCCGAATGGAGGATTGCAACAAAGACTTGAGAAACTGCAAATAGAGTCGGACAGCCTCGGACTCGAGTTGTAAGGAACTGAGTATAGGTGTGTACTTTCCGAGGGCCTGCAAGTCCCCTTGTTGCAC
>Ga0163101_100226_pt1 | contig 13131 bp, 11 predicted proteins | sample TAMARWmetagpilot_2_FD_111548 | JGI IMG/M metagenome (GOLD analysis project Ga0163101, IMG submission 111548) | Phycosphere-associated microbial communities from TAMU algal ponds, Corpus Christi, Texas, USA - TAMU ARW1 11/11 metagenome pilot | ecosystem: Engineered > Artificial ecosystem >...
ATTTTCTCTTGTTTTGGACGAAAATTAACTACGGTACTTTTGGTCCCTTTTACATTACTACGATTCTAGAGAGACCGTTATCGTTGTAGTTCTCTAGATTCTCACGAGCCGCTTTCGCATAGTCGTACGGGTAATCAAGAATCCCTGCGACGAGATTGAAAGGGTGGGAAGGGAAAGAGAGATGAGCACGCGACGGAAGGCAGCGGAGCCGACCGTTGATGTAGAGCTTTCAAGAAAAGCGTATCGGCTCGGAGGAACGATAGTTGGAACGATACGCGTGATACTTCCGGATGATCGAGATCGACCCCGTGACACAGTGAATTCCATACAATTAGTATGCGCAGGTCGTTGTAGACTAGACCCAAGATGGCACAACGTCCCAGAGTATCAGAAAGTCTATGCAACACATCCATCATTAAGTGATCTTTCATACGATTCCAATTCGGTTTGCTTCTGGGCGACGGAGCCAATTGAGCTCTTAAACGTACAAGAGCGTCCATGGGGACGATGGGACGACATCAGGCCAAAACCGATCCAGCTTTCGGGCTACACATTGTCGCAAAAATTCTGTACCTTTCCAGACGAGCCGCGCATCTTGGAGGACGAACACTTGGCCTTTACTTTTCGAGTGGACCTTCCAGACGATCTTCCTCACTCAGTCTCGGCAACATCCTGCCGTTTGTATTACTCGGTGTTGTTCCGACTCATACTGCCAAATAAGCCGCGCGATCCTATGTGGATCCAGACTCCCTTTACTGTGTTGTCTGTCAGCGCAGACGCCGTTGTAGAAAGACCTGCGACGAAGTCGACATCGGGCGCAGGCCGTGTTCAGGTTGGACAAACCGCCCACGTGATGGCCCATTCAGTGGGCCTCCCTTGCCACGTGACCGCTCCAGAGCTCTTTCGTTTATCAGGCCGTCTTACGGTGAACCAGAGAGGTGCTGGTATTTACCGCCACATGCGTAGACACGATGCGAAGCACATTCAAACAATGAGGGTAGCCGATTCAACTGGCAGAGCCGTAGGAGTTTTGACTACAATCGGTGTTTCTGTCCTGAATCCCGGCAGTCGATGTATGCTCAAACTGTATTTTCCAAATTTGCAGGACGACGCGTCAAGGGCACCTTGCTATCAGTTTTGCGCTTGTTTGCAAGGCGAGGAAATTGCCATTCACAGAGACGGCACGCGCAAACGGGCAAGATCATTTCTTTTTGACACGGTACAAGAAACGATTGATCCCGATTGCACCGAGTGTGCTTGTCTGAATCTTTTGCTGCCGCTGGATGCACCTTGCTCGTTGCAGTCTGATCTGGTGGAAATAAATATTCGCTGTCTCGTGGATATTACTGTGGACAGCGTGGACGGGAAGGGCTATCAGAATTTAAGATTGGAAATTCCTTGCACCATTGTTCACGCTCTGTCTGCGTTTGAAGAAAACGAAGAGGATGGCAGTGAATTCAACCTTATTGCCATGGAAAAATTATTGAAACAGGACAGTGAGTTCACAGTCAAAGAAGACATAAACCATCCTCACAGTTTTGAAACAAGTGATATTGGCAAAGACCTAAAACTCCTATCACTTGCGATGGCCAAAAAATGCAATTTAATACCAGATCCTCCCGTTCTTGCGAAAGAAGACTAGCCTGTTGCGAAGTTGACATTCTTACTGTGAATAATATTCGAGCCGATATGAGAGAAATGGCAATTTATTATTAGTAGGACCGCAATGCGGGAATAGTGAATTTGTAGGGCACGCCAGCATCTTTTACAGTTCGGACGGCAAATGCAGGACTACTCCAACCGTTGGGCTGTTCAATCGGATATCCTAGAGAACCATGAGAGTGTAGCACAACTGTCAGGCTTTGAAGAAGAAACTATATGTACACGGCGGTAATCAGTAAAACTCACCCTCTCCAATCCGAATCGGTGGTTTGCCTTTGAACGTTACGTAAGCAGCGTCACCACTCGGCGCCATGAACTCCACAAATTCTACTTCCCCGGCCTTCAATCGTTGGACGAAGTCACTATAAGGAACCGATGGCTCGTTCAAATCTTCTGCTTTGAGCCCACCAAAATCGCTCCCTCGGTACTGAAAGGCAAGTCCATTGAATGGGGTAATTTCAGTGCCTCGGATTTCAGCACCAGTGTTGGCATGGGCGCTGAATGGAATTCCCCAGGAAGCCAATATGGTAGCAGCGGATCCAATGGTCAGCGACCGCCGCGTATCGGACTGCTGTCCATTGGTGTGTAGGAACGCTGACAAGTAAATGGGCCTATTTTCCTGATGAAGAATAGCATGTGGAATAAACGCCGATGCCCCCAAGTAAATCAATGAGCACAAAGCAAAGCACTTCGTCGCTTTCAACATGATTGCCTCAGTCAGTCACTGCTCCGAGGGGCAAGTTTCGAGAGAAACTTTATGAAAAAGGTTGTAGTAAAGTGAGAAGCAAAGAATAGGTAGTCGATTCACAGTCAACCATCTGCAACTGTAACACATGTAAGATCACGTGTACTTCAATCCTGACGTCACATGCGATGGATTCATAAACAAACGTGACCGGCGCTCGTTCATCGCAGAATTACTGATGTAATGTGGTTGTAATGTCAACAAGTTTACACTTCTTTCGTTCTCTGCTCTCATGTGAATACAGAAAACGACGACGAAATCTTTACTCTAGCACAACTCACCCGAGAACGAGAAACAAAAGAAAGGGAGCAAACTACTCTGAGAAGCACATGTTCTATGTAAAATCTAAATCACATCCTTTGACTCTGGTACTCAGCTTCACACATCGGTACATGAGGGTATTTGTGACAAATAATGAGAGCTGTATGCTCGCTGACTGCCAGGAAGTGGCCGACAATTTCTGTTACGCGACGGTCTAGAAGGTTCATCGTCGACTGGCAAGTTTCGTGTGCGAATTCCTGCTTTACCACACTATCAATCATAACATCGATGTCTTCGGCACTCTTTCGGTTTCTAGCCTGTAACTCAAGCACAAATTCGGTACACTGGTCGACACGCAGCATAGTCTCCATCGCCAAAGGATCCGTCTCCGTTCGTTTTTCTTTGGTGCCACTCTTCTCAATTGAAAACCCAAAGAAATTGTTTAGCTTGGTCTCTCCTTTGTTGGGAAAAGATACGGTAGGATCGAGCGATAGATTTTCAAGCGCAGTGTCGGTAGCGATGTCGGATAATCGGCAATGCCAGCGAATAAGTAAGCGGACAACACCCAGAATATCATCCAGCGTAATTTGTTGTGCTAGAAAAGTATCGTCTACGGTCTGTAGCGCCAAATCAACCGCTTCCAGAAGTAGGGGTAGAACCGTGATGCGGATAATTTTAGTGAATCGTCTTTCGCGGCTATCGATGTGACTTGTAGTGATGAGAACTACATCGGTAGTGTTCACATTTTGTGCTTTCATGTGCTCCAAAGTAAACGTTTCGAGAGCTCTACCCAACACGCTGGGGGTGCGAAGGATTCCGACGCTTTTTTTTGACTCTCCGCTTCTTATCCGCTCCTTGCATTTCTTGTCACTCTCGAACTTTTCCGGTACGCATTTCCGCAGACTTTCGTAAAATTTGCCCTGTTGACCGTCTTCCGGCCAGATACTAGCACGTTGTGGAAATCCACCGAGAATTTTTTCTAGCAATTTGTTCCTGTCCTTTGCTCTTCTTTCATGCGACATGTGGTCATGAACAGCCTGGTGCTTGATGCTGATCTTAAATCGGCTAGAAATCATCAGTCCAAAGGCCCAGGCTGCCCCGATAATCAGCAAAGTTATCCCGACGAGCGTGACTGGTCCGAAAGGAATCATACTCCGTTTCCGTCTTTTTCGTTTCATCGATTCTAATGTGATTCTGCTATTCATGGCTAGAGTTTGGAGTCGAAGCTAATGTCTGTCAGTGTGAAAGATGGCTAGGTTACAAGGAGACCCGGGCTGGATAGCTCGACAGCAGATCACAACAAGTTGTTGTAGACAAAACGACGGAGGAAATCTTAGAAATTCCGGGTGACGCTAACGTTTGATAGTGAGATATGCATTTACACGGCCTAGTATAAAAAAGTCCTCTTAACATCAATTATATATCTGGCGATGCAAGGGTTGAGACGACTAAGTTTTAATTCTAGCTATGTTTCTCTTTGGTAGGCGGTCCAAGCTAGAAACAACGACGCTCGCTTGCAATTGCACTATCGCTTGTGTCCCTTGCACACTCCATTCCCAGAGGCTTCGCATATGTCCCTTGGCACAAAGCAAGAGACGAAAGGATCGCTGCACTCCGGTGAGAGCTCCTTGGCTATGTTTTGAGTGAATCTAGTGAGTTTCGATGGGTCTTCTCTTTCTCCAGCCGCCCAAAATGATAGACACGGCCAAACAGTCATGTTTCTGCTTAGATTCATCTCCTCTATCAGTACCTCGTCCAGCACCTTCAGGACATCCACATGCGCAACTGATTGAATATAAGTAAGCATTTGGGAACCGTAAAATTCTTGTGTCGCAGATACTGATCCACTGTCATCGTCGGCGTTCTCCACCCCGTCGTCATCCCCTCCCTTCATACGACCTACATCCCTGGAAACAAGAAAATCTTGGATGTGTCTGCTCACATTAGCCGAGTTGGCAATCAGATCCACCAAAGGAATCGATAAGAGAGCTGTATGAGCGGCAACGTGAGAAAGTCGGCAATGGAAGCGTAAGATTTGCCTCAGAGCAGCCTTGAGATCATCTAGAGTTAAATCCATGTGAGAATCGGAAGACAGCAATGAGCTTTGTAGTGCGTCCACCACTTCCAAGACCAATGCCCTTGGCACGAGCCGCACAATTTTCGTCCAACCGTGAGTCTTGCCATAACCATAAGGTGGAACATGCGATGTGGCGAATACTTCTATATCCGATTCTGTTTTGTTTTGTAGATTAGTGTGTTGATGTTGTATTCGTTCCAACTGATTCATCAGTATACTAGAGATATCTCCAGGGGGAGCGACCAACGCTACTCTTTGGATGGGATCCTCATCCTTTCCACTGGTTGGAGGTATGTATTGTTTGCACTTTGGATTCTGTGTAGGTAGACAGCTTTTGATCGTTAACCGGAAAATTTCTTCGTGCTTAAGATCCGCCACGCGAACCACTTTGCTCAGACTCTCCAGACCGACACGGACATCCTTCGATTGGCTGTGATGTTGTTCGACCAGAAAAATTGTCGGTCCAAAAATGGAAAGAAGTGTTGTGAATGCGGCTCCTCCAGCAAGGAGAAGAATTGCGCCACCTCCACCTGGGGCTCGTTTTCGTTTGATGGGCCCATGCTTTCGGTCAGTAGGCGAATACATCACTTCTATTTCTCCGACTGCGTAGTGGTTAGAAGTCTGGACGGAAATAGAATACGAGAACGTGAGGCTTCGGTGTTGTCCAGGCAAAGGCCACTAATTGACGAGTGCGCTTTGCCTGTGTGTATGTATGCATGTATATGTGTATGTACCCAACCGCCATCGAGACATTTCTGTTAGACATTTAGTGTTAGCGCCGTGCTACGACGCCTATACCCCACGGTATGTTGGATACCTAAATATCGTTGCTAGCCTCCGTATGCAAACCTAAAATCTGGAGTATTAGATGAAGGGTGTATTCGGAACCGCATCAGCATCTGTAACACCCTTTGATTTTACATTCACTATCTGTAACATACTGTAAATATTACAATTCATTCTCGAAGGCACCTTCTTTCGGATTGAAAGGAAATCGTTCGAAGCTGGGTGCAATCCACTTACCAACTTCCCCCGGTCCACTCCACTTGACGCTATTGGCTGCTCGACACCAATCGGCATCGCAGTCGGGTTCTTTCATAGAGGTGCCCACCATCTCGAGTCGATTGTACTTTTTGACACCCGTCGGATCACTAGACCAACGTGGTGGAACGGCATAGTGCGCTTCTAATTCGTGATTTTGTTCGTACCAACCGTATTTGGGATAGTAATGGACAAAGATGGAGGAATACCAGGCGCCGTTGAAACGACGTGGTCGGCCGTGAAAGCACTTGGAAGATTCATAAAACAGTATGTCGCCGGGAGTCAAGATTACTTCGTGAGTGTTCCCGTTAAAGTCCTGTAGAATAAAGACAAAAACCGGTTAATGAAAATACTCGTTCAAGACTACACGTCCTTTGATACGATTTCCGGCGCCGCACTTCAGTTTGACTTACTTCGATAAAGATTGGCCAGGGTTCGGCGTCGTCTGAGGAATCAATGTGCAAAATAAAACTAATAATGTGCGTTTGCATCTTATCCACATGCATCATCAGTTGCGAATCGTTTCGGTACAATCGGAAGCCATACGCACGATAAGGCGTCAGCTCGACCCCACTCCATTCTTCGGCGTAGTGGCGCAGCTCGTTCAAAACCCGTTGGCTCAGGTCGGGTCGGTCGATAAAGAGAGGCGTCGGGCCGCTAATCACATCGACATTCTGTTCGTAACGGGCATTAGGAAGGCCGTCGCGAATTCCCGCACGCAGAGCCTCTATAAGGTCTTCGGGGCACCGTGCTAGGCCAAAACCGTGTTCGGTAAAGTTGGGCACGAGGAAAGCAGAATGGATTGTTTGAATGTACGCTTCGTAACGTCGGCCACGGTCGTCGATCTCTTCGACCTGATGGAAGCGATCCTCCATCAAGGAAGCCCATCCAGGCGTGTTGGGGCTGTAGTTATTCAAAGGCCAAGTGTAGTTACGACTGCGGTACTCTTCGATCCGTTCCGACTCGACGAGCAGGATCTTTTGGGCGTCAGGATTCGACAGGTCGCCCTTGGTCGTCGCCCAGACCAAAGCGGGTGCCGCAAATAAAATCGTGCAAAGGCTACGAGAGAACATATTCCAAAGGAAGGGAAGCTTCAATGGAGAGGGGCAGGTAGGTTACGAGGCTCCTTTCGATGTGGTGTTGGCGAATGATTTCTGAGGAGTTGGACGGCAAGTCTCTTCCTTGGTCGTGGCGACAACAGTCATCTTCACTTTGTAGGTCATCGCAATGTTTGTTCCCTGACATTAGCTGTTCGGATTAGTTTCCGATGGGGGCCGCAGCAGAGACGACAACACCGGGACTCGTATACTCGAATGAAAACGACCCAATGTTATATCGTGATATACCTAGGACTGTTTTCCTCTCATACTTATATGTTACAGGGTTCGACATTGATGCCGATATACAGAAATTTTTATTACGGCTTCCGGTGGTAGCGTTTACAGTTACCCACGACGGCCTGGGACAATTGGATCCGTGGATTGCTGCTGTCGAGGCCGATCTCATTGATGATATGAATGAACGTATCCCATTGCGAAGCCGACGATATCGGCGTTCGCACGAAAACGATGGATATGCCGCAGGCAAGTAAATGCGTATTGTGGCAAAAGATATACAAACGCTTACAGTTAGCGATGCAGGGTCAAGGAAGAATACCAACCCCCGGGTGTACACGCAAAGATGAAAACGACACGCATTCGACCTAAAGAATTGGCACGGCCGCCCTCGAGAGTCCAAAGAAAGGGAGAATAGGACCTTTGGGTGGAATTCGAACTTTCGGCGGGCAGCATTAACCCTAACGTTGGCTTTGCCTCGAAGCAGATTCTGCGTGACACTCAAATACGGATTTTTCGAAAGGGCTCTTGGACACGAGGCTCGTTGTACGAGGCAGAATACCGGCCAGATTGACGTCCTGCTGTGATTTTAGATTCCCTACAATAACATCACGTCGATGATTTGGAAGGATCGCTGTGGTAGTCTGGGACCATTCCGGTTTCGACTATCCCTCTGAGTCCTGAATGATTCTTATAAGAGAGTTACGTGCGATACGTTTCAACCCCGATCGATCTTTGATCATCTTGCACAACGACAAGTGCCCAGGCGGCAATGATTTAGGTGGATGCAGCGTGTAGCTTTCAGTGACTGGTGTGGCTTACATTCAGCTTTGCTGTTAGTGGCGGGATAGAGGTTGGCGTCTACTCGACGCCCGTTTGTTGGACGGCGGCTAGGTCCTTCGCCATGTAACGTTCTTTGCTCGGTCGCGGCTTAGACTTATCGTTTCGATAGCTGCCACGACAAACAGCCAGAGCGGAGCTGGAAAATGGCCAAGTTTCCTTCCCGAGAGCTGCGTGCTCGGCCTCATCTCCGTCTACTATATCCGTAAGCTCATCCGTGTACAAATCAATACTTGTCGTGACTCGAGGTATACACTGAGACTCGTCCGCTCCTTCGCGAAAGCGTCGCATTGATTTCTTTTCTATCTTCACATGTGAAACGCGCTTTCTGACCTCTGGACGTTTCTTATTTTAGGATACTTGGGCAAACGAAACGGCATTGATGGGCAACTGTTGTTCGTCTCTATCAGCGAATTCGGAGTAAGACCACTCTACTCGTAGTTCTCTCGCTTTGTAAATGTTAGGATTGCTCCGTCACTTTCTAGTCGGAACGAAGTTATAGTTAGCAAGCGCAGCTTTTTCGAACCTTCGGGACAGACGAAGCTAGCCGTCCAGCTTCAGAACCGAAATCAATGTCGGGGCTACATGTATATACTTGGACCAGCATCAATGCAAGCTACCGTATCTTTGTAGGGAGATTTTCAGTGCATCAAATTCTAACGACATAAAAAATAGAGAGATATTTTAATCTTGTTCGTTCGTGATTGATGTTTCATTAATTTGGTCGATGTACTCCTGTTGTAAAACGAATACCGCATCCACAGAAATCAGCTGAAAGATGGAACTCGTTTGAAGTCTGTGACGGCGGCAATGAGGATTGGAGCATATTCGCACCTGTAAGGTCATGGATTTGTTCGGTCCAGAAAGACGAAGAGAGCCTGTTTACTGGCTTCGGTATTGTCGAAGATAGTCGGAAAGGCCATTACTCTTGCAAGCACAGAGCGTTGATTGTGCGCAATGTCAGCGAAACGAGTCAAGAACCCTGGACTTCGTCGAGAGCGCAGAAGTGTTCCCGTTCCTATTTTTGGTGCGGCCGCGCCATTGATCTCAGAATCCGGCGCCATGATCGATGCAGCTTGGAACGTTGAATGGCTTGTACGCGTTGTGGGTGCCTTGGAAATGCAGCATGTAACTCAGAAAGCAAACGCGTTACTGCCTTTCGAGGATTTCTATACACTGGTAAAAAAAGTGGGCCGAACATGGAACCCCAGTGTCTCGACAATAATCCAGCAATCCCCTACGCCCAGTCCTAAGAAGCTTTACGAATATTCCGAGCCAGAAAAAGTTTTGTATGATCTGGTTTGCGCTACCGACAACGTATTGTACAAACTTGGTTTTGAGTTGTCTAGTGTAGCTCGAACCTGGGAAGCTGCTTCCGATGAAAGGATTTGGTGTTTGGAGCGGCTGATGTTTGATGGAAATCGCCTGCAGGAGCTCCATAAGCTTGCCACAAAGACTAAGATAAGCAAGCTGACAAGTGACTCAGCGTCGCGTGCTATTCTCCAGCATCGCGAAGCGCAGCGAATTAAGAACGAGCAGAGTGTCACGACCTTTCATAGTGTTTCACAGCCCAAGCAGCTGGATGCAGTTATTCTAGCAGGAATGTCGCTGGAAGAGCGAGTACGCGCTCGGGCGGAAGCGAAACAAGTAAACCAAGCCGCAGTACAAGGTGCCGCGGTCGCTGATGACTCAAAATCAGATCGTGAATGGTTGGTCCGATTGGCCGATGCTTTATGGGCGCATTCACAAAACTTTCTTCATAGTCACCTGCATACTCCTCTTCTACTTAACAAGAGAAAGAAGGCCTCAAACTGCGTGATGACACTCAAAGATGCGGTGAATCTTTTAAGTCTATCCTCCGCAAAGAGCAGTGGTCTTATCGGTCGCGGTGGAAGCCTTTCCAAGCGGCAAGTTATGGATGCCGTTCAAGACATGTGTCGGATGGCACCGGACTGGATTCACATTTCCGAAGGCTCCAACGGCTTACTCTCGCCTGATTCGACCGTTTGGATAAAACCGGCTGACTTCGGTTCGGTACGAATTCGACTTGCGGGTAGGAACGCGAACAAGCAGCCCGCTACAGATTTACCCGAAACCACCATATCTACCACTCCGAATACAAGCAATTGTTTCAAGGATTCGACTCCTGCAAAACTGCCTGCATACACTAAGCTTACAAATTCCACCCCGCATTCGTCTGTAGCCCAGGACGAATTAAACGGTGAGCTAGTTGCCACCGACGTCAGACTCAAACGGCCGACTGAATCGGTAGGTGAGAAACGAATGAATTCACAAGAGGCTGAAGGCTTTTCCCTGCACCCAGCCAAGAAGCGAAAGATTCTACGCATTAATCCCAATTTAATCTTTACTGATGCTGATTATGACGGAGGGGACGTTATCGACACATCTTCTTTCGAGAGTCCTCGCGGCCTGAAATATCTTTTTCTTCGCATGAACGTTGGAGAACGGATTTAATCTATAAAAAGCCCCTTTGTCGTCAACATATTTTGGCATATTCTTATAGAGTGGATAGCAGTGCAAAACTGACCTCAAGCCATCTACCGTACAGGTGCTTCTCATTGCAATGAGTGTTAGTATGAGTAGTAGCAGTTCAAAAATGAGGCTTCTACCAATTTGGGGGATCTAGGATAATAGCTGCCTTTCACAGTTCGTTCAAGGTGATCAGTTAGGAAGATGTTCACTATTTAGCCAATATAGCCAGATGAGCCGTTTGCACAGCGCCCAGGATTTGCTCATATGTTAAAAAGGTAAACGAGGCCGTTAAGACAGTTTGCAGCATCTTTGCTCGCATACCAGTGAAAATCCCCTCGACTCCACCCCGTCGGTACAACTTGACTATACAGTCCCAAGTTCCAAGATACCGTGGAGCTGCAATTATTGTACGTCCATGGTCATTGGGGGGCGTGCTTTCGGCGGCGATGACACCGTCAATTTGTCCTTGCATACGCAAAACAGCCTGTGTGAGCTGCAACGGATACGTCATGATGGTGGCAATCGTTTTCGCTACAGCACCCGTCCAAAATGCTTCTAGTGCTGTCAAGTTATCACCTAGCCGTCGGGATGCAACGCGGCGGTTTTTGAGCTGTTCGTAGACGAAAAACTGAATAACCGGGTTGGAAACGAGAAGAATCGAGGTGCTCGTCCCTTTCCACAAATGAGCGAGGCCATGATTTTTCACCGCATTGTACAACTCGATCAAGAGGGACTCGGAGGATGTATCCCCGGCAACAATGCGCAAATTCGTAACCCACAGCGGATTCGTCAATAGGACGTTGACAACACCAGCCATACAGGATGCTATGAGTAACCGCAGGCGCTGTTGGCTACTCGTTCGCGATGTGTTGGGTGATACCATTAGTCGTTTCATCAACTCGTTGACGTAAAAGAAAATGAAATTGGAGATGGCTATTGTTGCTACGATCGGTGTCACTCCCCGGTACAATTCGCCTCGCTGCAGCAATCGACGAAAGCAAGCGACGAGCTCAAGATTTTCCTGTGGCGAACCAGGCGTTGAGGCTTGTACGGAGTTTCCGACTTGAACTGTGTTTGACGAATCTTCGAAGCCTCCATCGTCCTCATCTCCAACTGCAGTAACCCAAGAATCCTGGCCGGTTGACGATGTAGCCCGCGGTCTGCTAGATTTTCTACTCGCCGTGTCGGAGTCTCCTTCTTCTTCGCTATCGCATGCGCTAGTTCTAGCCGAAAACTCGGATGAAGAGTTTTCGATCGACCTGGAGGCCAACTGCATTGGCAACGACTGCCGACTCGCAGACATGGTAGTTGTCGAAGAAGAAACTACAGACTGCATTTCAATACGTGCTGGAAGAGGCAGCAATAATGGCGAAGCAAAAGGAAGAGTGCTGAGATGAGAACGAACGGAAGCTCTACGTCACTTCACTGGAAGCAAAGTATACAGTACACCATACGTGCTCTGAACGAACCTCTTTCCAAAGGGTAGAACAGCAGGAGCGATAGCGCGCTGCCGATGGAGCCGCCAATCGCGTGAGCTAAAGGAGGGATAGGTTCTGACATGGACACTACAACCTCCGCCGTCATACCAATATCAGCGCCTCTTCGAAGTACGGGGATTGGGGTTTTGAGACGGCTGACGATACCCAAGTCTTTCTCACTGTCAATGCAGCTCACTGTGCCGTGGTGAGAAACGGGCAAATGGGCTAGCTCGTTTTGAGCTTGGACGTCCGTGACGAGGAAACGTCTAGTGTGATTACAAGTCGCGGTGAGCCCTTTTTCCAAATTTGAGATATGTCACCCCCATGTCCTGGTCTTGTCCCATAAGTGCAAAGGAATATGGTATCCGCTCTTTCGCCATTTTTCCTGAATTCGAGTGCACTGTCTGCTGGGTGCGTGCAAGTGCCGTTCGTTCCCACCCTCTCTTGACTGTGAGTTTGATACCGTATCTATAGCAAATGTGTTGTGTATGCGTTCGATGGGGAAGACAGTACAAACTAGCGCAATATGGCTTTGGACAATGAAAATCGCATCGGCCAATGGCTTACAAGCACAAAATCAGTCGAAAAGTCAATCATCAACAGAGAAGCCGTATGCAACTTGTTCGAATCCAATATTCGCGTCTTTGGACGTAGACGGCCTCAAGGCCACTATTTGTGCGGGACAGGTATATCAGCAGCGCAATTTTCTTTCGGAACTGCAAGTATCCAGTCTTTTGCAAGAAGTAAAAGAACTGGAAGACGCCGGAGAATTTGTCAGATCTGGTCTTTCCAACACGGCCGAACGAGGAAACCAGCAATTTGGAGAATCCGACCGCAGTACCTGTATCGTTCCATGGTGGATGGATTTTATACATGGGAACGAACTACCCATAACGAACATTGTTGGGCCAAGTTTGCATCATCTGCGGCAAACGCTGGCTGAAATCTTTGATCGGCCCACCTTACTGGACTCATCACTAGCCCATGAGTGTTATTTTTCTACGTCAGGCGTGGGCTCGTTTCTCCCGCGACACATGGATGAGCGCCACGAAGAGCTAAAGGGCCCCAAAGGATGGATACAGCCGTCCCGACGATCATTTACTTGGCTCATTTACTTAAGCGATGATAACTGGACATTGGAGGAAAATGGTGGTGCATTGCGAGCGTACCCCCAACAAAAGGTATTGCGGTCGCACAATC
>Ga0163101_100232_pt1 | contig 12955 bp, 7 predicted proteins | sample TAMARWmetagpilot_2_FD_111548 | JGI IMG/M metagenome (GOLD analysis project Ga0163101, IMG submission 111548) | Phycosphere-associated microbial communities from TAMU algal ponds, Corpus Christi, Texas, USA - TAMU ARW1 11/11 metagenome pilot | ecosystem: Engineered > Artificial ecosystem >...
CGATTCGTAGGATGATCGACTGTACTCGCTTTCGTTGAAACTGTTGCGACGTATCACTGGGAAAGTAGACTTTCCGCGGGGTGACGACAAACCCCTTTCCGACATGGTCGACTGCTGAACCGTATCAATCCAGGCAGTCAATCTGAAAAAGCGAAAGTCTCACGATCACAGTCAACTATTGCACAGCATGAATGGCCCCATGCCAGCCAAATATGCTCTTGTCTACCAGAAATTCGATGGTTGCTAATTGTAGACAGTATCAACTGACCGTTCGGATTAATCAAAGTCATCTCTCCCTCGCGGTCAATAACCTGACCACTAATTATTTGGTACTAGGCTCGCGCGTCAGGGTTCGCAGGCAAGTCGTCTTGTTATGTAAAGACGCCGGCAATTCGTATTGATATGTTCAGGTAGGTTTCATTGACATTCAATTTGGGTGAGGTACGTAAGCAACTTCTACGGTGAGAGCGTCACCACGAGGGGGGAAACATTGACCCGAGACGTGCGGTGTGTGAGGACGATGGCGAAATCAGAGGAGACGTGAAGGACCACGTTTGTTAGTGTTGGTGCCGTAAGGAGAAAATCACCGTTTCGGAGAGAAACGACCAGATTGCATCGATTGGTATCGGACGACTTCGTGGAGTTGCTGCTGTTCTTGTGGCATGCACAGCAACGTACTCATGCTCTTCTGAATTCCCTGATCTTACAGTTGACTCACTGTCAACGGCCTCTCTCTAAGTCGTGTCACAGTCAATGCCGTTGTGGTCGACAATTTCCTTTTGGCTTTCGCAATATTCCACGACGTCCTAAATGTTGCTAGGTGAGGGCTTGTTGCTCTCGACGATCCGCTGTTGTTGCCAAACGGTAGCGTACGAGAGTCGTACGCTACCGTTTGGCATCGTTTGATTCCGAAATCACTGCGATACAGGGTCTGCTTATTACTCGAATCTCAAGGACTAGTTCTCTTCGCGGTTTTCCCATTTTTTACAGTATCATGTAAGCGGGATGTGAATTGGAACAGACCGGAACAGTTACGTATTTTGGAATGCTTACTGTATGGTCCCACTCGTGCAAGTGTATGCCGTACTCGGCAACCAGGTACCCATTGCCTGGACATATCCTCCAACCTACAGTCAAACGTTCCCAATTTTTATCGCTCGTTGCAGTGAGTCGGTAGTACTCCCAGATACTTTGACTCGCTCATAAGAACAGCAATATGCCTAGCTACGATAGGAGCAAAAGAATATTCTCCCGACTGTTACTTAAACGCCGACAAAAGTCGTGAACGCATTACCGAGTAGAAAGAGAAAGTAGAATGTTGAGGATTGAGTGGGGCGTTTGAAGAATATGTGTGTGTGCGTGTCTTCGCGCATTTTTGCTTTTTTTTACGGAGCTGTGAAGCATCGTAAGGCCTGCGTTGTACCGATGTAACGGCACTGGCAATCACCCCCATCAAGGCAGCAGTAGGAGAAGCATAAGGCCGTAATCTCGTCACAATCAATGAACCCGACGGGCTTGACTTTCTCGTAAAAGTCGCACACAACCTCGGGCACGGTGCCGGTCAAGCTGTTACTTTCCAACCGAATCGATTTGATATTGGTCATGCTCGCAAACGTTGACGGAACACCACCCGACAGTTTGTTGTTCTGTAGAAATAGTCGCCGAAGATTGACGAGATTACCGAGAGAAGAAGGAATAGTACCGAGCAACGAATTATCGGACAAATCCAAAATGCGTTCAAGATTGGTCAAATTCGACAACTCCGGCGGGATGCCACCGGAAAAGTTGCAGCCGTTCAAGAAGAGTTCACGGAGACTGGAGAGATTCCCTATTTGTGGCGGTAGCAAGCCACCAAATACATTTCCACTCAAATCTAGCTGTACCAAGCTAGACAATAGCGTAACTTCAAGGGGAAATTGATTCCACTCATTGTCGGCCGCCTGCAAGGTCTCTAGGCTTGACAACTCGCCAAGCGAAGCAGGGAATGTGCCCCGGAGACTATTCTTGGCCAGAACGAGCTTTACAAGTTTACTAGAGGTGCTGAAAAGCGATGCGGGAACATCACCATAAAGCAAATTATCGCCCAAGTCCAGCGATGTGAGACTTCGAAAGCTGTAGGCCCTCGGGATGGTTCCTGTGAAACGATTGCCGTTGAGATTGAGCATGCGTAGATTGGACCAATCGCCTAAAGAGGTGGGAAGTGTCCCTGTCAATTTATTGCCTGAAAGAACAAATGTCTCCATGTTTGTCATTGCTCCAAATTCTGGTGGGATCCTGCCTTCAATGAAAGTATCAATGGGATTGCTGATACTCAAACTTTGTAAAGCCTTTATTCCACTCAATTCCACGGGAATTGTCCCTTGTACGTTGTTGTTATCGAGTTCGAGATGCACAAACATCTTTTCATCATTGCAAGCCTTTGACGGCTTTGTTGAATACCAGAGGCACACATCGGTGTCTGACAGCCAATTTTCAGAGTTTGTCCAGGTGTTTCCTCCGGTAGAATGATAAAATGTGGCCAAAGCGAAACGAACGATTTTGATTTCGTCTGAGTAAAATTCTAGCAATCGATTTTCGTTGAGCCATCGAATTGCTCTATTTTGGGCAGTATTCGGTTGACGAATGAGATCGCATCGGTCGGAAAAAGTACCACACATGAGATCAAAGCTGCTCTGTTGAGCACTCAAAGGAGCTTGAGTGGGGGCTTTCGACTCCGATGAGGAAGAATCTGTAGGAAACGGTGTGACGGTGCCGGGTGTGGGTGGATTGCTAGTGCCAACAGTTCTGCTGCTATCGTCTCCACCAAGGACCAAACCGATCCCGACACCGGCTCCAATTCCAACCATAAGAAAAAGGAGCGCCACGACATTGAGTCGTTTTCTCGATCCAGATTTCGAATCCTTCCTGAGATTGGTGCCTGGATTATGTTCGCTGACCTTATTTTTCCGGGAATCCAGCACTTGGGCTTCCAAGTCGACGGAAGACATGGTCCACACTCCATTTGACCCATTAGAAGCTCCTGGATTCTTTGATTTGCTATGATCGAAAAAGTCTTCCCACGTATTGCCTTGAGTGACGTGAACCGGGGTCATCTCACGTTCCTTACAGGTATTGAAAGCGTCACGGCACTCGGGTTCCCTGGTAGCGTCAGAAAAGACAACAAAATCATTGTTCCAAATGGGATCTTCGACCGCTTCCAAGTCTACATTGTCACTTGGTTCCTCTGTGGTTTCTTCGCCATACTCATCAACCTGCACTTCGCTACCCTCATCAAGAGAGACTGCCTCTAGACTGCTAGAAGCATCCGCCACTTCTTCAACGTATTCTTCTTCGACTACTTTGTTGCTGTCGACGTCAAACATGCTATCCAAAGGTCGCTCGGCGGCTTCCAAATCGATCGAATCCACCTGGACCTCTGCACTGGCGACTTTGTGGCCTGCATTTTTACCAGCAAAAAAATGACCAAACCAACCACGTTTTTGTCTTTCTTTTATTTCACAAACCAATTTTGCAGTGTCAGCAGCTCCGCCCTTGACCGAACGCATCGAGTCGGTCTGGAGGTCAGTGTCTTTGTTGTCATTAAAATTTCGATTGTACCCATCTGTTTCTTTGTCACTAGAAATGTCTTGTTGACAGTGAAAGCTTGCTGCCTGCGTGTCAGAACTCCTTGGAAGAGGCGTTTTTCGTTCCTGAGTGGCCGGTTCACTTTTCTCCAGCATACTCAAAACAAGATTCGAATTTCTATTGGAGAAATCATCTTTCTTTCTAGGGAGGGGATCGTCGGCAGCAAATTTATCAGATCTAGCCAAATCGCTTCGACTGGCCATTTCGGCTGCCAGATCCGAGCTCAGGGGGGGGGAAGTGTCGTGGTCGGGCGATACGGCAGATGTTTTCTTGGTCTTCACTTCTTTGGAATGCGTTTCCAAGGTATCACTACTTTTTATGCTCGTTTCCTCTTCAGTATTGTCCTCGTTTTCGTCAACCATCTCTATGGTAAATTCGTCAGAGCTCTCTGATATTTCAATTTCCTCTTCCGACCCATATTCACCGTACTCGTCTCCTTCAAATTCTTCGTCACTACTGGACGTTTCTTCAACCTCTTCGATGATTTCTTCTTCTGAATCTGAGTCTTCGAGTATATCCATTGCTATCTCCTCCGAATCAGCTGCAACTTCCGTCTTCCCCTCTATCTCCAACTGAGACACATCCCTGGAAGCCGAGGAATCGTCATGAGCTGATTCATCCCATACGGACGAGTCACTAGAGTCGCAAACATCATCGTCCGATTCTTCTTCTTCAGCCTGCGATTCCTCAATACTGGAATCGGTCTCTTCGGAGCTCACCGAAACCATGTCGGCTTCCGTCACCGTCTGGTAATCTTCAACTTCATCCTCAATTTCGTCGGCTTTCCCGTCAATTTCAATAGAAGTGGCCGGGATTGGTTTCGCTTTCAAGGAGCCACCTTCCAAGTTGGCTCCTTCGGACTCCTGGACCACAGATTCGAGCTGTCGGACGATCTCTGTCTCTTTGTCATTGTTCGCTTCCACTTCAACAATGGCTAGAGGTGCGAGCTCCGCCACGGACGATATCGATTCCGGCTTTAATTCCCGGGGTTTACCTCGACGACGCAGAAAGCCAGCCGATTTGCCACTAGCCATTATACTGCTACCAGGCTCTTGCAGTTTTCCCCGTTTGCGAAAGAGGCTAAAGCGCGGCTTTTCCTCTATCGTGATGGCACTTGACTCACTGTCTGCGAAAGTTGCCGGTGTTTGGTTGATAGAAGCAGACAAAGGATCATTGGTGGGTTCCTCTGTCTTTGGCTCAGGCTCTCGTGACGACCCAAGGTGAAATATATGAGTGGCATTCGTCTGTGGCTCAGCCGATTGGGAGGGCTCGGATTTATAAGTCTGAGTTGCTTTCGCCTCTGGTGTGCTCGATCTGGGTGGCTCAGGCTGAAGCGCTGGAGTTATATTCGCCTCTTTTTCGGATGAGTCTGGCTGCGATGATTGGCTAGTGAACTCGCTCATGATCGCTGGCATTGCGGGAGGCACAATGTCGGCCGCTTTCGAAACCTTGCCGCGCTTGAACATTCCGAACAACCCACCACGTTTCTTTTTTGTAGGTGGAACCGTATTCGTTTGTTTATTCTCCCTTTCTGCGAAAGCATCCCCTTCCTCAGGGTGGTTTTCCGTAACATTCGGTGGTGCGGTGGGAGATGTGTCTTGCTTCTCGACACCTCGAAAGTCGTCCTCGTCCCCCATCTGTTTATGATCGGACTTCGCTGTGGACAAGAGTTCACTACTTTGGACCTCTGCACCTGCGCTCTGATTCTCTGAATATGCAGCGGATACATGACTTTCCGACTCGCAGACCTCGCTCTCATTCGAACTTTTGCTTCTCGTACTGCAACTGGACGAATGAGACGATTTGCTGCTATCATCCTGAACGTTGATCACCCGAGCGGCACTGGACTCTATCGTGGTATCGTTCGTTCCCGGATGCGCACTGGATTCGTCGCCGGTCGTGTAATCTTCGGAGCTTGATGAGTTGAACGAATCGGCAGAAGATGAACTGGATGATGATGACGATGCGGAAGAAAAAGAACTCGACGATGAAGTGTCACTACTTTTCGAACTATCGCTTGAACTGGAACTGCTCGACGCCGAGCTGGAGTCAGAGGATGATACCGATGAATCATCTTCTTGTTCCCGCCGGTATTTCATGGTCAATAATCATTCAGTACGCTCTGAACTAACTGTGAGAAGGAAGCCTATTGCATAAGAGAGATCTGTTGCCACACACGAATTATGACGAAGCAGGGTGGGAGCAATGGTTCCTTGCGCAAGAACGACTGCATTCAATGGTCATCAGAGAAATGACTGCCAAAGATGTCAATGCGTTGAACGCCGGAACCCCACAATTTTTATCCAAAATTTGTTCGGAGGAGTGTCGTGCGCGCGACGCGATTTATTGGAAGTTTAACAGAGCACTCCCCACCTAAACTGATACTTCCTTAATGACCAAATTTGATACTTTCCCCTCTAGAAACTATTATTCCTAGATGCTATGACAACCCGAATGATTATTGAAAAGTCTCGAGGCTGCGGAGGCGTGCTTTGCCTTCTCAGACATAGTAACGGCAAGACACAACTTCCTCTCATGATGTTTCTAATATAAGTAAACAATCCAAAAAAAGCGTCACATTTACAGTTAGCGAAATTAACGACCTATTCACCCATTGCAAAACGATCAGGAAATGGAAAATAGACCCAACTAGATTGTCCCATTGACTGTCAATTTCTGTCGCTGTCAACATGTTAACAGTAAGAAAGCACGCCTCTCCAAAGAGCTTTTGTTGATGCCGTAGCCAGATCGTACGCTGCCATTCAAAGTACAGCAGCACACATAGAGGAAGCAAATGATAGATTGATCTCTAGAGGTATACCGGCTCTTGTACCTACTCATATCAGGACGTTGAAATGAATGTTTAGTTCATACATGACTCCCTTCTTTTCCAAACACAGTTGTATATTGCTGAGCACATCGATACCTCTGAGCGTCCAATCAACAGGCGCTCGGCAGATAGGTGCGATGGTAGATTTTCGGTTAATGCGATGCCGCCGAATGTCTAGTCAGGACATGCTTGCTTACTGAAGACCGAACAGCCAGGTTTGGGCCCTTTTTTATAGTCATTGTTGACAGCAAGAGCATTCGATTTGCGAGACCCCGCCGCCATTAAGATTCACGGGTTGCTACAATGGCTCCGCACTCACCGACGGAACCCGTCGGCTAGTTGCCCCGAATAAGAAATCCGCCACTCCAAATAGATTCGAGCTTCTCTCAGGATTTTGACCCTTCAATCGGTTGTCGTTTACAGTTGAAATCAAGAATAGAATATCAGCCAAGCTACCATATACGTGAGCTGGGTATCACCGAGCGAACACTTGTGCACTTGCCACTGTTCCAGTGTTTGTAGGGATAAACGAAAAAAATGGTTGAAAGACGGATGCAAAGAGAATTGAATGATCGCAAAATCTGTGCCAAAAGTCAGGTCCTTGATCAGTCCAGGCGCCTGCATCACTTGCCAGTTTCCACCCTACCGCCACCATCCACCGGTGCCAAATCCACCGCTAGTTCCGAAACCACCACCGCCGGTAACAGGCGCAGGCGTTGTCGCAACTTGTGGGGTATTTGAAATGGCGGCCGCTGGCGCATTGCTAGTACCTTCTTCGCTTGAAGCGGTTGTAGGGGGAAAAATTGTTTGAGGAGATTGCGTTGGTTCTCCTTCACTTTCTTTAGTGTCCGTTGGTGAAGGTGTCGGAACTGGATTTGGGATCGTTGGTGCCAAGGACGTGGGTGAAATTGTTTGCGGAGCTTGAGTAGGAAATTCTGTACTCTGTTCCATTCTCGTTGGCGAAGGTGTCGGTAGAAGACTTGTGATCGTTGTGGCCAATGATGTGGGTGAGAATGTTTGAGGAGATGGAGTTGGTCCCTCTGTTCTCTCTTCAATATCGGCTGGCGAAGAAGTGGGTACTAGAGTTGGGATTGTTGGTGCCTTTGTTATGTTGGCAGCTGGCGTGGTTGGGGAACTGTTATCCGTTGGCTCCGACAGTTCAACAACATCGGCATCCTCTTTGGACACCAAAGCTCCGACTATTCCTCCTGTTAGAGCAGCCAGTGCCACGAGAGCGCATCCCAGACACACAATGAGCCATGTCATTGTGCGCCGGTCACGCTTCTGAACTTGGCTGGACGAAATCGAATCATTGGCCTCTCGGAGTAGTTGCGACTGTGATGGCAAATACCCGGTCTCGGGGTCTGTCTTCGAGGCATCGGGAAATTCGGCGTTATAGATTGCGGGAATGTATTCACTACCGCTTTCAGCCGTTTCGGGATAGTATCGAGGATCGTTTTGGAGATCATAATCGGAATCCTGGTACGGATCTCTTGGAATGTACTGTAGGCCGGTCTGATCACTCTCGTAGTCAGGATCGTACCCTCGCGTACCCTTCTCATTGCCGGAAACTCGTCCATCTCCGTAGTTCCCGGCAAATTCAATCCCATTTATACGAGGACTACCAACAGAGCTCTGCTCGTTTGGATTGTACTGCGGCTCGTGCTGATGTTGACGGGCATTGCTGCTGTGAAAATTTGGACTATCGCTAGGGTCCGGACGGCTACTTGTGCGTGTCAAATAATGGGGAATTGCCTTGCGGTTTGTGTCCATAGAACGGTACCCAATGAAATGTTCGGACGTATTCTTTGTCGGAGATGCGGGAGGGGAAGGAGGTCGCTGATTGATGTCTCGCGTCAAGTCTTCATTTGACCGCTGTTTGACAGTGTAAGGAGATGCTCCGAGCGCAGAATGCGCAAATCCATGGTCACTATCCTCTCCACTAGAGTCTTCATCGTCGGAACTAAAGGATACCGGTACAGGGAGATTGCAAATCATCGGAGGATCGGCTTGACGAGATTCTGCGACGTTGGTTTGGATCGTGGCGGTGTTCTTTGTTAGACCCTGCCGTTCTTTCCCCAGGTCTGGCTCACTACTTCTACCGGAAGTATCAGACCAACCGTCGTCAGATTCGTGCTCGGCATCGTGAGAATGAAATTGAGAATAGCCCAGAGCTTCGTTAACGGAGTTGGTTTCCCCGTCTGTAGCAGTAAGTGGCGCGTCCGTGCGCGGCGCCGACCACAATGGTCGATCCTTCTTCCGGATTTTGCTTTTCTTCTTTCTGCTGTGCTTGTCAGGGGGATTTCCAAATTCGGGAAGACTATTGTTGGCAATAGTGAAGTCTTTCGTTTTGCGAGACATCGTTGACAGTAATCAAAATAGACTGCGCATCCGATTGATTGAACTGGAAATGGCTCTCACAAATCGGAGTTCCAACAAACACTCGAGGAAAACGCGATGCCTGGACCTTGGGTCATCAAATCGCTCCCAAGAGAGTTTTCTTTGTAAACGGCTTGAGTCTTGGCGGACGAGCCTGTACATGATTGGACAAAAAGGTTGCTGCATCCGAATTTGAATCGAGGGCTGCATCGAAAGAATACTTTATCTATTAAACCACAAGAGGAATCACATAAAAGTAGTCAAAACAAAACTTAACCCTAAATAGTAGCGAGTCATCCAAACACTTGCTAGATGTCGGGGATCCGAAAGCAGCAGCATCCAAATGTCTGGTTTCTGGAACTGATCACAATCTGTCTCACTGTCAGCATTCTACCTACTAACCCATAAGCAAGCAATTGGAAAGCCTCGTATTGTTTGACCCCACCGGTACAAAGACAACAAGCTAACAGCAAACTACCCGAACAGAAAAGGTTTTGCTTACATTTCTTCAAATTGAAAACACAGCAACGGCTTGACAAGCGGCTTGTATTGTCAGTTCAAAACAAACAAAAGTTCCTTTCCATTGCTCACAATTCGCTCTACGAAGGAGACTGCTTTACTTTTACCCAAGTAATTGCTTATGGTACCAATGGATCCCGTTTCCAGTATTGTCGCGATCTCGGGCGTCTCCGTGTCACACGTTATATCGTTCAAACAACCCATCGTCGAATGAGACGGCGTCTACCCAACTCCTACCTTTTTTTACACAAGATCGAACGGAAGTGCAACTTTCAGTTTTGGGAAGGAGACAGAATCCGACAAATGCAGAAGCGATGCAGTATATACATTTGACGTAGGGAATTTAAAGTGACCTGTAAGTATATCCGGAATACCTTCACTGTCGATACGAAGCTGGCTTACCCATGCGTGTTCGATGTCCTTGCCAGAGTTATAAATTTTCAATATGCCACGTCGCATTCGTTGCCAATTTCTAGTCTCTTCGACAACTTGGGCGAAAGTGCTCTGCAAAGGAGGAGATTGCGATGGACTGTGAGCAAAAGGCTTAATATATGACTTTTGCTGACTGTAGTGCACCATACCAACTTTCATATACCGACTTGGAAATAACTTGAAATTAAAGTAATTTTTGTTATTTGAACAATCAAAAGGAATCTAATCCGGAGTAAGATAGCGCAAGTGCACCGTTCGTACCAACGCACCTACGACGGTCCATACAAGTCCATACAACCACAGCGTTCCCGCTTTAGAGCTCGGCTCCCCGTAAGCTTAGCACAGTGCCAATGGCACCCATGGCGACCCCAAGAACGCCAATGGTGGCGGCCGGTAAGGTTTCCTTGGTACGCTTGGTTTGAGATTTCAGAAACATAATGACGGGATAAACAAATACCAAGGCAGTACCAAAGGTGGCACCACCAACACTAGCCACCAAACCCAGATCGGTCAATTGCGAAGCGGCCACTGTCACAACACCCAACAAGGCCAGAGTAACCTTGTTGAGAAGGCCTGCCTGAGAGCGTTTGCTTTCGTCCACCTTGAACAAATCGAGAATACCGTCCCGGGTTCCGACAAACAAGAGCGGATACGAGCAGGTAATGGAAACAGCCACGGCGATTCGACTGAGGCTGGCAACGACATCCGTGGCGGCGTAGTTATTCAAAATGAGCCCGTTCGATGCGGCACCGAACGTCAAAAAGCCAAAAGCCGTTATGGCTCCGTATATAGCCACAGCAGTTCCAAAACTCCAAGCAATCATGGTGTGGAAGCGGCGCATTGTATTGTTCTTTAGATCTGCAAGCAAATTGGGGGCCAAAAAGTGTGCGATAAAGGCGTTGGAGAGCATGCAAGCGAGGATGAGTGCTTTAGGGGTCAGCGCAGCAGCCGCTCCCGCCGTCCCGAAGATGGGGGTGGCGAGTTGTGTGGTGTAGTAGATGCCTTCGGGGGCGTAGGTGCCACCAAAATATCGGAATCCCATGGCTAGAGTAGTGTAAAGCATGCCGATAATGCCGACGAGGGAAAAGGGTGCCAAACTGGACAGATTTTTGAGCAAACAGAGGGGCAAAAGAACCGCGCCCGTGACACCGAGAAGCGACTGTGTACGGGTGACGGCAACTCCGGCTGAGGCCAGCAGGTTGACGAAAGTGTCGGCGAGAATCATGGAGTAAGACAGATTTCCAGCAAAGCAGTCGATGAAGCATGAGAATGCGATCAGCCACGAGGACGAAGTTCCAACCGTCTTGTCCCATGCAGCTGCGTATGAGCTGGTGTTAGTGCGTTGGCATACACGGCCAATGAGACCAAAGGTGTACGCACTGAGACTACCCATGAGAGCAACGAGGGCCAACGCTGGGATGAGCGCCGAAGGTGCGTTGCCAAAGACGGCTACACCATATGGTAAGCTGAGAACACCGGCACCGACAATGGACTTTACGAGATTGAAGACTTCATTGGGAATGGAGGCGGTACCTCCCTTTGAAGCGTCACCTCCCCGCAGATCGCCGACGGCGGGGGGCGACACCAACAGGGCACTCTTGCTATTTATGCTACTGCGAGCGGGACTGGATCCGATCTTTTGAGACGTTACTTGGTCCCTCGCAAGTTTATTCTTGCTCGTTTTGTTGTTGCTGTTGGTAGAGACGTGAGACGTAGCACCCCCTCGAACATCAAACGGACGCACCAACGAAAGTGCTGACGAGGTCGCGAGGGCCGATGCCGACCAAACAACAGCGACCGAAGCAGAGCAAAGGAACACCGAAGAGCGCATGGCGGACAAGGAAGTTACTCTGGCGTAGGAGGGACGAAGGAAAAGACAGTCCGGATTCGAGTAGAGAGATGTGAAAGAAAGATCACTCGACGCTTGTCCGGTACCTTGAGGGGTGATTGTATAAAAAGCCGAGTGTCGTGTGTCTAGTAGGATTGCCGTTGCCTGCTGTATTTGCGAATGACGGACGTCTGACGGTTGTTGATGGCATACACCGGTATCCTGATCGAAGACGAGCGCTGGCTCCCTTACGTTTTGTCTGTGAATCTGGTACTTGGAATCGTACAGTCACAGTCTGTAGATTTTCGTGACGTCTTTCATCAAATGGCCATTTACTGTTAGAGATAGGACTTCTTCGGGTCACAGTCATATTCGATGGCTCACAGTAACATAAGCAAAATGACGCTTCTCCAAAGCCCCGTGCCAAGTCACAAAGCGAGGCCATCTCGATGTGTGCACATTTTGCCAGACGTTTCCTACCAGGAAAGGCACAACCCTGGTGCTCGGCGACTCCACGGTTCATTCTAATTCGTTTTTTAGGTCCTCGAAGAGTGTGGCTGCAAACTTTGATCATGATCTTTCCCAATACTCGGCAACTCACGGAACAGCAGAAAAACATCCGGACGTACCAACCTCTTCATGTCGCGAAGGAGGAGCTTGCCTTGCTGAAGGACCAGGCCTTAATGGTGTCTCTTGCCAAAGAGCATAGTTTTGCTGCTGCACGATCTGTCTACGAAAAAGGAGCGCACTGTCAACCTTTCGCTACCTTGTCGCTGACAAATTCGACCAGAGTTCGCATTCAAGAATTCACACACGTGTCCGGTACGACCATGCAAGGTGATCAAGTCTCAGGATTTACCCGCAACTCCTACAAAATAGGGACAACTAAGATACACGTGCTGTATGATGAAGACCAGTTGGTTCCTGCCACTTGCGAGTTTGGGGGAAATCCCGAGCCTGTTTTGGACGGCTGTTTGGAAGGTACGGGTGAACTCGTTTTGGCAGACGAGCAGGGAACTACACTCCGTTACGTGTACAATCCTAACGCCGATAATACCTACGGTCGGACTATTCAGGGCTTGAGTTTACACGCGGACCGGCGCTTTCGAATGTCCCAAAATGCCCCCGTTCCAGCTTCCCTGTCGCCGCCGATCGAATACTACGGTCAAGCGTCGTATGCGGATGAAATACTACAAATTTTGCTCCTCTCATCCTCAACCGCTGGAGCTTCAAATTCGACCAATTTTCGCCGAGGTAACTTGGATTTTAGTTCGATTGTCAGCAGTGACGCGCGAGCGGCCGCAATTGCCTCAGCGACTGGGCTGCTCACCTTGGGACACTAC
>Ga0163101_100234_pt1 | contig 12879 bp, 2 predicted proteins | sample TAMARWmetagpilot_2_FD_111548 | JGI IMG/M metagenome (GOLD analysis project Ga0163101, IMG submission 111548) | Phycosphere-associated microbial communities from TAMU algal ponds, Corpus Christi, Texas, USA - TAMU ARW1 11/11 metagenome pilot | ecosystem: Engineered > Artificial ecosystem >...
AAGCTCTTCCAGCGATTTCCTCTGTGGAAGACAAACATTTCGGCTAGATTTTCGGTCTTGATCGCTCCCACTTTCACTCCCACTCGTCAAGTCGCCGCTCAGTGCCTGTGTTGTTGCTAAGCCATACAATCCAGTTGGCAAATACTCGGTTGACTTGTTTGCAACTAGGGCTGGAGGTCTATGGCTGACTAGCGAAAGCCCTTCCAAACGACGACCAGTGGTGGTGCCGTCCGTTCTCGATCGACTCCTGGATCTACTTCTGCAACGATCAAAAGACCTCTCCGTACGCCTTTGGGAATCGTCAAGTTGCCTCCCACGGCCTTGCAATGGCTCTTCTCGCTCTTTTTGCTTGATTGTGTCACAATTCGGTATTCCTACTTCATCGTTCGAGACAGCGTTTGCAATTGTTGATCGGCGTGCCATTCTCTCTCCCCGTGGTTTCTCCTTCGAGCTAGGCTTCAAGCCTTGTGCAGTACCTCGTTGAGGCCTTGCTGAATACTCAGCCATGGGTTTCCCAGATTCCTCACACTCGGCCCATCGACTTCTGCTGTTGCGCCTTTCGTTGCTCGATCGGAGACTGCGCATTGAATGATCCAATTCTGCACTTCGCCCTTTCGCTCCTTTTTCATCCCATCCCGGACTATTGCTGCTTTCCATGCCTGGTATTTTTCCGTCGAAATCCTTCCTTGTTCTGGGTGATTTCGGGGTCCTCGATTGTCTTCGAATTTGAGAGGTTCCTCCCATTTCATTCCTATCGTCCTCGGATGGTGGCTGCTGCGCTCGATTTCTTGGACTTTTTCCGTCTGGAAAGGAGGGTGATCTATTGCTAATGCTCTTCCGTCTACCTCTCTGAGATAGATCCACTACACTGCTTCGGTTTTTTGTGCTGTCTGGACTGGTTGCTTTGTGGACGTTACTGGGGTGACGTTTTTTGACTGCCTCGTGAATCTTGCCTTTGCTACCACCCGATCCTGCGGAGCTGTTTCCGATACTTGATCGCTTTTTCGTTCGAGATCCTTTGGAACCACGGGAGCTACCACTGGAGCGTCTGCTTCGTCGAGAATGATCCATCTCCGGTTTCCGTCCTTTTGCTATCGTGTCTCCGATGGAGAGTTTAGGTTTGACAGTACCGTCAACTTCCTCTCTGATCGATTTCGATGCACTTGATCCTATCGATGCACGTCGCCTTTGGCGAAATCCATCTTTGTTTGCATAGAAAGCTTGGCTTTCTTTGAGAGATTCGGATGGCACCCCGTGATACGAAAGGTTGATAGTTTGTTTTTCATCGCAGACATCAACTCTATCCTTGGAGAGTGTTCTGTTCAAGTTCCTGGTATCGGAAAATGACGCGGCTGAACCGCGCTTCTTCTCCTTCTTTTCGGCTCTGAGTTTGTCATCCAAATTTCGCACAAACGGCTTCTTACCGCTCCCAGTTGGGTGATTTTCAGAGGAGGTGCTCAAAGCTTCTTTCCCAAAATGGTCGTTGAATGCAGTGTCAAAGTCAATGGAATCACCAAACGCTCTTACGAAATTATTTTTACATTGTTTTCTTGAGGTTATTGTATCGGTAGAGCACAAAAACGATGACTCGCCGCTCTTACCGGCAGGCTCTGAAAGTACGTGTGAACTTCCCTTCACACTCGTGCGTAGTTGGGGTTCCAGCTGCTTCAAGTCCTTACGGATAGAGCGTGGCGAATTCCTTGTTTCACTATTAGAAGTACCGTCATTTCCATTTTGTTCCCCTCTTCTCGTACTTTTCTTGACAGTCTTGCGCTTTACCTTTTCAGCGAACTTTCGCCTCTGGCTAGCACTAGACGTAAAATCCGATTCGCATTCGGAAATCTCCGTAAACCAATCTGATTCGTCCTCTTCGAGCTTCGTTTTATTTATTTGTACAATGCTTTTTGTCTTTGAACTGAGCTGTCCGGGATCTTTCTCGTTTATCACGTCGTCGGCCCATGATGTATCAGCGCTATCGAATTCAAAACTGTCAGTACTTGAGTTGCGGGAGACTCCACGGAAAACTACTTCAGCAGCTGACAAAGCATGGACATTTCTTTTTACCGGAGACTGAGGTTGTTTTGCTTGGCACTTAAGCGACTTCGGCACGGAATTGTTGACTCCCGCTGCTGCTTTAGGCTTGACGCACGTATGTTTGACGAAGGGGGCATCACCGTCAAGGCCTTTTGCCCCCCGATTTGTCTCGTTCGAAGTTGTATCCATACCTCTGTTAGCCGATTTCTATTGTCTGGCCCAAAGATCCCTCAATTCATATCGAATGAAGATATTTTTTGGTCGCCGTTTGAGAGCTATCGGCGGTACCAGCGAGAGGAACCACTCAAAGTGCCGAAAGGATGATCTCGGCGGGATGTGGTGACGGGAGGCATCCGGCCCAACGTCGTTTCCTCCTGCCTGTACTCTGACCAACGCGATAATTAAATTCGTGTTGATGACTTTTGATAAAGCAATATATTAATAAATCCTGTTGACTGCGTGAACACTGGTTTCTTCTACCAGCTTACTTGGCAATCGCCCCGAGTTTTGGGGCATTTAATAACATTGCAGGGTATTTGATGCGCTATTGTTGTTCATTTATGTCGAAATTCCAAACCATCCCCGATATGTGTCGGAAGAAGACCCGATCTTTTTGAATTAACGGATTGTCGACTAAGTCTGACTTCGATCTCCACAAGGCAATTGCTTTCACGTCGTATCCATGTCGTTCTTGTTGTTGATCAGATCTTCACAGTCAACTAACACAGGGACCCGACAGCCTAACGAAGCGCCGGCCAGATGGAAATAATGAACCACACCACGTAATAACTCGTAGTAGGTTGCGTTTCCGGCTCCTATGGCTACTTCAGCTAGCTTCCTCGACCTTGTTGTATCTTCAAAACAGGCTTTACATAAATCCTGATTGTAGTCTTTGTCTTCATTGCAGAAAATGGGAGTTTCCTTTGCATTGGAAGCGATTGTCTTTCTAGTCGGAACGACTGGTGGCGCTGCTTGGTTTCCGTCCTTGTATGCTGACAGACCACGGCGTGTTGGACTTCAACTAGGAGGGAAATTTCACGGAAAAGCGAGGCTCCAAACACGGCATTGCGCGACTCCTTCTGATGCCAATATTTGGTATCTGGATTGGGGTGAAAGCTCGTTTGACGAAGTCGTTCGCTTTGGATCGACCCCTCCCAGTCCTTCATTGCAAAAGGCTTCTGTCCGGACCTGGAGCTGGTGCGCCAACTTTGTGGTACCGCACAATCTATGCCCCTGGGCTTCGTCCTCGGTAAACACTCAAGGTGCCATACGACTGTACTTGACCAAGGATACAACTTTATTTGAAAAGGCCATAGATGCGGTTGCAGAACGTTTCTGCCTGGAAATGAAAACGGGGACCCTGGATTCAAATACCGCAATTGCGTTTGTAATACTGGCCGAAGAAGTCGAAGAGAGATGGGATTTTGAATCCTTTTACGACTGGTTTCTTGAAAAGGAGGAGCAATATTTGGATGCTATAGACGAAGATCCAGACCATGTTGGAAATGCTGTCACACTGGCGCCTTTTCATCCTGCCTGGTTGTTTGCCGGTGAAGATGAGAATCCCATACAGCTAGAAAAGCGCAGTCCTTACTCAACGGTGTCCATCGTTGCGACCTCTACTATTGACAAAGCGGGCCCCTCTGCAACGGCTGCCATTGCGCAGCATAACGAGGAAATTTTTCGGAGCAAGAGTTCCAAAGACTGGGAAGAAATATACGAAAGAGCTTTACGAACTAATGCCGACGAGGTCGGAGGTGACTGATATTTCGCCATCGTTCGGTAAAGCCTTTTACTCTTAATCTACCTCGTCGTAAAGCTCGCTTGGATGCTGCTTACGGACCCCGTCACCCGATCTGGTCTTGCTAGCCCCTTCCCTGACATCCGGATCCTCTTCAGTGGCTTCTGCTCGCTGAAAAGATGGGGGGACTTGTTGCATCGCTACTGAGGGAGCTCCTTGCAAATCTTGCAACTGCTGAAGCAATTCTGTCCGTACATCTTCAAGGGCATCTTTTCCATTCATGTTCTCTTCCGGCGTCGGAGTCAAATGAAGCTCGTAGTCTGGGGCATAATACTCGTAATAATCATTGTATGGAATTTCGTTTGGAATGTCCTTCTTGTCCAATAGAACGGCCGTCTCGTAGGCCCAACACCGTGCTACGTTGCGGATTGTGTAACCTCCACCTCCCAGTACCAATGTCGGCACGCCGAAGCTCTTGACGTACTCTACACAGGCTGCGTGCCCCTTCAACGTTAGATTGAAACATCCAAGCCGATCTCCCGTCAAGCTGTCCGCTCCACACTGCAAGACCACAGCGCCCGGATTAAATACCTGCATGATTTTCTCCATGACCGGTTTGAACAAATCGTGAAAGTAGGTTTCGTCCGTAATACCGCTATTCAACGGTGCATTCACACTAAAGCCGGTGCCATCTTTGGCACCCGTATCACTGATATGCCCTGTGCCGGGAAAAAAGTCTCCGTACTTGTGAATCGAAAACGTCATGACACGGTCAGTAGTGTAGAAAGCTTCCTCCACGCCGTCGCCGTGGTGAACGTCAATGTCGACGTATAGCACACGCGCGTGGACCTTGAGGAGTTCCAGAATCGCCAGTACGATATCGTTGATATAACAGAACCCCGAAGCCTCACCCTTCTTGGCGTGATGCAAGCCACCGCTCCAATTGATGGCTATATCGGTATTTCCCTGGCAAAGCTGTAAAGCTCCGTCGAGACTAGAGCCCGTATAAAGCTGTGTAAATTCAAAGAGACCGTCAAAGACGGGACAATCAGTGGAATCGCCAGCATTGAAACGTTGCATCGATGCCGAATACTGTCGTAGATTATCAGGAGTAACCTTACTCATAAAGTTGACGTAATCCTCCGAGTGAAATTGCGTCATTTCACCTGCTGCTGCAGGGTGAGGCCGGTAGCAGTCCATCTCCTTGTAAAGGCCATACGTCAGAATGAGATGATGTGCCAACTTTAGGCGATGCGGTTTCATGGGGTGTGACGGTCCATAGTAGAACAGAGGCTGGGAATCAGAACGGGCCAAGTGTTAGCAACATGCGTTTAGAGGGAAAGAAAATTGAACAAAAGAAATTAGTAGATCGAGAAGAGCTTGTGAAGCGTGGGTTCTCTTAGACAAAGGACGAGGAAATTTGGGCAGATCCGCGTTGTCTTGGTCTAGTACTCACGCAAGTCGGATGATAGAAATAGGAGACGCGCGACTTTCCCGTCATCGTTCTATTTCACAATTGAAGCGCAACGATTCAAGATACCGACAAGCAAGGCAGAAGCCGAAACCACTTTGCTGAAGGATCTGGGGCCTTCGAGCCTACCTCAGGCGTCCCTCGTTGGCTGAAGGGAGCAACTTTGCTCACGGGAAATGGGACTTTCCCGGATTTACAGTTACTGCGAAGTAGAGGATGCTTGGCAGCAACCCAATAACCGGGTTAGCACATTCAGGTGCATCATTTCCGGGTCCAAAGCCCTAACCGAAAGCGAAGAAACTTTCGGGGACCGGTAGGAAGAGCTACTGCATTTCTATCTTTTGCCAGCGAGCCACACGTACACTTTTCTACTTTAAGTTTTTCCATCACTGGGTTCTTTATATTAATTTCGCGGCCAGCCGCCGTGATCAAACATGGGCAGGTTATCGTATCGATCGTCGCTGTCGACGTCAGTCGTGGCTTGTGAACACAAAAAGGCCAATCGACGCTCTAATTGGTTCAGAGTTGGAAACTGATGAGATTGGCGCTCGATCCATCTCGTTTGATCCGATGGTGTGAATTTCGCTGGACAAACGCCCTTCCGTCCGCCAAGGATGGACGAGGCCTGAAAGCGTTGAATGGCCTCTGGAGAAAAGATAAAGTGCTCTCCCCGTGTAGGTACGACAGAAAACAGGCCGCCAGTGGCAGCTTCGACAAGCAGAGCCAAATCATGGATCCAGGGGCACCACCAAACAGGCATTCCTTCGAGAGCTCGCATAAATGAAGAGCGAGTTACAGAAACGAGAGCAGCTACCGAGATTGATTCACCGCGACAGATGAACTGACTCGAGCGTAGAAGCCGTACTCGGCGCAACAAAGCACTAGCTTGCCCCAGCGCCTCCATGGAGTGCTCGTGAAGACTCAAGCACGGATCCGGAAGAGGAGACGGGTGCGCTTGGCTGGGTTCCGGATACAGGCTTACTCCAAAAGCAGTTTCGTACTTTCCTTCACTACCTCGTGCGTTCCGCGTCACGGGTCCATTGCCATAGATGCATAATCTTAAGCAATGTGGCAGCAAGATAGAATCGACATAGGTCTTCAAAGTCTCACAACTAGGTATCTCGACATCAGGGGCCAACGACACAAGCGCTCGACGAAAAGCTTCAATAGTAAATAATGATAGAGGGGGAGGTGACGTTTGAGTCCCAGAAGAGGTAAGCACAGTTTTCCAAAGGACGTCATCGACAAAAGTTTCCATTCCTTCGATGGTGGGGAATCCGAACATCAGAACAGCCAAGCAAGTGGCCGCTCGAAGTTTCGCATTTTCGCGGAATGCATCGGTAATGAGTTCGACTGGATCTATTGGAAGAGAGGGCTTCGCTTCTTCTCCCGTCGCGTGAAGTAGATCAATCATGACGTTTCCCTCAGCTAACTCATTCTCCTTGATCTCCATTTTCTCCTGCAGCTGTTTGGTTTCTACCGTACATTCCTTTTGAAGCGTCAGGTCTTTATCAAGTGTATCGAACATAGTGGACGTGATCTCGCCAGCGTCGCTGAGTCGTGTATTCGCCGAGGTTTCTGTGTTTGGTTTGCTGCCAGGCAAGCTAATATCTTGACTCGGACGAATTGTTAGATTCGAATTTTCTCCATCATTAGGAACAACCAGAGCAGTACCATTATGTACAGATTCCTTGGAATCCGTTTTACCGGAAATACATGGACTCGACTCGGAATAGTTGTCACCATTTTGCTCCCGCGTTAGTGGTGTATTCATATTGGTATGTGGTTTGGCTGACTTTGAGCTTGTTTCCTTTGAGTCTTGTTGGTCTTCACTTTCCCCCAAGGTGGCAGCCTTGGGGGAGAGTATACCTTCCACTGTTGAAGTTAAAGGTACTCCAGACGAAGCATCCCCAAAGTAACGTAGGGTTTCTGTCTGTAGTAACTTCTCGACGCATGAAGGTTCCGCGTATACGAGCCCCGAAATTGCGTACCGTGTAATGTTCATCGGGACCCCTAGGGCACGCAAGAAACGCGGCGCATCTGTTCCGTACGCAACCTGTGCAAGTTCAGAGCTAGCTGATCCGAAGCCGAAGTCAGTACCGTCATTCAAACTCCGATGAGAAGTTCCGCATTGGTTGCCACCAAGACCTACTCCCGAGTACTCGCTCATAAAGTCCACAACAGCAGCGCCTGCAAAAATTGACAGAGTCTGCGTCCGAATTTGGAGGTTCGTCAGCACATCATCAGACTTCAGCCAAAGGTCCGGGTTGGCCTCGTCAACATCCATCTTGTCGGTATCGTCGTCATAGAAGTGCTCTTCAATCGCCTCGAGTACAAGAAGAAAGCGATGGTCTAGGACTCTCGCATCTGGCATTGGAAGATATCGATCTTCACGGGCCTTTCCGGACAATTCATCATGGTCCTCTTTAGCTGAGGTTCCGTTTTTGACTGTGTCAGTTATGGCTTTTGCTTCTGCAGATACCATACTAGAAACCTCAGCTTTCCGAACAGAATCCTGAAGATACCTTTGCATTCGAGGAAGCGTCACAAAATGAGAATCCGTTCCGTCAAACTCAAAAGCATTTTCAACCTGAGTATCTGGCATACTGCTGATGACAGCCTCAGCTGCAGCCCCTCCTTTCCGCAAGAGCTCCGCGTCAGCTTCTCTTTTCTGCGCAGCCTTGGCTGCAGCTGCAACCGCTGCCTGTACTTCCAGCTCTGCTTTGACACGGGCAGCTTCTAACGCGTCGTCAAAGGCTTTCCTGGCTGCGGTCGCTGCGGAACGAAAAGTTTGGTTTGCCGCTTTGCAAGCTTCATCCCGCTGTGCTGTCTTCTTAATTTTATCCGAGAAGGGCAAGTCGGGGTCATTCCGCATAGATTCATAGTTTCCCATTCCATGGACAAAGGTTCCGATTATCAATGCTACGTCACACCTACGATCCCACCATGAAGCCGGGGCTTTAAACTTCAGGCTTGTAAAAATTGATCCGATAGCCAGAGCCAACTCCTCTGTTGTTACAAACCGAGCTTTTAAGTCTGCGTCGAGCGTTGACAAGTCACTGGTGGCGCAGCCTCGTTTTCCAAGTTCTTGGTGACCTAGGGCTGATAGGATAGAATCAAGGCATTCTTCGATAACCCTATTGAAGCGCGCCAAGATTCCCATCCGACGAAACGCCCGGAAAGCGCCGCCTTGCCTTAAATCGGCAAGATAGCTTGGCTCCGCTAAGATTACAGGCATTCGCAGAAATTTTTGTCGAGCCTCAACATCCAAGTGAATGCTCATGACGGAACTGACTGATTCGCACAACCAATCGAGTTCTCGACGATTGTATAAGCCCAGCCATTCTTGTAACGTAGCACGAATGCTGTCTCCAGAAGCGCCATCTTCCAGTTTGGACAAAAGAGCCACGCATACTTGTAGCGCCAACTGATAGAGCCAGGACCTCGTGAACACCTCGAGATCCTGGAGAGGTAAACTGGTTAAGTTGGATTCGCTCCGGATCTTACAAAACCGACCAAATCCAAAACGCATCGATGCGGCTGTTGCCCGGTTGCGCTGCGGTCCCTCCCAAGCTTGTTTCAGACGTTCTAAAGCAGGATCTTCATTTTGTGCCCTCCTAAGTGCCTGTTGCCTCTCATTTTTCTTCGACTTCTTTGGCTTGTGCTCAACAACTGCCTTAATGGGTTCGACCTTCGCCTTGACTATTTTGGGGTTGGAAGACAACGGCTTCTCCGTCGGTTGTTGCACTTTTTGAAGCTCGCGCTCGCGTTTTTTCTTTTCTTTGTACTCTTTCTTCTTTATTTGCTTCTCGATTCTTTCGCGGTCTTTCTCCTCTTTCTCTAGCATCTTTTCCATCGCAATTCTGTCCTTCTTCCTTTGCTCAGCCTCGGCTGTCTCAGCGTAAGGGTCGTAAACTTGGACCTGTTTTCTGCTCCTCTTGATGCCGTCATCGATCATAGCAGCAACGTCTTCAGGCATTTCTTCGGGAGCCTCTAGACCGACAGCTTTCGACCAGAAATCGGGATCGTCGAGATCCACATCTTTATCGCCTTCTGCGGTATCGGCCACAAAACTTGCCTTGCTGAAACTTCCTAGTCCACTTCCCAACGACGAGGTAGCTGAGGTCCCGTACGTAACTTTCTTTGACTTGTGCTCCAAAAGCTGATCAATATCCGTTTCCATGAATTTTTCCGCTTCGGCATCGTCTTCGTCTCTAAAAACGTCGTAGGCACCTTTCTTAAGAAGCTCGTCAATCTGCTTGGCCTGCGCTTCTCGGTCACTGACTCGTTTCGACTTGTTCTCGTCGCTTTCATCATTTTGCTCACGATTTTGCGAGAGAACGGCTCGTTCTAGACCGAGCTTTAAGCTTGCACTGTGAAACATATGCATCTCGTACGTTTTAGCTGTCAAAAGCCGATAAACGCGGACGGCTCTCGTTTGCCCAATTCGGTGAGCGCGAGCCATGGCTTGCAAGTCGTTTTGAGGATTCCAGTCACTATCGAAAATGATAACAATATCGGCAGCTGTCAGGTTCAACCCAAGTCCACCAGCCCTTGTACTTAACAGCATAACAAAACGCTGGCACGATTTCCGATTGAAGCGATCCACCGCAGAAAGGCGTGCAGAAGATGTCGTGGAGCCGTCCAACCGTTCGTATTTGTACCTTTTCAATTTAAGAAGCTCTTCAAGTAAGTCCAATACGCGGACCATCTGGCTGAAGACCAGAACTTTGTGACCGCCATCAAAAAGCTTTTGGAGGAGCTTTTCCATTAACACCATCTTACCCGATGACTTGACCAGCTGCTCGCCAAACAGGCTTCCGTAGTCGATGGGGACTTCATTCCCATTCTTGTCAATCATCTTTTGCACTTTTGCGGCAGCTTCGTTCAAAATTCTATCCTCGGCGCCCTTCACAAGGTAAGGGTGATTGCAACACTTTCGTAGCTCCATCATAACATTCATGAGACTGGGTGCATTACTGGGCTTCGTTCCCTTGAAAAGGAAGGAAGTGTTGCGCTCGTAAATAGCCTTGTAGAAAGTCTTCTGAATGGGGGTCAACGATACCTCCAAGATTGTTTCTTCTTTCGGAGGCAAAGACTTTTCAACATCCTCTTTGACGCGACGAAGAAGATACGGCTTGAGCAAATTGTGCAGCTCGTTTACTTGAGCCGCATCCGTCATCTCCCCAAACTTCTCCAGGAAGGAGTCCTTGTCGTCAAAGACGGACGGGTTTGCAAAGTGCAAAAGTGCCCACAACTCTTCGGTGGCGTTCGCGATCGGTGTGCCCGTTAGCAGAACGCAATGCTCTCGAGGCACCATTGCCAACTCTTCAAACAGTCGTGCTTTCGAATTCTTGAGTCGGTGCGCTTCATCGACAATCAATACCCGCCACCGAATTTTTGAAATTACGGCCACGTCTTTAAGTGCGACTTCGTAGGTGGTGATGAGAACGCTGAACTTGGTAACGTTCAGCTTCTTCAATTTGACCGCTGTGGGCTTGGGTACAAACTGATCCGTATAGTAGAACTCTTGCTGCACTAAAAAGTCTCGAGCGTCCGCCGAACCGTGGTACAAAACAACGTTCATATCCGGTGCCCAAGAACGCAACTCGGACTGCCACTGATTTACCAGAGACAGCGGCGCCACAATCAGGAAGGGACCCTGTACTTGTGTTGCCGGCAATGATTGAAGCCCTCTTAGAAAGGCCGCTGACTGAATTGTTTTCCCCAACCCCATTTCGTCAGCCAGTATGCACGAGCGCTTGTTCCACCAATTGAACAGAAGCCAGTTGACACCTTCCAACTGATAACTCCGCAAATGAAATCCCTTGAACGTATCCCCATCGTCGTCATCGTTGTTCGATTGCGAAATTGTATCGTCGCCCAAGTTTGCCACCGGTCGATCACGACTCGAAATCCCAAACACCGGTGTCTCTTGTAATTTACGAAAATCTCGAATGTGCGGATGCGGACGACTTTCGAGAGCTCGTACTTGATCCAGGTCCGGGGGACGTTGTCGATACCAAAAATCCTCGGCTTGGTCTACGGCATCTTGCTTGATGTCTCTCCAGTATTCCCACGTAATTTCGGCGTACGGTAACGCTTTCCATTTGACGACGTAACGAACGTTGTCTTCGGGATCCCATGCCGGTTCCATATTTGCGACATCAATCAATCCTCCCACCAGTTTGTTTACCTTTGCCACTGGCGTGCTGTCTTCGGCACCAACAGTATCGCTGGCGGTTGATTTCTGATTCTCCGTTTCCTTTCGTCGCAAGTCGTCTTGTTCCGCCCGTAGATTCAAGGCTCGCTGCTTGGCCAGTACCTGTAGATTCATATCGTTCTCGTCACAGGCCAAAATCCGTTCCACCTCCAAACACTGCGGCGCAAAGTGTTCTTCCCCTTGGTCGGCTTCGGGATCTTCCTCTATACCCGCGGATTGTCCGTGCGCGTGAATTTTGGCCGCCGTTGCTCGTTCTTCTTCCAGTACCTGCTTCCAGGACGGACCAAAGGCGAGTTCTTGAGCCTGGTAGAATCGTTTGATTTTGTTGCGTGCAGTAACGTTGTGTTCGGCGTTTTGCACGTCCACGGGCCGTTCCCAGGCACAGTGCAAATAGGAACGACCCCGCCATTTGACCAACAGTAGCTCCTCACGTGCATTGTCCGGGGCGGTGCGGAGACGGTATTTGGGTACGATTGGAGGGAGACGAATGCCGTCGGTCGCCGGTAGTTGCGATGCCGTTGCTTGGGCAGCCTTGGCGGCTTCAACTTGCGCGGCCATGGCTAGTACTACGGGACAAGCCGTGGGGCGTATCCGGGATACTTCCGTGCGGGCCCGTGGGTCCTTCCAAAACGCAACGTCCTGTAACGCCTTTTGCTGATACGAGGCGGCTTCCGGCCGGGTCAATGTCACGACCGTCCCTTCCGGATCGATGAGCTCGAGCCGGGCCCGGGACTTCCAACCACAAATCTTTTCCAGGACAAAGACGTTGAGAAAGACTTCCCGGCTGTACCAGAGTGTGTGGAGGACCCCCGGTGGAGGCGCGTCGATGGGGTGAACTTCTGGTGCGACAATAGTGCTGTCGGCGGCTTCGACCTTTTTCGGGGGCAAAATCATTTCTTCTTCGGTGAGAAAGTCGTCGTCATCCGTGTCGGCCAATTCCTGGTACGCGGGTCGGGATCGTTTGGGTGCGCGGAGACTAGCGCGGTGTCGGGGTATGCCTTCCGTCAAGGGCACCCCCGCGAGCCGCACCTTGACAATCAAAGGATCTTCCCGAATAATCTGGACGGCGGGAGGTCCGATTCGTTTGGGTTTCTTTTTGATCCGGACGCGATCGTGGGAAGGAGGGTACGAGTCGGTGTGGGATGGTCGGTAGTATGCTGGTGTGGGGTGCGGGTGGGATCGTGCCGGAAGCGGCAAGTCGGTACGACGAGGAATCGGCGCCGACAGCAACGGTGCAATGCGCACTCCGGCCGTGGCGTTATTTGGAGTGGTCGTAGCTGCAGTCAGAGCGTGGGGCACCGGTGGCAGTTTCTTACGGGGCACGTGCCCCAGGACGGGGTCGCTGGAGCCTCCCGTTTCGGGATTCATAGTCGTGGCGGTGGGACGTGATTGTCGCTGTTCGGGCTGGGG
>Ga0163101_100235_pt1 | contig 12826 bp, 12 predicted proteins | sample TAMARWmetagpilot_2_FD_111548 | JGI IMG/M metagenome (GOLD analysis project Ga0163101, IMG submission 111548) | Phycosphere-associated microbial communities from TAMU algal ponds, Corpus Christi, Texas, USA - TAMU ARW1 11/11 metagenome pilot | ecosystem: Engineered > Artificial ecosystem >...
CCAGGTCGAAACGCATGTACCGGAATCGTCGACATCGCTGTTTGATGTTGTTGGCTCACGGTACGCGTTGGACTTGTGCTTGTGCTATTTTGAAGGTATCGGCTGCCGTCTTGGTGAGGAGAAACGAAGAAGTCTTCGGGAAAAGGATGCAGTGCCGGCTGTGTCGTCTCACAGTGTGTTGAAGGGAATCGTTGAAGGCGAAAATTGCTTCTCAAGGTGTGAGATCCAAACGGTACTGCAACACCTAAGGGTGGACATGTTTCATTTACAGGCGCTGGAGGGCTCCATTTTGCTTCGAAGCTTCTTTCGCTATATCGATTCTGGTACGAGAAGGCTTGTCTTGGCAAAAAATCTATCTCGTTCTGGTAGAAGGGAGAAGGCTGTGGGTAGAACTCATTTTCAGTCGGTTGATGAAACGGTAGACGTTGTTCTCGATGACGTTGGGTAGGCTGGTATGCAGCTTGCTCGCGCGAGTCGAGGTGGTGTTCTTTATAGTAAGGAGTGTAACCGTGGGGGAGATGCTGATACTGTCCTGCTCCGGGACCATGGTGGAACAGTGGATCCCGAGGCGCAGGATATGTCTGTGTGCTAGGTTGGATTTCCTCCGAGGGCATGTATCCAAAAGGATCATTTTGCTGTGGAGGTGGATCGCGATGTTGTGAAGCGACTTGTTGTTGCCGATAGGATGCAATGGGATTCGTGTGTACTGACGATAGTCCTGGCGCTCCTCGAATACGTCGATACTGGGCTGTACCTGTTGTTTCTTCCTGTTGCCGATAGAGCTGTTGGCCTTCACCCAATGCTGCTTGTGCAGGAGACTTTGCCAACGAAACTGTAATGGCCCTTCTTGAGATCGGGTCTGTGTAATAAGAGTAATTTCCCTGGTCTGTGAAACAAACGTAGACAATTCAAGAATGAGTTGGACGGCTTTGACAATTCTAAATTCGTATTTGCATTTATTGTCTGGCGAGCGACTTTCTGCTTCCTCGGGCTGATGAGCATTCGACGAGGCTATCGGAAAGGCTACTTACATCCATTCAATCGTCTGGGCCGTTTCGGATGATTGTAGGGTTGCGAAGAAACCGCTGAAGGTTGTATATTGGCGTCCGCCGCGATGGCATTGAAACTTGCGCGGCTTTGGGCACGATGTTGGAATCCTTTGCTCTGTCGCATCTTCATTCTGGATTTGCCAGATGTCAACCACTTTTCACCCGTCATTGTTGTGACAAAATTGACAGGAGTGCAGGTGAAAACGCAATGTAAAAGTCGTGCCGTTGGCCTCAATCTCTTTTCATGCTGATGTCCATGGTGCGGGGGACCACTTTTCCGTTCGTCCATGGCGCGAATCGATGTCTGAGAGACGCGTACTAACATAAGGTGAGAGACCTTCATCCCTCTTTTTCAAAAACTGGGACGATGTCCAGTCTTGAACCTAAACTATAAACGAGAAGATGAACCAAAAATAGGGAAGCTAAGCCACCAATTTGTACACACAACTTTCATGGACCGAAAGCTACGCTCAATTTTGCTCTCTGGATGTTCTTCTAGCTTACCGAGTTCAAAGATTTGATTGTCCACAATGGCAAAGAAAAACAACAAGCATTCAACGGCCGACTCTGAATTGACTCACAACCCGCCTGTTCAAATCGGCACTGCCGTAGATCTACTCGAAGTTCGTTTGTCGAAGCATATATCCAGCAAGCGAAGCGACACATCCCCAAAAGCTGTTCTGTCTGATCAGGATGCCGCAACTCTTGACGTAAGAACCGGGGAGCCTTTGATTGTACTGGCCCTCGATGAAAGTAGAGCAAACTCTCTCTCCGGCGCAGTAATTGCGAAGACAGAAATTTCAACCATTAGCATACGGAGTCCTAGAAATAGATCAGATGGACGGCGAAATCATATTTCTCCTGGGAAAATTCAGATATCTCCTACCAGTACTATTCATTTACTTTTACCAGATGAGCCCTCCGACGTATCATCGCCAGCATCGCCTGGCCCACAAGCTCAGTATGCAATACCGGCAACTGCACTTCCTGTTACCCCAAACAACAACGCTTCTTTCCCAGATAAATCGGGTGGCTATGCAACGTACGAAACGCCTAGAGTAAACACGCCTTCAACACCAGACACTGGGTTTTCGTTCAAATCCACAGCCTCAACATCGTCGAAAGCACTAACTCCAAGGCAGCCGATTACACCTTCAGGGACAACGAGCTGTCCAATCTGGATTATCCCTCTGGAGTCCGTCTTTGGGGCGCAACTTGCGAAGAACCTGTGCAGAAGGGCGAGTGCAGTAAATCTAAAAGTCATGGATGAATCAAGGGCATTAGATGAGACGGAAGACATTGTGAAACAGCTTGTATTGACGTATTGTGCAGGCCAATACGTACAGCTTTTTCAGAATCTTCGTATTTCTTTTCAAGGGCGGCCGTTGGATCTGAAAGTCGTTAGCGTTGACGGAAGTTCGAATGTATCAGCCTCTTTTGCTGAGATTAATTTGGACGGAGACACGGGATCGTTTGGGGCTAATGAAGATAGCCTTCTTTTTGCCACGCAATCATCCTTTCGCAAGTTGTATTATCTATCAAGTGAGACTAGCATCAGGGTCTCGGCAGTCAGGTCCATTGTATCGAACAAAAGAGCGGCTACACGCGAGCCCAAACAACGCGTCGTTGGCCTTTCTCTAATTATGGAAAGAATCCGACAGGTTCTTCTCACACCCATGCTGCGGCCAGAGCTCTTTGCTAAAGGTTCAATGAAACGCCCACGCGGGATTTTGTTGCATGGACCCAGCGGAGTGGGCAAATCGTCGTTGGCACGGCAACTCGGCGAAGAGTTGGAGTCAATTTTGCATGTTCAGTATGTGAATTGTTCCTCGTTGCAATCTCAAACAAGTATCGTTGGGGAGGCTGAGCGAGAGCTGTCCCGTTTGTTTCGGTTATCCGGTACTGCAAAAAAGCAAAACCGTCTTTTGATTTTTGACGACATCCACCTGATATGCCCCAGGCGTGGTGGCTACGCCCCAGGTACTGATCAGTTGGCATCTACGTTATTGTCCTTGATAGACGGGGTCGATGGAAGCGAGGATCAGGAAGTATCCAACGAGGGACTTGTTCTCCTTGCCATTACCACGAATGCATCGCTGCTGGACCCGGCACTGCGTCGACCGGGACGTATAGACGTGGAAGTGGAAGTACCAATACCAGATGAAGCTTCAACGAGGGCGGAGATTTTGCAGTTCCATCTGGGCCAAGCTGGAGCATCCCCACCAGCAATTTCATCAACTGATTGGATATCGCTCGCAAAGCTTGCCAAAGGATTCAACGGTGCAGACTGCATGCTCGCTATGAAGGAGGCAATTCGAAGCGCCATTCTTCGGAATTTGAAGGCTACCGTATCACGCGAAATCTCTTCACCGCCTCCGAATCCGACATTTAGTGATCTAAGTACAGCGATTCGAGCAACCAAGCCCTCCATTATCAAATCCGTCACGGTAGAAATACCCAAAGTCCTCTGGTCATCGATTGGCGGTATGGAGAGCGTGAAACGTGAGCTCCGTGAAGCAATCGAAATGCCCTTAACTCACAGCGATTTGTTCATCAAGCTGGGTATACCACCACCTCGCGGAATTCTGCTGTACGGACCACCAGGCTGTTCCAAAACGCTTATGGCACGGGCACTGGCTACGGAAGGACATATGAACTTCCTTGCTGTCAAGGGGCCTGAGTTGCTGAGCAAGTGGCTGGGTGAAAGCGAACGCGCTCTCGCGTCTCTGTTCAAGAGGGCTAGAATGGCCAGCCCATCCATTGTGTTCTTTGACGAAATCGACGCAATAGCGTCCAAGCGAGGTGCTGGAGACAGCTCCAGTAGTGGTCGGCTTTTATCCCAGCTATTAACCGAGCTTGATGGTGTAACAAATACTGTTGGAAACACGAAGCAGCGCGTTGTAGTCGTGGGGGCTACTAATCGGCCCGATATACTGGACAGCGCGTTGACTCGCCCAGGACGAATCGACCGGATGATTTACGTCGGGGTGCCAGATTCGGACACTCGTGTCCGTATTTTCCAGATCACACTTGCCGAAAAGTCTTGTAGTCAAGACGTCGATATAGAACACTTGGCTAGAGATGACGTTACCCAAGGATTTTCAGGTGCGGAATGCGTCGCTATTTGTCGGGATGCTGCTCTGCTAGCCTTGGAGGAAATAGAAGATACAGGTGAAGATATAATTCCACAGATCCGGATGCAGCACTTACTTGAAGCAGCAGGAGGTATGAAACGCCAAATCACTCCCCAAATGATCGAATTTTATGCTTCTTTCCGTGAAAAGGGCTTTGCCAAGGTATAGGTGGAAATTCAGACCTAGTTTTCTGCGATGCTTCAAAGTCACATAATAATATGTAAAATGTGGCGTGTGTTCCTACTTCTCAGCTGGCTGGCGATCGCATTCATGTCAACCAAGCATATTCGTTATTTGAAATATCTTGTGCGTCACGCAAGGGCGTCTTCAGTTACGGTCCCATCGCCATACTATTAGCCAGTACATTCATACCTAAAACAAAGGCGCAAACGAAAAAACATCTTTGCCGATTGAAAGTGAGGTTTTCTTTTTGCTCAGTCCAGTCCATTATTATCGCTTGCGTGCACGGTCGATCATGATCTTCATCCTGTCGGCCGCTGCGCTTGTCTACCTCCTGAAACGGATAGACTTTGAAAATTGTCTTCGGCAAGAGAGTACCATTCAGGCCGACGAAAATGGTAAGAACTTATTCTATGAAGGATGAGGAAAATTCCAACATTCGGTTCCAAGCACGATTGTCGTCATTTCTATCAATGTTATAAAGCTCATCTTTGAGGACTGATGGTTTCGGTGTATGGACAAAGCCTCGCATTTTTCACCGAAATTAACGTTTGGACGATACAGAGAGACGTTGTTGCTCTTACGAAGGTAGACGGATCAATACTGTAAGATGGAGCGCGCAATTGAAATGGATCTGGCTAAGTTGCTGCTGTTACGTCCCTGGCGCCTTCATTACTACATGTCATTTTTGTTGCCTCATTGAGCTACTCTCTGCATCTTTCTATCACAGTATTTATTTGATCATTCAAATTCTTGCATGTGCATGCGTTCTGGTCGCATCTCTCGTGGGTGTCTCTCTGTTGTGGAACATGGAGCCTGCAGCCTGTGGAAGGAAAATTCTGGTAAGGAAAAAAAAATTGCAAATACTTGGTGTCTTGACTTTCAAAGCCCAGTGTATGAAGCAAATGTTTGGATATTAATCATTAGGTATGATAATCAGCTTTTTGTAGTAATGTAAGCTAGCTCACTGTCAGATAAAATAACGGAGCAAAGAAAACCACGAGAACTTCTGCGTTGTTGCAAATTACATGAGACAGTTCGACACGGTCACTGTACTCAAATCATCTCTTATAGCGGTTTAATTAGCAATCCCTTGCGTTATTGAAGAAGTAGTTGGTGACACCATCTACCTGGCTTCGAACTGAATAACTGTGTTGATGTCAAACAAAAGAATCTGGTCAGAGCGCTGTCTGGACTGAGCGTACAAATGCTATGGACCGACATAAAACTTACGTCGCTTCGTTCGCGTTTTATACAAAATGCGAAAGCCACATTGGCGGCATCGTACCGGATCGCCCCCCTTGATAACATTCCGGGCCCCGCAATCCCCACAGCGGTACTCCACACCGCGCATAATGGGAACCGCCAACGCTGGTCCGTTTGCGGCTTCGCTAGAACCCGCCGCCATAGAAGCACTTGGTGAGCTCATTACAGAGTGATAGGTAATGAAACTAACCAAGACGGTAGATTTGTGTAAAATTTGTCCGAGCCTGGGAATAATTGACTGTGAAGTAACTTGCCTGGGTCGCATAAACCTGCCGCTAAGATCATCGATGGTCCTCGTTCACGGTAAAAGAACAAATTAAGGTGCAAGTGGCGAGTAATTGCTTGTGCTCAGTACCCAAAATAGAGAAGTTGCATGTTTCCCTACCCTGCCTAGGGTACCGTTTTGGACTTTTTTTGATCGTTCCGCTTGAGTTTCTAACAGTGGAGTCATCCGGTCTTGAGTCGTTCAAAGTCGCGCCAATCCATTTGCGACAGTGATCGGAGACCGGCCACCTCTCTATTTCCAAAGTTACTTCACAAATAAGAATGCAACTAGCAACTACCAAAACGTTCCGTGTTATCATCTTGTATGTCCTATCCGTACACAATGCTTGTATTGGCCAAGAATCCTCTTTCTGCTAGCCTGAGGCGGCAGGTCCAATACGGTGGCTCGCGGCGGAGCTTCAGTAAAAGAAAGTTCAATCGAAGCAGAGCGGCTGGCGCAGGTCGAATTAAGCGTCGGGGCGAGTCTGCCATTTTCGAGCCAAGCACTGTTTATGAAGAGCCTGCGCTTGGCTATGGTCGAAACTTCTTCTTGGTCGTAGGTTTCTTTCCGCTATTTGCCTGGGGGGCTGTGTTGTATTTCAATCCTGAACTCCAGGACAAAATCGCTGATGATACAAGATCTTTGCGAAACTTTTTATGGGGTGGCAAAAGCGATTCGAGAGCGAAAGAAGAGACATCGCCATCTATTGGGAAATCGTCATAGCTCGGGTGTGTTTGCTAACATGAATGGCTGGTAATTCTGCTTCGTTCCAGTCATGAACGTATTGGCATCCGTCAGCAGACGTCACTTTTCTGACGTGAGAAGTAGTAGCAAACACCTTAACAAGGTCAGAACTCTGATTTCCACATTGAAATGGGGAATTCTCGTTGAGCCCGCTTGTAGAGCTCATGGTCCCAAGAATTTCGTTGAATTATGAATTGCTGTGTAGCTTTCGTTAAGTTTTCAAAGTGAAGGGCTTTTTGTGGATTTGTGTTGGCGGAGACAGACAATTCATCCGTAGTATTCGTAAGTCGCTGAAGAAGTTTGATGGTCTCAGTGGATATTACATCAGTTCTACCAATCCAGTCGACATCTCTCTTCAGCGAGTTGTAGGCAGCATTGCACTCTGCCTCAGTCAAATTTGCGCGCAAACTCTCTTCTCCTTTAATATAAGATTGCTCCCCACGACACAGAAAGAGACACTGACCGTTGAACATTGTCTTCATACGGAGGTTTTGTTCAGTGGCATTGTGATAGCCGTAACGATTCTCATGGGCTCTGCCTCTGTATGATTGGTAGTTGTGAAAAAAATGAAAATAGCTCATTGCAAACGAAACCCCTTGCCGCAATATCACAAAAGCAAAGAAAGGAACGTTCTGGGAAAGAGCATTCTCTCTCCAGCGATGGATTTCGCTGCGAGCATCGCTGAAATAGTTGAGGGAGTCGCCACCACCATGAAGTTCGAAGAAAATAACCTTTCCCCTTGCGCCTCCTCGGGAGAATTTGTTCATCCTCCACCTCCAACTCTCCCATTCTCGATAATTTGACACCACAATCTTACGGAAGCGAGAATGATCCTTCTCCACTAGTCTCTCAAAGAAATTGCGTATAGTAATGCCTCCTGTCTTGAAGGAGGAACAGCATTTACTTAAGTGGCTGTGATCAAACGGATTAAACTACTCATCAGCATGTTGTCGTACCTTTGGAATATGCACGAAAACAACAATACCCCCTGCTGCGAAATCTGGCAACGCTTTTTCAAGCAATTTCTTGTCCTGGGCTGTCTTGTTATGTACGGTATCTTCCATTTTGCTCGCTAGTATCGTCGCATCGTGCCACAAAGAGTCTGTCATGTTCGAAGCAACAGCATTGTCTCCTACATGTAGCGTGCTAGCCACTGTTAGAAATTCACCACTTCCTACAAACTTAAAATCATGCATACCCTGATATACCGGGCCAAATGAGAGAGAGAAAGCTATTGCGGTGAAGAGTCGCCGTTCCCCAACTACCATGGTCCAAACGTGACAAAATGTTTTATGTCGATGAGAAATGTAAGTCCTGAGAGACATGAGACCCATCAGGCCCAATACGAGCTGGAATTGATGCCATAGTGACTGGCCACATCTTTGGACATTTTCGGTCGTTATCTATCCGCCTACTTCCAAAAAAAGGGTCTATCCCTAACTCTGAGATTGCTCGCTCGTTTTTCTGTGAACGTCCAAATGCTGCCGCTAGCGAGAGCATATGTGTACACTCTTGCACTTGTCTTGTGCCAAAAAGATGCTCACTGTCAACACATGTCGCTAATCAAGGCAACGGAGTCCTTGTCGGAGTGCCGGTTCCTTTATTAGGTGTTATTAGGATTATGCACAATCAGAATCGAGTAATTGTAGCAATAGATTTGGGAAGCAGTAGTATTCGAGCTTCCGCTTTTTCCCTGGTAGAGGCCGACAATGATTTAAACGTCGTGGAAGCTATTTCGGGTACCTCGACGTCCAGGCCCCTCGCTCTAGTAGAACCTAACACGGGACGGATCAAACTCTATCTTGAGAGAGACAAGAAAGACGAAACTGTGTTCGATGCAATTGATCAGTGTGTCGACGAAACTCTTGTCAAGCTACGCGCACGATTGGGAAGATTGGCTTTTGAAGTCGTTGGCGTTAGCTTCTCAAATTTTGTCATGAACTTGCTCGGTGTCGATGAAGAAGGGACAGTGATTGGTCCGGAAGCGTCAATATCATACGCATGTAACTCTCCTGACATCGCCGAAGAAGTTGCTACTATCAGAAAGTGTGTTCACTGTATGGTTCCACTTTACAACAAATTGCCTTTTCCCTTTATTCTTACGCTTTGTTTGTTTCCATTTAAAAAGACAAATCGGTGAAGAAAACGTAAGGATTCATTACCAAAAATCTGGATGCTTCTTGCACGAAGGCTATGCGCTAGCCCAACTTCGCGTCTTCTACAATCGCAGCGTCAAAAACGTGTGTCCTGAAGTTACAAAATGGCAAACGTTGGCTAGCATCTGCTTGTGTCGATGGCTCGATCAAAAGTCATTTCCTATCTCCTATTCGGAAGCGTCTTGGACGGGTATGCTCAACTATCGAACTTGTGAATACGAGCCAGATATTTTAAATTTACTACCAAATTGCTGTCGCAAAGCCTTGCCTGAACTGGCTGACTTTGATGAACCTATCACATTACAAAAAGGAATCCCCTCCTCAAGTACCTACGCCTGTCGATGGCCAGAGCTACGACATGCTCGGTTCTTTCTGGGAGTCGGGGACGGCGCGTGCGCCAATATTGGGAGCAAGTGTTCGACTATGGATCAAATCGCTTGCACAGTGGGTACGTCCGCGGCGGCGCGAGTGTGCATACCGATGGAGATTGGTGCTGCCGACTTCAAGATTTTACCTGGCCTGTTCTGCTACCGAGTCGATCGACACCGTGTACTAGTCGGAGGGGCATTAACAGATGGTGGTAGTGTTGTGGAATGGGCGAGACAGATGCTCAATATAAAGGAATCAGGTGCATTTGACGAGTGCATGCACAAAGTTTCAATGCTTCTAGACGCCAGATACATCCAATCTGCAAGTGAAGATGCTTCGTTCGCCCGGACTTTGACGGTGGTACCTTTCTTGAGCGGCGAGAGGAGTACAGGATTTCGAGGCGGGGCGACAGGGGCAATATTGGGTATGACTCGCGATACAACACCCGCCCACGTCCTTCTCGGATGTATTGAGGGTGTGACTTTGAGAATGAACGCAATCATCGCACTTATTCGTCAAGCAACTGAAGGAGATCGCAAGCAACGTCTAATTGCCAGTGGAAAAGCTCTTGAAGTCAACGAGTTGTGGCGTCAAATGATTGCTGACTGCTCCGGTCTAGATGTCGTTTTAGATATGGGAACATCGGAGGGAACAAGTCGAGGAGCAGCGTGCTTGGCTGCGGAATCATTGGTATCCTCAAAGGAAACATCAACAGCGGCTTTGCCCGAGCAATCCACAATGTCGGTCGTGTCGACACCGGATCAAAACGGAGCTGCATACTGGAGGCGGGCGACTACATCTCAGGAAGTTTTGATTAATGCACTATCACCTATTTTCGTGAGTCAAGCCACGAATATAAATTGTGTAGACGTGAGTGTTGTAAAATCATAGACTGACTTGGTATGTTCAGCATCTATTATACGGATGACAAGATTCTAGATGGAGCTCTCGAAGTCGAGGGCTTACATCACAGAAGAAGAGCTGGCTCTAGCATGCCTTCTTCCGCGGCCACTCGTAGCTTATTCAATGCCTTGTGACATAGTCGGCGGCCGTATTCGGCCGACACCTTCATTTTCTTACCCACTTCAGTGAAACTCATTGCTTCGCCCCATCGACCTTTCACTGTGATGGGGGCCCGCGGACTACGGCCGAACAGCTCCTCTTCGGCCTCCGCCACATAATCTCGCTGCAGGCCGTAGCGCCAGCTCAGCGCTTCCATTTCTTTAGGTCTAAGAAACTTCGAAAGCGTCGATTTTAGCTGTTCCGTTTCCAGGGACGCCAAAGGGTTGTCGTCCGCAACGACGGGGGTCAAATCCGTCGCAAAATCTTGTCCTTGCTGCATCCAAGCCTCGAAGGACAACATACCTCCACGTCTCCGTGCCTTTACTTTGATGGCCTCCGAGACTTGCCGCGGCGTCAAGCCAGCTTCCTCCGCCAGCGCTTTGGCAGCTTGCGCCTCTTTCCAACTCGCGTCTTTGCTGTACACGGACGAAATCAAGTCATTTCCATCGATATCAATCCCGAGTTGCCGGGCTGCTCGCGAAATTTTGCGGACCGCGGCCGATACGTGCTCCGGAACCCGAACAAGGTCGTCTCGTTCCGCAATGCACCGTAGTATGGCAGCCCGTACCCAGTACACGGCGTAGGTTGAAAACTTTCCGCCGATTTCGGGATTCCAGCGATCTACTGCGCGGGCCAAACCAATGGCTCCTTCCTGGATCAAGTCTTCGCGGCTGAGCGTTTGCAATCGGGACGGCCGTGCCTGTGTGCCAACAATATCGTTCGCGCAAAAGTGCACGAGACCCATGTTGCGTGTGACCATCGTCTCGCGGGAAGCGTAGCCCAGGTCAATGGTGGCTTCGTACGCCTCCAAGTCGTCGGCGTAGCCGGCTTTGCGAGCGACCGCGAGAGTAGTGGCTTTCCGGGAAGATGGATACGTCAAAGCAAGATCAGCTTCGATTTGCTGGATACGACGGAGTTCCACCGTATGCGAGAGGAGCGTCATCATTTCTTCGTGCGTGATGCGTGGGAGAAACTGAGGGGTAGCGTCGGTTGCGGAACCTTTATTAGTAGTTGTCCGTCGTTGGGAGGAAGATATTGCGAACAAGGACACCGAGCCACTCCGGCTGGGAGGAGGAGTTGTAAGGTACCGCAACGACGACTTGCTGCCGATGCTTAAAAAGCCGAGAACCCCCTGACCGTTCGAAGCGCACAGTATGCCGAGCACGACGACGCGAAGTCGCTTTCGTGATGTCCTTCTGCTAGGTAGAGCCATATTAACTCCCTTTCGAAGCAAGTCGTGACGACAGAGAGTACGAGGGATTGTAAAACAAATGGAACTTCTTGCTTCGTCCTCTTCGTATTGAAAGAACTTTTTCGAAATGTTATATCGTTGAATAGTGCGATTGTTACTTGACAATTCGTGGATGTGAGTCGCTTTTTCGATCGGTCTCTGAGTGTATGCTACGTCGTTCCATCAGCTTCTGACCATTTCTTGGTGAGAGCAAGGCTATAGTGCGTGGATGATGACGAGGCCACGAAACGCAGGCAAACTGCGCTGACAGTGAGCAAAGTGAACCGTGGAGGATGTTGAACAGCGAAGTACGCGTGCCCTTTTTCGCTTTTGTGTGAGTCAGTCTGTGTTTGCGATTGTGTCGCGTGGACTCCTGGTTTTCTATGAATCAGAAAGTCAGAGTCGCAATTGATCCAATGAAGATTCTTTATATATATCCTTCCAATGTCCTGTTCAGGACTGACGTAAAGACATGGCCAAGTACGTTTTGTTCGCCACCGGAAGACTAGATTCACCAGACCCGGATTTCTCCTGCAATCGCCATCAGGCAGTACAATTCAGAAATTACCTAGCTCCCTCGCAAAGGTCCCCAGTAGACGTTTCTTATGTTACATTACATTCAAAACAATGGAAGATCGATTGATACCTATTGAGTTTTGCTTCCTCGGCATCGCAATGTTACATATTGCATGAACACGACAGATCACATTCACATTTGGGTGGCGCCCAGGACGCATTTCGAAAAGGCGGATGGCCATGTCAGTTCGTAGGTATATATTCTCTGATTCATTTTGAAACATTCGGTAGCGCTTTATCTGTGTCACTCGAATCGCCATTTTACGAAGTTCGATCGCGGTGGCCAGCGCTGCTATTCGTTTCCGTCTGTGAAGTAGGGTCTCGAGGAAATCGGCTTCTGCGGCTGGAGCACTCTTCTCGGGAATGCAACAATTCGCCGTTTCTGAGATTCGTCCCGTCCTGCACCTCGACGGGAGCAATTGTCCGGCGACTGCACGAAGCTGTTGGTACTTGGGTCTCTTTCTTACTCACTGGAAAGCTCCGGGGCTTAAAGCTCCTTTTGGATCGGCTGGTTCCGGAACTCGTAGAATGCTGCGATCCATCAATACCATCCGCTCCTCGAAAAGATCGATGTCTCCGCAAACCTGCCGTCCTACATTGGACATCGTCTTTGTCGTCCTGCAGTGTTGGCGGGGATTTCTCCAGCGAAGAAGTCGAAGCTTCCAGTGCCGAGTTGAGTGAATTGACCATGTGGCGAGCCTGGCGCCGGCTGCTGACACTCCCCGAAGGTACTTGCTGCCTACGACGCCGTCGGCGGTCTCGGTCGTCCTTATTCGTTACCGGTCCAGAAGCAG
>Ga0163101_100236_pt1 | contig 12759 bp, 6 predicted proteins | sample TAMARWmetagpilot_2_FD_111548 | JGI IMG/M metagenome (GOLD analysis project Ga0163101, IMG submission 111548) | Phycosphere-associated microbial communities from TAMU algal ponds, Corpus Christi, Texas, USA - TAMU ARW1 11/11 metagenome pilot | ecosystem: Engineered > Artificial ecosystem >...
AAACTCACGGTGACATGGCTACAGGCAGCGACAATGAAGACGCGGCCTTTGTCGATTCGTTCTTCCTCCCCGGTGGCATTCTCGACCCTGATCTTCAAGAATGTAGTGGCGGAAACAGGGTGGAGGGCGTAGAAGAAGAGGGACTTCCTCCCCACCTGTTATTTCGGAGGCCTTTACACCAATCTGTTCCTGTCAACCCCTGGGAATTTCCGGACAGTACCATACGGAAACCTTCGGCTTTATCAAGCGCTGCAGCTCACAATGGACAGAATACGTCAACATCTTGGTTTCGTTCGCCACCAACAGAAAACGCAGGAAAATCAGCTGTACTAGCTGGAGAATCCCTGTCTCTATCAATGCACGAGCCTTCTGCCGCCGGACCAGAACAGCATCCTTACGACTCCGAAATTCAGGGTAAATGTCAAGGTACTGACTATCTATCCATCGTCCAGGCAGGCTTTGAATCATTCTCGGACCAGGCTGCTCTCCCAGGCATCAGGTTAACACCAAACCTGGACGACTCCTCACAACGTAACTTGCCCTTGAAAATGGGTCAGAACATCACTTACTCGGATGTGGCCAAAAAGAAGGATTCCACTCACGTGTCCGACATCCGCGTTCAGTACACGGGTCAAGGACTAGACGAAGCAGCATTACCCCGGAACCAAGACGACGATAAAAGCTTACTACATGATCTTGTAACAGAACCGTACGCTACCAAATGTTCCTTGAGCGATTGCAGTAAAATGAGCCAAGAGCTGGATGACTTTAAATTCGAAAACGAATCGATTGACGGAAGCGAACACGATAATACCGAGTCTCAAGAGGCATCCTCTGCGTCGTCAATCAGCACATTGACAGATCATTCGAGCAACGATCCCGGGAAAACTGATGAGATGCAGCCTATTTCAGGAGCCTCACTTCTGGATCCGCTCACCGACACTGCGACGCGTAAACCTAGCGATCATACTTCACTTATACATGGGCTGAGGAATGGAATCACAAACGACTTTCCGCCAACATCAAAGTTGACGAACTCAACGATTTCGGTTCAGCAAGAAATCCCATCAATTTGTTTGGAAATGAGTAAGAGCAAGCCCGACCGCAAAAAACGTGCTGCGCAAATTAAGCGGAGGCGACAAGCTCCTCTCATATCGAGCACGTCGACAGATACCAGGAAAATGCGACGTGTAAATTGGAATTTAAGTACAAATACCTGGATTGCACCCATGTTGGCATTGGTAGATGGTCTTCAAATCGGTATTCAGACATTTTTGAAGGGTGTTACAGCAACCGCTCCCTTTGTGAGATATTCCGGCGGTCTCTTGCGAGTAGCAGTAGCAGTTTTCGCTACTGCAACACTTGCACTGGAAAGAGCTACCAGGTTTGTCTTTAGTAGAAGAGACGAAGAAGGTTTCCTAGACACAACTACGCAATGCTACATTGGATTTCTCTCTGCATCGCTTCTATCGGATAGTCTGATGAACACCTTTGACCTTCCCCACTTTACGCCGCATTTTTTGTCGAGCGCTATCTTTTACTGGCTTTGCTCTGTATCTGCATCGACAACGCCGAGCATTTCCAAAGAGATAACAAAAGCACCTGCACGGTCGTCGACATCGTCCGATAAGATTTGCGACAGAATCTTGGGCACTCTCCGTTTTACTATCCCATTGGTTCTTTTTCTAGATGGATTTACCTCAAAGAACTCGTCTTTGTCAAGTGCTAGACCCGAGCTCAGAATGCAAGCTGCGTTCTGCGTGGCTGTGCTTCAAAACGGATTGATCTGGTCGCCGGTTGCTTTGGTCAGCTGGGCATTTCAGATGATCGCAGTCTACTACATCGCCAATCTGCACTGGATGCTAGATATCGCACTGTATTTTTTCGGTACAGCTTCGATCCGTATCGCTCTGCTCATCCACACCAGAAGATTGCAAACCATGAAAAGCGAATCGAGCTAACTTCTAGTAACGCATGAACTGTTGATGGCCACAAAGTCGCGACACTCTATTATCGATTCAGCATTGCTCCATCCACCAAGAGCCAAAGCAGCTTACAACTTTTGTCTATTGCATAGCACTATTCGAATGCAGCTCCTCTTTATCCCATCCGATAGCTAATATTGTCTGAGCGACTAAAAGAACTTTCAGCTACGGAAGTACAGTCACATTCGGCGGCGTTCACCATGGAGCGAGCGCTGCAACTCCACTGAGAGCTGGTCCAAGGTCAATTCGGATGCCAATATATGGTCCTTCAGTTGGTGCACTGTCGCTGCGCTTTCCTTCAGCCTCTCGTTTTGAAGAAATAGCACACGCTTTACAACAAACTTCAAAGCATCGGATATCGATAACTCAGCGTAAAAACCCATCCCAACATGAACGTGTACCATAGACTCATCAGCAGCAAGGGCTGGGCAAAAACTTTTTCCATGGCCTAAGTCTACCATTTCTCGGACTTTAGGAATATCGCTTTTGCTCAAGAGTTGATGTAGCCGCCGCTCAAGGTATTGAAATTCGTCGATTTCATGCTTAATTTCGGCTGTGGCGGAGGTTGCCTTCTTCAAATCAGCCACCAGCACATTCTGAAGGAAGTCGGAATATCGGTCAATTTTTGTTCGAATTTCTAATTCGGTCACTTCCATGTTTTGGCAAACTACCTCGTGGCACTTCAAAGCCAATGACGCTAAAAGACGACAGCACTGCCAGCGATGGCTTCGTTGCTGTAGAAAGTTATGAGTGACTGCGATCCAAATAGTACTGTGTAGTGTGAAAAGAAATCATGGACCAAAATTTCGATTTGCTGTCAGTGTAGAGTCTGTTCAAATTGACTGTAAATGTGAACGCCCGAGTAATTAACATTGAACATTTAAATTTAAAACGGATTTGAAAACTAAACTTGTTGACAGTTTCGGTTAACTGAAATGTAGCAGTAATATTTCACAGTCACGTGAGTGAATGTCTAAAATCTCGACTACAATTAGAAAGCTGAATGTCTGCGACATCCAAGCACAGTGTCAGGGCTATTCGACTGATTTCACAGTGAGTTGTGCCGGCGGTACGGTCAGATAAAAACAATGGGAATCGAAGCAACTAACCCAAAATGGGGGAGCGGATCATGTGGGGAAAGCCTAATATTGACGTCGGAGATAAGATTCAACAGACGTATTTAGCGAGTCCTGAACCTAGCGAGGTCTCTACAAAGTAACACATAGGCACCTCTTTCGTAGAATGCGGTAACTCAGTCTCGGAATATATTTTACGAAAGGAAGGGGCTGACTTGACATGTCGCCATCCGCAGTTGATAGTACCACTGCAGCAAAGAGTGGCGCAAAGAGAGGGCTGAAACGAAAGTCCACTCAAGGGGGGAAAGAATTACGCTGTTTGGAGGAAATACAGGCAATTAGGAACTCGGCAGGAATGCGTGAGAAGAAAAAGACCTTAAGTCCGTTCCGTATCAAAGTTGGCTGTGTGGTTGCCCACAGATTGTTTGCCGACGAAAATCCCCGACCGATTACCAAGAAAGGCGGTACTCTGACTCCATCCACTACCACTTCTTCTTTTTCTTCTTCTTTGGAGTATACAAGTCTCTGGACAAATCCTCTCCCAGGTCGAGATGAAGGATTAGCTCTCATCGGTAAACGAATTCGATGCTTTTTCCCAAAGACAGGGCAGCAACATCGAATATTGGAAGGTGAAATCATCAGACTGGATGAAAGTAAACAAAAGAAAAAAGCTTGGAGTCCATTCAAGGTCGAGTTCTTGGTGGACAAGAAGTTTCTCGATCAATTTTCGTTCTTACCTCGCGTAGACGCTGACGTTGAGTTGTCTCAGCTACCCAACAACACCGCGCGTCGAAACCATGTTCTTGCAGAGCGGATCAAGGGAAAGAACAAGGTTATTCTGAGTGTGAAGTTGGCCAATGTATCGTTTATGAATTTGGGGAGCACTGGGGTCCGGTGGGTCATTCAAAAGTGGATGCCTTCGAGAGCGACAAAGAAGAAAACGGAGCAAACGAAAGAAAACCACTCTGTGCGTAAAGGCAATCACAAGCTTGGTGAACGAGTAGCAGCATCTTCTACCAACCAGGAGAATGGCCATAGGATATACGACAAAAATGTTAGAAATAGGAAAAGGTCTGTACGACCGAGCTCAGTGAGACAACTTGGTGATGCGAACGATACGGCGGCCCAGCAAATCGCAAATTGGCGTTGGATTGCCAGTCGATATCACGATTTCTGCTTGCAGCCCAAAAGAGAAATAAGGAACCTCGGCCACTTACTTTCTCGATCGCAAGGGATTGTTGGAGAAGTTATTGAAGTACAACCCAACATTGATCCCCCCAGCCCTGCTATGGTGACAATTCGTCAGCTCTACCTTCCTGAACAAACCGCGTCCGGACGGCAACACTATCATAGGATGAATGACATATTTGATTTCTACAAGAATAATTTTCAAGGTGGTCCCTTGTTGCAGCTTCCTATCGAAGAGCTGGTTGTTGTAGGCCATAACATCGTAAGAGCTCAACCAGGCGTCTCGACTGACCACACAAGCTACGAACAGCTCTGCGTCTACCTTGCCTATTCAATTACTGACGATCTTTATTTCCCTTTAGAGAAGACCGGTCCGGCGCTAGACGTCTTTAACCAATGCCGAAAGAGGTGTGCTGAAGCAGCGAGTGACGATTACACAATCAAGGATGAAGCATCATCTACAGTTCAATATTGCGATATCAGGCATTGCTGTGATAGGTGCACGTCACCAACTCGACAGAGCAATGCAAATGCAATTGATCTAGCAGAATCAGAAGCCCATTGCTATTGCAGCTATTGCCAATATTCCGTTCCTATTGATGATTGCAATTCTTATATTCAGACTATCTCAGAGTGCCTTCGTTTGAATCATCCGAAACCCTCAACCTCATCTTTTGACACCGCGCTTTGTTTGGTGAACGCAATTCAACAAATAGGATTTGGGCTGCCTACCAATTTGATCAATTGGGAGGAATTATCGGTATGTTTAGTCGGTTCAACCTCGCAAGTGAAACGGATGTCGCAGCTTAAGGTACAAAGCGTTGTCCAACCACCAACGTTGCAGCTTGAGTCCTGTGCGGGGACAAGTAGAAATGCTCATGCGGATTCTTGCGCGCGAATGAAGCAGTATGATCCTCTTAAAAACCACAAGATTCTGAATTTAAGGTCATTTCATCGCAGCGAAAGGCCACGCAATTTGAGGCAGATTGCACAGATAAATGACTGTAGCATTGAGAAAAAGGAAGAGAAAATGACATGTTACCGTACAAACCGGGCTAACCAACGGCGTCTTATGAAGGCTGTAGCTCCCTTTGGGAATGGGGCTCTCGGAGTTGACTTGCTTGCTTGCCGCGAGCCTCATTTGCGTTTTGAAAGAAGTGGTATCCATGCTTGGGGAGTATTTGCTGACAAAGAAATCGCGTCGGGTGAAATGGTAATTGAATATCGCGGTGAACTCATTGGAAATGCGGTTGCAGAAAAGCGAGATAAACAGTATGATGCATCAAAGATCGGAAGTGACTATATGTTTCGGATTGATGGATCAGGTGTTTGCGATGCCACGAAGCAGGGCAATGTAGCACGCTTTGTCAATGCAAGCTGCAACCCAAATTGCTACACTAAGATCATCACACTTGACGGTATCAAAAGGATAGTGATATACGCGAAGCGAGACATTCTCCCTGGAGAAGAGCTTTCTTATGATTACAAATTTCCGTTGGAACGTATTGAGGCAAAGCGAGTTTCATGTTACTGTGGTGCAAAGGATTGCAGGGGATACATGAATTGGGTATGTGCTCAACAAATTGTTTGCTTGTGTTTCTGTCATGAAAAAGCTTACATCGTTGTCTTGATAGGATAGAAGCTATGTGTCTTTGTCTTGTCCAGCAGATCTGCCGGATTCTAAGGAGATTCCAGAAAGGTAGAAATGAAGAAATTCCATATTCGGCTTTCGTTCAGGCCACAATTCCCCTATTTGGGACAAAACAATGATCAGTGAATAGTGGCAGATATCATAAGAGGAACTAATAAATCCCGTATTTACATGTTAGCTATCTTTAGCTCCATTCAATGTAGAAACGTGAAGAGGCTTGAGGAGTAGTATACACAGGCCTCTCATAATTTACAATTTTGCCGTGAGTGTGTGTCAAATTTGCCATTCGTAGCTTATCGAATCCCAAAATTGGACAAAGTTAGTGGCTTCGCCTACGAAGTGAACAAAACTGTGTGTGTGCAGTGTGCGGCAGCATCCTGATACTATGCTTTTTCTACCAGGAGTCAAACTAAGATAAACATTCCCAAGTTATGTTATTCTCAAACAGTATCTGCGAGAACTATACTCTTGGCACAGATTGTATGTAGTATATACTAAACAAATAATCAAGAGGGATCCTCCAACCGATACACAGCGACATCGATCTCTCACACGATGCTTAGGTATCAACTTCAGCATCCGAAGTATCAGGAGATTCATACTTGGCTGGAACATCCTCGTCTTCGGGGAGTCCAGTGTGTTCAATAAGACGCTTTATGTGTTCCTTTAGATACACCATGTCGTCAGGGAGTTCTTTCATTACGACGCGATTCTTCTCACGCTGGGCCATGCTGTTTGAGCACTTCTGCCGACCGTCTCTGTAACGGAACCAGTAGACAGCGTAAAGAATGGTAAGGAACAAAAGGATGGTAAGAAAGGATCCCAGGACAGTAAAACCAGTGCTGCCATCATCGAAAAGAGACGACAGGCCAAGCAGAAGAAGCGGAATGAGAAAAAACATCACTCCAATGTAAAGAATGGGGAAACCACGCCAGATTCGCGTCAATTTTCCAAGTCTACGAGCAGCTCCGAGAGGGACACGACGCATGAAAGGCACAGGGTACCAGATGAGAATTCCAGTCAAGTTAAAGAACAAATGGGCAAGTGCAACCTGGAGCGAATCCTTGCTGGCAGACACGAGGGCAGACAGAATGGCAGTCAGAGTTGTACCGATGTTAGCACCAAGTGTAAGGGGCAACATTTGCTCAAGACGAAGCGCTCCTATACCAACCAACGGAGTCAAAGTGGACGTAGTAATGGAGGAGGACTGCACAAGCATGGTCAGACCAGTACCAATAGCAATCGCAAGATATCCGTTTATATCAGTGGCTTTGTAGACAACGCGAGTGGACATACCAAGCAGTAACTTTTGAAGAACAGTTACAAGCCCAGCGAGACAAACAAAAAGGACGACAATAGCAATGAAAAAGACAACACCTCCAGAGACCTTGTCATCCCTTGCCGAAGCGTCACCTTGAAAGAAAGCAGGGCATTTACCACTATCGCTGCTACAGGCAATGAGACCAAATGCGCCGCCACAACCCAAATACGTGTCTTCCGTACAATTCATGGGGTAGAAGCCGCCGCCGTCATTGCAGGTTGCGTCACCCAAAGCAATAGCCCGGGTAATACTACTATTGGGAATGATGATCTTTTCCGAAAGAGGATCAACCAGCTTACTGATGGGACCATCCCAGCTTTCACCGTCTTCGAGATTGGCATCCTTGACAATTGCCTTGGTAAGCCGATAAAGATATCCTGTGATGACTTCTACAGGGAGTAGTACAGCCACCGACAAAAAGTTAAACATATCATGGACAGTGGCACCAGCGAAAGCACGCTCCAGCTGATCTCCATCGCCCATCTGACCCATAGCAACAATCGTGTTGGTTACTGAAGTGCCAATGTTTGCTCCCATGATCATGTAAATTCCTTGACGGACAGAGACAGCGGAACCAACCAACGACACAACAATCGAGGTCGTCGTAGAAGAAGACTGGAGCAATACGGTCGCAAGGATACCAATCATCAGACCAGCAATGGGATTAGTGTCGTCACCAAACAACTCTCCGGCAGTGCATCCAGTCATAACCCTCGCACCGTTTCCAAGCAAGTCAAGACCCACCAGGAAGAAGTAGAGGAAGAAGCAAACCAGGAAGATCCCAAGAGCGATCATGGCCCATTCCTGTCCAGAATGGACACAACAAGCGTGGCATACTTCGCCCCACGAAGCGGCTCCAGCTTGCTCGTCGACATCGAAGTCGGTGTCGCCGAAATGGATGGATCCAGCAGGACGATCCTTGCGAGACTTGGTCTCGGTGGCGTTGTTGATCTCCATAGCCTCAACTTCATTGTGTTCTTCACGATCAGCCTGCTCATCAAAATATACAAGCAGGTAAAAAATGATTAAGAAAAATAGGGTCTCGATCAAACAAAGCCGTTGTTACTGTTCTATCATTCTCATTCTCGCTTTTCTATCTGACCAGGTCCAGCTCTCTTTAATAAAAAGATATTCTGTGGTCAATTCTGAAGTCATCTTACCATAGTCAAAGATTCTTCAGTCAGTTTTTGCAGTTAACTTTGAAATACTGGTCTGTTTCTGGGCACGAAAGAATTGTGAGTTGGATGAGAGCACTCCTAAAAAAGGGGCATTCGTGACAGCTCAAATTGATTAACAATAAACCAAATATGTACGACTTCCAAAATGCACGAGCGACATTCAAGACCTACTCTCACTGTCATCTTTTAAGGCTTCTACGGCTTCTACTGAATCGATAATGAATCTCGCAAACTCAAAGACCGAGGATAATCTTGTTTTGGTGTAGAACATTGCTTGAGCCAATAGTTTACGTCATCCTTTCCCTAAAATTCAGTCGCGTTTGAATCTTTATAGACAAAGCGTGCCAACAGGAGTAATTCACTGTCAGAAGATACTTCTGTTATTTCTTCTACCGAGGAATAACCTTTACAATTAGTAAATTAAGAAGTGACAACTGGTGAAACTTACTGTTTCGCGATAATCAACCTTGCGGTGTTGATCAATCCTAGTAGCCAAGCCCTAAAAGAGCCCAATTGGCAAGTCGGAAATGGGAAGCGAAATTTATCTCAGCCTACTGAGGTGGATCCCTGAGTGGTACTGTATGACCTCCTGTAGGAAATAAATCCCAACAATATTTGTAATTGCTGCAGTTAATGGTTCTCCCAAGTTCCTCACAATACTTGATCATTTGTCTTCTCTGGACCTTTTAAACAACGCTTGTCACTCATTCAAGTAGTTCCCTAAGATCTTTAACATGGCTTTTTCCGACCAAGTAAATCTCCACAGATCTTCAACATGGGTTGTTATCCAAATATAAGAAATTCCCAATGGATTACATGATTCTCGCTTTCATGTAAAAGTAATAGAGAAAGTTCGATATTTGGGATGGAGCAGCAGTAAAATTTACGCTATTTGGGAAAAATCACACTGATTCTAAGTGTTTTTATTCTCACGGGAACACTTTCTAAAAAATCTCTTTACAGTTAGTTAAGAACAACCCCGTATACTATTATGTATAGCCATTAACAGTAAGATTCAATTCAGCAGTTCCCTCAATTTTGCCCCACACCCAGCAGTAAGGTACGGTATTAGATGTATTCGCGGAATGACTATATCCGATGGAAGAGGACACAGGAAAGGATTATACGAATGAGCAGTCTGCCTTTAATGCGGTGTGTTGTGCCCAAACACCGCATTGAACCGCATTAAAAGTTTTGAACTCACAACATTAAAAGTACTAGGTTATCTCTTTTTATCGCGGTTCACGTAGAGCCGGTACAAGATATAAAACTCAAACCCAAAGTAGCCCATAATTTTACTGCAGTAACTTGATGAAAATCTAGTCAGTATGATCTGCTATGCATAGCTGAGCATTGCCACAAGTACCACCAATTCAACAGTAAGTTTCAGACAAGCCACAATGTTGAACTTGGGTTGAAGACAACAGTGTTTGATCTTAGCAATTCTTCTATCAATACTGTTCATTGCCAATTCTATGTTTTCTTAAGACGTGTAGATGCAATTGGAAGCGAAAGGAGATGCACTGTCCAAGTCTAGCATATCTCAACATTTCGTGCCAAAAATTTAAGCAGCACATACAATTTCAGCATGCAGATGCTTGGAAAAGTGCATTTTTATTGTGGCAAAGCAGCAAAAAAGCCTTTACTTGGACATCAAATTGCCCTTTACCGGTACTATGCCTGCCCATTTATAGACTTTCAATGGAACCAAGCCTGGCTACAGCGGATTTTTGACAAAGTGATTGTTGTACTCAGCCAGGGGTTTCACAGTAAATGCCTTTCTCCAAAAGTTTTGAGAAGAATTGCTATTCCAAGAGAGAAAGTCAGACTTTTTATACAGCTGAGCAGTGACATTAGGGTACATCTCACTTATTCAGCAGCTCATGGTGGGTGGCTTCAATATTGTTGCAAATTTAGCAACAGGAAGACTCCGACTTTTTGGTTGTCACCTCGGAGAAAGACAGCCAAGGCAAGGTCTCACGGAATTTTACTGGACAGAATTTTATAGTAAAAAATAGAACAATATGAGGGGCCTTCTCGGAAAAGAGGTAGAGACAAATGTTATGGTATACACCATCGCGACATGTTTGTGTGACGGGTAACAGATACCAATGATAACGTGAATGGTGATCCTGTTGAGGATAGCAATGGAACCGTTAAATTTGTGTCGGCCTTATTGTACGACACGATATATTCGCGGGACAACTATGGGAATTCCTTGGAAGAGGATACAGGAAAGGACTATACAAATGAATGATAGGATCCAGTCCCACGAATTGTGAGAGAGTAATCAGGCAGGAACAAATACTCACTGCAAGATTCTGTGTGGGAGTTATGCTTAGAAGAGGAAGACTCATACATGTGAGTAAGATTATCTGTCACATGGTAACGGTAGTCCAGTGAACTGCACCTCCCAAACCTGATGGACTAGTAGTACAATAATCTTCCTCTCATTGTTTTAGAAAGTCATTGATCCAAATATTGCATTAGCATAGATCCTCGTATCCGCTGTCTAACCCGCGCGGAGCATCGTAAGCGAGTTGAGTTTTAAAGTCCCTAGGCTCGCTTAGGTGTATTGCAGGTCGTTCGTAATAACGCCCAACCTTCGTTTACCAGACTTTGTCGACACAGCGTTTTCCTGTCCTATGTGCGTACATTGGTTGTACTACATAACAGATTAACAGTCTTGACAGCACGTCAAACCACTGCTGCTCATCCGCACAGTTGTTACTGGTTACATCCCTTAAGTCTACTTAAGGTTGTTCTCAAATTCCCACGAGCTCCGTGAATTTTGAGAATCAAATTGCTTACATCCAATCGTGTTGTATAAGTGCTAGAGGTATCACTTAAGGTGATATTTATCGGCTTATGCGACACATTGTTTGAAAGCCGCTTCCCTACTTCCTCATGCTAACTGGTACCAAGGACCCACTAGTACTGCTTCAGGGTCTTGTTGGTAAGTTACTTGTGGCCTCCCTACTTCCTTGGAGCCACCGGTGCCGAACCCCCCTTGGAGTCTTCAGGGCTTGTCGGCAGGGCCATTTCGTGACTACGGGTTGCTCTGGTCAGGTGAGGTAGCAATACCAATAGGCTTAAGGACCTCAGCCCTGATTCCGGTTGGAATGGAATTACTACCCGGCGTAAAGTAGTACAGGGGGGTTAATCAAACCCTTGTCAGTCCTCGAGGACACTACCTAAGGGGAGGGAGAACCCAGAGTATTACTTTCATACAATGATGTATAAAATCTATCCAAAAACTACACCTAAGTAATTACTCTGAGTTCACTATCCTGCTTGTTGGAAACCATACTAAATCCATGGGACTTGGCGTATGAAAATAAATGTGGTGAGATCCAACATTAGAATTGGAGTCCTTGCCAATCTCATGTAATTCTGTGTAGAGAGATTTGTTCTATCCCCTTTTGAAATGTAAATGCTGCTTTTGTGAACCCTTCTTGATTCAGGCTCCTTTCACATATTGACCTTGATTAACGTACCGCGACACTTGGGTTTCTTGGTTAGGTTCATCCGTCGCTTTGGGTCATAAGGAAGAGTTGTCCACATATGACAAAACATGAAGCCTAAGGGGAGGGAGAACCCAGTGTAGTACTTTCATACAATGATGTTTATAATTTATCCAAAAACTACGCCTAAGTAATTACTCTGAGGAAAACGATATCCGGATGCTGTAAAAATAAACATGAATGCAAATTTTATCTTTACACTGGGATATCACATTTTTATAAGTAATTGCACTGGGATATCAACAAATTGCACTGGGATATCAAATAGGGTTATAGTTACTGCACAGGGATACCTAACTTGCTGACATTTGGCAAACAGCTTTCACAGTCAGTTCTTCTTCCGCAAATTGCGTTTGTGTTTTGTGTTGCTTACATACAACCGTATTCTGACACTCATTGTCAGCCAAATTGGACTTGCCATCCCTAAAGCTACAAGCAGATGAAATTTTTGTCGAACTATACAGTAACTGTAACACTCATGGCACCATGTGCATCTACAATGCAGCGCGCGAACAGCATCAACCGCGGATATTTTTTGCGGATAGGGTAGGCTAACACCAGAGAAGACTGGTGATCATGCAGCGTGGTGATTTGGAGTGTAATTCGGAGCGTTTTACGAAATCTGGTGCTTATTTCGCGACGGACCCGCCCGCTCTTGTGTTGCTCCCCGGAATGGGGAAGACAATGTCAAATTGTTCTACAAGAAACTCCTAAGGGCAGGTTAGGGTTAGGGTTAGGGTTAGGGTTAGGGTTAGGGTTAGGGTTAGGGTTAGGGTTAGGGTTAGGGTTAGGGTTAGGCGTAGGGATAAGGTTAGGTGTAGGAGAAGGTTTATGAG
>Ga0163101_100240_pt1 | contig 12565 bp, 8 predicted proteins | sample TAMARWmetagpilot_2_FD_111548 | JGI IMG/M metagenome (GOLD analysis project Ga0163101, IMG submission 111548) | Phycosphere-associated microbial communities from TAMU algal ponds, Corpus Christi, Texas, USA - TAMU ARW1 11/11 metagenome pilot | ecosystem: Engineered > Artificial ecosystem >...
CAGACGCTCCAATCCGCCGCTCCCTGGATGAAAGATCCCAGATATTTTCAAAAGGTCACGCTCTCTCCTTCAGCAATCATGAAAATCATGATGCATTGTCAGTCTGGTGTGCAAAAAGGCATCGCGAAAGGAGGCAATCCCATCGAAGTCATGGGGATGTTGCTTGGACGTCCCGACCCGGACACTCCACGCACGTTAGTCATTACGGACGCGTTTCCTTTGCCAATTGAAGGATTTGAAACTCGGGTGATTGCGGACGACGAGAACGTCGTCAACCACATGATTGCATTGGGGGAATCTTTGGAGCGAACACGCAAAGAGAAATTCATGGGCTGGTATCATTCGCATCCGTTTGATCTCGGCGATCATTCGCACTGTTTTTTGTCCCAGACAGATCTTAGTACACAGTTGCAATGGCAGCGAGCAGAAGATCCGCACGGCAACCCGTTCGTCGCCATCGTGGTAGATCCTCTGAGATCGCACAATTTGGAAACGCCCGAACTCAAAGCGTTTCGGGCCTACCCACCAGAGTATGTTTCACCAGCCTTGAACGAATGCCCGGATGGATCGGTAGAGTCGTCGGAACAAACACGGCTGGAGCATTGGGGCTCGTGTTGGAACCGGTACTACGAGCTATCTGTCGAGTATTACATGTCCTCGACCTCACGCAACGTTTTACAACAGCTGACGCAAGATTATTTGTGGATCCGCACACTATCTCGGAAATCAGAAAGCTCAGTCACACAGAGACTGTGCGGCTGCGTGAAGCCTTTCCAAAGTGCATCTTTAACTGCGGCGTCCGTTGTGTCCGGAGGACGGGGAACCGGCTTAGGTCCTGGAGGTTCGACATCCGCTTCCGTTTCGTCGGGGATTGATGCGCAGACGAAAGAATGGCAGAAGGCCGTTTCAAACTTGGCTGATATTGCGTCGGAAGATATGGGTGAGCAAGCTTTGCAGTCCACCAAAGAGCAAGTCTTTGCTTAAATGACCAACGTACGTATGAAACTGATGCAAACGGGGCGAAAACTCGGCGACGTCTGATTAAGGAAGGCAGGCCGCTCCTCTTCAGCTACGTAAGCGATAGATAAGTCGGTTGGGAAAATATTCTAGTTGCGTCCACGTATTTAGTCCTAATATACATTATAGATTTATCGGAACGAAATGTGCCGTAGCTTCCCCTTCGATTAATGTTTTTATTAGTGAGATGCACCTGCTTCGAACTCGCCGCAGACTGTAGCATGAAGGATAAAGTGACGATCAATTTTCTCGTAGTCGTCGAACATCGCCTTATGGGCTCCGTCTGCCTTGATATCCCAAACAGGCCCGGCATCTCCGTTGTATTCCGCGCCGTACCATTGTGGAGCCACAGTGTCCTGGTCACGGTAGTCCTTCGGGAGAATGGTTTTGCCGTTGTAAAAGTGAACATCCTTTGTCTTAAAGCCATCAAGTAAATCGATTTGAAAGCTCGATTTGGTAATGACAGCTGAACCAATCTGCTTTCCTTTAGAAGTATCGCACCGGGAAGCTCCAGCCCACAGTTCACACTTGATATCAAAGCCAGTGACAACGTGAGTCCACCCCCAGTGGTCAAGGCGGTGAAACTTATTGTTCATGTCAGCAAAGCAAGTGACGTCTTTGGTATTATCCTTGCAAAGGGCAAAGGCTCGTTGACACTTTCCATCTTCCTCCAAAGATATCGCTGGTTTAAATACACGAACCTGTTGTGGCTTCTCCGGTTTGTCTTCTGGTTTGATGTCCTTGGTATCTTTGATATCCTTGGTATCTTTAACGTTCAAAGATTCTTTAGTTTCTTTCTCTTTCTCTTCAGATTTCTCATCCTCGTACGAAATCTCATCCACACTAGGATTCTCCCCGACAAGCTTTCCTTCTTGTTGGCTCTCTTCGGCTGGCTTATCCGGTTCAACCAATTCCCCTTCAACTGAGGGCTTTTCATTCAGTTTTTGTGCTATTTTTTCCTTGATTCTATCCCCAATATCTTCTTCAATCTTCTCTTCGCCCTCTTCTTCGATGTCAACAACCATGTCTTCGTCGGTGTCTTGGGGTATGTCTTTCGTCTCCACAAAAATTTTGATCTCGGATCGGATCTCGTCGAATAGTTCTTGTTTCGTTTCCTGTTTGATCTTCTCTTCGACGGAGTTGTCCAAAATTTCCTCAATTTCTGCTTCGATGTAGGCAGTGACCTCATCTTCTAATTCTTCTTTGATGATTTCTGCGATATCTTTGATGGGGGGTGCATCTTTAGTTTCGACGATGCTTGTAGCTTCTTCTTTCGTCTCTTCCCTTCCGGAAGAAAAAGTTACGTTCTGAGAAGAGACTTCATCGGAGTCCACTTCATTGGGCTCGTCCGTTACAATACTGAGTTCCTCCTCTTTTGCTTTCTCGACCGAGGATTCTTCCTTTTCCGTTTCCGCCTCAATTGGGGGTAATTTAGGTGGCAAGGGGATCACCGGTGGTTCCACAGGCTGGGCGATGGACGGACAAGCGCAGGCAATTTCCAAAGGACTGAACGTCATGTAAGTCTTGTTGTTTGCGATAGCCTTTCCGTCAGACCAAGCAGTTGCTCGCTGCATCCGGTCGGGTTCGAGAAGACTCGAAATCGAATTCCGGCTGGTTTGCTTGGAGGATACGACAGATGCGTGCGCCAAGAGGTTTAACTCCGTAGTGCAGCTGCTCTTCAAATCCAAGGCCAGGGTGTGGATTTGTCGTTTGTCACGAAGACTAAAGGCGGCGTTAGTCGGGAATTGACGAAGACTAGGCGACCCACCACGACTTTGGGGATATTCTAGCTTGGAATCACCAGCCCACGAATGAAGCCGCGACAAGTACCAATCGGAACTGTCTACCTTTTCCTTTGTGATAGACTTCGTCAGATCATACGTAATCAAAAGGATGTCGGTTTTTTCATCGTTAAAGATATCCAAACAGACTTGTCCGATTTTAGTCTTTTCGTCCACCTTGAGGTCATAGCAGGCATCGCCAAAAAGACTCGTCCAGCATTTACCAAAGCGCAATTCATCGACCGCTGGGGTAGAAGCGGACAGCGTCTCGGGTTCCACGGCAGTGTGAACTTCGTCGGCCGGGAAAAAACGAGATCGGAGACCCTTAAAATCTGCTTCAACCGTCACCGTCAAGAGCGATGCGGCGAAAGCAACTGAAGAAATCTTCATGCTTTATTCCTGGATGGATTCTTGCAGATGCCCCTTGCAATCCGTTTTGTGAGCACACACCGATGCTCGGTAGAGTAGCCATACTCTTCCCGTGGAGGTGCAATCAATGACCAATGAACCTAATCTTCATAAAAAGCCTTGTATCTGAAAAAGGTACTTATATTACGGCGATCCAGTCGTTCAACAAACAATAACAAAAGGAGCTGGTGCAACCCTATCGGGAAGAATATGTATCAGCTTTGGTAAATGCCTCGTGAAAACAGTCGTGGTGGCGGTATCAAATGATTCGCTAACAGCCGATGACCAAATGACCAGTACTGCACATTTATAGTTACTGACATCAAGTTTTTGTCAATTCGAGAGCGACCTTTCCGATCCAACAAGGTCGCGTTTTTGAAAGCGCCAAATATAGGTTCTACACTGACTCTGTTACAAGCCTTACCCTTCTATTTTTAAGGCCTCACTCTGCTGGCGGACAGACAATCTTCTTGACGATGCTGGAATTCAGCCGCCACACTCAAATCCCTACTCCTATCATTTCAAATCCTGACGGACGAGATGCCGCTATTGCGTTTCGGCAAAGCGTAAATGACATGGCCTTCTTTGATACGGTGAACAAAGAAACCATCTTTCATTATGGAGAACAAGGACGAGGACTGTCGGTCGGTGCGGTTGGCAAACGACGCTACGGAATCTTCGGATATCGCACCAATCAATAGTGCCGATGCAGAAGAATCAATGAGGAGGCTTCCGGATGACTTGAAGGAGGGTTCTGTTTCTGGCTCACTGACAAGCAGGAAAGACGACGGTGAAGATGAAGACAGCAATGCAGACCTCGCGGTTTCCATCGACCACAACAAAGGTGCTTTCAGAAGCTCGTCGTCCTCTGGAAGTGACGACGAGAACTCGGAGCGTGAAGGCCCAAGTCAAGAATCTGAAATCACACCCAATTACGCATCGGAGTGGGACAAGGCACTCCGCAAGGGGAAGCCTTCCAAAGGGAACGCTTCCAACTTCTTTACAGCACCCATCCATAGCATGGACGTAGACTCACCGCCAGATTTCTTTTCTGCTGCTCATGATGAAGCAGTAAAAGAAGCTGCATCCGGCGTGTACGATGAGGAGGAAGATTCCGTATATGACCCAGATAGTGTTGATCCTAATGGCCAACGACAACAACAACAACCGCCTCGAAGTGAAATGAATACTTTTCCTCCTCCGCGCGGCAGTGTAACCCTTCTTCCACCGCCACCACCGTCGCCATTACAGATCGTTTCATCGAATATCAGTATGCTGAGTGGTAACAAACCTTCTACCATATCTCTTCTCCAGAGCACTGGACCGCGAAATTCAACAGTCTCGAGACAGCTTGAGATTGACAATAGTAATCTGGAGTCGGGAGTCTTGCCAGATGTTCTGATGTCTATGCGGCAAAAGATTGAAAGTTTAACGATGTTCGATTCCGATATGCTCCGACTCGCACGCGACCAAGTTGACGATGATCCCACTATGCACGACAACCGGGAGAGCTTAAAGCGATCGTCACAACAATCCATTTCTGCAGCTGTCCTGGTCGGGCTTGCACACAAGCGTTACGAACGTCGACGTTTGGCTGCTCTGGAAATTGAAAAAACTATCCGACAACTCGTCTATCAAAAGGAAATTGAGCGCGTGCGCGCTATTCTATTACTCTTATCGGACGATTACGTGCGCTCCACCAACGAAGACGCTCGGAAGGGTGGTGTGGTGGCGCTGGCGGCTTGTGCAATCGGTCTGAAAAAAGCTGAACTGCAAGATTCTGCTGCAGAAGAGTGTCGAGATTTGATCCTTGCCAGCGTGGTTCACGCTTGTCAGGATCATTCGCAACGGGTGCGGTATTATGCAACCGAGTCACTCTATAATACTGTGAAGGCCATCCCCAATCTAGCAGTACAACATTTCTTTATCTTGTACGAGATCTTAAGGAGCCTTTATGCAGACGTTGATGGAAATGTTCGAGGAGGTGCAGAAACATTGGACAAGACACTGAAACAGATCATTGTCAGCGCCATAAACGCGGGGCTCTTTGCAGCTGAAGACTGCGTCCCTGTCTTTGCTCGATTTGTGTATCTACGAAACAAGTCGACCAATAGACTCACGTTGACGTGGCTACAAGAGCTGAATGAGAAGCTCGTTGGATCTCCAATTCTCGAATTTCTCCATTTATTCTTGGGGGGAATTTTCGATATGGTTGCGGATCCAACCATGGTGATTCGGCAGTCTGCACTGGCTTTTCTGCAATCGGTATTACCGAAGCTTTTAGTCGTCAACACAGGGCTGAATGAATCAGAAATGGAACGCACGCACGTAGACTTCGATAAAATATTGCAATCGCTCGTGACAACGATGGAGCATCCTGATCCATTCGTCCGCAAAGTTGCTATGTATTGGATGTCTCGAATTCTCAAGGCGCACATAAGTAAATCGGAAGAGACCGAAGTAAGCGAAACGTCAAAGAGATTGGCTGCAAATGACGGTGGTGCTGCAAATGTCGCTGAAGAGAAGGAGGGCCCTGACTTGTCTGCTGCATCGGCTTCGGTTCGGAACTCTTTGCCGCATGTTTTGCCCGGTATTCTTCTCAGGTAAGATAGATGCTCATGATGTTTGTTCAATATCTATATAAAATCTCACATAATTTCTTTCTGGGAAACCGTGGCTGTAGTATTGGGGACGACTTTAACGGAAACGCCACTATCAAGGATACGTTCCTCCCTGACCAGACTACAAGATCCCTCGCTGAACAAGCTAACGCATGCTTGCAAGATGCTGTTCGACGAGATGGGCCTGCCTATGTTCAACATCTTGATGGGTTTATTGTTGCTTTACGCGAAGAGCTCGACTCTCCCGGTGGCCTGAATGCACGGAATTTACCAGCTGTAGAACGCTCGCCGTATCGAATGGATGTGAAGCAAGATGGGACGGGAATCGAGAGTTCAGGGTGGTTTCGTCAGAGCAGTGACAGCAATGACCGCACTAACAGTGCCATGTTGATGTCGAGGCTTTGTGCTTTACAGTGGGTGGTTGTATTGTATGAATCGGTTGTTCCAGATCTTTTGAAAGCTGATGTAAGACAAATTCCTTTGATGCAGGGAAGGCTAAACAGTGTTCGAAGTTGACTCACATCTTTGCTTTTTGTACAGTATGCTCGCGAGTTCATATTTGCAATTATTTATCAGCTTGTCGACAGCCCTCCCAAAATGATTGTTTTTAAGAGCTTGAAAGTACTGGCAAAGATCACAGTACCTGTGCCGGGTGAGGAGGTCTCAAGTGCTATAAGCTCTGTCTCATTGCCTAGTATCAATGAAAGCATTGACGGATCAGTCTCCTTCCCAATGGACAATTCTAGTGTATTATTTGCTCTGAATCTTCTTGAACCAGAAAAGCGTTGCAATACATCTCGCAATCGTGAGGTATTCTCGGCATTGATTCAACTTCATTCATACAACGAACAACTCCTCGCAGAACTTTCCTCTGTCATCTCCTACATGTGTACTTTACAGCCTCCTGAATTTGTCATGATATCATTTTGCGTTGAATTGGAACGATTCGTTCGCGCCAGAGAAGGGAAGCTCAATCTGAGTTCGAAAGAAGCCATTGGTAATTCGAACGATGCCACTTTGTCGAGAGACTTGCATTTTGTATCTTCTTTCATTCAGAACATGGTGCGTTGTACTCGCATTGCTAGATAGACCGTTTACTTCTCTACTCACCATTTTGCAATCTGCTTAGAGTAACGTACTCCTAAATTCAAAGGAAGCGATCTCCCTGAAAGTCATTTTAAAGGACTGTGTTGGAAAAAAGAGTGAGAGTGAACGAGATGACCAACGCTTGCGCTTGTTCCATATCCTTCTGCATTCATTCGCCCACAACCTTGCTGCTACAATATCGCTCTCCTTCTGGGCCGGAGCAAACCGAACTGCATATTTGTCCGTGATACAAATTGACACGCTGGATTTGAATCTGAAATTGTTGTTAGAGATCGATCGGTTAGTTGAAATGTTGGAGCGACCACTATTTCGGTACGTTCGTGTGTGCACCTGTGGATCCGTTGTGGATTCTATGTCTCATTTCGGTTGTTCTTTTACTCTAGCCACTTGCATGTTCGTATGTTGGAAAGAGACACAGACCCTTGGGGCGAAGGTAGCGGCTCCATGCTATTTCAGGCACTCAAGGCATTACTAATGATCCTTCCACAAAGTACATGCTACAGAGTGTTGAAGGACCGGCTCGTTAGCGTATCTCTGTACCGACGGAGCACAGCAACACAACAGGGAGTCTCACCAACAATTCCATCCCGTCCCGGCAAAATGCCAAGTAAGACCGAAATCTATGCCGATCGTGTTAAACGAGCACGTGCTCTGCATTGTGCGGCTACTTGGCAGACAATCCGTGCCGAAAGTTTGGAAGAAATCTCGAAACGAGAATCGAGCGGCGAACATACTCACGAAGAAGGCTCAGATCGACGACAATGGTTGGGATATGGGTCTCGAGAAGAACAGCGTGGAGCGCAGCGACGATTCGAGGATGAGAAGCGTCGACGCAAAAGCGGCTTTTTTATTGAAGAATTACAGGACAGTTACAATGATTTGGGTTCCCTGCCAATGTCCAATACTACTACATGGAAAGAAGAGGAGGTTTCAAAGGGGGACTCTCAGGGAAAAGCCAAGGATAAGCCCAGCAGCGAAGCCACGTGGAAGCAATATTGGGTAAACTCGGATCAGTAAAAGAGGCTTCTGAGTCGCGGTCCTTAGTCTGCCCCTTTACAATATGATGTCAAAAATGTGTTTTGTTTGCGCCAGTACATGATTTTCAGTCATGGACAAATCAATGTCTTTAGCTTTGGCAATACAAATAACGTTGGCTTGCAGCATGGATATGGCGTGACGACAGCCCTCCCGCTCGGCTGTACCCCGTCCCAAAAATAGTGGGTATAGTGTGGCTCGGTCGTCTTGTACGACCGAACGGGACGAATTGCTAAAGGTGCGATAGCGCAAGGGAATTGCCAAATACTTACTAAGTAGGGCCAGAAGGTGGCAGAGAAATCCCAGAGCAGCAGCCAATTCCTCGTCCGAGACCATTCCTGCCAAACAGTCATGTGGTATAGAAAGGCCTCGTATTCGATAAACGTTAGCTGTAGTCGACTTTGTTGGCTGCTCTACCGTCTGAATAGGATACGTCACTCGCAGTTCATGAAGAAGCTGGATATGTTGTGCCTGCTGCGCCAAAACGGCCTTGGAGAGAGCAGTGTGTTCCTTTTGAGCTGCAGTTTGTACCTCGCATATCTGTGATCGAACACTCTCGATGGAAGTCATTGTCGACCTTAGCGTCGACTGTGTAATTTCAAGCTGCAACATTTCTTGTTGCAACTGTTTCTCTTCATACGATATCAGATAGTTTAGATGTTCTTGATTCTTTCGGGACTTGTCATCTGTTGACCATGAAGGCAATCGATCCAAATCAATTGAAGGAATAAGCTGCTGCTGTTGGGGGAGTGATTCTTCCGAAGATTTACTATTCGAAACATCTTCGCCGTCGTGCTGCTCCTCTCCGTTCTCCGCCGCTTCGGCAGCATCCAACAGACTCTTCTTCCGCACCGGCGTGACTTGATCCAAAACATTGAAGGCTTTGTCTTGGAAACGGCTGAAATCGTCGGCACTGAACGATGCTTCGTATTCATGGTGTTTTGCGGCGTCTCGATTTACGGTACTGGCCTGCTCGAGGGCTTGATGCACACTTGGTGGAACCCGAATAGATCCATCCGAAAAATGAACTAGTACCGCATTAATCGGTAGTGAAGATGGCAACGATCGAATTCGTATCAGTTTGGAAGGGTGAATGGGTATTTGGAGGGAGAAGGAGTGGTCGGGGAAACTTTGTTTTTTGGGGTTGTGCGATTTTGAGCTTTCATCGCAACGGTTGTTTTCGTCCATCCAGTGAAACCTGAGCATCATGGATTCGTAAGTTTCAATCGTCAGCTCCTCGAGATTCATGGACTCGTCCAAGTGTCGCCATGTCGGGCAAACAGCTGGTTTCGGAGTTAACATGGAAAAGAGGATTTTTTCTTCGCAAGCCACATCTTGGCTGCCGAGCTTCTCGCTTGCCATTTTTGTTTCTGAAACGATCAATTCCAGCCTTACACAATGCAACAGAGAGGATGAATACTCTCTTCTATACCATTTCTTCGCTTCTGACTCTTTTTGGAGTGCGCTGCTTTGACCATTGCATGGGAAAGCGTGAATCAAGTCCACCGAGACTGGCATAGGCAATCGTCGGATTGTCGTTGCCATTTGCGACGGTGTGTTCGGATAGGGACTGTGCCGATCGTCGTCACTAGCATGATGGCGCGGCGGCGTTCGTGCCACGCGCGCTGACGCCATTTGCTAATCCTTTTGCTGTAGGGCGGTTGAAATAACTGCGATTGCAATCTCATCGATCGAGGAAAGTTACCGGATGGGGTTCCTCATCTCGCTCAATTGACCATAAATCGTCTAGGAATTACAGTAGGGTTAGGAACATGCTTTGTGACGTGTATTGAAATTTCAGTAGAGATGCAGTGTTACATTACATTAATCGATTTCTGTTAGACATGAAATTGACATTAATATCATAATAACATGTATGCACTAGGACAACCATAGCGGATTATGGCAATCGCTTTCGCGCTTTTTTCGGTGTTCTACTATATCACATGTCGAAAGGCAACCAAAATATGTCCGATCCAGAGACGCCTGCCTGCTTTGATCATTGGACACGCCGGAATGGCGCATTCCAACGCAATCTCAAGGGTTAGTGTGAGGCCTTGGTTTTCGAACAAACGCACAAAGAAAAAGCTGATAGACCGCAATGAAGCGCATTTACATTCCCAAGAGAGAAAGCAAATGCTCAGCGTCGCTGAAAACAGTGTTGACCGCCGTGATGGCCTTTCTTTTTGGCTGTGTTGTCACGGCATCGCTTGTTCTGAACCTAAAGGTGACTTCTCTCGATCCTCATCAATCGCACGCATTAATAAATCGGGCATCAACACCAAAGTTGGCGACACATCGAAAAACAGAGCTAGAACGGGCAATTACCCTGTCACTGAACAACACGGGTTCCGATGTTACAGCAGGCTCAGCGCATGGCGGGTTGCTGCATAATACTAGGATTCTGGTGGTGATCGTGGCCTTCGATTTTTCGCAAATTCCGCATCTGGAAGAAGTTCTGGACGGATATCACGACATTGCCGTCGCAGGAGCTACGGTCGATGTAATTGTACATGCTACAGTTCCCTACCCAGTCACACTGCTAGATTTATGGAACACGCGTTTTCCTTGTCTGTATCGACAGTGTACCAGTGGAGACGAGGACGGAAACACCGGCAACTTTACCATAACAATTGTGCTCAAACCCAAGTCGCTGCGATTGCATTTGGTGGATGAGCATCGTACAGTATTTTATGAAAAGATCGACGACTACGATCTCTTCATCTACACCGAAGATGATATAAGGGTGACTCCCACAACTGTTGACACCTATTTGTATGAAACTCTAAAGATTCAACGTATCGTGGAGCAGAACCCCAAGCCCGCGTACGCGGCTTCGGACTTTAATGTTGGTATTGTGCGTTACGAGTACAACTATCCCCCCAATGTACTTATGGACGATAAGACGCGACACGCCACACAGAACGTCACCCGCGTTTACTGGGAACATTCCGGTTTCCAACGCCCAGTAGTCCCCAATGCCGCCATGTCTGTTCCTCAGGACATATTGACTGTACACGGTTACATTACCATGACGAATCATCATCAAGGCATGTTTATGGCAACGCGCGCCCTATTGAAAGCTTGGAGCGAACGAGAACACTGTGCTTTCGATCGAATACGCGACCGCCCTGGTAAAGGGTCCCAACCGACCGAGGGAACCCAGCGAGTTTGGATGAGTTCCCAAATGCTGTATGGCCGGAGGCACTGCAACGTACAGCAAGTACTGCCACGAAATGCTTTCGGTTCATTGACTGTCCTTCATCTACCTAACAAAAATTACCGGCGGGTTGGAAAGTACCGCAATCGACAATTTGCTGATGGTAGTGAGGTTTTCGAAGCGCCCCATTCATCCCTCCTTACCGCGATGGAATTTCATTTAGGTCTTCAAACGGGAATATCAGCAGTAAAATACCCATCAAGCAATCAACCTTATCGCGGAATTCGAATGATCGATGAGGTTGTTTTCTCAAGGGACCGTTCCGAGTTGCTGGATCGTCGAATGAAGGAATATCATGATTACGTTCAACAAGGTGGAATAATTAATGATTACGATATGACACGTACAGAATTGGTCGAAGAAAAATAAAGCTAAGAGCCATGATCCCTCCATTGTTTCTGTCTTGTACTGATAGCCGTTTCTGTCATTTCGCAATGATAGTCCGAACGTTCAGTGTCGTGAGCACCACTTACTGGTAAATCAACGCATTGAAGATGAAAGATGCACTATAGAGCTTTTGAAAATTTCAAGCGGTTGCTTATGGCCATCTTTTAACGAGCCAACTTGCGACTACGAGTAAGACCACTCTTGATACCGGTCGCTTCTCCAGAATACTTGTGTCCTTCGTCTGTGCGGACCTCCCGAACAGTTCCCTTGCGCTGAATAAGTCGTTTCCGATACTGCTCTCGTTTTTTGACGCGTGGATTGCGATTGAGCTTATTCTTGTGGGCAACCAAGCCACGATTCTTGAGAATGGTGCGACTGACAGCGCGCTCTCCCTCAATCTCTTTCTCCAATCGAGGATATTTAGGAGCCACTGCGTACAAACTCTTTTTGAGCTCTTTCTTTGACTTGCTTTTTCTCTTAACTTCTTTGTAAAACTCGTCTTCCCCATCGTCCTCGTCAAACTCCGGGTCAGTTGCATCGTCATCGTTGGATTCATATTCTGTTTCAGGGTCTTTACCAAGCTCGGTTTCCATCATTTCCAATGCCTGTCGTATTTCAGAATTATCTTGCTGTGGTTCGTCCAAAGCTTCCACATTTGGAGCTGCTTTTCGTTTGCGCGAAAGCGACCGCTGTTCGATCGAGTTAAGGGTAGACGCCAGAGCCCTAGAGGCGGCATTATTAACATCGCTTTCAAATTCGTCGCCTAGATCGGACTCCATAGCTTTGCGCTGAGGACTGCTAGACGCTCCGGATTTAATCTCGCTCGTCCGAAGCCCAAATCGTGCTTCGTTCAGGGCATGGCGCCTCCCTTCTTCAGTGTCGACTGAGTCTTCGTCAGTCGAATCCAGCGACGGTATATCAATGCGGAGACTCTCATCGTTTCCTTCTCTATCCTCGGCGTGGTCTTCATCTTCCTCTTCTTCAATTTC
>Ga0163101_100242_pt1 | contig 12539 bp, 5 predicted proteins | sample TAMARWmetagpilot_2_FD_111548 | JGI IMG/M metagenome (GOLD analysis project Ga0163101, IMG submission 111548) | Phycosphere-associated microbial communities from TAMU algal ponds, Corpus Christi, Texas, USA - TAMU ARW1 11/11 metagenome pilot | ecosystem: Engineered > Artificial ecosystem >...
ATATATCCATATACTTCCAGTATTCAACGATATGTTTGCTTCCGGTTTGCTTCGCGATCGCAACGATTTACATCGTTCCCTGCATCAACGGACTCAGATGCGCCGATACCAACAGCAACGACAGCTTTCCAAGACAATCGAAGCAACAACGCTGGCCTCGTCACCCATGTCTACTTCACCCAGTATACGAGCAGCCAATATTGCCAATACACAAGTCAAGCATTAGACATTTCTGCTGACCCGGCCAACTTTTGTTCTGCCCACTTTGTACCTCAATAACATGCTCCATCAAGTTTTCTCCACAGTCGGCTACATTCTGTACACGTCAACTACCATCACGAAATACCACCCTACACCGGATTTCTATCAAAGGCGGTCGGCCCATTCTTAAACCTGCAATTATTTGTACTTCACTTTTACAAAATACTGCTCATTGCGTCTTTTTTGTCAACCAAGTATGAACAAGAAAGAAAGGCGTCATGATCGAGCCAATCGCCCTGCTTGCCATGCTTTCTGCGCCGGTAGGGTGCGGCTGGAAGGTAATCCCTTTCGCAAATAGCCAAAAGGCCTCGTAATGAATCCATATTTGAATTATGACGCAGTAGAATGGATACGAGACGATTTGCCAAGCCAGAGTGAGCGGATCCATTCCTTTGCGGTGGACGTTCATAGTGGCCAAAAACTGCAAAGAGCCGTCCACTCGTTTCATTCCAGTGGCAACGTGAATATTTGACGGTATGCCACCGCCATCAAAATCCCGAAAGACCCAATCATAGACATAATCCATTTCCATAAAGGGTGAAACGTGAAAATTCTTTTGAAAGACATAGTTCGTGGAATCTTCCCTTCGCGATACGGTCTTAATGTCCTCACTGTCTGGATGCAAGACGTAGCAATACATTTCGTTCCAAGGCGTGTTGGAAACTTCCGCAACGATCGCAGCCGTTGTACTGTTTGAAGAATTATCGAGCAGATAGTAGAAGCTGACTGGATTGAAGCAGTAGCCGTAGTAGGATAGATGAGATACCAACACAATTCGATGCGTCTTGTCAGAAGGTTGGAATTTCCCGTTGGTCTTCAGAGCAACAAATTCATAGATTTTTTGGCTCAAGAGCGATGAATTGCGGAGGCGTCTCTGTCCACTACTCCTTTGTACTTGTGCAGTGTGGCCTTTTAAATGATCTGTAGGTCGATACGATATGATCCACGACAGCGGCCACAGTTGTTTTTCAAACAAGCCATTGTCCTCATCCTCGACTTCTTGCAAATCTAGTGCAAATATAAACAGGGGATACGTGAATGCGTGCTTGGTGGGTCGGTGTCGGGTATGCCACACACGACCAACGAAGAGCGAAGACCGTCGAGACTTCCATACACACGCTGGTTGGCGAAGTCTGGCAATTTGTGCCAGAATCAACGGTAACGCCAACAACGTGACCAGTATCAGAGCGATGCAAACGAAAACATAGCCCACAAAATGTAGCACATATGAAGAGACCGACACGCCCGCCATGGCGACTCGTGATGTGCTGTTCTCTGCAAAATATGGCAAATCAAGATGATACAACGGATTTTGCGGGCTATCTACAAAGGACGCCCAAAATCGGTACGGTTAGTGACAGAGATGCATCAATCTCGAAGCAAGTCCCGTTTGGATGGAAATAATTCTAATTGGCAGTGACTCCAAATTTGTCGCAGATCATGTAATGGATATCGAGCTAGTAGTCGCAAACAAAGTCATCCCCAAAAGACACAACCGGAGGACAGACATTTTCAAGGAGGATACATAGAGTATCATCCTTCTATTTTCCTGTCCTGCCAGCATCGTACGACTCCACGCTAATCGATGAAGGGTCTTTCAAACATCTAACTGTAAATCGGCACAACCGCTTTCAACCAAGTGGATAGCAGAGGAAAGAGATTGTATCGTCAGCTACAGTAAATAAAATGGGAAATTCGGCCTCATCAACAGTCGGCATGATTGATGGCGGCCAAACAGAAGTTCGGTGCGCTTACAGGTTCTGGGCAGCAGGAAGAGCCGAAGACAACCAAGGCACCGGCGGCGCGAAAGGGCATCCAACAACAGCGCAAAGAACGAGATGCTGAAGACCAGCTTAAGAAAGCAAACCGAGACGCAAAGAAGGGAAGCATTTCGAAAAAGTGGGCAGAGAATAAAGCTCGCGAGCGATCGTAAAAGGGAAAGCGAAACGGAGCTTACAACGAATCCTGATCCGTAGCAGTGCAGAAGGCGAATCCTAAACTGCAGTATAAGAAAGGACTTGGAACTCAAAGCCTACCCCTATGAAAGACCCCTCTTTGATACGCTCAGTGTGTTTGCAAGTCACGCGGATCTGTGATAATTGTGCTGAACGTGCCATAAATCGGTTTCAAAAATGACTTGTTTGTTGACTTTAGTGACATTAAAAAAAAAATCCACACATGCTCGTTATCTTCTCCTTTCATAATATTTGCGGAGCCATGAAACGAAATTTCAGTTGTGAGTTGCCCCAGAAGCGGTGTAAATTCAATGGACGGCCGACTAAAGTACAACGCAAACAATATATTGCTTTCTAGAAGTATCGTTGTAGTTCAGGTGTGGGCTATGCTCCACTGAAGACCACATTTTAGTCCGTAAGAATGTCAGAGTGGACTCCTTCAAGTAACATCCAGTCTGCCGAGCTATCTAGCGACAGCACTGTTCGGCGGTGGCCAGGCATCTTTACCATCAGGTGGCTGGTAATTTATATGAATGGGCCGGCCCAACACTTTTTGACCCGACTTCGCGACTGCTCGAGCCGCTGCTTCCGGGGATTCCATTTCGGCCCAGCCTTGTCCAAAGAACTGATTCGTTTTGCGATCCATGCGCCAAAGAATGTGCGTGATTCCCGGAAGAAATTCCGACAAAACATCGTCCGTCATGCTCTTCCGGCACATGTTTTTCAGAAAGAGTCGCGTGGTACCGCCTGAGTTCGTGGGCGCTTTGGTCTCCGTATCCCTATTTGCTAACAACAGTCCTTTAGCCCCAACCCGAGCCTCGTATTCATCAATCTGCTGCTGTTCTTTCGCCCGCATTTCCTTTTTTGAAAATACCTTCTGTTCCACGCAGAGGTCGCATCGTACAAACCGATCCAGTTTCCTAATCTTGTCCTTGTCTGCCTGCATACAATGTCGACATATCAAACTGGGAACGCCACAAGCTGGGCAGCGCCGCTTGCCTCCATACTTATCCCAAGGTTTCAGACATGCTTCGCATTTTCCCATTGGCTGCGCGAAACTTTTCCTTTCTTCTACTACCGGAGGGGCGTGTGCAAAGCGCTTGTCGAAAACATAGTTTTTGCCTTGCCAGTAGCCACCGTCGGGAAAGGCTTTGAAGTATTTGTCAATGCCACCCTGCAGTTGGTACACGCCTTTAATGTTCAGGTCTTTGACCGTGGGGTCTGTATCCATCTTATACTTCAACAAGGCTGACGCACGTTCACAACGGATCCCACCGGTACAATACATGAGCACTTGCTTTCCTTTGAGAGTTTCTTTTGTTTTAGGGTCGTCCAACCAGACTGGAAATTCTGTGCTTTTGCGCATTTTCGGATCAATCCATTGCGGTCCATTGGGTTTTGATGGGTCGCTTGGTGGTTGGAAATGTCCAATCGTCGCTTCGTAATGATTACGAACGTCAATGACGACCGTGTCATCTTCCGCCAGCTTTGTATGGTAGTCTTCCGGCTCGAGATGCGTCCCGTGGTATTGCTGAATCGGCGGCGCCTTGGCACCATCCAAACCGTAATGCACCAGTTCCGTAACAGGAATCATTTTGAGATTGGAAAAGCGCTGCGCATCGGGAAGGTCGTGCGTAAGCTTGAATTCGGTCGGTTCGAAGCATTCCGGTTTCCAACGACGCAACGAGCGACAAAAGGTCAAAATACCATCCCTTGAGCCAGTAAGTGTACAGTTGAGCCCTTCACGCGCAATTCTCATACGCCCACTAATGTTGGCTTGCTTTCCAAGCTGTTCTACGTGAGATAAAGCGTATTTGTACACTTCGTTAGACCAGGGCGGTTCCACGTACTGGTAAAAGAGCAAGAGAGTGACTTTATGGAACTGCGACTCCTGGCTTGTTTGCTCTTTCGCGACAAACTCCTGTGCAGATGATTCAACCATCGGTCGTTCCTCACACGTGCTGGAGTGACGGCGTTTCTTTCCGGCTGGTTGCTGCATTTTATCAGTTGAGGGATCTGAGGTGATGCTTGTCTCCGAGGACGTCCGAGATCGCTTTTTCTTTTCCTTTTTCTCTCGTTTTCTTCGTTTCTTCTCCTGCTTTTCTTCCTTTCTCTTCTTTGCATCGTCTTCCATTATTGACATTTCCTTGGTTTCTTGAATTGGAGTGGTATCTTCTGAAGACGACGGCGCAGGTGATTTGGATTTGCCCATGGTGAAAGTCACCACTTTTGGCTACGAATTGTTGGCGGGTTTCTTGGTTCTGCCGAAAATCCAAGCCCGAAAGCGGACAGACCCGACTTTTCTGCTAGGGTTGGATTCTATCACTGTCAATTCCTTACCGTCGTCCGGGTCTTTCATGAGACCAATGTAGGTAATTTTCTACTCACAGTCACCTACATCTGCGACTGCCGATGAAACAGTCAAAATCACAGTTACTGTCAACTTGGCACGGAACTCAGTCAACGAATCATTTTTCCGTGGTGGTTTTGATCTGGCCTTGCTCGGGGATGCGCAGTTTCTGGTGAATTGCAGGGTCTTCTGTAAAGAAGGACTGACTGACCTTGAACTAGCTTACGGGCGGTGAACATTGGGTATTTTGGTAGGCTTTTACTGTTATTTCAACTCAGCGAGAAAACAGTTCGTCGCTCAAGTTGCTTCGTTTCTTGATCATCCGTTTGAGTTGTGGGGAACACATCGCCACGAAAATTTTCCAGTGATGGTTTTGGTTGTATCAAACAAGAAACGCGTACGAATGCGGATGCACAGGCTACTGCTCGCATACGGTGCGTTCTTGCTGATAGCACAGCATTGCTTTCCTAACGGCGTGACGTCGTTGTCCTTACAATATACACCGACAGTGGCAACGCACCGTTCACGTCTATCGCTTGCGAATTGCGACGTCCAAGAGGATCCGGAGAGTCTTGGCGAGTCTAAAGTGGTGGTCGTGGTGGGTGCGGGGGTGGCAGGGTTGGCCGCCGCATGGACCTTGCTGCAACAGCCGCAGCAGTCAACTAGAGGAATCGCTACGCATTCAGAATTCCGTGACGAAAAAGAGCATCCACTGAAAGTCTTGGTACTGGAAGCAAAGGATCGGGTTGGTGGAAGACTTTGGTCCGTGCCAATGAGTCAGGGCACAACTACCACGAAGCTCGGTGAAAATGCGAACACTTCGACAGTACGTCAGCAGCAGACGAACGAGGCAACCATTGTGGACCTTGGTGGCATGTACTGGCACGGCGACTCGCCCGTGCTTCAACATCTGCAAAGTTGCTTTCCGACCTTTGAAACGGTAGCTTCGGGAGGAACTTCTCAGCATCCTGGTAGAAGTGGAGCCCAATGGTTGATGTACGATGAAAATGGAAATCTACAGCCGTTACCCCTCAACGAACAAGCCCAGATTCAAGTCTTGTATGATCGTTGGGACGAGCACATGTGCGCTGAGTACGCTGCTCATCGTCGTCAGGACCGTTCGCTTCGCAAATTTATGGAGCTGGATACGCCCAAGTTGTTGTCGGGCTGGTCGCAGATATTCTTAGAGAAATTGAGTGTCAGGGAACAATCCTTGCTCCAATTTCAACTCGACATGGCGTTTGGTCTCGACGGAGGCATCCCTTTGGCGGGACACGCTCTGCGGGGACTTGATAGTGATTGGGATTGGATCCAATATAAGGGTGAAGATCGAGTTTCAAAACAAGGTATGCAACACGTCATGAAGGAACTATCGGATGACATTGTAGCAAAAGGAGGCACGGTCCAAACTGAGCAACGTGTGACACGAATTCAGTACGCGTCTTCTTCACTGGAGTACAAGGTCACCATCACGACCGAATCTGGTACCCAATACTATGCCGACGCTTGTATTGTAGCGTTGCCGCTGGGTGTTCTGAAAGCATCTTCGTCGGTCCTTTTCGATCCAGCATTGCCAAGCCGCAAACAATCCACTTTGGATCGTGCGGCTGTCGGAGCTCTGAATACGGTAGCCGTACGATGGAATCGTCCAGTGTGTGCCCGAAACACAACAGCGTATTATCTGGTAGGAGACAAGTACCCGCAGAATCCATTGAGGAACGGGTATGTCTGTTCCGGAAATCTACGTGGTGACGACCCGACCGTCACGCAGTTTTACCTCTCCGAAACTTGTTTCGATTTTGACGACATGACATATTGGAAGACGCAAGCACTCGAGATTGTCCAAGATCTGATGCCTGGTGAACCAAAACTTGCTTTGGATGATATTTTGGACATCAAGGTTTCACAATGGCATTTGGATCCGGATATTCGTGGATCCTACTCAGCACCAGCTACGAATACTCGGGGTAACATGGATCGTAAGCGTTTAGCGGAATCTGTGGACCGAGCTCTATTCTTTGCTGGTGAACACACAAACTATGAAGGACGCTATCAAAGTATTGATGGAGCCTACGAAACGGGAGTACGAGCTGCTGCCGAAGTTGCGGACGCCCTCGTTGATCGGTTGCATCACAGTAGGGAGCGAGGAGTTAACACGGCAGGATTTTAATTCTCAAGCGCATTCAGGCGTCTCGACTTCTTCCGGTCTTCTCGATTAACCCATCGTCCTATAGCTTTCAGGATTTCATCGACTAAGAGAATGGGTGCAGCCCAGGAGATAACCAGGGCCCAGTCATCGATCGAAAGAGGTACCTGTATAAGTCAACATTCGAGTTAAGGAAATAAATTGGATGAATTTATACAAGACGAAAACTATCACAGAAGAACAAATAAACATACCATGCCGAAGCTTTCTCCGAGAGCTGGAATACCGAGGTCTGAGCTGTAAAGAACCATAAGATGTAGCAAAAAAGGGCCGGACACTCCGAGTATTAACCACTTGTTTTCTTGAGGTCCGACTCGGAAAATCGAATCATCCATGGAAACTGCCGATAAGGCCTTTAACATTTCCATACAAACTAAAGTAGTCAACGCTAGAGTTTGAGGTAGCATACGAGCTGAGCCCTGGAATAGATCTGTGCAAGAAGCTGATCCTGTAGGCGGTGTCCAAAACTCGCCACATTGACTCCATGTTGCCAATTGAGCCAACGTTATGCCCTGCGACAGATAGTGTTGGGCAAAAATTCCAATCGTTGCGAGTCCAACGTATAACCCAGTAATACAATAGCGCGTCAATAACCATCGAGTCATAATTGGCTCGTCGCTGGGCCGCGGCGGCTGCTCCATGAGATCAGGTGCCGGTGGATTGAAGCCGAGTGCAGTTGCAGGTGGTCCATCCGTTACGAGGTTGACCCACAATAAATGCATCGCAGTCAAAGGTTCTGGGAAGCCAGCAAGAGTAGCAAAAAAAATTGCGCAAATCTCCCCAATATTACAACTAATCAAGAAACAAATGAACGCTTGCATGTTGGAGTATATACGTCGCCCTTCTTCGACAGCACTGACAATCGTTGAAAAATTGTCATCGGCAAGTATCATGTCAGCAGCATTTTTCGAAACTTCCGTCCCGGTGATTCCCATTGCAATTCCAATAGCAGCTTGCTGTAAGGCAGGAGCGTCATTCACTCCATCCCCAGTCATTGCAGGAATCTCGTCTAAATTTTGTAGCATTTTCACCAACTTCTGCTTGTCTGCTGGCTCGGCTCGGCAGAAAACAATGTTACCTTCTCTAAGAATCTCCAGTTGCTCACGTTCCGCCTTGAGGAAGAACTCGCGGCCTTCATACGCTTTGAGTGGTCGTCCATCGTCTACTGGGGAGAAGATGTTCACATCCCTGGCAATCGCAATAGCGGTATCTTTTGCATCGCCCGTAATCATCATTACACGGATCCCCGCGCGTGTGCATTGCTTCATACTTTCCGCAACTTCTGGACGCGCGGGGTCCTTTATGCCAACGATACCAACTAACGTTAACCCGGATTCGACACTTCTGTAATTGGTTGGATCCGACAAGAGAGGATGCCGGGAAACGGCACGGTCATTGTCTGGCTCAAAAGATTTCAAGCTGTCGTCCAGTGCGTCTTGATCCTTAATTGCCAAAGCGAGACAACGAAGAGGTCGAGCAGCCATTTTTGATACCTGATCTTCGATGGATCGTCGGAGAGCGCCCGTCATGGGAGCAATGGTTCCGTCACGGAACTTTACATTCGTGCAGCGTTCAATGAGTAAATTGGGAGCACCCTTGATTAGAAGACGGTTGCCGGCCTTCCTTGATTTTACGCCAGAGCGATAGGCTGCCGCCCCAGGATAATCTCCTTTAGAAAATCCACACAAAACAGACATAGATTTCCGGTCTCGACTAAACTCCAAAGTAGCTAGGCGCGGATGAGCCTCGCGCCATGACTCAACGTTGGCACTGGCCAATACACTAGGCGGGACATCGAAATGCAATCCTTTTTTATCTAAGCGGCCCTTTTCCAGGTAGTGAGACATTCCTCCGAGCTTTTCGGCAAGAATACAAAGAGCCGCTTCAGTTGGCTCGCCGACACGTTGAAAGGCTTTCTCCGTATTTTTGACTTTCTTTTCTTTTCCCGTCTTTACATCCTTCGTACCTTTGAATGTCATGCCAATACTTCGGTTGGCGGTCTTACCGGAATGGTCAATAATTTCGTCTTCAGACTCAAGTACCTCAGAGTCAATGCCCAAGATCTTGGCATCATTGCAGAGCGCACACACCGCTGCAACATCCGCTACCGAACCCAAGGGATCCTCCTTGACCTCTTTGTTATATTGTATGCCCTCGACTTCACCTACCGGCGAGTATGAAAACCCTTCCACAATACGTTCGCGAATACTGACCTCACCTACCTCATCGTGTTCCAACAAAACCAGGCTGACGACCGTCATCTCGTTGGTTGTCAGGGTGCCCGTTTTGTCGGTACAAATTACCGATGTGCAACCCAGTGTCTCCACCGACTGCAATTTACGGACGATCACGTTGCGCTCAGCCATACGCCGAGTTCCTAAACTTAAACACAAGGTGATTACGGCTGGTAAACCCTCCGGAATGGCAGCCACGCCCAAAGCGACGGCCACCTTTGCGTAGTAGACAGCACCGACCCAGACGGAACCAAAGCTGGGGTCGTTCATTTTCGGAATTGATACAATCCATACCGCCAGACATATCACTCCAATAATGATTGTCAGAGTCTCTCCGAATTCGTCCAGTTTTTTGGCCAATGGCGTCTTCGGCTGTTCGGCTTTGGCGACTGTAACTCCTTGCTGGATTTTTCCAAACTGCGTCGTCATGCCCGTCTGAACGACAACTGCCTTCCCAGAACCGGATGTAACCATGGTACCAGAATACAGCATGCCCTTTTGGTCCTGAACTGGCCTGTTGGGTGAATCGGCACGCCCTTCATCCCCAGGCAATTTTCCAACAGTCACAGATTCTCCCGTCAGCGAGCCTTCATCGATTTGAAGCGATGAGGATTGCAACGAAAGAAGTCGCGAATCAGCCGGGATTTTATCTCCTACTCGTAACTCAATGATATCTCCGGGAACGAGATCGGAAGCTTCGAGGGAAGATTTCCAAACGCCATCTCGTAGCACTGTGGCCGTCGCCGACTGCATACGCTGTAAAGCATCGAGACTGTCACTGGCACTTTGGGATTGCCAAACACCAACAGCAGCGTTTACTACCAAAATCGCCAAAATTACAAGGGGTTCAACAAAGCTCTTCCACAAGGCCTCATCCGTGGCGAGTTCGGCAGCTGCAGTGGCACTCTGACGGACTTCAAAGTAGGAAAAGACACCCGAAAGGAGCGCGACGACCAGAAGAATTTGTACAAGTCGATCTTCGAATTGTTCCAGTATAAGCTGCCAAGTAGACTTCGACTTGGATTGCTCCAACGAGTTCTTACCAAATTGCACCAGCCTTGCCGATGCTTGACTTTCCGATAGACCTTCGGGATTTGATTCCAAGGTTGTCCAGAGTTCGTCCATGGAAAGACTGCCAGCGTCAACAGCGGAAGAGTTATACTCAAGTCGTGTCAAAAAAGGAGACATGGTCTCATTTTTCGAGAATCCTGTCCTCGTTGATGCCGAAAGAGCCGTCGTCGAAGGGGCTTTTGCTTCTGAGTTGCTTGCACGGCTAGCAGTAGTAACAGCATAGGCGGAAGGGCTTCCAATTTGATCGGCACCTCCGCGTATCTGTCGCCAAACATCCGGACGCTTCCAGTGCAATCTTCCTGAAGTTCGCGCCATCAAAAGCTTTGGAAGATATGCGTGGGAGATTGGACATTTCCAACTCAATCCGATGTTGAGCCCTGCCCAGCAACAAGCGATCATCAACTGTCTCGACATATTGCCTTCTTTTATCCGTACAATTGTTTTACTCTTTGCGTACGTAGTTCCACATCAATCAGTGTGTGTAGTAGATGCGAAAGACCAAGCAATTTATGGAAGGAAGACTCTCGTTACCTTCGTTATCTTTATGCAAATGGATGCCTTCGTAAATCCCATCAGGAGCTCCAATCCCTGCGATCAGGTTGATGGATATTGACAACGAATCGGTTTGTTGCCGTACCTCTCTATCTTGCAAAAAAACATCGGCGCTTGTGCTGTCATTCTGACGAGATGTGACGTCAAAAATGGAAAGCCACGTGGAATAAATATAGGCTGCAATCACATCCGAACGAGTGATAAAAATCTTGCTGACACTTAAAGTGGATCTGTAATGACACCTTTTTCGCAAAAGACTGTCTTCGTTTTGGCCTTTACCGATGTTCCGGAATAACAGCTTAATCCAGCTTGGTCACCATGGTAAAATTATGGTTGCCATCGCCTCCTCTAATCAATGCGCATAACGAACAACGCAATGATGAAGAGCATGCTTCTCCAGAAGCCCAGCCCTTTGGTTTACGGCGTGCGGAACGAGGATACGGTTCGACGATTGGATTGCCCACGTTCTTGACATCTTCCAGCAGCAGGAGCGTGCGTAGTGCTTACGACACCATCGCTACATCAATTCCAGAACGTCTACCCGAATCCCAGGCTTCAGAGGCCCATTCCATTCGCTTTCAAGTGGTTGTATGGCACGTGGGTCCGATGGATTCAGTTCTTGGCAAAGTCGACGTCCGTTTTCGTGTCACTATTTTTTGGAATGCGATTCCATATCTAAGACCGTGTAAGGATGGTTACCATGCGTCGTCCTCGGTCAGAAGCGACACAACAAACACGAGAGACTCGATTTTTAAAGTGTGGACGATGTACGGTCGACAGCGAGCTTACGAACGAACCTTGCATGACAATCTGTCACCCGAGTCTTCGCCTGTGGCGGAGAACCACAAGAAATCCAGTAGGATACGGTACGTTGATGTTCCTCCGGTATCCATCCTTAACGCAATCGACTTTGAGGTCCTGGGTGGAGACCCTGAAGTTTGTGTCGTTCAAGAAGAATCTCGGCTTATGCGCTGGAGTTGCCTCTACAAAGCATCCCTAACTCAAGCAGACTGGAATGTCGCCAATTTCCCGCACGATTCCCATAACCTCGTCTTGAAGTTTGGCATTCTCAAAGATCGCCGAGCGGGGAAACGCTGGGACCGCAACATATGGAAGCTGGGGTTGGCAACCGAGGACGATACCCAAGGTTCCATCCGTGTACCAGAAGGCTTACTAGTGGAGCACGTACGTGTACCAGAGTTCAGCTACGATGTAGCTCGGGGTTTGGATTTTGAATTTGTTCCGCTAAATTTTGGTGCCAGTCGTCCTCTTAATAGTAATGCGGAAAACGGAAGTAACAAGGACCAGCTGAATGGAAGGGAGCAGGACAACTGTGACACCTGTTTACAAGTCAAACTGCATGTCCAGCGCGACTCGGCTTACTACGACCGCAACATCATCCCACTACTAACGGCCTTAAATCTGGTGGGCATATCGACTTTGGCATTGGCACCGTCCAAATTTGGATCTCGTGGGCAAATTATAGTAGCAACTGCGTTTGTCGAAATTGGGCTCCGTATGACACTGGACAGCCGGCTTCCACACGTGGGATATCAAATCAAGATGCAGGTTGTGCTCAACAACTTCTTTTTTGGTCTGCTCTTTCTCGTTCTTGGAAGCAGCATCAACTATCTCGTGCAAAATTATGACGTGCAACAAAAGGAACAAGAACCTAGATGCTGTTATCACATCACCATGTGGCTTGATGTTGGCTTGGCCATAACAGAATTGCTGCACGTGCTCTGGAACCTGACGCTGTATTTTGGGTGGAATCCAGGTCAGCTCTACGACTATGCAATTGATTGAAGTCGCGTATGCTATCACTTGGTTGGTCCTACCACCTTAACATCGACGCTTTTTCCTTACTTCCTTTTGCGAAAGTCTCTTTAATGCTAGAAGTGCAATTTTGG
>Ga0163101_100243_pt1 | contig 12411 bp, 8 predicted proteins | sample TAMARWmetagpilot_2_FD_111548 | JGI IMG/M metagenome (GOLD analysis project Ga0163101, IMG submission 111548) | Phycosphere-associated microbial communities from TAMU algal ponds, Corpus Christi, Texas, USA - TAMU ARW1 11/11 metagenome pilot | ecosystem: Engineered > Artificial ecosystem >...
AGGCTTGTCCGAATGAGCAGTAAAGAGATAAGCACACCAAAGTAGTTTGGACTGGTATTGAGGCTTCACTCGTCACGTTCTCAATTTCACAAAATCGACCAGTTTCAATATGATGGCAGCGGCGCAGGCCGCTGCGGAAGCGGCACTCCGAGAAGCTTCCGCCCGGGAGAGTCGGGTCGCAGGGCACCAAACGGGCACTGTTGGCGCACCACTGCCGAATCAGGCAATAGCTTTGGCTGGCTACGACAACATTCAACACCAGCAGCAGCAGCAACAACATGGCCAACGGCAACAACTGCATCAACAGCAAATTCCATTGCATGGAATTGGCGTCGGAATGGGCTTTCCTGTTTTCGGTGCTTTCCAAACGGAGGAATTTCATGCGCGCCACGAAGGAAATGTGTTCCAGACTGAGGTACCTATAGTAGGAGAGGATGCTACGGTGAATTCATATGTGCAATTATTAGCTCAACAACGACAGCAGCAAAATCACCAAAGATTAGCTGGTTCACTTCTACATGTAGTGCCCCAACAGCATTATTTGACAATCGCCCAAAATGGTAAGCGTGTCCTGTTTCTAGACCAAAACAACGCATATTGTGATCTTCATTGCTAAAATATTGACTGTCGATTTGCAGGCACGATCCTGGAGGCGACACAGACGATCACCGGCTTTCCACCCGATGCACTGCTGATGACTTCAGCGTACGATACAATTTATGATGAGGATTTACCTGCCTTTCTGTGTGTCAAAACACAATTTTGGGACAAAGGACAGCCAGATGTTGAAGTCTTTCTTCGGCGGAGATCAATGAATGGCGAATGGTTGTGGATTGTTTGTAAAGTGGTGTCATACGTGGAACGGCCGGTCGCTGGTTTCGTTCTAGAAGAGGCAATTGTTCGCGACGAAGGATATGCTAAGAGGCTGAATCGAATATCGCGAATCACGGCAATTTTAGTCCAAGCTGTCGAGGCATCGCAACTTGAAAAAATTCCTCCATCCGTACCCGAGTCAAGGAGTGTCCATGGTCACACGATGCAATCGTCGATTTTGAACGATGCCGTGGCTTACCGATCACTTCTAGAAAGTATGAATACATCAGGAGTCCAAGCTCCCGAGAATGCCCAGGTTCTAGAAAATTTAATGCAGATCGCGGCAGGAGATGGGGTATCGAAATCTGGATCAGTAATGGATAGTGTCAAAGAACAGGAATCATGGGGAACTTTGACGAAAAAGAAAACTTTTGATCCCTTGTCCATGATTGACTCCGTACGACAAGGAGTGCGATTGGACTTAGGGTTATCAGTGCTAATTCCAGAGGAGGTACGAATGATAACTCTGGTGCTTGCTGGAAAGGTTCCTATCCACCACGTTGTTCCCTCCGTGTTGATGGCGCTGCGTCTTGGAAAAGGCCTTAAAGAAGCGTTTATGGGATACTCCCTTGATTCGGAGAAAGTGTCTACTCGACATAGCGTTTCTGGGGCTTCGTTGGAAAATAGTACTTCCCGACGGAATTCATCTAATTTTTCGTTTCCCTCCCCGTCTGCGAAAGTCACCCCTCCTCCTATCTTTGTCATAAATTTTTCCTGTACGTACATCGGAAATGCGGGAATCGAAATACTCTCGGAGATTCTTTTCCAAGAAGGATCACAACTCAAAACGATTGATGTGAGCTTTTGCAACATCGAAGAGAAAGGACTGATTGCGTTGGCACGAGCGTTATCCAAGCGCAAACGACGAAGTATTCCTTGTTTGAAAGGCCTGATTCTTTCGGGTAACTATATGTCCAGTCGTGCTGCCACAGAGCTTGGCATAGCGCTTTCGCCCGCTGCACAAGGTACCGACCGAAAAAGAAGCCGCACGCTATCAGCTATTGGAAAATCCGGATACGACACGGAATCGGAAGATGAAGACGACGAAGATGAAGATTTGCGTTCTACTGGTCGGAAACGACTATTGCCATTTAAACGAGCTGAAATAAATGTACGGGATAGAGATCATGGTCTCCAAGTTCTACACGTTGCGAATGCGTCGATGACGGCCAAGGCTACAGGTTGTCTATTGACGGGCCTTGGGCCTCTGTGTCCGATTCGCGAATTGAATTTGTCGTCAAACAATTTTGGTCCAACTGGGGCTAGTGTTCTAGCTCAGTTTCTTGAAGTAAAGCAACGTAGCAAGGGGCAAGCTGCGATGCCCTTCCTTGACAGACTTGACATGTCGAACAACAATCTAGGCGACGACGGAACGACGCAACTAACAAGGGCGGTGTCTATGCGATCAAATATTCATTTAGTTGATTTGAAGCTGTCGTCAAACGCAATCGCAGCAGGCGGTATTGAGACAATTATGAACAAGCTATTGCAACACAATCTCCTGAGCTTGTCGCTAGACAAGAATTCCATAGGGGACCAAGGATGTCAGCTCGTTGCTGCATCCCTCCAGAGTATGAAGGCCCTCTCACGACTGAATCTAGGTTTCAATCAGATTGGTTCCCGAGGCATCAATAGCTTGATGCGAAGTTTGGTAGGATGCGAGTCGATAACGTATCTAGGCCTATCTGGAAATATTCTTCAGATATCTGGGGCTATTGCTCTCGCATTCATGTTGTCTCAACACCCACGCTTGGAAGAGCTTGATTTGGACAATTGCTGCTTGGGGCAAGCTGCGCAATGTCACATAGTAGCTGGAGCGATTTCCAATCGATGGGTGCCAATGAAGAGATTAAAAGGCTATGCAACTGGTCCACCGATGGTTGCTATCGGCGCCTTGAAGCCGTACGCACAGAACTTCAGTAACGAAGAATGCTTTCGTATCCGGAAGGACGAACAAATGAAGACGATTCTACAATGGCGAGAAACAAATCGAATAGCAAAAAAGATAGGCAATGCTGCTGGTGTAACTGCGACTGCAGTCGCAGATTCCTCATCTGGTTCTACCGACCATTTATTTTTAAGTCCAGACTTCGTCGCAAATATCAATGATGTACACGGAACGCCTTCTCAAAACGCATATTTTCGTCTCCTTGGATGGTTAAGCCGTATCCCCTTCGATGATGACGAACTGACATCACTACAGAAGTACTTTTATGACCCTGATGGTGGCGAAGGAGATAGGGGGAACGACGGTTATGTCAATTTGAAGCTCCGTGGTGATTTGCTTGCTGCACTAGATAGTGAAGTTGCTGACGAAATTCGAGACGAATTTCCGAGTCTCGCATCTGAGCTAAAAGAATCTGTTGGCATTGACCTCGACAAACTTAAAGATTCCAGAGAATGGCTCCCGTGCAATTTTTTCAAAGAAAAAAAATTTGACGAGCGGACAGGAGAAGACGGCAGCAATGATGGACCAAACAATTCATCTTCGGAACAAGATATTTCCGCTCATCTAAGTCGTGCTCCTGAATCAGGAGGCAGTTTTGTCGTGCCCAGTCGCGCTTTGTCAACCTCAAAGCCAGCTATCTCCCATAGCGAGTCGACTTCATCTGCATCGGGAAGGGATAAAAAAATTAACAAGGTAAAGCCGCGTATCACAATGTTCCCTCAGTTTGAACAGCAACTTGAGGAATTGAAGGCGACAGCATCAGACATGATTGAACAGGAAGATGACCCCATGCAACATGAGGTGATTTTGACTCAGTATGCCGAAGCTTCGCTCACTATCCTTCGCCAACTGAGATATTATTGCATGAACAGTGGTCTAGATGGGTGGCGCCAAGGAGGGATGAAGCGGAAAATTCTCGTTGTCGATGACAGCAACGTTACTCGAAAGCTTGTTTCTCGGGCTTTTGAAAAGGCCAATTTTATTGTAGACACTGCTTCTAACGGGGCAGAAGGTGTCGAAAAGCTCAAAGCATCGATTTATGATATTGCTTTTATGGACATTGACATGCCTGTGATGAATGGCTTTGAAGCGACCAAAAAGCTAAGAGAATGGGAGGATACAATGCGTCCCGGGTGCCGGCAACCTATTTGCGCCCTGACCGCAACTTACGTCGACGACTTCGAACGTAGCGAGCTGATGAAGTTTAGGGAAGCCGGACTTGACGTGATGGAAAGTAAGCCTTGCAATATGCCTCGGCTTTTTAAAGTCGTTGACGACGTTTCTCCCATGTTTAGCGATTTGAGTATCGGCGTTATTCAGCGAGAGCAATCCGATTCGAGTCTGGGATCAAGCACCAAAAAGTAATTTGGGTAAGCACCAGAATTTGTGTTGCTCCTTATCTGAGGGATTTAGTTGTCTCTAAAGTCATATGTTCGGTTATCTATCCGCCGAGCGGCGTACACAAAAAAGTCTATTCAATGCAACGAGACAGTTAAGTAAGGCTACTCAGAACACACCTCATATTAATAGTACACGATGCGTACGTGCCGCATACCGCGTCACATAAAGTCTTTAGAAATCCTTGAATTGCTGCTCTTGAGCCGGGGAAAGTAGCGGTTTGTTAGATGGTGCTTCATTTTCAAGATGGCGATAGGAGTCGAAATGAGTGGCGTCCATAGCGTCCTTGATGCGGGGGATCCAAGGCGGCGGAATCTGTTTGCGCAAAAGTTTGTCGACATCAATGATGCTAAACCACATGTGATCGCGAACGTCCATATCGCCCCGAGAAAGACAGCCGAGTCGATTGGCTTGTCTACGCACGACCAGCCTCTCAATCAAATCGCGAGCCAGGTCGTGAACGACACCTTGCGGAAAGGTGTATTTGACTTGAACGATACGCTTGAAAAGACTGACCTGATCTGTTCCGTAGGAATAGAAAGGGGAGCGACCTACAAGCATTTCGTAGATCAAAACACCGAAGGCCCAGTAGTCGACTCCCTTGTCGTGACCCTTCGAAAGGATGATTTCAGGCGCAAGGTATTCTGGTGTTCCGCACAACGTATATGTCTTATCCACAACGATCTTGGCGAAACCGAGGTCGACAAGAACACAGTAACCCCGTTCATCAATGAGAATATTTTCTGGTTTAAGATCACGGTAGCAAATACTGCGGTGGTGAAGGTGAGCAAGGGACTCAAGAATACAAGCGGCATAAAAACGGGAGTTTCCGTTCGGGATACCATCTCTTGTTTCGGTATGAATCACAGAAAACAGCTCGCCACCCTGTACTAGTGCAATCAGCATATACAAATTTCGTTCGTCTTGAAACGTCGCAACAAGGTCAACCACAAAAGGATGATCAAGGGATGCCATAATATTCTTCTCTCGAATCACACCCTCGACTTGATGGTGCCCAATAATTTCCCGCTTACTCAACTGTTTCAGGGCATAAGGAGTGCTCGTCCGCTTATGGCTCACTAGCCATACTTTCCCGAAGGTTCCAACTCCAAGAATGCGGAACTTGACGAGGTCCTTGAAACGAATTGTCTTGTCCAACGAAGCCGACGCCGGGGCTAGCGGTTGACCGAGGCGCTTAATATCCCCAATCACGCTCTCAATATCCTTCTTCGATAGTACACCAGCGGTCGTTTCTGTTTGCACCGTGATAGTTTGCTTACTAATAAAACCATCGGGTTCCTTCAAGAAGGTATCCCCAAAGTAATCCGCATCCTTCAGATTGTTGATCACGCCGTTATCGTTCGCCACAGCTACAACGCCCGAGCGGATAATGTACAAATTCTGATTAATTGGTTTGCCCTCTTCAGCAAGGATGGTTCCCGGTTGAAAGGTAGTTTCCACAATGAGATCAGTTAAGCGAGCTAGCTCATGCGGTTGGAACTGAGAGTTGGAAAAGATTGGAACCCCCAAAAGGGTACGCTTACGCATAGCCATGTCAATGAGCCCCTGTAGTGGTCCCAGCACTTTCTCAAACGTATCACGCGACAAGCAAAGACAAGTACAACTACTTGTCGCTGTCACGTTGGCGACACGAGGATCACCAGTGATGAGAGCACGTTCCCCAAAAAAGTCCCCCGGTCCCAGTGGCTGGTCCACGTAGGTACTGTCACCAAACCCAATATCGTGTACTTTAGTTGACCCTTCACGAATGATGTAAAAGACCTCTCCGACGTCGCCTTTGTTAATGATGCGTTCGCCTTCTGGAAAGGTGACCGACGTCAGAGCATCTGAGATTCGGAGCAAATCACGATCATCAAGCTCCGCTAAGAATGGCACTTTCCGCAACACGTCGTTGATATCCTTTTGTTGCGTGTTTGTGTTGTTAGCGAGCATATGTCGAAACGTCTTCTGATCGACCTTCCACAGACGACAGACCGTATTCGCCAAGCAAGTTGCGGCGCGCGGGCAATTGTACAGCAAGGCGAGTTCACCGAAAGAACCACCGCGACCGGTAGAACCCACATGTTGATTATCGACAGCAAAGCTCACGTGACCCTCTTCAACAACGTAGAAAAAGTCTCCGGTCTCGCCCTGCTTGATGATAACCGTGCCTGCCGGTACCTGCTCCATCATCATCGCATCGATCAAGAGTCTGCGTTCCGTGGAGGACAACGAAGCGAAGATGAAGTTATCCTCTAGTGCCGAGTCGATGAACTGGACGGCAGCATCGGATTTGGGATATCTTGGAGTCTGGTATCTTTCGGTTAGATCGATTGGAGCAGCGAAGATATTCTGGGCTCGCTTCTGGCGGACTCGATTGTGGATGTTGACGTTTGTTTCTCGCTTCACCGCTGCGGAAGCATCACCGTTCGCGGGAGCAGCGGCGGCAGCAGCAGGTGCAGGAGAATCGATTTGCTGTGCCAAAAAAAAAACCGGAGTGTTAGAATGAAGAATAGCACGAGCAAAAGACGATTGGAACCCTGTGGAAAGCCCTGATCGATCCCGTGGAACGTCCAATTCGCTTCGGTCATCGAGAAAGACCGCGCGCCACGAGACTTGCCATCGCTGAGGAGTTTCCTTCATCTCGCTCCTTTCGGTCTTTCTTCTTTGCCTTGGGAGTCTCAGTCTTGAGGGAGGTTTGAGACTCTTTGGCCTTCTTCTTTTGTTTCAGGAAGGGGAAACGGTGCATCATGGTGCAAGAGATGGGAAGAAGACTGGTGCCGTACAAAGAGACTCGCTGCTTTCCATCGAAAAAGACTGGATGTCGAAATATCTTGCCGGCCGAATCCGTTGAGCTTGATTGAGATACGTGGTCCACGTAGCGCTCTCCCGACAAAAAACGCTTCCTGAGAAGCCTATGTAGAAAGCTACGACGATTCCAAGTACCGAAAAAGCTCGAATGACCACAAAAGACCCTACGACGAAGATAGCGCTGAAAAAGCTCGTAACACGGTACTCACCATGGAATCTTCCTCGATTGTCGTCTTTTCGACCGACGCCTCTTCGTGCGGTCCCGCCTCTACCTTACGATCCTTCTTCTCTTCCAAGGAAACGGACCGTTCCAATTCCTTTTGAACCTTCGCTTCGGGAGCAGGGACGGTAGGTTCACCCACGTCTACCGCCGCTTCTTTACTTCCGGCACATCCCATGGTCGTATATGCTTGTGTATGAAGTAATGAGCGAATGATGCGGCTTCCGTGTGATGTCTTCCGGCAAAGGCCAGCTTCGCGATTGTCGCTACCGGATAGAGCGCCGGCGATTCTTCGTGACCGCATGACCGCGATCTGGCATTCCTCTATACGACCAATCAGCTATCTCGAAAATACTACCATGTAAGTTTTGTTCAGCGCGAAGCGAAGGAGTTGAACTTTTCGAACCTAGATTATTGTCTGAACGGCTTTTTATCTATTTTGATATTCTGTTTGTTTATTTCCGCTTATGCTTTTCAAAGGGGCTGGACAAAATAGTCCAAGTCAAAAATTACAGGCATAAATGGGGAAACCATGATTTCCAAGATTCCGACTCCACGCTTTCAGGCCTGATTGACCCGAACCTTGATCGAGCTCAGGATCGACAGTCACGATGGAGAATCGACCGCGAGATCCTTCCGACGTCGACTTCCTGTCAACGATGCATTTTGCGTTGGCGTTACGGCAAGACTTGCACCTAGCCCCGCCAGATCTGCGTTCTAGACAGATCTACGCATCCACTGCACCATGGCGTCTCGCAACCGGAGAGGTCCATTAGCGTCTGGACCAGCGCCTCGTCCGGACATGTCTGCAACCTCGACCCGGAAACGCAAAGCCGTTGCACTGGCCGCGGATGCCGATCTTGTTCTGCGCAAATGTCGACAACTACGCCAGTCGTTAGAAGTCAAAGCAGAAATAGAGTCCTCTGTAGTTGGAGTACTTCCGGAAGGAATCCCATCCGATATTGTCGAAGTCGTTGAATTACCGGCCACTCAGGTTTTGGAAGGAATGGAAGCCATGGCATTGCATATTGCGCAGCAAGTTTTGGAGAGGAAAGGTTTTTCCTTGGAAATTCCAAGCCGCGCCGCATCCAATCAGATATACGTCAAGGAGTGGGACCGTATTGTATTGGGAGGCAAGCGCTCTAGTCGAAGTTTCTTGAACGTAAAGGAATCTCGCAAATCGGCAATTACCCTTCGGGTGATGCAATTGCTCCACGCGGTCCTTATGAAGCGCATTCACATCACCAAGCGTGACTTGTTCTACACGGATGTCAAGCTTTTTGTAGATCAAGCAGAGTCGGACGGTGTCTTGGACGATGTGGCGACAATGATTGGATGCACGCGCAGCAACTTGCATGTCGTTGCTTCGGACAAGGGGTTGGTCGTGGGGAGAATTCAATTCGAAGAAGATGGCGATTTTATTGACTGCACCAAAATGGGTGTTGGAGGTAAAGCAATTCCGCCATATATCGACAAGATCGAAAATATTGCTAGCGATGCCGAGTTTATTTTGCTGGTCGAGAAGGAAGCAGCTTATATGCGCATGGCGGTACGTTTTGGTGAAGCCATAGGTTTCATTTCTCACTCAATTATTGCTTCTCACAGTATCTGGCTTCACTCTCAGGAAGACCGTTTCTATCACAGGTACCCATGCATCATTATCACAGCAAAAGGCCAACCAGATGTCGCCACCCGCATGTTCTTGGCACGCATCACCTCGGAACTTAAAATTCCGGTCCTTGGGCTGGTGGATAGCGATCCGTATGGGCTCAAGATTTTGTCGGTCTACATGTCGGGGAGTAAGAATATGAGCTACGACAGTGCAAGTTTGACAACGCCTGACATTAAATGGCTGGGATTGCGACCGTCTGATCTCGACAAGTACGATTTGCCAGAGCAGTGTCGGTTGGATATGACGGAGAACGATATCAAGACTGGTAAGGAAATGATGAAAGAAGACTTCATTCAGAAAAATCCAGAGTGGATGAAAGAACTGGAAATTATGGTGCGTCAAAGGAGACTCGGACAGGGCTATTAGTGCGTGCATCTTACCGCTTTCTTTTCATACCAATAGGTCAAGACAAAGAAAAAGGCCGAAATCCAGGCTTTGTCTTCCTTCGGCTTTCAGTATGTGACGGAACAATATTTACCTCGGAAACTCAAGGAAGGAGATTGGATCTAGCCAGCGGGATAGCAAGAGCACATGCTGCTTACATAAATTAAATCGCTTTATCTTCCTTCGACTTTCAGTATATGATGGAGCAATATTTACCTCGGAAACTCAAGGAAGGAGATTGGATCTGGCCAGCGGGATAGCAAGGGTACATGCTGCTAACACAAACTAAATTGCAATAATTCACTGCCAATAGCGCTTGAATTTTGCGATGATTGCAGTCTCGCAAACCTTATTGTGAAATACTCGGACGAAGTGAGCCTATTTGCAAATTGACGTTCCTTCAGAGTACGAAGCGTGCCCTACAGGAGGATGGGCTAGTCCGCTCATTAAAAATCTCTATTGCAATGGAAAACAAAGACAGAAGCTGCAACGTCCGTTAAAGAGGATAGTTTTGTCCAAGTTAATTCGGTATTATCAGAATTCCTCTTGAACATAAATGAAAAAGATAGACGCAATATGCGACCTGCGGTGTCTTGGCGTTCAATTCGTTCTAGATCACGAGACCGCGAGCCGATATTGCCGAGCACCACAGCCAATGTCGACCGCCATACTGATGCGTCTAGAGAAATGCTCAGAATGGCGATGAATCACATGCTGTGATTTCTTGTGTCACTGTTCCTTCTCGTAATTTTTTGCCGTTACGGTTTCGGTTGGACCCCCGGCGACCCACACCCACCTTCTTACACACTCTTTTTGGAGGACTTGTTGCCGATGGATAAGGACGCAATCATACCCTCTTGACCTCTTTCCTGTTTTTTTTTAACTCGATTGGAAAGAATATCCATAACAAATTCATAAGGCTTATTTTGGCCCATCTCTGGTGCAGGTCATGATGCCAAGGTGGCTCTTCATGTTCATAATGTGAGCGAGGGCACTTATCAAGACGAACGACAAGTTTTCGATTTGGCTGAGAGCGCCGAAGTAAATTGGACCATGAAGTGCTTTTCGTATTCGCTTATATATTTACTATCTCTACAGTAATCTGATCCAAGAATGCGGTCTTCATTTTGCTTTCATGTTTAGTAGTTTCCCATGAAAGTATCAATAACTAGTGAAAAAGCAGCAAAACCTCCGCATCCGACGGCGGCTGCCTGCGGTCCCGATTTGGCTTGCAAGGCAGCGCCAGTAATACATCCGCTAGCGACGGAATTCCAAACGTCATGTTTCCCGCGATATTTTTCTACCAAGCATTCTGAGCCTCCGAAAACTCCGGTAATAAACGCAAAATTTCGACACCAGTACAAAGATTTGTCGCCCGTGGCCCGCATCGTGACCTTAATTTGTTCACGCAAGGGTGCCTGCGGAACTTCTCTGCCAGCAATTACCTGAACCGGGGGAGTAGCATCCGACATAGCGCCCAGAAAAACTCCCATGAGCAATCCCATGACACCGCCACCGATCACACCAATGGCTGCTTTGCCACCGCAGGAGTTGGTCAGCCAAGAAAAGTCGGGTGGCATTTCCGAGGGACCAGCGGTAGCGTTCCAGGGAAGAAAGTACGGGAGAGACTTTCGGGTAATTGCGTTGAGGCTATATGGATTAGAGTCTTCCAACGGTACTGGTCGATGCAGTGCCTTTCGGTGATTGTAATTCTGGGAAGTCAAGGGTGGCTGGGACATGATTAATTCAAAAATGCTCTTTTGCGGAGCGGGGGTGGCATCGAAGTCTGTACCTGACGATGATGATGAGCTTTCGCCCACTGTCGCGTTCTCTACTTCTGAAGGTTGCATTGGGGGCATCGAAACGGTCAACCGGAGCAGACCAGAAATGGTCCGTGTATCGATACTTTGCAGGTGTTGTTGATCTTTCCGGAAATTACGGAGTGATCCAGTTCTGTCTTCTTCTATGCGCTCTCATATTGCATTAGTGAAATTTACAGTTGCATTGCATGTCGGTCAATCGGTCGGTTCTCGCCCGGTACGTCGCAAATGGTATTGACTGTGATGGTGAGGGTTCGTCGGAGGGAGGAGCAGACACCTTCCGCCAAGGCGTTCTTTGCGAACCCGACGTAGGACAGACTTTTCAGACCCGCTCTTTTGATCACTCCACGTGGTGAAACAATTGTGGACTAGCTTTTCCCGGGCAATTGCATCCAATGAAATGCGTTTGATTCTTCGAGTCGTAGGCTTACGATCGTTCTTACGTGGCCCGTATCGCCGAGGATTCGATCCCGCTCGAATGCGTTCTGGAAAAGCGGTTTCCGTAGATTTCTACGGGAGTTCTACTTGAATCTTACTTTCCCGGTTTCTGCGCCGTTCATTTTGGGACCGACCCCGTTCCTTGTTTCGCGCGGTAACCCCGTAGTACTTTCTCTTCGCTTTTCATCACAATTCACACAAAAGAGCGAAGCGAAACGCATTTTAATAAACTTTTTGGAAAACAGCAAGCAAATACAAACATGAGTGGTACGTTCTGCTGTTGTGTTGACAATGACAAACAGGAACTGTTAGAATAAGTAGTGAGAGTGCGCGAGAGAATAGCAATGGATTGCAGCAGCTCATACGAAAAGTTTGTGTAGGACCGGTCATTTGCGTTGCCTACACGATTCGACCAACCTCCCTAACTCACACTCTTCTTATTGTTCTTGCCGACTATAGTCACTGGAGAAAGCGTCGGTATCGATTTGGGTACCACCTACAGTTGTGTTGGAGTTTGGCAAAATGATCGCGTTGAAATCATTGCCAACGACCAGGGAAACCGTACGACTCCTTCGTACGTTGCCTTTACCGAGACTGAGCGTCTCATCGGTGATGCCGCCAAGTCGCAGGCTGCCATGAACGCTCACAACACCGTCTTCGATGCCAAGCGTCTTATTGGTCGCAAGTTCACCGATGCCGGTGTTCAAGGGGACATGAAACATTGGCCTTTCAAGGTCGTTTCCGGTCCGGGAGGCACCCCCATTATCGAAGTTGACTACAAGGGAGAAAGCAAGCAGTTCAAAGCTGAAGAAATTTCCAGTATGGTTCTCCAGAAGATGAAGGAGAT
>Ga0163101_100244_pt1 | contig 12380 bp, 13 predicted proteins | sample TAMARWmetagpilot_2_FD_111548 | JGI IMG/M metagenome (GOLD analysis project Ga0163101, IMG submission 111548) | Phycosphere-associated microbial communities from TAMU algal ponds, Corpus Christi, Texas, USA - TAMU ARW1 11/11 metagenome pilot | ecosystem: Engineered > Artificial ecosystem >...
AAAATCAAGTGTCAGGGACTGCAGCGCCAGATAGTCCGCATCGGATCGCGCGAGCCGTACCGGATCACGCATATCGACGCCATTGACCTGGGAAAGACCCGTGATGCCCGGCTTCACACCCATCACGCCGCGGCGGCTTCTTTCGGCAATCAGTTCCAGCTGGCTTGGCAGACACGGACGCGGACCTATCAGGCTCATTTCATTCCGGAGCAAGTTGATGACCTGCGGCAACTCGTCGATCTTGATTTTGCGCAGCCATGAGCCGAGCCTGGTGATGGCGTCCGGACCCACTTCATGGGTTCCGGCCTGGACGGTTCCTGTCTTCATGCTCCGGAACTTGTAGCAGGTGAAGCTCACGCCATCCTTGCCGACCCGCTCCTGCCGGAACAGCCCGGGACCCGTGGAACCCAGACGCACCAGCCCCCACACAAGCAGGAGAAACCACCACAGGAAGCCAAGAACCAGCACTGCAAACGAAAGGTCAAGGGCCCGCCGGGTGAGCAGGTAAATCCTGTTGTTCCGCTGACCGTCCGACAGGATGACCGAACTCTCGGGGCATTCGGAACCTGCGGCTTTCAGCCCGGTTACGAAATCGGCTATCCGGGACACGTTCACCACGGGCTTGAGCGACGTCGCGGTCTCAAACGCAAACCTCGCTAAGGGCGCAGGAAGCCTTCCGGCCAGCCGGAACCGTGACTTGAAACCGGGGTCATAGACATAAGGAAGATACAGTTGGACAACCGCCATTCCGCCGCCCGGGTTTATCTGCCGGGCAGCCATGCGCTTGCTCAGTGCGTAAAAGGATTTTCGTCTCGGATCGAGAACGTGGACAGATGATGCATTGACAAAGGTTCTGATCCCCGCCCGACGCGCCATGTCCGCGACCTTGACAGCGTCTTCCACATTCACCTTGAAGAACTCCGCTTCCGAAGCCCTGGAATCGTTGTTCAGGACCGCCAGATGGACAAGTGTGGAGTATCCCTTTGCCGCTTCGGCGAGTTCGGAATAGTCGCAAGACGGATGATCGGGGAAGTTCTTTCGGAGCATGGCCGGATCGCGCCCGACAAGCAGCAGATCGGCGCCGCTGTCGGCAAGGAGCGGAACGAGGTGGCGTCCCACATACCCGCTTGCCCCCGTCACCACGATCCTCATCAGGTTCACTCCCGGCTGCACTCTGGCTCAGGTCCTATAGTCCGCGCATCAAAGTGGCGCGCGCAAAGGAGCTTCAGGCCATTGAATCCAAGCATGCACACTGTTGCTTCGGTAAGTCCGTTTGAGCGCGACATGCATTAGAGCCTCTATCTTGTATTGCTGCGCATGCACAGACCGGGCAGGAACCGAAAGGCTCATGCATTGCCGTCAGCGGTCCGGCGGTTGCCAATCCGGTTCCGGCGTGCCTCGGCGGTGAAGCCGCAGCATCAGCCCCACCGCCACGCCTGCGCCGATCGCCACGGTAAGGTCGGTGATGACCGTGAGAGCGAGCGTCATAAGCAACAGCAGGCTGTCAGAGCGTGGTCCCTTCAAACGCGCGGCGAGATGTTGCGGTTCTGCCATGTTCCATGCCGTAAGCACCAGGACCGCAGCAAGCGCCGGCAGCGCCAGCCGGTCTGCCAGCGGTGCGGCAAGCAGCATGAAAATCAGCAGGAACAGCGCATGGGCAAGGCCGGCGACCGGGGTCCTGGCGCCAGCGCGGATATTGGTTGCCGTCCGTGCAATCGCACCGGTTGCGGGCAAACCGCCGAACAGGGAGGATGCGCAATTCGCAATTCCCTGTGCGACGATTTCCGTGTTGGAGCGGTGGGCGGTTCCGGCCATTCGGTCCGCAACAAGTGCTGACAAGAGCGATTCGACGCCGGCCAGAAACGCAATGATCAGGGCTGAAGGGAAAAGCTCGATAAGGCGATCGACCGTTATTCCCGGGAGCGCAGGAAACGGCAGATACGGCGAGATCGAGCCGAAACGGCTTGAGACGGTTTCGACGTCGAGATTGAACACTGCCACTGCTGCGGAGGTGAGACCAACGGCGAAAACCAAGCCGGGCAGCTTCGGCGCGGCCCGGCGAAACAGCACGATCAGCACCAGCGTCACCAGTGCCACCAGCGCACTTGTCGGGGAAACGGTTTCCCTGGCAGCCCACAGGGCAGACAGTTTCGGCAGAAAATCGGCCGGCAGCCTGCTCTGGGGGTCGAGTCCGAGAAAATCTGCGATCTGGCTTGCAGCGATGATCACCGCAATGCCCATGGTGAAGCCGTTGATGACCGGTTCGGGAACGTGGCGGATCAGCCGTCCGGCACGCAAGAGCCCTGCAACAATCAAGATGAGGCCGGCCATAAGCGTGGCGATCACAAGCCCGTCATAGCCGTGATCGGCGATCACGGCGTAGACCACGACGATGAATGCACCTGTCGGCCCGCCAATCTGGACCCGACTTCCGCCGAAAGCTGAAATTGCGAGTCCCGCCACAATTGCCGTGACCAGTCCAGCGCCCGGGCTGGCTCCCGATGCAATCGCGATTGCCATAGCCAGCGGCAGCGCCACCATCGCAACGGTCAGGCCGGCGCCCAGATCGGCGACAAGGCTGGTCTTGTCGTAACCGCGCAAAGTTGTCAGCAGCTTCGGCCGGAAGACCATGTCACGCATGTGCATCTGAGTTTCCTCATAGGGTAAGGGCGGGACCCCGGGAGATCGGTTCGCGCGGCTACGATCACTCCCCAAACCCAACACTGTCAATCAGTTGGTTGCGAATCCGAGCCAGAGCCATTGCCCCCTGCTTCGTTGCGCTGGCCCCACTGCAATTGCTTGTAATCGAAGCCATAGACCAGTGTCGGTTTGACGACCTGGAAATAAGGTGAGAGATCAAAATCCCGGGGTGCGAAAAGAGAATGGTGCCGGATGTGGAGGATCTCCTCTCGGGAATACTCGGAATCGGCGCACTGTCTGCCCGGCGCCCGGGCGACTTCGGGCAGAATGGGATATCTGACCGACTGGTAGGCCTGTGCGATCATCGAGGAGCAGATCGCACGTGTCGGATCGCCGGACCCGAATGCGAGCATCCTTCGCCGCCACCGGACAGGCACAGGCGGGGTGGGAAGGAAATAGCGCATCAGATCGAAGATGTTCTTCATGTCATAGCGCACGCCCAGCCGGTCCACCATGTAGGCCACGATCGTGCTTCTGTCTTCCGGCGTCAGGCCGACCGGACGGCAGATCCGGGTGTTGAAGCGGGCATATTTCGAAAGCGGTACCGCGACGCAGCCCTCGCCCAGATTGACTTCGACGAGCCGCGGCGGTTCCGGCGATGCGAGGGAAGGTCCCTTTCCGTCGACCGGATCGTTCTCAAGGGCATCTCCCACGTAGAGGGCAGCATGCGACCATGTCGATTGGGTGAGGTATTTGATCGCCGCGGACACTTTCTGGTTGCCTTCGACCAGAAGCACGTCCCCGGGTTCCAGGGTGCGGCTGAGGGTTTCGGGGTCGGATGGCGTGTAGGGTTCGTATCCGGCGTTCGGCGAGTTCAGTCGCCTCGCCAGGAAACGTCCCAGCCGGTCCATGAAGGTTTCGGTCATCTCGCGCGCTTCGGTCATTGTGGAACACTTGACCGGTGCGGCTGACAGGATCAACCCGCCCGGCGTCAACTTTGTGTTGACCATGCTTGAAAATCTGGCAGCCGACGTCTAATTTAGAATTGTTCTAAAGAGAGGCGCTCATGCTGACCCGTTTTTTTGGTTTCACCCGTCGGCCTTTCAGTTCGCTGAGCGAACAGGAAGTGCTGGCTTTGGCGATCTCCTCGGAGGAGGATGATGCGCGCATCTATCTCGCCTATGCCGACCATCTGCGACCGGACTACCCTCAATCGGCAAAAGTCTTCGAGGAAATGGCGGACGAGGAGGCAACGCACAGGGCTCGTCTGATCGACCGCCACAAGGCGCGTTTCGGCGACCGTGTTCCGCTGATCCGGCGGGAGCATGTGCGGGGATATTACGATCGCAAACCCGACTGGCTGATGAAGAACCTCTCGATCGAAAGGATCCGTCAGGCTGCCGAGGACATGGAATCGCAAGCCCACGATTTCTATATCGCAGCCGCTCAACGGACCTCCGACGCTGATACCCGGCAGTTGCTCGGCGATCTCGCATTGGCCGAGAAAAGCCACGAATCTCTGGCCAGGCGGCTTGGACTCGAGCATACACCTGCCGACACCCGCGCCGAGGAAGATCAGACCGCACGCCGCAAATTCATCCTGACCTATGTCCAGCCGGGGCTGGCCGGGTTGATGGATGGTTCCGTCTCGACCCTCGCGCCGATATTTGCCACCGCCTTCGCGACGGGGGACACATGGACGACGTTTCTTGTCGGTCTGTCGGCTTCCGTGGGCGCGGGAATTTCGATGGGCTTCACCGAAGCCGCGCATGATGACGGGGTTATTTCCGGCCGCGGATCGCCGGTCAAGCGCGGGCTTGCTTCCGGCATCATGACAACCATCGGCGGCCTTGGTCATGCGCTTCCCTACCTCATTCCGGACTTTACCATCGCCACGACGGTCGCCATTGCAGTGGTGTTCGTCGAGCTTTGGGTGATTGCCTGGATCCAGAATCACTGGATGGACACGCCGTGGGGACGGGCCATCCTTCAGGTGGTTCTGGGCGGCGCCCTGGTCTTTGCGGCCGGAATTCTGATCGGAAACGCCTGACCCGGGCCTTGCCTATTGATCGCATGTGAAGGATATGTTCGCCCCCTGCGGGTTCATTGAGAAGGTTTTGGACCCGGCACGATCTGAAAGTGGGCGTATGTTGCTAAAACTGGTCACTTGGCTGCTGGCGCGAGACCGTCGGGTAAAGCAACTGTTTCTCGTTGTCGCCGATACCCTGATTGTCTTGGCTTCCGTCTGGCTTGCCTATTCGATCCGGCTGAACACGTTACATGTCCCCAATCAGGCACAACTTGTACTGATCCTTTCGGCCCCGGTTCTCGCCATCCCGATTTTCTACAGCTTCGGGCTATACCGGTCATTGATCCGATACGTTGGCGAAGAGGCGATATGGGCGGCTTTCAAGGCTGTGGGCCTGATGGCGCTGCTTTGGGGGCTGCTGGCGTTCATGACACGGGCCTACGGCATTGAAGGGGTGCCGCGGTCGGTGCTTGTGCTGACATGGCTCTTTACGCTTTTCATGGTGATCAGCCTGCGTTTTGTGGCGAGATGGTTTCTGATCATCCTGTCGAGCAGCTCCGTGCCGAGACGCCATTTTCTCATCTATGGCGCTGCCGAGGCCGCCCGTCAGGTCTCCGCAACCCTGCAAAGGCACAATCCGCGCCTGTCGATCCTTCATGTCACCGACGACCCTAGCCTTTACGGCCGCCTTATCGGCGGAAACCCGGTCTATCCCGCCAGGGAAGTTCCGCAACTGGTTCGCCGCTACGACATCAAGGATGCAATCATCACCCTTCGTTATTCGAGCAACGAAAAGCGGATGAGCGTGATCGATTCGCTGCGCAAACATGGCGTGAGGGTCCGTATCCTGCCCGCCTTCGCCGATATTGTCGAAGGCAAGCATGTGGTCAACATGGTGCGCGATATCGAGATCGGCGACCTTCTGGGGCGCGAGATGGCGGTGCCCGAAAAGTCGCTCATGGATCGGAACACCCAGGGAAAGGCTGTGCTGATAACCGGGGCCGGCGGTTCGATAGGCTCCGAGCTTTGCCGACAGGTTGTCACACTGGAGACTTCCCGGCTGGTGCTTTTGGAAAGCAGCGAAGTCGCGCTTTACCAGATCGTTCGTGAACTGGGCGATTATGACGAGCTCGAAATCGTACCCGTCCTCGGATCGGTGACGGACGAAGAGCTGGTCAAGCGCATCATTGCCGAGCATCGCATTGACACTGTATTTCACGCAGCGGCCTACAAGCATGTCCCCCTGGTCGAGCAGAACCCCTATCAGGGTGTCATCAACAACGCCCTCGGCACGCTTTCAGTCGCGACCGCCGTCTACGAATCCGATGCCGCGGTGATGGTGCTTATCTCTACAGACAAGGCAGTCTGGCCGTCGAGCGTCATGGGTGCTTCAAAACGCATAGCCGAACTGGTGATGCAGGATTTTGCTGCCCGCGCGAAGCAGGCAGGCCTGAAAAAGGCCTTCTGCGCCGTACGGTTCGGCAATGTCATCGGCTCAAGCGGGTCGGTCATTCCATTGTTCAGCGAGCAGATCCGCAATGGCGGACCGCTGACTTTGACCCACCCCGAAGCCACCCGCTACTTCATGACCGTGTCCGAAGCGGCGCAACTTGTCATTCAGGCCGGCAGTATTGCCCATGCTGCCGCCGAAATGTCCCGGAGCGATGGCGACATCTTCCTTCTTGATATGGGTGAACCGGTCCTGATCAGGGACCTTGCGATCAAGATGATCCAGCTTTCCAACCTCACCATTTGCGATGAGCGCAATCCGCAAGGTGACATTGCGATCAAGGTCATTGGCTTGCGGCCGGGCGAGAAGCTCAATGAAGTCCTGCGCTATTCAGTTGAGCCACCGGTCTCCACTGTCCATCCGAAAATCTCGGTCGCATCCGAGCCTCCTCTTGACGCGCTCGACTTCGAACGCCTTTACCATGACCTTCGCGAGGTGATCGCGATGCAGGATCACGACAAGCTGGTTGAGCTGCTTTCAAAGGTGACCGGGCTGGGAAGTCGCGCGAATCCGCGGAAGGACGCCTGACCAGCGTCCCTGGTTAGGTTGCGCTCCAGTCCGATGCCGACCGCCGGAGACGGATTTCAGCGCAGCGCGCCGACCATGACCTCGGAACCGTTTTCGATGGTGACCCAGCGGCCCGAATTGCTCGATGCCTGTCGCTTGAGGAAACTGTAGGACGTGTCGCGCCAGAGCGCGATCTCGTCATTGAGGTTGTCGAGCACGAAATCGCCCTCCGAGGTCCTGATTGTGAGCACCGCGTGGCCCTCTCCGTCCGGCTTGCGCACGACGGTTATCAGCAGGTCCGCCGCAGAAAATCCGCGCTCGATCAGCATGTGCCGCTTGAGCAGCACATAATCTTCGCAATCGCCGGAAATCTCGGGATACGCCCAGACCTCCTCCTTGCCGAAGATCTCAAGATCGGTCTTCGGCATGATCGACAAGTTGACGGTCCGGTTGACCTCACGGACGACGTCCCAGCCGTAGTCGGTCACCCTTGGCGCCGCGCCTGTTCCCTCGACCGGTCCGCATTCGGAGGCAAACTGCTTGCAAAACTCGTAATGGCCGATGGGCTGGGATGTGATCCGGCCGGTTTGCATCGACAACCCGGAGGCTCCGCTGACGCCGGAACCGGCCAGGAACGCCGCGGAAGCGACCAAAACAGCTTTGATTTTTGCCCGTCCGCAAGACATATCCGGAGCGCTCCATGCCATCCCAACTCGTTAACAAAGAGTTAAGAATGCTTGGCGCTAAGAGTCAATTCCGGGACAGGCGGGTTCTGCAGGTATGGTTACCGCGCCCGCGACGGCCAAGCGGCCCTTCAGGGTTTCGCAGGAATGCTGTCCACTGCTGCAAGGATCCGTGCGATGTCTTCGTCACGCGACAGCCTGTGATCACCGTCCCGGATCAGGGTCAGCGTCACATTTTCGGAGGGCAGGTGCTCCATCAGTTTGAGCGCGTGCTGCCACGGTACGTCGGGATCCGCCATGCCCTGGATAATGTGGACAGGTGCGTCTGTCTCTATCAATCCGTCGAGAACGCGGTTTTTGCGTCCGTCCTCGAACAGGGCCCGGGTGAAGACGTTCGGGTCGGGGCCATAGGGTGTGGGCTCCTCAAAAAAACCGTCCTGCGCGAGCGCCTGCCGTTGAGCTTCGGTCAGGTCCGGCTCCATGAGCTCATGTGTGAAGTCGGGTGCCGGAGCGACGAGAACCAGTCCGGCCACGCGCCCGCCCGCATTCTGCTTGCGCAGTTCCTGTACCAGTCTCAACGCGATCCATGCCCCCATCGAGGAGCCAATGAGAATCTGCGGACCGGAGCTGAATTGCGTGAATACGGCAAGGCTCTCCTCCAGCCACCGTGAAATCGTGCCGTCGCGGAAGTCTCCCCCGGAGGCGCCATGCCCGGAATAGTCGAACCGGAGCGAGGCACGCCCCTGCTCGCCCGCATGACGGCAAAGCGCCTCGGCCTTGGAGCCGCTCATGTCGGAACGATAACCGCCGAGCCAGACGATCCCCGGCAGATCGCTGTGCGCCCCGGTCGCGTCGCGGACCAGCGCCGCGATACGCCTTTCATCGCCGGATTCGCCTACAATCAGTTCCTTCGCCATCGGATCCATTGCCACTCCCCGTTTTTCCTGCGGTTTTCGCTGTCTTACAAGATTCGGCGCGCGCCTGCGTCAGGTGTGGTGATTTTTTCGAAAAGTCATGCTATTGACATCCGCCTGCTGATCACGAGATTGCGCGCAAATCTATTTGTGCGCGCTTCGCAATCGGCGGAACCCGGCAATAATTCAGGAGACCAAAGCCATTCGCAGACCTTTTAGAGCGCCGCCGACCACCAATGACGGCCCCCGCGCTAACCAGAATATTCGGGCCTCACAGGTCCAGCTCATCGATGCCGAAGGCCAGAACCATGGCGTGCTGCCCACAGAGCAGGCGCTTGCCATGGCTGAAGAAGCCGGCCTCGACCTTGTAGAGATCAATTCGAACGGCGAGACGCCGGTTTGCAAGATCGTTGACCTTGGCAAGCTGAAGTACCAGTCGCAGAAGAAGGCCTCCGAGGCGCGCAAGAAGCAGAAGACCGTTGAGGTCAAGGAAATCAAGATGCGCCCGAACATCGACACCCACGACTATCAGGTGAAGATGAGAGCCATGAACCGTTTCTTCGATGATGGCGATAAGGTGAAGGTGACCCTGCGCTTCCGCGGACGCGAGATGGCGCACATGGAACTCGGAATGAAGCTGCTGCAGCAGGTCAAGGACGACACCATCGAGATCGCCAAGGTCGAAGCCGAGCCAAAGCTCGAAGGCCGGCAGATGATGATGGTTCTCGCGCCGAAGTAACACCGACTGCGAAGAAATGTGGACCGGTCCTGCGGAAGCGGGGCCGGTTTTTTGCTGGCAAACAGCAATTTCAGCCTCTGCCCGTTGCGCTTTCGGCCAGCCGGGTCTATAAGGCGCGCGTTCAAACCGGCCGGCAGGGCATGCCGAGGCGGTTTTAAACGCTTGATGCTCACGGGTTCTCTGCCCGCTGGCATCTCACCCAACAAGAAAATGGCTGCGCCGGCGTCACAGTGGCGCCCTAAGGCCTGAAAAGGAGTAGCGAAATGCCCAAGATGAAGACCAAAGCGTCCGCCAAGAAGCGGTTCAAGATCACCGCGAGCGGCAAGGTCCTCGCGGCTGCCGCCGGCAAGCGCCATGGCATGATCAAGCGGTCCAACAAGTTCATTCGCGACGCACGCGGCACCATGGTTCTGTCCGAGCCTGACGCCAAGATCGTCAAGAAGTTCCTTCCCAACGGCCTGTAAGAGCGCCGGGACCAGTTTTTAAGGAGATCATGATATGGCACGCGTGAAACGGGGCGTTACCGCCCACGCAAAACACAAGAAGGTTCTGAAGAAAGCCAAGGGCTTTTACGGACGCCGCAAGAATACCATCCGCGCCGCGAAGGCCGCTGTCGACAAGTCGATGCAGTACGCCTACCGCGACCGCAAGGTGCGCAAGCGCAATTTCCGCGCTCTGTGGATTCAGCGCATCAATGCCGCTGTCCGCGAGCACGGCCTGAGCTACGGCCGCTTCATCGACGGCCTGACGAAGGCCGGCATCGAGGTCGATCGCAAGGTTCTTTCCGACATGGCGATCCATGACGCCGAAGCATTCGGCGTGCTGGTCGGCGAGTCCAAGAAGGCGCTCGAATACCTCAAGGACAAGACCCCGAACGAATTTGAAAGCGCTGTCGCCTAAGCCAGCGTTTTCCCCGAACAAAGTCTGAATTGACCAATTGGGATCCCGCGCTGGCCTGGGCTGGCGCGGGATCTTTTGTATCCGGATCAGGCATGAACGACGAGACGAACATTGATGAGGTAATCCCGCCCGAGGATCTCGCTTTGGCGCTTCAGGCGATTGCGCGTTCGCCCGGGCTGAGGATTGCACCCATCGAGCTTCCCGGTCGCAGGGTCTGGATCAAGCGCTTCGATATTGAGCCGCTTGCCTTTGCCAAGCGCCTGCACTGGCTGGTCTCGCCTGCTTTGTATCCGCCGTTCCTGCGCGGCTCCGAGCCCGCATTGGGTGAGGCCGGCGTTGAGCGCGAATCCTTGCGGATCTTCGCGTTTCGCGCTGCCGGTTTCCGGACCCCCGACATTCTCTACCGGAACGGCGCCATGCTGATCCTGTCGGACGTCTCGCCGGTCTTGACCCATGAACTGGCTGCCGCGTCCGGAGACCGGCGCCAGACGCTGCTTCTCAAGCTGTTCACATCACTCGGCCGCATGCACGGCGCCGGCCTCGTCCATGGTCGCCCGCACTTGCGTGACATGTCGTTGAACAATGGCGAGATCTGCTTTTTCGACTTCGAGGAGGCGCCTGAAACCACCATGCCGCTTGCCGACGCACAGGCGCGCGACCTCTGGCTCGTCATGCTGCCGGTGGTCGCCCTGGAACCGGATGAGAAAAAGTGCCGCGCGCTTCTGCAGGCCTGGCTCGATACCGCGCCTGTGGAGGCGGTGTGCGCCCTCGCGCGCTTCATAAGTTTCGTGCGCCCGCTGCTTGCACTGGCGCGGCTGCTGCCGCAGGCCGTACAGGGCGGCGATGTCAGGCGATTTCTTGGCGCGGCAAGGTTCCTCGCGGGATCAATTTCGGATATGGACAGCGCAATTGCCGGAAGCGGACAGCGCACAGCATCACAACAGGTAAGGTCATGAGCCAATATCAGACACTCGAAACCTCGATCATGTCGGAGATTTCAGGCGCTTCCGACGAGGCTGCTATTGAAGCGGTCCGGGTTGCGGCCTTGGGCAAGAAGGGGTCGGTTTCCGAACTTCTCAAGGGCCTCGGCAAGATGACGCCCGAAGAGCGGCAGCAGGCCGGTCCGGAGATCAACGGTCTCAAGACCCGGGTCGCCGATGCCATTGCGGCGCGCAAGGCCGAGCTCAGGGACGCTGCCATCACCGAGCGCCTGTCGCGGGAAACCGTCGATGTCAGCCTGCCCGTGCGGTCGTCGCCCGCCGAACGCGGCCGCATTCATCCGATCAGCCAGGTCATTGACGAAATCACAGCCATCTTCGCCGACATGGGCTTCTCGATTGCCGAAGGTCCGGACATCGAAACCGACTATTACAATTTCACCGCGCTCAACTTCCCCGAGGGGCATCCGGCGCGTGAAATGCACGACACCTTTTTCCTGGAGCCCGACCAGAACGGCGAGCGCAAGGTTCTAAGAACGCATACCTCTCCGGTGCAGATCCGCACCATGGAGGCGCAGGAGCCGCCGATCCGTATTGTCATTCCGGGCAAGACCTATCGCCAGGATTCCGACGCGACTCACTCGCCCATGTTCCACCAGCTCGAGGGTCTGGTGATCGACAAGACCACCCATGTCGGCCATCTGCGCTGGGCGCTTGAGGAGTTCTGCAAGGCCTTCTTCGAGGTAGACAGCGTCACCATGCGCTTCCGCCCGTCCTTCTTCCCCTTCACCGAGCCCTCGTTCGAGGTCGACATCCAGTGCGACCGTTCGGGCCCGATCGTGAAATTCGGCGAAGGCAGCGACTGGATGGAGATCCTCGGCTGCGGCATGGTGCATCCCAATGTGCTGCGCTATGGCGGCATCGATCCTGATGTCTACCAGGGTTTCGCCTGGGGCATCGGCATCGACCGGCTGGCCACGCTGAAATACGGCATGCCCGATCTGCGCGACTACTTCAGCGCCGATGTCCGGTGGATCAGCCACTACGGTTTCCGCCCGCTCGACATGCCGACATTGTTCGGAGGATTGAGCGGGTGAGCAAACACACAGGCTCATGCCGGTGCGGATTGATCTCGGTCGAAGCCTCTGCCGAACCGATCTGGCAATCCTACTGCCATTGCCGTGATTGCCGGAAGCAGACCGGTGCGCCGGTCATGGCATTCGTCGGCTTTCGGGAGGAAGATCTTGTCTGGTTTGGAGAGGCGAAGATCTGGCGAAGCGCCGGCGGCCTGAGCCGTTCATTCTGCGATCATTGCGGCAGTCAGATCGGCTATCGCGATGAAAACCTGCCCGGCGAGGTCTATCTGACCATCGGCTTCATGGACGCGCCCGAGAATTTCCCGCCGAACCTGCATGCTTTCGAAAAACGCCGACTGCCCTTTTTGCATATCGCCGACGACCTGCCGCGCTATCAGGACTTCTCGGTTGAACGCCGATGACACGATGACTGGAATGGACCGA